>Ga0256845_1000638_pt1 | contig 31928 bp, 30 predicted proteins | sample RiftiametaG_FD_189101 | JGI IMG/M metagenome (GOLD analysis project Ga0256845, IMG submission 189101) | Tube worm associated microbial communities from hydrothermal vent at the East Pacific Rise, Pacific Ocean - Riftia | ecosystem: Host-associated > Annelida > Integument > Unclassified ...
GTAGATGAATTATCATAATCCAGTTTTGTTGCAAGAAAGTATTGATGCACTCAATATAAAAGAAGATGGAGTTTATGTAGATGTAACTTTTGGCGGCGGAGGGCACTCTAAAGAGATTTTAAAAAGGTTAGGAAAAAACGGGAGGTTATTTGCTTTTGATCAAGACACAGATGCGCAGGCAAATAGAATAGATGATGATCGTTTTATATTGATTGCAGAAAATTTTAAGTACATCACACGGTTTTTAAAATTCTATAGAATACAAAAAGTAGATGGTATTTTGGCTGATTTAGGCGTGTCATCTCATCAGTTTGACGTTGCAGAAAGAGGGTTTTCTACACGTTTTGACGCTGATTTAGATATGAGAATGAATCAAGATTCTAAAATATCAGCAAAACATATTGTCAATAAGTATTCAGAAGGAGTATTGTCAGATGTATTGTTTCAGTATGGTGAGTTAAGAAATGCAAGAGTATTGGCAAAGACAATAGTAGCAGCAAGAGGTGACGAGAAAATAAATACAAGTTTTCAGCTAAAAGAAGTGTTGAAACTGCATTTGCCGAAAGCGAAAGAACATAAAATATTGGCTCAAATTTTTCAAGCAATTCGAATTGAAGTAAATCAAGAATTAGAGGTATTGAAAGAGTTTTTAATGCAAACGCCAAAACTTTTAAATACAGACGGAAGATTAAGTGTAATCTCTTACCATTCTTTAGAAGACAGATTGGTGAAAAGGTTTATAAGAACAGGATTATTTAGCGGCGAGCCCGAAAAAGATTTTTTTGGAAATAGTAGTGTTCCTTTAAAAAAAATCGGAAAGTTGATTATTCCAGCCCCTGAGGAAATTAAACAAAACAATCGGGCACGCAGCGCTAAGTTACGAATTGCAACAGTAAAAGAAAACAATGTCTAACACTAAAAAAAATGTGTACGATTTTCTTAGAGGAAGTTTTCTAACAGATGAAACTGCTTTTAAAAATTGGCGCATTATCATTTTTGTTGTATCGCTGTTGTTACTGATGATTTATAGTGCGCATAGTATTGATAAAAAGGTTATTCAAGTTTCAGAGTTGAATAAGAAAAAACGAGAACTGAGAGCTGAATATGTAGATACTGGAACTGTTTTGATGCGGATGAAAATGGAATCTAATATTCGAGATAAAGTGAAAAGTTTAGGATTAAAATCCGCAAAAATACCCCCAAAAAAAATAAAAGTAATTTATAAAAAGTAATAAAATTGGCAACTCAAAAAAAAAGCATACTTACAAAATTCTACATTGTAGCTGCTTTTATGACGCTTTTTTTAGTAATTATTATTATAAGAGTGGCTTCCATTCAATTCGGTAAAGATGGTGATGTTTACAGAAAGCTTTCCGCCGAAAGAACTATCAAACGAGATACGGTATATGCTAACAAAGGAAATGTGTATGCTTCTGACGGGAATTTGTTAGCAACCTCAATGTCTAAATATACTATTAGAATGGATGTTGTTGCAGTAAAAAGTACTGTTTTCGAAAAAAATGTAGTGGCTTTATCTCAATCACTTTCTAAGATGTTAGGAAAATCAACCTCGTTTTATCAACAGAAATTAAGGAATGCAAAAAAGAGGAAAAAGAGGTATTTGTTGATTGCCAGAAATGTCGGGTACAATGATTATGTACGGATGAAACAGTTTCCAATTTTTAAATTAGGAGTGTATAGAGGTGGCTTTATAGCAGAACACAAAACAGTAAGAGCAAGGCCTATTGGTAAAATTGCCGAAAGAACCATTGGGTATAAAGATTATAGAGGAGAAGCAGGTATAGAAGGAGCTTTTGCAACATATATGAAAGGGCAAAATGGTTTGCGGTGGAAGAAAAAAATAGCCAAAGGACAATGGAAACCTATCAATGATGTGAATGAAAAAGAACCTATTGATGGGCATGATGTAATTACAACAATTGATGTAAATATTCAAGATATTACACATCACGCTTTGTTGCGCCAGTTAGAGTATTTTGAGGCAGATCATGGTTGTGCTGTGGTAATGGATGTGAAAACAGGGGAAATCAAAGCAATTTCTAATCTTGGGAGAACTTCAAAAGGAAAATATTACGAGAAAAGAAATTATGCTGTTTGGGAAAAGCACGAGCCAGGTTCTACCTTTAAATTGGCAAGTTATTTAGCTGCAATTGATGATAAGTTGATTGATACATCAACAATTGTTGATACTGAAAAAGGACGAATTTTTATCAACAGAAGAAAGGTTGAAGATTCTCATAAAGGCGGTTACGGAAAAATATCTGCAGCAAGAGCTTTTGAGGTTTCGTCTAATGTAGGTGTGGTAAAGCTTATCAGAAAACACTATGATGCTCACCCAGAAAAATTTATCGAAAAAATCAATTCTTACGGATTTTCAAAACCAATTGGTTTGACAATTAAAGGAGAAGGAAAACCATATATACCGGATCCTAAAAGTAAAGTTTGGAGTAGTATTTCTTTAGAATGGATGTCTTGGGGGTACGGCATTTCGGTAACCCCTCTACAGATTTTAATGTTTTACAATGCTGTAGCGAACGATGGTGTAATGGTTAAGCCACGTTTTGTAAAAGAATTGAGAAAGCAAAATAAAATTGAAAAGGTTTTTAAAACAGTGGTTGTAAATAAAAAAATTGCTTCTACAGATGCTTTGAAAAAAGTAAGAAAAATGATGGAAAATGTAGTTATTAAAGGGACGGCAAAGAATATATATTCGCCAAATTTTTCGATGGCAGGAAAAACTGGGACGGCAAAAAAATGGATTCCGAAACACAAAGATGATAACGGAAAAACGATTTACGGACATTATTCAAGTAAACATTATATCGCATCTTTTGCAGGTTTTTTTCCTGTGGATAACCCAAAATACAGTTGTATTGTAGTGGTTCATGATCCGAAGAAAGAAAAAGGGTATTATGGAGCAATTGTGGCGGCGCCTGTTTTTAAAGAAATTGCTCAAAAAATTTATACTACAACGCCAATTGACAACCAATTGATAGATAATAAAACTGAGTTTGCAAGTATAAATAGGCAGTATAAAAAATACGACAGTTTACTGAGTAAAATAACATCTATAGTTCCAGATGTAAGAGGAATGTCTGGTATGGACGCTATTTCATTATTAGAAAATATCGGCTTAAAAGTACAGTTTTCGGGGACAGGAAAAGTGAATTATCAGTCTATTAAAAATGGAAAAAAAATTAGTAAAGGGGCAATTATTATTTTAAAATTAAGTTAGTTGAAAAACCTAAAAGACATATTATACAACGTATCTATAAAAGAAATTTATGGATCTACGGATATTGCTATTGGTCAGCTAGTTTTCGACTCAAGAAAAGCAACTAAAAACGATGTGTTTATTGCTCAAAAAGGAACCATTGTAGACGGTCATAAATTTATTGATAAAGCAATGAATTTAGGAGTGAAAGTAATAGTTTGCGAAGATTTTCCTAAAGAGAAAGAAGAAAAGGTTACTTATATAAAAGTAACGGATTCTAATGTGGCTTTGGCAATAATGGCATCCAATTTCTACGAGAATCCATCTGCTAAATTACAGTTGGTAGGTATTACAGGAACCAACGGAAAAACAACAATTGCTACGTTATTGTATCAGTTATTTGTAAAAGCAGGGTATAAAGTTGGTTTGTTATCTACTGTAAAAATTTTAGTGGATAAAACCGAATTTAAAGCGACACATACCACACCAGATTCAGTAACAATTAATCAATATTTAGCTAAAATGGTTGCTGCTGGGGTTGCATATTGTTTTATGGAAGTAAGCTCTCACGGAATTCATCAAAAAAGAACTCAAGGATTAAGTTTTGCAGGAGGCGTTTTTACAAACTTATCACATGATCATTTAGATTATCACAAAACATTTGCTGAGTATAGAGATGTGAAAAAAGTATTTTTTGATGACTTGCCAAAAACATCTTTTGGGTTGATAAATGTAGATGATAAAAATGGAGATTTCATGTTACAAAACTCCAACGCAATTCAAAAAACTTACGCATTAAAAACGATAGCAGATTTTAAAGCAAAAATTTTAGAAAAACGTTTTTCTGGGACATTAATTTCTATGGATGGGATTGATGTTTGGACAAAATTAATAGGAGAATTTAATATATATAATCTTTTGGCCATTATTGGTACAGCAGAACTACTCGGTTTAGAACGATTAGAAATTTTACGAATTGTGAGTGAGTTAGAAAGCGTAAGTGGGCGTTTTCAATACACCATTTCTGAGGATAGAGTTACCGCAATTATAGATTATGCGCACACCCCAGATGCATTAAAAAATGTGCTTAAAACTATCAATGATATTAGGACAGGGAGTGAAAAAGTAATTACTGTTGTGGGTTGTGGCGGCGATAGAGACAAAACCAAAAGACCTAAAATGGCACATATTGCTTCGCAATTAAGTACACAGGCTATTTTTACATCAGACAACCCAAGGACAGAAAATCCGCAAACAATTATTGATGAAATGGAGGCAGGTGTTTTACCAGAAAATGAGTTGAAAACACTTTCAATTTTAGATAGAAAACAAGCGATAAAAACAGCGTGTAAGTTTTCGAGAACTAATGATATTATTCTCATTGCAGGAAAAGGGCACGAAAATTACCAAGAAACAAACGGAGTTCGCTCTCATTTTGATGATTTTGAAGTAGTAACCGAATATTTTAATCAACTAAAAACCAACTAAAATGCTGTATTATTTGTTCGAATATTTAAATAGTCAATTTGATATACCTGGAGCAGGTTTGTTTCAGTTTATCACATTTCGTGCCGCGTCAGCATTTATTTTATCATTGTTAATATCCTTAATTTTCGGAAAAAGAATCATCAATTTTTTACAAAAACAACAAGTTGGCGAAACTATTAGAGATTTAGGTTTAGAGGGGCAAAAACAAAAAGCAGGAACCCCAACAATGGGAGGGATTATTATCATTTTAGCAACATTAATTCCTGTATTGCTATTGGCGAAATTAGAAAATATTTACATCATTATTTTATTGATTACCACTATTTGGATGGGTTTAATCGGTTTTATTGATGATTATATCAAAGTTTTTAGAAAAAATAAGGAGGGTTTAAAGGGACGATTTAAAATACTAGGACAAGTTGGCTTGGGTATTATTGTAGGAGCAATGTTGTATTTTCATCCAGATGTAATTATCAAAGAGCAATTGCCTAAAAGTGAGCAAATAGAACAAGCAAACGGGCGAAAATTGGTTTTTGGAGAGGCGCATAAATCAACAAAAACAACCGTTCCGTTTTTTAAAAATAATGAGTTAGACTATTCAAAAGCGTTGTCTTTTTTAGGTGATGGTTTCGAAAAATATGGATGGATAGCATTCATTTTTGTAACCGTTTTTATTGTTACAGGAATTTCTAACGGAGCCAATTTAACAGATGGAATAGATGGTTTAGCAGCAGGTACATCTGCAATTATGGTGATTGCTTTGGCAATTTTTGCTTGGGTTTCGGGAAATATTATTTTTGCTGATTATTTAGATGTCATGTACATCCCTAATTCTGGAGAAATGACCGTTTTTATATTGGCATTTGCAGGAGCATTGATAGGGTTTTTATGGTATAATACCTTTCCGGCGCAAGTGTTTATGGGTGATACAGGAAGTCTGACTATTGGCGGAATTATAGCAGTTATTGCTATTGCTATTAGAAAAGAATTATTGCTACCAATTTTAGCAGGAATTTTTGTGATTGAAAACCTATCGGTCATTTTACAGGTATCTTATTTTAAATACACCAAAAAGAAGTTTGGTGCTGGGAAACGCATTTTTAGGATGTCGCCACTGCATCATCATTATCAAAAAATGAGTTATCACGAAAGTAAAATTGTAGTTCGATTTTGGATTGTAGGAATCCTATTTGCAGTATTGGCAATTGTTACATTGAAACTTAGATAAATGGAGAGGTTGGTAATACTTGGTGGAGGAGAAAGTGGTGTAGGAACTGCTATTTTAGGAAAGCAAAAAGGCTATGACGTTTTTGTTTCTGATAAAGGAAACATCAAAGAAAAATATAAAAAAGTTCTTTTAGATTATAAAATTGATTTTGAAGAGCATCAACACACTGAATCAAAGATTTTAAATGCTGATTTGGTCATGAAAAGTCCTGGGATTCCGGATAAAGTAGCACTTGTTAAAAAATTGAAGGAAAAAAGAATTACTGTACTATCAGAAATTGAGTTTGCAGTGCAATTCACAGATGCAAATATTATAGGAATAACAGGGTCAAATGGAAAGACAACGGTAACAATGTTAACGCATCATATTTTAAAAAATGCAGGTATAGATGTGGGAGTTGCAGGAAATATAGGCGATAGTTTTGCGGAGCAAGTGGCAAAACAGTCTTATAAAAATTATGTATTAGAATTGAGTAGTTTTCAGTTAGACGGAATCGAGAAATTTGCACCACATATTGCAATGATTACTAACATATCACCAGATCATTTAGATAGATATGAGTATGATTTTGAGAAATACATTGCATCAAAATTTCGCATTACTAAAAATCAAACAAAAAACGATTTTTTGATTTACGATGCAGATGATACAGCCATTCGTAAATGGTTAGAAAATAATGAAACAAATGCAAAATTAGTCCCGTTTTCTATAGAAAGAAGATTGGAATACGGAGCGTTTTTAAGAGAAGATAATATAATAACAAACATAAATAACCAAGAATTTATTATGCCAATTTCTAGTTTAATATTACAAGGAAAACACAATACAAAAAATGCGATGGCTGCAACTATGGCAGCTCAATTATTACAGGTTAGAAAGCAATCTATAAAAGAGAGTTTGTCTAGTTTTGAAGGTGCAGAACATCGTTTAGAGAACGTAAAAAAAGTAAGAGAAATTACCTATATAAACGATAGTAAAGCAACCAATATAAATGCCACATTTTATGCTTTAGAGTGTATGAAAAACCCAACAGTTTGGATTGTAGGAGGTGTAGATAAAGGAAATGACTATACAGATCTAATGCCTTTGGTAAGAGAAAAAGTAAAAGCAATTGTGTGTTTGGGCTTAGACAATCAAAAAATTATAGAAACTTTTGGCAATGTGGTCGATTTAATTGTAGAGACTGTAGGAGCAGAAGAAGCTGTAAAAGTATCACATAAAATAGCAGAAAGAGGAGAAACAGTATTGTTATCGCCAGCTTGTGCAAGTTTCGATTTGTTTGAAAATTATGAAGATAGAGGTCGTCAATTTAAAAAAGCGGTAAGAGAACTATAAAATGAATACCATTTTTCAACATATAAAAGGAGACAGAACCATTTGGGCAATTGTGGCTATTTTGGCAATTTTCTCATTTATGCCAGTGTACAGCGCAAGTACAAACTTGGTATATGTTGTTGGTTCGGGTTCTACTTTTGGGTATTTAATAAAGCATATGGTATTATTAATTATGGGTTTCGCAATTATTTACGGAGTGCATAAAATTCCGTACAGATATTTTAGCGGAGGCTCTGTACTATTATTACCTGTAGTTATTTTACTACTGATAGTTACATTGGCACAAGGAACTACCATTGGAGGCGCAAATGCAAGTAGATGGATTCGGATTCCGTTTGTAGGTGTTGGTTTTCAAACATCAACAGCAGCAGGTTTAGTGTTAATGGTATATGTAGCAAGATATTTGGCAAAAAATAAAGAAAAAGAAATTCTTTTTAAAGAAAGTTTATGGCAATTGTGGTTGCCAGTTGCGCTTATTTTAATATTAATTTTACCCGCCAATTTTTCTACCACAGCCATTATTTTTAGCATGATTTTGTTGGTAACGTTTATTGGAGGTTATCCGATAAAATACATCGGCTATATCTTAGGAATGGGTTTTTTAATATTAGCTTTATTTGTATTAATTGCAAAAGCATTTCCTGATGCAATGCCAAACAGAGTACAAACTTGGCAAAGTAGAATAGAAAGTTTTTCTGACACTAGCGGAAAAGAAAATTATCAAGTAGAAAAAGCAAAAATAGCAATTGCAACTGGAGGGATTGTAGGAAAAGGACCAGGTAAAAGTGTTCAAAAGAATTTTTTACCACAATCTTCATCCGATTTTATTTATGCCATTATTGTTGAAGAATACGGTATTATCGGCGGATTGATTATTGTGTTTATTTATTTTCTTCTCTTGTTTAGAATTTTTATTGTGGTCAAAAAAACAACAACTATTTTCGGAACATTATTGGTTATTGGGGTTGGGTTTCCAATTATTTTTCAAGCGACTATAAATATGGCGGTGGCAACCAATCTTTTTCCAGTAACAGGACAAACATTACCCTTAATTAGTAGTGGTGGTACTTCTATTTGGATGACCTGTTTTGCGCTCGGAATGATTTTGAGTGTAAGTGCATCCAAAGAAGAAACCGAAGAAGAAATTTTAGATGATAATCCTTTAGATATTTTACATGAAGCAATCGATTAATATCATAATTAGTGGAGGTGGAACAGGCGGACATATTTATCCAGCAATTGCGATTGCAAATGAATTAAAGGTGCGATATCCAGAGGCAAAATTCTTATTTGTGGGAGCAAAAGATAAAATGGAAATGGAAAAAGTACCACAAGCGGGATATGAAATTAAAGGGCTTTGGATTTCAGGAATTCAAAGAAAGCTGACCTTAAAAAATCTCTCTTTCCCTTTTAAATTAATCAATAGTTTGTGGAATGCGAGTAAAATTATCAAAAAATTTAAGCCAGACATTGCAATAGGAACAGGAGGTTTTGCTAGCGGACCTACATTGATAATGGCAAGCAGAAAAAGGATACCGACTTTACTACAAGAACAAAATTCATACCCAGGAATTACCAATAAATTATTGAGTAAAAAAGCACATAAAATTTGTGTTGCATATGATTATTTAGAACGATTTTTCCCTGCGGATAAACTCATAAAAACAGGAAATCCTGTTCGGCAAGATTTGTTATCGATTCATCGTAAAAGAGACGATGCAAAAGTGTTTTTTGAGTTAGATAAAAAGAAGCAAACCATTTTGGTTTTAGGAGGGAGTTTAGGGGCTAGAAGAGTAAATCAGTTGATAAAAGCACAAATAGATTTTTTTAAAAATCAAGAAGTACAAATTATTTGGCAATGCGGTAAACTATATATTGATGAATATAAAAAACACGATAGTTTAGAAAATGTACAAGTACATTCGTTTTTAAATCGAATGGATTATGCGTATGCAGCTGCAGATATTATTATTTCTAGAGCAGGTGCAAGTTCTGTGTCAGAGTTATGTATTGTAGGGAAACCTGTTATTTTTATTCCAAGCCCGAATGTGGCAGAAGATCATCAAACAAAAAACGCAAAATCTATTTCAGATAAACATGCAGCGATTTTACTAAAGGAAAATGAATTAGATACTTTTTCAATTGTATTTGAAACCTTGTTAAAAGATAAAGGAAAACAGCAGAGTTTAAGTGAAAATATACACGAATTGGCATTGCCAAATGCAACCAGTGCCATTGTAAATGAAATTGAAAAATTGATAAAAATAAAGTCAGAATAAATGAATTTGAAAACCATACATAACGTGTATTTTGTCGGCATCGGTGGTATTGGTATGAGTGCAATTGCACGCTATTTTGTTGCGAACGGAAAAAATGTAGCGGGTTATGACAAAACAGCTACAAAAATTACCAAAAATTTAGAAGGTTTAGGTATTGATATTCATTATAAAGATGATGTAAAGGAAGTTTCAGAGTTGTTTTTAGATGCTAAGAATACGTTGGTTATTTATACTCCTGCAATTAAAAGGCATTCAGAATTATCTTGGTTTCAATCAAATAGTTTTACCGTGTTAAAACGTGCAGAAATTTTAGGAAAAATTACTGAAAATACATTCTGTTTAGCAGTTGCAGGTACGCATGGAAAAACAACAACATCGTCTATTTTAGGGCATATTATGCAGCCGAGTAATGCCACATCATTTTTAGGAGGGATTGCAGAAAATTACAATTCAAATTTAATTCTTGGAGGCGATACAATTTCTGTGGTAGAGGCAGATGAGTTTGATAGATCTTTTATGCAATTATCTCCAAATATTGCTTGCATAACCTCTATGGATGCAGATCATTTAGATATTTATGGCAATCATGAGGCTTTGTTGCAAGCTTTTGCAGATTTTGCTGATAAGGTTTCAGACACGTTAATTGTTGCCAAAGGGTTGCCTTTAAAAGGACTGACATACGCTGTGAATGAAAAGGCAGATTATAAAGCTTTCAATTTAAAAATAGCAAGTGGAGTCTATGTTTTTGATGTACAAACACCCTCGGAAATTATTAAAAATATTGAATTTTATTTACCAGGAAAACACAATATAATGAATGCCTTAGCAGCACTAGCTATGGCAAATATATATGGAATTCCGTTAGAAAACATCAAAGAAAGTCTGCGAACTTTTAAAGGGGTACAGCGTAGATTTTCGTATAAAATTAAAACGGATGATTTGGTTTTGATTGATGATTATGCACATCATCCAACAGAAATAAATGCCGTAGAACATTCGGTCAGAGAAATGTATCCGAATCAAGAAGTATTGGCAGTTTTTCAACCGCATTTATTTAGTAGAACGCAAGATTTTGTAGCTGATTTTGCTTCGGCATTATCAAAATTCGATGAGTTGTTGTTATTAGATATTTATCCTGCAAGAGAGTTGCCAATTGAAGGCGTAAATTCCGCTTGGTTGTTAGAAAAAATCGATTTAGAGAAAAAGATGTTAACATCTAAAGAGAATTTAATTAAAAATATCAAAGAATCATCCGCAAAAATCATTGTAATGTTGGGTGCAGGAGATATCGGAGTTTTGGTAAATGATGTTACGAATGAATTAAAATCAATAAGAAAATGATGAAATTAAAACAATACATAAAATATGTTTTGGTACTGATTTTATTGGTTTTGTTAGGGTTTTTGTATGGCTTTACATCAAAAAGAAATCAGCAGAAAAAAATAACAAAAGTTACGATTGAGTTTACAGGGAATTATACTCATTTTTTGACACACAAAATGGTTGATAAATTGTTAATACAAAAACAAAAATCACTTAAAAATCAACCAAAATCTACCTTAAATTTATACGGTTTAGAAGCAAAGGTTTTGAAGAACCCGTATGTTGAGGAAGCTGTTGTTTATGTAACGATAGATGGTGAGTTAAAATCAATTATAAAACAGCGAACACCAATCCTAAGAATTGTTGCAAAAAACAACTCTTATTATGTTGATAAGCAGGGTGTATATATTCCTTTGTCTGATAGTTATTCGGCAAGGGTTCCGTTGGTTTTTGGTGTTGAGAAAAAAGAAGATGTAGTGAAAGTTACAGAATTAATGAATGTAATTTTAGCTGATAATTTTTTAAAGAAAGAGATTGTTGGTATCCAAAGATTTAATAAAAATGAATATCAGTTTACAGTTCGAAGTGGCAATTATAAAATCGACTTCGGTAAATTAGATAACGTAGCGTTAAAGTTTAAAAAGCTGAGAGCATTTTATAACAAGGCATTTTTAGATAAAACGATAAAACAGTACAAGACAATAAATTTAAAATTTCACAACCAAGTTGTGTGCACAAAATAAATCAAAATGGAAAACAATAAAATAGCAGTTGGTTTAGATATCGGAACAACCAAAATTGTTGCCATGATTGGTCGTAAGAATGAATACGATAAATTAGAAATTTTAGGAATTGGTAAGGCAAAAAGTTTAGGTGTAAAAAGAGGTGTAGTGAGTAATATTACACAGACTATTCAATCGATACAACAAGCAGTAGAAGAGGCAGAAAGTGTTTCTGGACAAAAAATAGACAATGTTGTTGTGGGTATTGCTGGTCAGCATATTAGGAGTTTACACCATAGTGATTATATTACTAGAGGAAATGCAGAAGAAGTAATTGACGAGCATGATATTGATAATTTGGTAAATCAAGTACATAAATTGGTCATGTTGCCAGGAGAAGAAATTATCCATGTATTGCCACAAGATTTTAAGGTAGAAACAGAGGCAGATATCAAAGAGCCTATCGGGATGTATGGAGGAAGGTTAGAAGCTAATTTTCATGTAGTTGTAGGGCAAGTTTCGTCTATCAGAAATATTGGTAGATGTGTAAAAAGTGCAGGTTTACACTTGGCAGATATTACATTAGAACCTTTAGCTTCAGCATCGGCAGTATTAAGTCAAGAAGAAAGAGAAGCAGGTGTTGCCTTGATTGATATAGGAGGTGGAACCACAGATTTAGCTATTTTTAAAGATGGTATTATCCGTCATACAGCTGTCATTCCGTTTGGAGGAAATGTGATTACGGAAGATATTAAAGAAGGTTGTTCTATCATAGAAAAACAAGCAGAATTATTAAAAATAAAGTTTGGTTCTGCGTGGCCTGGAGAAAATAAAGAAACAGAAATTGTTTCGATTCCTGGGTTAAGAGGAAGAGAACCGAAAGAAATTACCTTAAAAAACCTTTCTAAAATTATACATGCAAGAGTACAAGAAATTATTGAACATGTGTATTTAGAAATTAAAAATTACGGACACGAAACGTCAAAAGGGAAGTTGATAGCTGGTATTGTATTAACTGGTGGAGGATCTCAATTGAATCATTTACGTCAATTGGTAGAATATATTACAGGTATGGATGCAAGAATTGGCTATCCGAATGAACATTTGGCAGGAGATTCTGAAGAAGCATTATCAAGTCCGGCATATGCAACAGCCGTAGGATTGATAATAGAGGGTTTGAAAAACTTACCTGAAGATGAGGTGGTTGATGTTGTAGAAACATCAGCTGAAAATGATGTAACAGAACATATTGAAGTAGAGGAGGTTATGAAAAAAACAAAACCTAAAAAGAAAAAGAAATCTTTTTTCGAAAAGTTTACCGACGGATTGAAAGATTTTTTAGACAACGCAGAATAAAAATATATTAATAAACTATAAAAAGATAAACGTTATTATGAGTTCAGAATTTGAAAACATCTCATTTGACATGCCAAAAACACAATCTAATTCCATAAAAGTAATTGGTGTTGGTGGCGGTGGAAGTAATGCTGTAAACCATATGTTTAAACAACATATAAAAGGCGTAGATTTTGTAATCTGTAATACAGATGCGCAAGCTTTAGACAGTAGTTCAATACCAAATAAAATACAGTTAGGAGTTAATTTAACTGCTGGTTTAGGTGCAGGTGCAAACCCTGAAGTTGGAGAAAAAGCTGCCAAAGAAAGCATGCAAGAGATTCAAGAAATGTTAAACACTCAAACCAAAATGGTATTTATTACTGCAGGAATGGGTGGAGGAACAGGAACTGGAGCTGCACCAATTATTGCAAAAATTGCCAAAGATATGGGGATTTTAACAGTAGGAATTGTTACGCTGCCTTTTCAGTTTGAAGGAAAAAGACGCTCAAAACAAGCACAAGATGGTATTGATACTTTGCGAGAAAATGTAGATTCTCTAATTGTAATTAACAATAATAAACTGCGTGAAGTGTACGGAAACCTTGGTTTTAAAGCAGGTTTTTCGAAAGCAGACGAAGTACTATCTACCGCAGCAAAAGGAATTGCAGAAGTAATAACACACCATTACAAACAGAATATTGATTTGCATGATGCGAAAACAGTATTGTCTAATAGCGGAACAGCAATTATGGGTTCTGCCAAAGAATCAGGAGAGAAAAGAGCTAAAAGTGCTATTGTAAATGCTTTAGATTCTCCGTTATTAAATGATAATAAAATTACAGGAGCCAGAAATGTGTTGTTGTTAATTGTGTCTGGAGTAGATGAAGTTACATTAGATGAAATAGGAGAAATTAACGACTATATTCAGACAGAAGCAGGTTTTGATGCCAATATTATTATGGGAATTGGTGAAGATGATACTTTAGAAGATGCAATTTCTGTAACGATTGTAGCTACAGGTTTTGCAGCAGATCAGCAAAGTAGCATTAGTAATGCAGAAGCTAAAAAAATTATTCACACATTAGAAGATGAGCAGAAAGCTACGTTTGATTTTTCTAAAAAAACAATCACAAAATCTCCAACTTTAGACGATGAGCTTACAGGTAAAGTTGAAGATAAAATTATACATCTTTTAGAAGAAGATGAAGTAGAAAATAAAGATGTTTTGATTCAAACATCAGAAACTATTAGTAATATTGATGTTGTTTTTGATGAAGTTATGCCAGAAATTATCTCTGAAGACGATTTTGTAATTACCAATGCAACCCCAGTTGTAGATAAAGTTATTGAAGATGAAAAGCCAGCACAATTAGATACAGATTTATTGTTTGATTTGCCATTAAACTCTTCCGAAGAAGTTACTGCAGCAGATAAAAATCAAGTAGATTTATTTGATGACATGTTTGCTAAAAAAGAAACAGCGGTAGAGAAAATACACGTTTTAGAAGATTTTGATGCGCAACCAACTATTGGTAAAAGTTCTGCAATTACTAGTTCTAAAAAAGTTGAAGAAGAATTGAGATTTGAATTAAAAACATCAGAACCTCAAGTAGAAATCAATAAAATAAAAACAGAGAGCTTAGAAGTTTCTCCGTTAGATATCACTATTTCTGAATTAAAAAACCGAACGGATGAGCGTATTGAAAAGATGAAAAGATTCAATTACAAATTTACCGATCATATGACTAAAAATATTGATGAAATTGAGCGTCAACCTGCCTATAAAAGAATGGGGGTAGATTTAGACGCAACAAATGCATTTATCAGTAAAACAAAAACTGTTTTAAAAACAGATGATAATGAGGGTATTCACTTAAAATCTAACAATTCTTTTTTACATGATAATGTAGATTAGAAAGACTTCCCCTAAAGTTAGATTAAAAAAAATCACACCTTTTTGGTGTGATTTTTTTGTATGTAAAAAATGACTGCTATTTTTTCTTTTTAGAATTAGCATCGTAATTAATAAACATATTTATCCAAATTCCTCTAGAAAAACGTAAATTAATTGGTGCTAAAAGGATTAAGATAATGATAATTGCTGCAAAACTCTGTAGCAAAGAGAAATTGAAAATCAAATTTGTAATCAAAAAAGTAATGATAGACAAACCAACGGTAATTCCGTAGTTTACATACATTGCTCCATAAAAAAAGGAAGGCTCAATCATGTATTTTAAGTTGCAATTCGGACAGTTTTCGTGCAGTTCAGAAAACTTTATAGGGTTGAATGTCTTTTTGTGTTTAAAAAAATCACCTTCATGGCATTTCGGACATTTTCCTTTTAAAATACTATATAATTTATCTCCTTTTTTAAACATAATAGATTGCTCTTAAATACTAATTACAGCGTGTTGTTTTTTTGTAGATTTGCACAAAAATCAATAAAAAATTAAAGATAGCAAGTAACAGTTGTTACAAAGTTATACAATTACACAATAATTTATGGTAAACGTACATAATTTAACCGTTTCTTTTGCAGGCTCAGAATTGTTTTCTGGTATCACTTTTAAATTGAATAAAGGTGATAGAATTGGTTTGATAGGAAAGAATGGTGCAGGAAAATCTACTTTATTAAAAGTACTCTCTAAAGATATTGAAAGTAGTGGTGGTACCATGGCTTTTGATAAAGATATTCGAATGGGATTTTTACGTCAAGATATCGATTTTGTAGAAGGAAGAACTATTTTAGAAGAAGCGTATCAAGCTTTTGAAGAGATTAAAGAAATTGAGCATAGACTTGATGAAATTAACGAGCAGTTAAATACAAGGACAGATTACGAAAGCGAAAGTTATAGTCAGTTAATTATTGATTTAACAGATGATACGCATCGGTATGAGTTGTTAGGAGGTTACAATTACAAAGGAAATACTGAGAAAATTTTACAAGGTTTAGGGTTTCAGCGTAAAGATTTTGATAAATTAACTGATACTTTTTCTGGAGGATGGAGAATGCGAATAGAATTGGCAAAATTACTATTACAAAACAATGATATTTTATTGCTAGATGAACCGACAAATCACTTAGATATCGAGTCGATTATTTGGTTAGAAAACTTCTTAAAAGGATATGTTGGTGCGGTGGTTTTGGTATCGCACGATAAAATGTTCTTAGACAATGTAACCAACAGAACGATTGAAATTTCTCTTGGTCAAATTTACGATTATAAGAAACCATATTCACAATTTTTATTATTGCGAGGAGAAATAAAGGAAAAGCAGTTGCAAGCTCAAAAAAATCAAGAAAAAGAAATTAAACAGAAGCAACATTTAATTAATAAATTTAAAGCAAAAGCAAGCAAAGCTTCGATGGCGCAATCGTTAATGAAGCAATTAGATAAAGTAGAGTTGATTGAAGTAGATCAGGATGATAATGCAGCAATGAATGTTCGTTTTGCTATTTCTAAAGAACCAGGAAAAATTATTGTGGAAGCAGAGAATTTATCTAAAAGCTACGGAGATAATCATGTATTAGAAAATGTAGATTTATTGATTGAACGTAACAGTAAAATTGCTTTTGTGGGGCAAAACGGACAAGGAAAATCTACGTTAGCAAAAATGATGGTGGGCGAAATTCCGTTTACAGGAAATCTAAAACTAGGTCATAATGTAGAAATAGGATATTTTGCTCAAAATCAATCAGAAGAATTGCCACCTGAGAAAACGGTTTTAGAAATTATGGAAGATGCTGCTTCAGACACTAACCGAATGCGAGTTAGAGATATGTTAGGCTCGTTTTTGTTTAGTGGAGATACGGTTGATAAAAAAGCAAAAGTCTTATCTGGTGGTGAGCGTAATCGACTGGCTTTATGTAAGTTGTTACTGTCTCCATTCAATGTGTTGATTATGGATGAGCCTACAAATCACTTAGATATGGCTTCAAAAAATGTATTAAAAAAAGCTTTAAAAAACTTTAACGGAACATTGATTGTAGTATCGCACGATAGAGATTTTTTACAGGGATTGACCACAACGGTATATGGTTTTAAAGACAAAGTAATTAAAGAATATTTAGGTGATATTGATTATTTCTTAGAACAGCATAAAATTGAAAATTTACGTGAAGCAGAAAAAAGAACAGTTGTAAAAGTTAATAAAGAGACTGTTAAAAAGGATGATTATCAGTTGTCTAAAGAGCAGGAAAAAGAATTAAAAAAGTTTAAAAATAAACTGAGCAAAATAGAAACAGAAATAGCTGATTTAGAGGTGGTTATTGAGAAAATAGATTTAGAATTAGCACAAGATTACGACGGAGTTTCGGCACAACCAAATTTCTTTAAAAATTACAAAGCAAAAAAAGCAAAAGTAGATGCTTTGATGGAAGAATGGGAAGTGATTGAAGGACAGATTGAACGTTTTGTTTAAAAGTGATTTTGTCATTCCTGAGAAAGCATGAATCTCTTAGAAGTAAAATGCTAAGAATATTACAAAGTAATAAATTTCCTTGAGAAGGGATAAAAGATGTTTACAAAACATAAAAATATAAGAACTCAACAAGTGTTTTTATCTTCAATACAAGATAAAAAAGTACAGCTTTTTGTAAAACGAGAAGATGAAATTCATCCATTTGTGTCGGGTAATAAATTCAGGAAATTAAAATATAATATTGCAGCAGCAAAACATCAAAAAAAAGAGACTTTATTAACTTTTGGTGGAGCATTTTCTAACCATATTGTAGCAACAGCGGTAGCAGGAAAAGAAACTGGTTTTAAAACTATTGGTGTAATTCGTGGTGATGAGTTAGGAAAAGATATTGAAAAAACGTTAGCAGGTAATGAAACGTTACGAGAAGCTCATAGAAACGGAATGCAATTTAAGTTTGTTTCGAGAGTTGCATATAGAGAGAAAATATCAGAAAGTTTTATCAATCAATTAGAAGAAGAATTTGGTAATTTTTATCTAGTTCCAGAAGGAGGAACAAATGATTTAGCAATAAAAGGTTGCGAAGAAATTTTAACAAAAGATGATGTTAAATTCGATTATATTTGTTGTGCAGTAGGAACTGGAGGCACGATTGCAGGATTGATAAACTCGATAGAGAATCATCAAAAAGTAATTGGATTTCCTGCGTTAAAAGGCAATTTTTTATCCGATGAAATTAAAAAATACACAAAACGGAATGATCATTGGAGTTTGGAGAACGAGTATTATTTTGGAGGTTACGGGAAATATAATTCAGCATTAATTGAGTTTGTAAATCAATTTAAAGAAGAAACAGGTATTCCGTTAGACCCTATTTATACAGGTAAAATGGCATTCGGAATTGTAGATTTAATCAATAAAAATCATTTTTCAGAAAACAGTAAAATTTTACTGATTCATACAGGTGGTTTACAGGGAATAGAAGGGGTTAATCAAAAGTTAAAACAAAAACAGCAACAATTAATAAGTATTTAATGCAATTAAAATCAGTTTTATCAATTATCGTTTTATCGTTATTATTTGTTAGTTGTGGTTCGTCTAAAAAAACGATTAAAAAGAGACCGAGCATTATTGTTCTAGAGCCAAAACCTACCGATTTACCTTCGGTAAAACAAATACAACACGTTCGTAAACTGCAACGTAAAAACAGTAATTTAAATAAATATACTTTACAGTATATTAGAAAATATGCGCCAATTGCAGTTAGAGAAATGCACAAATATAAGATCCCTGCAAGTGTTACCTTGGCACAAGGAATCTTAGAATCAGGTAGTGGTAGAAGTGAATTAGCAGTAAAATCGAACAATCACTTTGGAATAAAATGTCATAAAAAATGGAGAGGAGAAAGAGTATATCATGATGATGATGAAGAGGGAGAATGCTTTAGGAAATATACCTATGTTGCCACATCTTACAAAGACCATTCGGCTTTTTTAAGCACCAGAAAACGATATAGTTTTTTATTTAAATTAGGTAAAAAAAACTATAAAGCATGGGCAAAAGGATTGAAAAAAGCAGGATATGCAACTGATAGAAAATATCCGAAGAAATTGATTAAAATCATCAAAAATTATCGCTTATACGAGTTTGATAAACTGAAATGGAAAGATGTAAAACCAAGTAAAAACAAAAGGGTTTTTACTGAAAAAATAACAAAAACACATTACGTCATTAAAAAAGGAGATACTTTATATTCTTTGGCAAAACGATTTGAAACAACTGTAGAAACACTAAAAAAATTGAATAATTTGGTAACTAATAAATTGAATATTGGCTACCGATTAAAAATAAAATAGCATGCAAATTATAAAACCTGTAAACGGAAAACGTCCACAAATTCCTGAAGATTGTTATGTGGCAGAAAATGCGACTATTGTTGGCGATGTAACTTTCGGAAAACAATGTAGTGTTTGGTTCAATGCTGTAATTCGTGGTGATGTACATTACATAAAAATTGGCGATAAAGTGAATATTCAAGACGGTGCTGTGATCCATGCAACCTATCAAAAATCGCCCACAACAATTGGTAATAATGTATCGATTGGGCACAATGCCATTGTACATGGTTGTACTATTAAAGACAATGTTTTGGTGGGTATGGGAAGCATTATTATGGACGATTGTGTAGTAGAAAGCAACAGTATTATTGCTGCAGGCGCAGTGGTTACAAAGAATACCCATGTAGAGAGTGGTAGTATTTATGCAGGGGTACCTGCCAAAAAAGTAAAAGATATTTCTGAAGAATTAATTTCAGGAGAGATTGATAGAATTGCCAATAATTATATAAAATATGCTGGTTGGTTTAAGGAATAGTCTGAGAGTTTCTCTGCTTTGACTAAGCTCCGTAGATGGTGTGCAACTTGTTTCTTGATTTGGTATACCTCAAACAAATTACGTAGCCTCTAACGTAAAGAATCAGCCACACTTTATAAAAGTGTAGCTAATTTTAAAGAACTATTATGTTTATATTTAGTATGTGTTTGTATCTAATTTTTAGTTGACCATTCTCCACTCCAATACACTTCATATTTTACAATTTTGGTTTCATTTATTTTTTCTATAAAATAGATCTTCTTAAAAACATGATGTTTAAGTTCATTATCAGTATAATATTTTTTTAAAAGGTAATCTAAAGAAACAATTTTTATGTTCTTTAAAGCTTTTATGGAACAAGTATCTGTTTTTGAGATACCTTTTGTATATATAAAATCCTCATTACAAACACTAAAATAAACTTCATTTTTATTTGTTTTTTTTCGAAACCTTTTAACATAATCAACTCCTTTACTATTTTCATAATTTTGTTCAACTTGAATCTTACATTTTTCCTTTTTATTTTCATTAAACAGTAAATAAACTATTTCTTTTTTTTTCGTTTGAGATAAAACAAAAAAAGGAATTAATAATATGGTTATTAAAATTAACTTTTTCATTTAGTTACAATTTTCATTTTTATTAGTATTTATATAAGTTGAAATAACCTTATTTATTCTATCTTTTTCTGGTTAAGGTAAACTAGCCCAAGTATAAATAGCATTTTTGCCATTTTTATATACATGATTATAGTTTGTATTTATTAAATTCCTTGATTTCTCCAAAAAACTCGATAAATAACAAAATATTCTTTCTTTTTTTCTATAATATATGTTATAAATTTATTGTTTTTATTGGTACTTCTAGGATGTAATTTGCCATATTTTTTAATTAGTAAGGGTTTGTTCCTTTTATACCAATTTCTCATTAAACTGTCAATGTTCTTTAATTTTGTAATTTTATAATCTTTTATATGTTTGTTACAAAGTGTATCGGGCTTATAGTTTTTGGGATTGAATAAAACAGCTTCACCACATAAATTAAATTGTGTGCCTTTTTTTTTATTCCATTTTAAAGGCAATCCTTTATATTTACAGAAAGACTCTTTGTCAAAGTTAAAATAAATAGTGTCTTTAGGCATTTCTTGTGCGTAATTTATAAAACTTAGAAAGAGAAATATAATATTAGTTAGTACAATTTGTAGTTTCATTTGCTATAGCATTTGTTATTGTTGTGTTTATGGATGCTTGATTAGGAGTGTCGTCCCCAAGCTACTGTATTTCTTAATCCTATCCATGATAAAGCTTCATAAAATACATCATCAGCTGCATTGGGTAGTATAAAACTAAAAGAATAATTGGCATTGTTTAAGGTGTCAATTACTTCTGAGATATTTTCTTCATCAAAAATAGCTTCGTTCAGTTTGTCGGTTGTTTTATCTTTAAAGGTGTTTCTTAATTTTGTAGGTAATTTGTTTTTTAAGCCTTTAATATCGGTTAATTTGACTCTTTTTTGCGAATACAAACTTTTGGTAAGTGTTATTTCTGGCTCGTAATTTTCTTTTTCACAATTAAAAAGAGGGTTATCATAAAGAAAAGGAGCGCCTGTTTTAAAAGGTTACACTGTTTTGCTGGTTTTATAAGTGTATGAAGTTAAGGGTTTTAATTATAAACGCCAAATATATAGTTGTTTATAATTCTGTAAAGGAGGAAACCCCTTTTTTAAAGAGCCTTTTAATCTCTAATGAAACCTTCTTAATTTCTAAAAAAAAAATCGAGAGGGTTTAGTTGTGTTTTATGAAAGTGTAGCTATTAAATTACAGTTATATGAACTTTATAAAGCATGTAGTTGTTTTTGTTTATTTTATAGATAAATCTTTAAAATTTACTTTGTACTTAATTCGTGTTTACTGGTTCCCATCCTCTTTGAGTACTCCAATAAACTAATTTATACTTAAGGTAAATTCCTTTTTCTTTTTTAATTAAAAATATATTTTTGCAATCACTAAATTTATAATGAAGAGAACATGCTGAAAGTTTAGAAAATGTATTTATTTTTTTTATTTTTAATCTATTTATTTTAAAAATAGTATCTCGAATTTCATTAAAAGATAAATACTCTAATTTATCATCTAGGTTGTCAATCATAAAGTTATATGTACTAACTTTTGTATCAGAACCCCATAAAGAAAAGCTCAAATATATTTTGTTATTATATTCCTTAATAGGCATTTTTTTATCGTAATAAATAAACAAAGAATCTTTGCTCTGAGCGTTTATTCCGTTATATACTAAAAAGAAATAGATAAATAAGGTTATTAATCTCATAATTAGTTACAATTTTGGTTATAAAAACTTTGCATTTGGTTGTTTGGGATAATATATTCATTATTAGCCTTATCTTTTAAAAAGAAAGCATCTTTTTTTTGAGAAAAACAAAAAAAGGAATTAATAATATGGTTATTAAAATTAACTTTTTCATTTAGTTACAATTTTCATTTTTATTAGTATTTTTATAAGTTGAAATAACCTTATTTATTCTATCTTTTTCTGGTTAAGGTAAACTAGCCCAAGTATAAATAGCATTTGTGCCATTTTTATATACATGATTATAGTTTGTATTTATTGTATTATTCTCTGGTTTCTCCATATTACTGGGTAAATCACAAACTTCTCTTTATTTATTATTTCAATAAGATATGTTTGAAACATATCATTTTTATCATAGGCTTGAAATAATTTATCATGTTCACTTTTAGGTCTTTTTTTATAGGTTTTATATCTAAAATCTTTTACTTTTTTTGTAATATCTAACATTGTAGAAATTTTATAATTCTTTAAATGTTTATAACATAAAGTATCTGATTTAAATTTATTAGGAAATAAAAGCGAACCTTTTTTACAGAAATTAAAAATTATTCCTTTTTCTTTTTTTCTATAAAACTTTAGCCTTTTATCACATTTTTCTTCTTTGTTAAAGGTTAAAAATATTGTATCTTTTTGAACAGAAATAATTTTCCATCCTTCAAATAAATCTTTTTTTTGTGAATATCCTTTAAAAAGGATGCTCAACAAAAATAGTATAAATAATAATTTTCTAATTGCAATTATGCGTTTCATTTTGTATAGCATTTGAAATTATTGTGTTAATATTAGTTCTCTGAGGAGTGGTTAAACCTTTCCAAGCTTCTGTTGCGTTTTCTGGTAAGCCAGTTAAAGGGTCAATTGTCCCTGTTCCTTTTAATCCTATCCAAGAAATAGCTTCGTAAAATGAATCAGTATGTTGACTTTTATCGAAATCTTTAATTGCAGCAACAATCATTGTACGATAATGTTGAGCCATTAATTGATGTTGCGCTTGGTTTGGTTCTTGATTTGGAGGTAGTTCTAACCAATACCTTGTATAATAATCAGACAATCCACCAAAATCATTTTTAATACTCTTTATAAAAAATGGTGTCCAAGGAATATTTGGTTCTTGAGCATAACTTAATAATTTTCTAAACATTTCAGCATGAACCATTTCATGAATAAATTCTAATGCTAAAATAATAGTAGGCATATGTGATGCTGAAGCTGGCAATCTTGGATCTGTATTAAACGTGATATTAATTAGGAAATTTACTGGTTCAGATGTGATGGCACCTGCTTCATAGTATTCAGAATTTTGAGTATCTTTAAACAGATTATCAGCTTCAAATTCTAAATGTGCAACCGGTTTTTCTCCTAAAAAATTTTCCAAATAATCAGAAATTGTATTACTTGTACTATCTTTAAATCTAACATATACACATTTTAATCTTGGGTTATTCACAAAAGTAGAGTCTAAAATAATTTTATCATCAAAATCTACATCAGTATTAGAGTTTTGTATCCAAGCATCCATAGCGGCTAGAGCAAATTGAATTTGAGTAGGATTGTTACCTAAAAAATCATAGATTAATCCTGTTTCTATTAGATGAGTATCTAACCAGAGAGCTTCAGGAGAAGTTGGGCTTAAGTTTAAAGTACGTTTTAAAGAGCCTAATACATCTACAGGGGTTGTAGTTATTGCAAAAGTACCCACACCTTGTCCAACTGGTATTGTGCCAGTAGACACTCCTCTTCCACCTCCTCCTGAGCTGCTTCCATCTTCATCAAAAGAAGGAAGGCAATTAGACCAATCTAATGTAGCTGGACTACCACCACAATTACCTCCAGTATCTGCATGCCCATCTGCACCCCCTCCATTCCCACAAGTAGCATAGCTAACCTCAACACAGTCAGGTATTTGATGAGCGTTTCCGTAAGACCAATATACTTTACTAAAATTGAATTCATCCGTATTTATAGCATCAAGATTTAAGCTATATAGTTTTGTGTCAAAGATTTCATTATCTTTTTTCATTTCTAGGACCAATAATTTTATTACATTGGTAAAGTTATTTTTAGAAACAATTAGGTTTTCAATTTTTAAGCTATCTAACTGAGGCCTTTCAATTTTAAAAGTGTAGTTTGTAGTAGAGTCATTAACAGTTTGGTAAATTAAATCTGTTTGTATGTAAAAAGTACTATCAGTTGCATATACATTTTTACCGACAAAATTATTTTTATAAATTTCTTTTAAAGAGCTAAAGTATTTGTTTTCTATATTATTAATAATATTAGAAAAAGACTCTTTTGTTTTAAAATCTTTGTAAGAAATATGAGATACTTTGGGGCTGTTGCTAAAATAATTAATTTCTTCTTCATTCTCACAACTCGATACTAATAAAGTTACCATAAAGAAAAGGAGTACCTGTTTTAAAAGGTTAAACTGTTTTGCTGTTTTGCTGTTTTGCTGTTTTCATAAGTATATAAAGTTAAGGGTTTTAATTATAAACACCAAATATATAGTTGTTTATAATTTTGCAAAAGGGGAAAAACACCCTTTTTTTGAAGGTGTTTTTTGTTACAAGCAAATAAACTGAACTAACTTATTCTTTATTCTTTATTCTTTATTTTTTTTTGTTTTACGTTGCATTTTCCTTTTGTGCATCATTTTTTTTCTCATTCCTTTCTTTTTAAACTTTTTGCTTTTACGAGCAGCTGTTTTTTTAAATTTTTTAAACTGTTCTTCGTTTAAAATACGTTTCATTTGTTTTTTAAAAGCAATTTTTTTGTCTAAACGATTGTTCATCATTTGGTAACGCTCATCAGTAGGTAATTTTTTAGCAGTAGCTTTTTTTGCTTTCATTTTTAGATGCATTGCCTTTTTAGCAGCAATTTTTTGAGCAAGAAGTGGTTTAATTTGGCGTTGCTGTTTTTCGGTCAAATCTAATTTTAATGTCATTTTTTTACAGCCAACGTTGTTTGTTGTGCTACCGTAAAATCTTGCATTCCTTTTTTGTGATGTCTTTTTTGGGCTTGTGTAGTAAATGTAATTGCAAATACTAAAACTAAGATGCTTATTGTTTTTTTCATTTTATGAGATATTTAATTATTTTATACTTCTATGACAAATAAAGTATGAAAAGGTTTAAATTTGGCCTTTCTTTTCTTTTAATAGATGATTAACAGCATACTCATGAAAAACCTACTGATTTTACTATTCTTCTTTTCTTTTACAATTTTTGCCCAAGAAAATACTAAAGATACTGTAAAAGTAAATCTAAGTAATCCGAATGCTACAGTATACACACATTTATATTTTTTACAGCCAGATTCTTATCAACCAGAAAAAGCAGCAGCAACTATTTATGGTTTATCAGAAGAAAAAGCCATTGAAAAAGCGATTAAAATTAAAAAAGTATTAGATGGTAAGGGCTTATTTGTAGAGTTTAATAAAATACCAAATAACTCGAATTATAATGATACAATTGGTTATGTAAGCGTGTATAAATATGTGTTATTTCCTAATAGAATGCCACAGATTTATGTGGAGAAAACAGGCGATAAGTGGTATTATTCTTCCGAAACAATTAGAAGTATAGATGCTATTTATAATGATGTTTTTCCGTGGTATATACAAAGGGTACAAAAAATAATTCCGAATGTAGGCTATAAAAAAGTATTTGGTATTGAGCTTTGGCAGTTTATAGCTACTATTATCTTATTGTTAGCAGCATTTTTAATGTTTTTCTTTGTAAAGAAAGTAGTGTTTTTTGTGTTTCAAAAAATACAATATAAAATTACACACAGTAAAAATTTAGAGGTAGATAAAGTGTTAAAAAAGTTATCGCACCCAATAAGTTTACTAGCGGCAATAGTATTTATAGAAACTATTTTTCCATCATTACAATTCAATTTAAAAATTAATACTTGGGTGTTTTTAGGATTGCATATTGCAGCAACCATTTTTTGGATTTATGTTTTCTTAAAATTAGTGCAAGTGTTAATGCGAGTGTATGCAGAGTTTACCGAAAGAACTCACGGAAAATTAGATGATCAGCTAGTGCCAGTTTTAGATAATTTTTTAACAGGATTGGTTGTTGTTTTAGGTTTTTTAAAACTACTCACATTATTTGGTGTCAATACAACAACACTTATTGCAGGAGTGTCAATAGGAGGTATTGCGTTCGCATTAGCATCACAAGATACCGTAAAAAACCTGATTGGTACGTTTATGATTTTTTTAGACAAACCTTTTCATATTGGCGATTGGATTGAAGCAGAAAATGTTGTAGGTACCGTAGAAAAAGTTGGTTTTAGATCGAGTAGAATTAGAGCTGCCGATACTTCTATTTTTCAAATTCCGAATAGTAAATTGTCTGAAATTGTAGTAAATAATAAAGGTTTACGCTTGTTTAGAAGGTATAGAACTAATTTAGGAATTCGATACGATACGCCACCAGAATTGATTGAAGCGTTTGTAAAAGGAGTAAAAGAGATTATTATTGCACATCCAGAAACAAAGTCAGATTCTTACAATGTAGAGTTTAATGGGTTCGGAGATTCAGCATTGTTAATTATGGTAAATGTGTATTTTAAAAGTTTAGATTGGAATGTAGAGCAATCTTCAAAACATAGATTGCATATTGCTATTATTAAATTGGCAAAAGAATTAGGTATCGATTTTGCTTTCCCATCATCAACCTTAATGGTAGAGCAGTTTCCTGGAAAAGATTCAATCAGTTTAAAATATGATACAAACTCAGAACGAATGGATGCTGTAATTAAAAATGTTATAGATGATTTTTCTAAGGATGATAAATAAAAATAAGCTGTTTTTACCAATCGTAATCTTTATGTGCATCTAAGCGAATAAAGATAAAAAGTAGCAATGTAAAGCCCCATAAAGAAGAACCACCATAACTAAAAAAGGGTAGCGGGATCCCGATTGTTGGTAGTAAGCCAATAACCATTCCTATATTTAAAGTAACATGAAAAAATAGGATAGAGGCTAATCCGTAGCCATAAATTCGTCCAAATTTATTATTATGTGTATCTGCCAAATAGATAATTCGATAAATAAGAAACATAAATAAAAGAATAACAAGGCTACTTCCTAAAAAACCCCATTCTTCGCCAACAGTGCTAAAAATATAATCAGTATCTTGTTCAGGCACAAATTTTCCTTGGGTTCTTTCTCCTTGTAAAAATCCTTTACCCCAAAAACCACCAGAACTGATGGTTAATTCTGATTGATGAATATTATATCCAATATTTTGATTATCAATTTTTTTACCCAATAAAACTTCAAATCGATCTCTATGATGTTGTTTAAAAACGTTAGTATATGTAAAATCAGAAAAGAAAATAAACAATCCAACGGTAAGATACACGCCTAAAACTTTAAGCCAGTTAAAACGCAAAAAATGATTGCCTCCTTTATAAATTTTATAAATAGAAATGATTGTAATAAGGCTAAGTAATAGGATAAGAACAAAAGTTGTTCCAAAATAAATAGTGAATATAAAAAGTGTAATTGTTGAGAGGCCTAATAGAATATAATTAAGTGTTAAACCTTCTCTGTTTAATACAAAAAAGAAAGCTACATAGACCAATGCAGAACCTGCATCAGGTTGAAAAAGAATGAGTACAGCTGGAAAAAAAACAACAATAAATGCCTTTATCTGATTTTTAATAAGTTTTAAATTATACTGTCTGTCACTCAATAATTTTGCAACAGCCAAAGCTGTAAAAGCTTTTGCAAACTCAGATGGTTGTAGACTCATGCTACCAATATGATACCAAGAGGTTGCTCCATTTATCGTTTTTCCAAAAACAAATAAACCTGCAAGTAAGAGTAAAGAAAAAAGATAAAAAATACTTGCAAATCGTTCGTAAAATTTGGCATTGAAAAAGAGAATGAGAATAATTAGCGGAATGCAAAGAAGCATCCAAAGTAATTGTTTGCCATATCTTGTTGAGAAATCTAAGATATGTCCTTGTGTTTCTGTTTGTGAAGCGGCATAGATATTTATCCACCCAAAACTAACAAGCAATATAAATAGGAGTATTAAAACCCAATCTACCCCTAAAAAAATATTATTTTTTTCTTGTCTCAATTTTTTATTAGTTTTTGAACTTGTTTATCGTAAATATCCTGTAAACTTAGGTTTAGCATATTTTTTTCTACCCATTTCCTTTTCTTACTAATTTTTTTATTCAAGTATTTTTCAATAAGTAAACTTGTAATTGGGGCAGCAATAACAGAGCCATAGCCACCATTTTCTATAAAAACTGCCAACGCAATTTTAGGATTGTCTTTAGGAGCAAAAGCGACTAGAATAGAGTGATCTGGTAGCTGAAACTTTGCACCATCAATTCTAATAAAATTCTCTACAGTTCCTGTTTTTCCACAAATTTCAATACCTTCTACTTTACTTGCACTAGCAGTTCCTTTGGTAAATACTTTCTGCATTGCTTCAATAATTGGTGTAAAGTGTTTTGTATCAATCGTTGTTTTTTTAGGAATTGTATAGGTAGAATCTGTAATAAATTCTACACCAATTTTTTTGATGATATGTGGTGTGTAAAAAAAACCTTTATTGGCAATTGCAGCTGTAAAATTTGCTAGCTGAATAGGGGTAGTGAGCACTTCTCCTTGACCGATGGCGTTAGAAATTGTTGTAGATGCATTCCAAGTATATTTGTAGCGACTATCGTAATATTTTCCGTTAGGAATTAACCCTTTCTGACCAGAGGGTAAGTCGTATCCTAAATAATTTCCAAGACCAAAACTTGTAACATGTTTATTCCAATTATCCATTCCTTTTGATGAATTCTCTCCTTTTTCTATGATGCGTTTATAGGTATTCGCAAAATAACTATTACAAGATTTAGAAATAGCAGTTTGTAGTTTTATTGGACGACCTACAATACCGCAGTGGCATCCCATAAATTCATGCTTTCTTTTTCCGTAACGATATCCGTGGTAACAATAAAAAGATGTTTGCTCGGTAATTACATTTTCTTGTAAACCAATTAAGGCATTCATCATTTTAAAAGGAGATCCTGGTGAGTAAATTGCTTGCAACCCTCTGTCCATCATTGGTTTGTTGGCTTTGTCTCCAAATAGTCTTACAGAATTTTTAGAACGTTTTCTTCCCGACATTAAATTCGGGTCGTAAGACGGTGCTGTTACCAAGGCTAAAATCTCTCCAGATGATGGTTCAATAGCAACAATTCCTCCACGTTTTCCTGCCATTAATCTTTCTGCGTATTGTTGCAGTTTGCTATCAATAGTTAAGGTAATATCTTTTCCGTTTATAGGAAGTGTATCATATATTCCATTTTTATAAGCTCCTATAATTTGGTTTCGATTGTTTTTCTGTAAATATTTTACGCCTTTTGTACCTCTTAAAACTGTTTCGTATTCTTTTTCTACTCCCCGAGCTCCAATAAAATCTCTTTGTTTGTAATAATTGTCTCTTTTAATAATAGCATCATTTACTTCGCTAATATAACCTACAACATTGGCAGCAGATTTTATAGGATAGTTTCTGATAATTCTTTTCTGAATAAAAAAACCTTTGTATTTGTGTAATTTTTCTTGTAAAAAAGCAAAATCTTCTTTTGATAATTGTTTTAAAAAAACAGAAGGAAGCCATGGTGCGTATTTTTTTGCCTTTTGAAATCGTTTTTTAAAACTCTTTACATCAACTTTTAATAAAGAACAAAACTCTAAAGTGTCAAGAGGCATAACTTTATTTGGGATAATCATTACATCATAAGAAAGTTGATTGGCAACCAGTAACTCTCCATTTCTATCATATATAAACCCACGCTCTGGGTAATCAAACTCAGTTTTTATAGCAGCACTATTAATAGGTGTGTTGTAAGTTTTATTCTTTAAGATTTGAAGATGAAACAATTTTCCGATTAGAATAAAACCGATTAAAGTAACTAGAAAATATAAAAGGAAGCTTCTTTTCATTACTGTTTTTTACTAAAAATATAGGTTCCTAAAAAGAATAAAAATAATGTAAAAATACTTGAAAATAAAGTGTTTAAAAATATGTTTCCAAGGTTTTGAAAACTAAAACTTTCTAATGAAAATAATAGAAAATGATGTACTACGGTTAAAATTACAACATAGTTAAAAACTTTCCCAAAAGGCTCTAATCGTAAATTAAAAAGCAGGAAATCTGTTTCAGATTTTTGAAAAATCACTTTTACAAAAAACAACCTAATATAGGCGATAAACAGTATTGAGAATGCATGAACACCGCCTGAATCTGAAAAAAAATCGACAAATAATCCTAATAAAAATGAAGCTAATAAAACAGAATATCGATTTTTTTTCAAAGGATAAAAAAATACAAATACAATATAAATATAGGGATTAATGTATCCAAGAAAATGAATATTATTCAACACAAAAACTTGTAAGAATAGTAGGAAAAAAAAGAGTAGTATGAAATGTAATTTTTTACTCATTTCTGTTGTTTTCTAAAGATTCTATTTCAGCTTTATATAGGTTACGAATAACATATACATTGTTTATATTGCTCATATCATTAAATAACCGAATATCTATACTATTGTTATCGGTATTATTTTGCGTAATGTTTACAACGCTTCCTATCAAAATTCCTTCAGGAAAAATAGTAGACTTCCCTCCTGTTAAAATTGTGTCACCTTTTTTTATTTGCGCTTGTCTTGGTAGGTCTGTTAATTGTACAACATTGTAGTCTTTACCGTTCCAAATCAATGTACCAAAATGCGAACTGTTTTTTAACCGAGCATTAATTTTACTTTTTAAATTTAATATAGACTGAACTCTAGTGTAGTCTGGGGTAGATGTTTCAGTAATACCTATTATTCCATTGTTATTAATTACGGCCATTTCTTTTGTAACACCTTGTTTTTTTCCACGGTTAATTGTTAAGAAATTATAAAATTTGTGATAATCATTTTTAATGATTTTCGCACTAAAATAAACGTATTTTTGATAAATAGTTGAGGTATCTATTACTGTTGTAGTAATTATTGTGTCTTTTTTAGAAAGGAATCTTTGAAGTTGATTTTTCAAGTTGTTATTTTCAAGTATCAACTCGTTATTTCTCTTGTTTAGAGATAAATAATCAGAAAGATTTGTTGCTTTCTGATAAAAACCTCCCGTAATAGCATTTGCAGAATTTACAAACTTACTTTTATGAAAAGCATGATTATTAATCATTAAAAAAACAGCAATGAATTCTAAAATTAAGAAAAACAAAAAGTATTTGTATTTCTGTAAAAAGAAAATAATTTGCTGCATACTCTTTAAGTGTTATTTTATCAAAACACTCTTGTATTTTTCTAATTCTTTTAAAGCAATCCCTGTTCCTTTTACAACCGCTCTTAAAGGGTCTTCTGCAACATAAACAGGTAAATCTGTTTTTCTTGACAAGCGTTTGTCTAAGCCTCTTAACATAGAACCGCCACCTGCTAAATAGATACCTGTATTATAAATATCAGCTGCTAATTCTGGCGGAGTTTTAGATAAAGTTTCCATCACAGCATCCTCAATCCTCAAAATAGATTTGTCTAGTGCTTTGGCAATTTCTCTATAAGAAACTTGTACTTGTTTTGGTTTTCCACTTAATAAATCTCTTCCTTGAACTAACATGTCTTCTGGTGGAGCATCTAAATCCTCAGTAGCAGCACCAATAGTAATTTTGACTTTTTCTGCAGTAGTTTCTCCAACATATAAGTTATGTTGAGTTCTCATATAATACATAATATCATTTGTAAAGACATCACCTGCAACTTTTACAGATTGATCACAAACAATTCCTGCTA
>Ga0256845_1000639_pt1 | contig 31913 bp, 23 predicted proteins | sample RiftiametaG_FD_189101 | JGI IMG/M metagenome (GOLD analysis project Ga0256845, IMG submission 189101) | Tube worm associated microbial communities from hydrothermal vent at the East Pacific Rise, Pacific Ocean - Riftia | ecosystem: Host-associated > Annelida > Integument > Unclassified ...
ATTATTATTGAAAAACCTATGTTTATTTTAGTTAACTCATCCATTAGATAATTATCCGACTTTTTTAATTGAAACGTGAGACTGCATTTTAATCTAGGTTGTTTTTTCTTTTTGAAATAATCCTGAGATAATAGAAACAATCAAGCCTATGGCAAATACAGTAACAAACATTAATAAAAAATTGACCGATGGTTTCATAAACATTTCTTTTTGACTTTCCATTTCGGCTATCTGTTGCTCAACAGCTTTCACTGAGAGACCACTATTTTTGATATTATTAATTGAGTACTCATAATAATTATTCATAAATTCGGGATCAATGTAAAGCACATGAACAACGTTATAAATTCCAAACATAATACCTGCGATAAAACTGATACCCGCTCCGATAAGAAATATTTGTTTAAAACCAGTATGCTCGTTAGGAAACTGTTTTTGAAACTTATTTACTGCAACGAAGATCATCATTAAAGAAAAAATCATGGTTGAATAACCAATGATTTCTCCTGTTGCAAAGGTTTCTTCACCGTAACCTATAATCAATCCAGAGATTGAAGGTATCAATACAATGATCGTTCCCGCTAATAATCCATATTTTAAAATAGTCTGTTTCATTTTATAACCCCAATTATTAAAAGACTGCCTCAAACTAACCGATTGACAAGAATATCACAATCATCCATTTTGGCTGCTTTTTTTAAAACAAAGCAGTCATGTATTCACTTTTAGTTCATTGTCATGTATAAAGTCGGCATGAAAATGCCAAAGAAAATTAAACCGTTATACGAAGACGGAATTGTCGACGAAGTTCTCAGCCAATTAATGAGTGGAAAAGAGGCAAAAGTTTATATTGTGCGCTGTGGTAATGACATTCGCTGCGCTAAAGTTTATAAAGAAGCTTCAAAAAGAAGCTTTAAAAAGGCAGTGGAATATCAAGAGGGTCGAAAAGGTCGAAACAGTCGCCGAAATCGAGCCATGGAAAAAAAATCGAGTTTTGGTCGAAAACAGCAAGAAGAAGCTTGGCAAAATGCTGAAGTGGATGCTTTATATCGTTTGGCAGATGCAGGCGTTCGAGTTCCCGAACCATACGGTTGTTTTGATGGTGTTTTATTGATGGAGTTGATTACTGATAGCCAAGGTGATGCAGCTCCTCGTTTAAATGATATTTTACTTAGTGAAGAACAAGCCATTAGAGATCATGCTGTCGTTATGCATGATGTTGCAAAAATGTTGAGCGCGGGTGTGGTGCATGGTGACTTATCAGAGTTTAACGTTTTATTAGATGAGATCGGCCCGGTAATTATTGATTTACCTCAAGCGGTTGATGCTTCTGGAAATAATAATGCTAAAGCCATGTTGGAGCGTGACGTCGGCAATATGACAAATTATTACGCTCAATTCGCCCCTCAACTAGCTAATAGCCAATATGCTCAGGAAATTTGGGAGTTGTATGAAAAGGCTGAACTAAAGAATGATGTGGTTTTAACCGGTCAGTTTGAAGAGAGTGACGAAGAAGCCGATGTTGACGACGTACTTTTACAAATTAAGGCGGCATTTGAGGAAAATGAAGCTCGATTAGAAAGAGAGCGTGAAGCTGATTTAGAATAGTTTATGAATCTGAGCCTATACAACTGGCATTTACGAGATTAGCACCTACGAAACCCGCACCTATGAAAAAAACTCAACTAAATCAAATATCAAAAGAATTAATGCACGTTGGTGAAATGGCTAGCGGTGTGCAACTTACAGTGCCGGTTTACCGATTAAAAAGTTCAGTCAATTCTGCTAAAAAGAAAAGTCCAAGTGTTTATATTCAAGCAAATATGCATGGTGCGGAAGTTCAAGGCAATGCGGTTATTTTTCAACTGCTTGAGCTATTAAAAAGTATTAAGATCAATAGCGATATTACGCTTGTACCTTATGCAAACCCTGTTGCTTGTAATCATAAAAATGGAGAATATACACTCGGTCGATTTGATCCTATTACCGGAGTCAATTGGAATAGGATGTATTACTTTGATGATTCTGTCATCACACCTTTTGTGCAAAAACATATTGAAAGCAGTGATGTTGAAATTGAAGCGAACTTTAAAGCGTTGTTATTAAATGAAATAGAACAACAACTTAACCATAATATTTACGGCTTAACCACAGGCAAACGGATTGCCTTTCAATTACAACGTTTAGCCTATCAAGCCGATATTGTTCTGGATCTTCATACTGGTCCTATTTCCAGTAAGCACCTTTATTGCCCTGAATATTGTCAAAAAAGTGCGAGTTATTTTAATATTCCTCATACCTTGTTAATTCCTAATTCATTTGATGGAGCTCTTGATGAATCGACGTTTTGCCCTTGGTGGTCACTGCAAGAAAAACTCAAAGATCGCGGTCGAGAAATAGATATCAGTAAAGGCTTGTTAAACAAAGAAAGTTTTACCATTGAACTCGGCTCGCAAGAACAAATTGATTTAAAAGTGGCTCATCAAGATGCTTTAAGTATTTTGAGTTATTTAAACCATAAAAGTGTTATTTCTGCAGAGTCTTCCGAGCAATACCAACCTCAATCAATGTGTCGATATGGATGTTATTTAAAAAATTACAAAGCTTTTTATTCGCCAATGGGAGGGATGGTTGATTACTTAGCAGAATTTGGTAAACCACTTCCTGCTGGTAAGCCGTTAGCGAGAATTTTACGCATGGACAATTACGGTGACGGGAAAGCTATTCATAATATTTCCTTGGATCAAGAAGTATTACCCATTTTACATTTTGCTTCTGCTAGCGTTAATCAAGGAACTGAGTTATATAAAGTGTTCAGTCAATATTTTGTTTTGCCAGCGTTATAATTATAAAGTAAATTTGTAATAATTCTGCCGTTGCTTTGTCTATTAACTTAATTGTTCTATTATAATGACTTAAAAGTTCGTCAGCTCCAATGTGTAAGTTCTAATGTATAAATTATAATGTTGGCACTTATACTTCAATTAATATGGAAAATAATCAATGAACAAATTTTTAACTTTGCTAATTAGCCTAGTATCCATTTCAATTATTGTATTTAGTGCATATTCTGAGAGAAATAATGTAGTCATTTTAAAAAGTGATGTACAGACTTTGCAATATGAAGGCAAAGATTGGACACTCAATAATTTGGATGGAAAAGCGATTACATTATCTGATTTTCAAGGGAAACCAACAATGTTGGTTTTTTGGGCAACATGGTGTCCTTATTGTAAAAAACTTTTACCCGGTATTGAGGAGCTACATGAAAAATATCATGCCAAAGGTTTAAAAATACTAGGCGTCAATATTAAAGAAGATTGGAAGCCAGAAGTTTATTGGCATAATTTTGGTTATCAATTTGATACCGTGATTAATGGTGATGAAGTTGCAAAGATATATGGAGTGCGCGGTACGCCAGGAATTGTTTTTATAGCACCGTCAGGTAAAGTGTTAGGCGTTAAATCTTTTTCAGATCCTCATCATCCTTTACTAGAAAAGTTTGTACTCGAAGGTTTGGTTATGATGAACAAATAGCACGTTTTATCCTGTCCTAATGCGGTTATCTTCTTGAAATCGCCAAATACGTATAATTTCAAGAATGTCGGTATCTTTTTTCATTTCTTCAGTTAACGGGCTAAATGGGGCGGCTAATCGGACGATTCTAACCGCTGCATCGTCTAATAATTTGCTTCCAGAGCTATTCATAACGATGACTTGATGAATTGTTCCATTTTTATTTATGGCAACTTTTAAAGTCAAATTGCCATAGATTTTTTCAAGTTTGGCGCGTTCAGGGTAATTTTGATTGCCAATCTGTTCAATTTTTCTACGCCAAGAATCTAAATAAAGGGCGTCTGATGAGCGATGAATCGCTGCTGAGATTTGACGTTTTTTAGCTTTTTTTGCTTGGTTAACTTGTTCATTGTCAAGGTTTGCGATTAAACCGGAAAGTTGATAACTTTTTTCAATTAATGAGGCAGTATCTAAGATTTCTTGTTGAAGGTCTTTTGATTTCTCGTTTGGAGTTGAGTTGTTGTCACCTTGTCTGTTAGTGGCAATAAACTGAGGCGAATTATTTTTTGCCTTTTTTGGTTGAGCTTTTATTTTTAATTCGCTGGAGGTTTTATTAGGATCGTTGAACTGAGCTTTTTCTATAGCGCTTGGCGCTAGTAACGCCTCACTTTCTCCGCTGGCTTCTTGATCTGCTTGACCTATAAAATCAGCCTTTTCAACTTTATCTTTTGCCTCAAATTGAGCGAGAACCACATTGAATGATTTATTTAAATTATTTTTTGAAAGATCAGGTACTTTAAAGCTTACGCCAAACAATAGTAACGAATGAAAGATCACAGCCAAAAATAGACAAAATAATAGTTTGTCTGATTGACTGATTTTAGGCTGTTGTTCTAGCGCGATGGTTCCATCATGATTTTGCATAAAATAAGGTTTTATTGGTTGGGTTCTATTAGTTGAGTTCGGCCAAGGCGATCATTGATTTAATTTAGATTCTATCGCATTCATCAAATCACCAGCGATATTTGTACCAAAAGTGGCATCAATTTCTTTAATACATGTGGGACTTGTCACATTTATTTCTGTCAGGTAATCACCAATCACATCTAAGCCTACAAATAATAGACCTTTTTCTTTAAGAGTGACAGATACTTGCTTGGCTATCCAGTAATCACGTTCCGTGAGAGGGCGAGCTTCACCGCGTCCGCCTGCTGCTAAATTTCCACGAGTTTCGCCTTTTTGCGGTATCCTTGCCAAACAAAAAGGAATGGGTTCTCCATCAACCATTAATATTCGCTTATCCCCATCTTTAATATCACTAATGAATTTTTGTGCCATTGCGGTTTGTTGGCCTAACAACGTTAAGGTTTCAATGATAACGCCAATATTTGGATCAGACTCTTTAACTCTAAAAATTGAGCTGCCACCCATACCATCAAGAGGTTTTAAAATGATATCTTTATGTTCGGCTAAAAAGGCTCTAAAATCGGCTTCATTTCGGCTCACTAAACTGGGTGTACAGCACTGAGGAAACCAAGATGTAAAGAGCTTCTCGTTATGATCACGTAGACTTGATGGTTTATTGACGATTAATACACCTTCTCTTTCTGCCATTTCGAGTAAGTAAGTGGAATAAATGAATTCCATGTTAAAAGGTGGATCTTTGCGCATTAGTACAACATCCATTTCTGATAGAGGAGTTTTGGTAGGCTCGCTGAGAGAATACCAATCGTTTGGATCTTGTTTAACCGTAACTTTTGCTAGGTTTACCATGGTTATACCATTGTCTAGATATAGATCTTTTTGTTCCATATAATAAAGCTCGTAATTACGTGATTGAGCTTCTATCAACATAGCAAAGCTTGAGTCTTTTTTGATGTTTATTTGGCTGATGGGATCCATCAGAATCACTAATTTGTGTGTCATCTTTGAAATCTACTATAGTTATGATTAAGAAAAGTGATCTGATTTATACAAAAACTGATTGGTTTTACCTTTAAGATGTATAAATATTGAGCAATCTTACCAGTGTATTATAGGGACGAGAAACAATTTATCAAGTATAAGGCTATATAAATCAAGGTGTTAAATGCTATATTTAAAGTTAGATCATTAATTTAATCTTTAAAAGATTGATTCTTATCGATTTATTTCTTAAAATTCAGTGAAAGAATAACATTTTTGTTAGGTTAAAAGTGAGTATAATCGATGTGTTGGTTTTAGTGCGGTTTGTGAATTAACCGTTATTTCTAGGAATAAATGAAGAACACACACAGTAAGTTCTTGTGCAATCTATTTAATTAGATAGAATCCCCAAATAAACATGTTTTGTTGGTGGGAGAGGGAAATAGAATGGAAAATAATTTTCAAGGTTTAAAAGCTATGGTAATAGACGATAGCAAAACGATCCGCCGAACAGCGGAAACCTTGTTAAAAAAAGTAGGTTGTGAAGTGGTTACGGCTATCGATGGATTTGATGCTCTCGCTAAAATCACTGATAACAATCCTGATATCATCTTTGTGGATATTATGATGCCACGTTTAGATGGATATCAAACCTGTGCACTTATTAAGAACAATAAAAAATTTCAGTCGACACCTGTCATTATGCTTTCCAGTAAAGATGGTTTATTTGATAGAGCAAAAGGTCGTATTGTTGGTTCTGATGAGTATTTAACTAAGCCATTTAGTCGAGATGAACTTTTAGGAGCTATTTCTAAACATGTGGCTAACGCTTGAATCTTTAATTCAGATTTTAAAAAAAATCTAGGGTTGGAAACGAGAGCGTTAATTGATTTAAAAAAGAATATATGCCTTTAGTTCTGTCTGGATCGATATATTTCGATCCAATAAAATTAAAAAGGAGAGGAAAGTAATAAATGTCTAAAATTTTAATTGTTGATGATTCACCTACCGAAACACATATTCTAACTCAAATGTTAGATAAGAATGGCTATCAAGTTGTTACCGCTGAAAGTGGTGAAGCTGGTGTAGCGGTTGCAAAAAAAGAACTTCCCGACCTTGTGTTAATGGACGTAGTTATGCCGGGTTTAAATGGATTTCAAGCAACGAGACAACTTAAAAAAGAGCCAACTACTGCTCATATACCAGTTGTTATTGTAACTACTAAGGATCAAGAAACGGATAAAATATGGGGAATGAGACAAGGTGCCAAAGATTATTTAACTAAACCTGTGCAAGAAGAAAACCTCATTAATACAATTCAAGCTATACTGGGAAGTTAAATAACCAATGCAAGAATTTACCGATCTAGAAGCTTTTCAATTTTTACAGAAGATAGAATCTCGTAGTATAGAGCACTCGGGAACTTCAACGCGTGAAGAGGAATTAAGTCGGTTTTGGACAGGTGTTGGTTTTCGACTCGCAGGAAGAGAATATTTAGTTAATTTGAAAGAAGTGGCTGAAATTTTATCAATCCCATCTCATACCAAAGTACCAGGTGCAAAAACTTGGGTAAAAGGGCTCGCGAATATTCGGGGGACACTCATGCCTATTATGGATTTACATGGATTTTTAGGAAGAAAAGCACCGTCCTCGCTAAAAAGACAAAGACTACTGGTTGTTAATAAGTCAGGGATCCATTGTGGAGTAATTGTTGATGAGGTTTTAGGTCTCAATCACTTTGAAGATGAACAATGGGTAGAAGATGTTGAAATAGCGGATGAAGCAATGACACCCTATTTAAAAGGCGGCTTTTTCATCGAAGAAAAATTGTGGAATGTATTTAGTTTATTTGAATTGGCTACAACGCCATCATTTAAACAGGTGGCTCTGTAAAGGATAGCTGTGAAAAAACATAAGAACTTGAGTTAAAGTAGCATTGGATTTGTCAATATAAAAGATCGCCAATCACATTTGTGTGAAATGGTGTTTTTAGGAAAAATAAGATATGAGTGCAACAGATAAAAAAAAGAAGCCGGTAGCGAATAAAAAAGCTAATGAGAAATCTCGTGGTGGTGGAACCATTGCTTTATTATTTATTTTCTTAGTTGCCGCGATAGTCAACCTCGGATATGGAGTATTCCAAAGCCAATCGAACCAAGTCAGGTTAACCAAAGCCGGTAACTTGAGGGTTCTTTCTCAACAAGTTGCCAAAAATGCAACGGAAGCATCATCTGGAACACCTCTCGCTTTTGAACTACTTGAGTCATCAATTAAGGAATTTGAAGCTCAATTCAATCATTTATCAAAAGGTGATGAATCTAAAGGCTTAGCGCCATCTCCAGTTACTGTATTAAATAAAGAAGTAAAAATGGTTGGCGATTTATGGCGAGCAATGAAGAATAACGCTGAAAAAGTGAGTGCTGGACGAGAAACCGTTATTAACCTTTATCGAATTCAAAATGAACTATCTGAATCAATTCCTCAAATGGAATATTTATACACTAATGTGCAGGACGTTTTACTTGATATACGAGGAGCTGCTGACCAAGTGATGCTCGCCACTCGTCAATCTTACTATCTAGAAAGAATCATTCGAAGTTTCCAAAAAGTGTTAAAAGGAGCCGATGATGCTGAAGTGGCCGCTGAAAATTTTGGGCAAGATGTAGATCTGTTTGGTGAAATTTTAACGGGCATGATTTATGGCGATGAAATGCTCAGCGTTTCAAAAATTAGCAACGCTGATGCAAAACAGTCTCTGGAGGAAGTTAATAAATTATACGATGATTTAAAAAATAACGTGTCTTACATTATAGCTTCAACCGATGAGTTATTTATAGTTCACCAAGCATCAAAAGAAATATTCACTCAAGCTTCCAGCATGTTGAATATGACTGAATCTCTTCAGAATGCTTATATTAATCAAGCTGATATAAAAGGGTTTGGTCACTGGATATTTTCGGTTATTGCCGGTACGTTTGTTATAATCTTTATTGTTGTTCTATATTTTAAACAACGTGGCGATGACCAAGATAGAAATACTAAGGCTAGAGTTTCGGCTGACCAAGAAAAACTACAAAATGAAAGAAATCAACAAGCGATCATTCGATTACTGGATGAAATGGAAGGGTTGGCGGATGGGGATTTGACCGCAAATGCAACGGTGACAGAAGATTTCACGGGAGCGATTGCCGATGCGATGAATTACACGATTGACCAATTAAGAAGTTTGGTATCGACAATCAAAGATTCGGTTGGAAAGTTATCAAATGCAACCACTGATACACAAAACATCTCGATTGAATTAGCGCAGGCGTCTAGAAACCAAGCGCAGGAAATTACGGGAGCTTCCGCCGCGATCAATGAAATGGCTGTTTCTATTGAACAAGTATCTGCGAATGCATCTGAATCGACAACGGTTGCGGAAAAGTCAGTTGAAATCGCAAAGAAAGGTGGAGAGGTTGTAAGAAACACGATTCAAGGAATGGATACAATTCGTGAACAAATTCAAGAAACATCAAAACGAATTAAACGACTAGGTGAGTCATCACAGGAAATTGGAGATATCGTTTCTTTGATCAATGACATATCAGATCAAACCAATATCTTGGCACTTAATGCTGCGATACAAGCATCAATGGCGGGAGATGCTGGTCGTGGTTTTGCGGTTGTTGCGGATGAAGTACAACGGTTAGCGGAACGATCAGGTAATGCAACCAATCAAATTGAAGCACTAGTAAAAACTATTCAAACTGATACAAATGAAGCGGTTATTTCAATGGAATCAAGTACTGCGGAAGTGGTACACGGAGCGAGGCTGGCACAAGATGCGGGTGTTGCGCTAGAGGAAATCGAAAGAGTATCAACTAGTTTGGCTGACTTAATCCAAAATATTTCTAATGCAGCACGTCAGCAAGCGGCATCAGCTGGGCATGTTTCAAACACGATGAATGTCATCCAAGAGATAACTAATCAAACGTCTGATGGTACATCGAATACTGCAAATTCTATTTCAACCTTGGCAGAACTTGCTGATGAATTGAATAACTCTATTGCAGGATTCAAGTTACCGGATGAAGCTTAATGAAGCTAATAATTGTTAAGAAAATAAATCTGATTAGGATTAGTTAAGGATGAACGCATTCGAAATACCTGAAATGGAAACCAATGAGTTTGTTCAATGGCAATCATTTCTGGAATTAAAGACAGGCATGTGGTTGCCTGAAACGCGTAAATCTTTTTTATTGGCAAGTCTTAACCGTCATATGCGTGAAATGGGAATTAAGAATTATCAAAACTTCTATAGCTTATTAAATGCGGGAAGAGTTTCTAGTTTAGATTGGTCAAAAATAGTGGATTCATTAACTGTCCATGAAACTTGTTTTTATCGAGATGAGAATTCACTCAAATTAGTTTCAAATTATTGCCGAAACAAAGTACAAAAAGGCTTTAGAGAAGAACCTGAAAGTGCTCAACAAATACATCTTTGGAGTGTTGGTTGTTCTACCGGTGAAGAGACCTACTCTCTCTCGGTAGAAATGGATAAGTTAAGTTTTAGTTTATCTGGCTCTCTCGGACAAAAATTCTATTATGGTGTTACAGGAATTGATGTCAGTTACCCATCACTAGCTATAGCGAGGGAAGGAATATATGAGAATAGGAGGCTAGATTCTATTTCTCAAGCGACAAGAAATCACTATTTTGATGCGTTAGATAATGGTTTTTCTCAAGTTAAAGATATTATAAGAAATAGAACCTATTTTATTCAAGGTAACGTTTTAGACTTAGAAAACAAAAAACAGCATTCTTATGATGTTATTTTTTGCCAGAATGTAATGATTTATTTCAGACAAGAGAAAAAAGAAACTATTTTAAAAAGCCTTATTAAAAAATTAAAACCAGGTGGATTGTTAGTGTTGGGGCATGGTGAGTTAGGTAATTTTAAAGCGCATAATTTAATTAAAGTTGATAACAAAAATTGTTTAGCATTTATAAAAAATGAAGGTTTTGCAATTAACAATCAAAAGACATTCAGCAGAATGGAGTTGTCATGACCGACAATTATGATCAATTAGCCCTTAGTTGGGTAAGAAAGGAAATTAATCACTCTCTGAATCAAGCAAAAAAAGGCTTAGAGTCTTTTGTTGATGATAGTCAGGATGAAGCTCAAATTCAGTTTTGTATTAATTGCTTACACCAAGTTCAAGGTACATTGCAAATGCTTGGTTTTGAAGGTGCGGCAAGCCTAGCTACAGAAATGGAAGCGGTGGCTGAAAGTATTGCAAACTCACCTACAAATTCTTTTGACCCAAATGCGACCGTTTTGCGTTCTACTGAAAACTCTTATGAAGTATTGATGAGAGCATTAATACAAATGCCAGGTTACTTAGAAAGGATTGAAGGTGGACAAAAAGATATTCCGGTTATTTTATTACCTTTAGTGAATGAGTTACGTTTAGTCATTAATAAAACCCCAGTATCAGAAGCGGATGTTTTTTCTGCTGAAACTGAAACTGTTGAACCGCCAAAACCTATTCAAGAAGCAACCAAAGTTGATAAAACAAGCCGTTTTCAAGAACACGCAAAAAAATTGCGTGTTCATTTTCAGCGTGGTTTAGCCGATATATTACGCGGAGAGAAAGTTAAAGAAGGATTAGCTAGAGTTCATAACATTCTAGTTAGACTCGAAGCTTTGACTGAAGGTGAGTCTGTTGCCCGTTTATGGTGGATTGCGGATGGTTTTATTTTTGCGATTGCAGAGAAAGGCCTTTATAAGAAAAAACAGTCTCACTTATTATTGTCGCAAATAGATAAACAAATTAAACAGCTAGCAGAAAGAGGCGAGAGCGCGCTTTCTGATGTGATACCAAAAAAACTATTATCCAAATTACTTTATTTTATCGCTCATTCGAACTCAAAGAGTACGAGAGTTTTAAATCTAAAGAAAGAGTTCAAACTTGAAACTGCTTTGCCTAAAAAAGAAGTGATTATACAACAACGAGAGCAGTTAACTCGACCTGATTCAACTGCGATGATTGATGTCATTAGTGCAATCACAGAAGAACTTGATTCTGTCAAAGACCAACTTGATTTGTTTGTAAGATCGAAGACAAAAGATATTTCTCAAGTTAGTAAGCTAGCCTCTTCATTAACAACAATCAGGGATACACTAACATTACTCGAATTGCCAATCCCTCGTGACGTTATTGATCAGCAGTTACAAAGCATTAAAAACTTTTTAGATAAAAATAAGATACCAGATGACGAAGCTGTTATGGATCTGGCGGGTGCTTTACTTTTTGTTGATGCGAATTTAAGTAATTTAGATACAACTAAATATCAAGTGTCAGATAAAAATCAATCTAATACGGAGTTAGGTGAATCTAGAGCAAAAGAAACACATGTTAACGAAGCGACAGAAACTTTAGTTAAAGTTGCAAGAAAGGATTTACAAATAGCAAAAGATTGTATGGTCAATTACATCGCTTCAACTTTTAAAGCTTCGGAATTAGACGATGTTCCTAGAATATTAGATGAAGTGTTAGGTGCAATGAGAATTGTACAGTTTAACGATGTTGCCGATATATTGATAACGGCAAAACGATTTATTGCCGAAAAATTATTAAAAAATGGTATTGCACCGGTTGAAAAACATTTAGATGCGTTGGCTGATATTGTAACAAGTGTTGATTATTATTTGGAAGGTACAGAAGAAGGCAATCTTGATGCAGTGAAAGTAATATTAAGAAATGCACTACCAAGCCAAAGCCTATTGAATAAAGTATTAGAATATTTGGAACATGAAGTTACCACTGAATTAAAGACTGAAAATGATAATACGACATTTGCTCAAGATGATTTGTCTGCACTCGATTCCGATTCAAAAGAGAAAAATATACCGAGTTTAGATAAGGAGCAAAGTCAACAGGCTAATACTGAAGAGTTAGTAATGCCAGAAAAAAATGAAGTGCTTCAGGGGCGGATCGCAGAAGTTGCTCCTCTTTTACATGCTGCAGCTGAAAAGGAAATAGATGAATCTTTAATCGATGATGAAGTTCTTGAAATATTTTTAGAAGAGGTTAATGAAGAAATTGCTTCAATTGAATCGAATCTCCCTAAATGGATTAATGATATAAATGATGTAGTCGTTCGTTCGGATATCAGACGATCTTTCCATACATTAAAAGGTAGTGGACGTCTTGTAGGTGCTAAAGATATTGGTGAGTTAAGTTGGGCGGTTGAAAATATGCTCAATAAAGTCATAGAAGATTCGTTAGTGGCAGATCACACGGTTACTAATTTACTTAATCAGACACTTAGTTTATTACCTCAGTTGATTAAATCATTTTCAGAAAAAGAAACTGATAAAAATTTGGATATTGATTTGATTATTAATAAGGCAAATCATCTTGTAAATGGATTGGATATTTCAGCTTTTGAGGAAGATAAAACCGATTTAACTGATAATGAAATTCTAGCACATGCCGATATACCAACTCTTGTAGATGCGGTTGATTTAGATTCAAAAGATGATTCAATTGATCCAGTATTATTAGAAATATTTGTTAATGAAGCAAAAGTTCACTTGACCGCTATTAATCAGTTTCTTTCAAATGCTTCTGCGGGCTCAAAATTATCAGTGACTGATGATTTAATTAGAGCTTTACATACATTAAAAGGTAGTGCTCACATGGCAACGGTTTCGCTTATTGCACAAATTGTAGGACCACTTGAACAATACGCTCGCTTAACAAAAGGGAATGATGAGTATTTTGAAGACAACGCTGTCGGCGTTTATCGTAATGCTTGTTTAGCGACAACAGAAATTATTGAAAAGCTCCAAAATGCTAAGAGTATAATTTCTAAAGATTACGAAACTATATTGTTTGAGGTTACAAAGTTATCTAGCACTCTAACCTCACACTCTAACAGCGGGGCGTCTAATCTACAAAGGGATCAAAATCTAGTTTCTATCTTTTTAACTGAAGGTTTAGATATTCTTAATGAAGTTACTACCTTACTAGAAAGATTTGTCAGAAACCCTCACGAGTTAAATAACTTGGGTCAAATTTCTTCTGAACTTCATACTTTTAAACGTGGAAGTGAAATGATATCGGTTGATTCAATTCACAAAATTGCTATGGCAACCGAAGCAGTGAGTCGAGTTATTGTTGAATCGCCTGATGATAAAAAAGAGTACTGTCGTCTGACTAATCTCGGAATTAACTCTCTTTCTGGAATGTTAAATAAACTAGCTTCGCAAGAAGATATTAAGACACCATCTGCACTAGTGGATGAGATGCATAGTTGGGTTGCTGAAGTTTCAAGAATCAATGCACCTAATGAGATGGATCAAGAGCTGGTTGAACTATTCGTAGAAGAAGCAGATGAGCTAACTGAAAGCGCATTATCACTGCTTGTAAAGTTTAAAGAAAATTTTAGTCTCGCACCTGTTTTAAAAGAACTGAGAAGAGTCTTTCATACATTGAAAGGTAGTTCTCGAATGGCTGGTGCTATGAATATAGGTGACTTGTCGTACGCGACTGAAGAAATATTTAATGACGCAGTTGATGGTAGAAAAATATTAGATAGCGCTGATTATTTATTGGCTGTTAATGCAAATGATCAATTAATTGAAATGGTGGATGTGTTAAGGCGTTTTAGATGGCCAGAGCCGGCAATAAGCCAAATTAACACTATCAGGCTTCATCTAGGGCAAGAAATGTTGCCAGTAAATGAAACTGAAGTTGTGAAGATTCAAAGTTCTGAACAAACACAAAGCTCTAAGCCGACTGGTATCACCGAAGATATTTCTATTATAGCTGACTTACCTCAAGAAGAAATTATTGTTCCAGAAAATGAAAATGAATTAGTCGCTGATTTGGATGAAAGTTCAGATGATGTTGAAAATATTAAACCTGATAATTTAATAAAACATCAAGAAAAGAAAGAGCGTATCTTTAGTGAAGATATGATTGCACCAGCATTACCACTTATCGTCAGTGATAATGTGCAGAAAATCGATCTTGATGAGGATGGATTAGAAGTATTAGAAATTTACCTTGAAGAAGCAGAAGAACTACTGATAGCGCTTGATGAAGGTTTACATTTATGGGGTGAAAAATTATCTAATCGAGATGCGATTGATACTCTTCAAAGAATTCTTCATACGTTTAAAGGTGGTGCTCGTTTATCTGATTTAATGATTTTGGGTGATTTAACTCATGAAATGGAATCCTATTTTGAAAAAATAAATGCTGGAAGCATCGATGCTGAAGCAAGCCATGTGGAATTTCTATTACGTGGTTATGATACGATTGAGAATTTGATTGAAGAAGTGAAATCTAAAAATCAAATGACAGTTCCTGAAAAATATTTGTCAGAATTAAAACAGTTAATTGATGGTGTTGACCCTGCTCAATTTGTAGAATTTGAGCAATCATCGGATGCTGTAGACAGCACGGACACTGTTTCGGTCGAAAAAGTTGAAACTGTTTACGAACAAAACGAAGAGAAAGTTTCTTCAACGTCTAAATCAGAAACAAAATCATTTGATACTTCCGATGTGGTTTCCTTTGAAGAACATAAGAAGATTCGCGAATTAGAACAAAAAGCGGTAACGGCAGATATCGTTAGAATTGATGCTAAACAATTAGAAGATTTAACAAATCTTGCCGGTGAAACTAGTATTTTCCGTTCACGACTAGAACAACAGATGTCAGTATTACGGAACAATTTAGTTGAAATGAGTTCCACCGTTGACCGATTGAATGATCAACTTAGAAATTTAGATATTGAAACCGAAGCACAAATTTCTTATCGACGAGAAATAACCGGTGGAACGGAATATGATGATTTTGATCCACTTGAAATGGATCGGTATACCAGACAACAAGAACTAACGCGTAGTTTAAGTGAAAGTGCTGGCGATTTGATGAATCTAAAAGATACTCTGGATTCATTAACATCCGATTCAGAAACATTGTTATTACAACAAGGTCGAGTTAATACGGAAATGCAAGAAAGTTTAATGCAGACACGTATGACACCTTTTGAAAGTTTGGTTCCACGATTGCGTCGTATGATTAGACAAATTAGTACCGAGCTAGGTAAAACAGTTTCACTCTCGATTAGTGCTGATGGTGAAATGGATCGAAACGTACTTGAAAGAATGATCGCTCCTCTAGAGCATATGCTCAGGAATGCGATGGATCATGGGATCGAGTCGCCAGAAAAAAGAAAACTACTAAACAAACCGGCATCTGGAAAAATAGCGATTTCTTTATACCGTGAAGGCAGTGAAGTATTCATTAAAATCAAAGATGATGGTGGAGGCTTAAATTTAGAAGCGATAAAAAATAAAGCTCTTGAAAGAGGCTTAATTACTGAATCATCTGAATTAAGCGACAATGAATTAAGGCAATTAATTTTAGAAGCTGGTTTTAGTACCGCTGCTAAAGTAACGCAAATATCCGGCCGCGGTGTTGGTATGGATGTTGTTAGCAGTGAGATTAAACAGCTCGGAGGTATAATCGAAATTGATTCTGAAGAGGGTGTTGGTTCAACTTTTACCATTCGGTTGCCATTTACAGTATCGGTTAACCATGCGTTGATGGTACTTATTGGCGAAGACATTTATGCAATACCTTTAGCTAATATCGAAGGTATTGTGAGAGTTAGCCCTTATGAACTAGATGAATATTATAACGATAGAGAAGCTAAATTTGCTTATGCAGGGATAGACTATTCTATGTATTACTTAGGGCAAATGTTAGATCGGAAAGCTTCTCATCAAATAACTAATCATACTCAACCATTACCTGTATTATTATTGCACGGAGCCGATCATCCCACAGCTCTTCAGGTTGATGAATTATTAGGAAGTCGAGAAATTGTTGTAAAATCCGTTGGTAGTCAATTAAGCTCTGTCAGTGGAATTTCTGGCGCTACAATTCAAGGGGATGGACGAGTTGTACTTATTTTGGATATGCCTGCACTAGTTAGAAGAGTTGATGCTACGATTACAGAAGAGCCATTAATCGTTAAGGACTATATTGAAGAGGTAACTCCTAAGGTGATGGTTGTTGATGACTCAATCACTGTAAGAAAAGTAACCACTCGATTACTAGAACGACACGATTATGAAGTCATAACTGCAAAAGATGGTGTTGATGCTGTAACAGTATTAAATGATGAAATTCCTGATGTGATGTTACTCGATATTGAGATGCCAAGAATGGATGGCTTTGAATTAGCCACAATTATTCGTCATGATGAAAGGCTTAAAAATATACCAATTATAATGATCACCTCACGTACTGGTGAGAAGCACAGAGATAGAGCAATGACTATCGGTGTAAATGAGTACATGGGGAAACCTTATAATGAAACTGATTTAATAGAAATGATCAATAAATTATTAAATGAAATAAAGCAAGCGAACAATCAGCTAAATGATAACCAGAATAAACTTACTTGAGGTAAATTGTGAGTAATTTATCTATCGGTTTGGTCTCTTCCGAAGACCAAGAAAGTAAAACGCTGGTTACTTTGCTACAAGAGCAAAATATTGATGTCATCTATCATTTATCTCCCGAAGATATTCTAATTGAACATACTGAATCCAAAGACATCAACGTCTGGTTACTCAGTGTTGATGATGACCATTGGCATGATAATATTGATACGTTATTAGATGAATCTGATGCATCCATTTATTTTAATGAGCCGGGTTCATTATCCAAAGAAGAACACCCAGAGTATTGGTGCAGAAATTTAGTGAGTCGTTTGTATGAAGTTTCAGGTCTAGAAAATCAAATTGCAGGAAATCAACTACCAGATAAGCACCTACCTTTAACTGAGTCAGTAAATTCTTTATCCAAATCTGCGGAGTCGAATCTAGACAAGCCAGACTTAAATAAACTAGAGACAGTTGAATTCGATACAGTTGAGTCAGATGCTAGCATCTCCATTTTAGACTCAGCATTAGATGAATTGTATACAACTAGTGTTGGATTACCAAGTGATGTTGCAGCAGAACTTGTGAGTGAATTAGAGGATATATCACCACAGTTAAATCCCCTAAGCGGTAGTGTAATAATTGATCATGAATCTATCGATATTACATCTGTAGAAAAAATTGATTTATCTAATGACGTTACTTTTGAAGACATTGATTTGACGGAAAAAGAACTGTTAACTGAAGAAACATTCGACTTTCTTGATGCCGCGATAATCAGTCATGAGAAGAGCAATCTGGAAAAAAATGATGTCATTGAAGATATTCAAGTCGTAGAAGGAATTGAAGCCCAAGATGTTTTAGAAAAAGAAATATCATATTCTGATAATCAAGAAAAGATTAAATTAGATTTTAATAAACCGCAAATTTCTTTAAGCAAAGATAATGATTTTGATACAATAGATTTTTCTAGCCTAGCAATGCCTATTCTTGAATCTGCAAGAGATGATGATTTAGTCTCAGTTCAATCAGAATACTCATTAGAAGAGGATGAACCAGAATCATCTGGCGATGAAATTGCGTTAGCGACTACAAAAGAGTATGACGATGCTCACGAATTAAAATTAAAAGAACATCAAAATCTTGAAGCACCCATTGCAGATCTAGGCTCTGATCTTAGTGTTGAGAATTTAGGTAGTGGTGTAAAAACAATAGAAGAGGCACTTCAAGAGCAAGAAAAAGAAGAGAGTTTTGATGAAGAAATTGAAGGTCTCAATATTGATTTCTCTTTAGAAGATAATGAACCCGTACCAGCTCAAGGTAGGGCTGAATTTATTGTAGAAGAAGATGAATTAATTAGTGAAGAACTCAATGACGATGAAAAAATCTCTCTTATAGATGAAAAATTAGAACTCACAGGATTGAGCTTAGAAAATGGGAAAGAAGTAGTGTTTGAACGAGCTAATTTTTTAGAAGATGAAGAGAAAGAACATACTTTAGAGAATGATGTTTCTTCTATAGAATATGAGCAAACTCAATCAAGTTTAACCGCGGTGAATAATCAACTAGGTGGACTTTCTTTAGAGTCAAAAGAAGAAATTATAACTGGGCGCGCTGTTTTTATTGAAGAAGAATTAGAGGATGATGCTCCATCATCAAAAGAGAATGCTCACGACAAGTTATTGAGTAATGCTTTAGGAAATATTGAATTAGCGTTAGAAGGTGATAGTCAAATTACAGAAAAAGCTAGTTTTGATATTGATGAAACAGTCATTGAATACGAATCGCCTCACGATATTACTCGCGAGAGTGGTAAAATTGAACCATCAAGGAATCTTGAGAAATCGTCTAATCTAGTTAAAGAAATTGATGTTGATTTAGATAATTTTGATGATATTTCATCGGAGGTTATTGAAGATATTGAAACGGAAGCAGAATTAGTTTTTGAAATTCCAATGTTGGAAGATACCGCAACTGATATAGATTTTAATTTGGACGTAGAAGAATTGATTGCTCCAACTTTAACCCCCTGTTGGATTATTGGCGCATCTTTAGGCGGTCCAGCCGCAGTTAAACGTTTTATTCAAAACATACCAGCGAATATTAATGCAAGTTTTATTGTTGTACAACATATAGATGAAAATTTTTTACCAGTACTCGCTGATATTTTAACCAGTAGTAGCCATTTTGAGGTTAAGGTTGCCAGCGGTAGCAATTCCTTAACCCCTGGAAGTGTATTTTTAGCACCCTTAAAAGGTAAGTTGACTTTTCTGAGAGATGGATCAATGCTTGTTGATCATTCTCAAAGTTGGAGTGTGCCTTATTCCCCTTGTATTGATGATGTCATAGAAAGTATTTCATCGGTTTATGCAGACAAATGTGGCGCTATTATTTTTAGTGGAATGGGGCAAGATGGTTATCAAGGTGCTAAAAAATTAAATGAGGTTCAGGGTGAAGTCTGGGCACAGTCGGTGGAAACATGTGCCAATGCATCTATGCCTCAAGCAATTATAAATGCGGGATTAGCAAAGGTTGTAGCAACTCCAGAAATGTTGGCTGATAGATTAGTAAAAAAACTTGGTAGTATTTAATAGTGGTTTATTTTTGTAAAATATGATGAAAAATATATAGGACTTTAAAATGGCTAATTCAAAATCAACAGGTGCGGATTCATCAAATTCAAACTCTGAGGTCTATAGTTTAATGATCCCAACAATTAATAGTCATATCCTTTTGCCTAATTTGGGTGTAGCAGAAATTGTTCCTTATAATAATGTTGAATTATTTGTACAAAGTGATAACAAAGCGAAATGGTTTTTAGGATATTTATTATGGAGAGGTATGAACATTCCTTTAATCTCTGTTGATATTATTGGTGGAGCAAAAGATGCTCAAGCAAACAAACGTTCTAGAATTGCGGTTGTTCATACATTAAATGGTAGTCACGACACACCTTACTTAGCAATTGTAGTACAAGGTATTCCCAGACTTTCTCATGTAACGGCAGTAAATATTCGTTTTATACCCTCTAAAAATCTAGTTGATTCAGAAAAAATGCAAGTTGAAGTCGATTCTATTTCTGCTTCAATTCCAGATTTAGATAGATTGGAAGAGATGGTGATAGAAGAGCTTGCAACTGAAGTCTAACCAACCATGGTTTTTGAAAAATTAACTCAAATTTCAAAACCAATTTTATGGAGTAGCTTTCTATTAGGTGTGTTGTTAAGTTGGTCGGTACTTTCAGGAGATAACCTTGGGCGAGTTAACTTACTCTATTTGATTATTTTATATGTTATTTTTCCTTGTTTTACTTTAATCTATTCATTTATATCTTATTTTTACTCTCCGCTTCAACTGGGATCATTTTCAACGCTAATCATTTCAGTTATTCAAAACAATCATTTTATATTTACAAAATATAAGAAAGAGTATTTAAAACTTCCACAAAGCGACTCTCTTAAACTCACTCTATTTTATTTTAGTCAATTGGCTGCAATGAGTTTTAGTGTGGCGAGTTTATTAGTACTTTTTATTTTATTAATTACGACAGATGTACATTTTATTTGGCGAAGTACATTGTTAAATTCGGAACATATATTGAATGTTTTAGAGTTGATTGCAATTCCATGGCAATTTTGGCAAGGCGCTCAACCTAACCTTGAGTTAATTTCGATTTCTCAAGACAATCGCCTACTCAATGAAGTAATCAATCAATCTAACTCTTTATCGGTTAACTTGTCTTCATCAAATTGGTGGAAGTTTGTTTTAGCGGCACAATTATTTTATGCCTTTCTAACACGCTTTGTTGTTATCATGCTTTTGAAGACTAACTTTAAGATGAGATGGAAAAAGAGAAACTTAGCTGAAAATAAAAATTTATTTGACTCTAAAAATAACGAAAAACAAAATAAAACAATGTCTCAACTTTATAAATTGAGTGCGAAGGATATTTCGCAAAATTATGCTATTAATAACTGGGCAAATATCCCATTTCCTTTGTTAGAAGATATTAGAATGAGTCTAACAGGGCAGAGCGATAGTATTTTCAATGCAGGTCCTAGTGCAACTGATAGTGAACGTTTAATAGCTGAACGTTGGCGAGAAACACAATTAATAATCGTAAAAAGTTGGGAACCTCCGTTGGCCGAACTGTCGGATTTTATGCAAAATTCAATGGGATATATTCTGCCTTTAGATATCAGAAATGAGACTGTCGTTGAGGCGAGAGATTTTCACTTACAGGAGTGGTTTCGTTTTGTAGATAAAAATACTCAATGGCAAGTTTTATTAATACCTGAATTATCACATAAGATGATAGTGAATAAACCACAATGAATAAAGATGGAAACTTTAGTTCAAAATTCCGTTCATCTTTCGCCGTGGTTGGACATCCCAATAAAGGTAAATCTTCAATTGTATCAACCCTTGCCAGAAATGATTCCATTCAAATATCTAGACAAAGTGGGACAACAAAAACATCAAATCAGTACCGAATAGATACGGGTAATGGCGGTTTTGACTTAATCGACACGCCAGGATTTCAAAGACCTCGAAAAGTTCTAAAATGGTTGAAAATAAAAGCGAAAAGTGCTGATCAATATGCTGATGCGATTAAAACTTTTGTTAATGATGAATTGTGCAAACAAAATTTCCCAGATGAAGTCGAATTACTTTCCCCACTAGTTAATGGCGCTGCAATTCTTTATGTGGTAGATGGTTCTCGTCCTTATGGCGCCGAATATGAAACGGAAATGGAGATTTTAAGATGGACTGGTAGACCTAGCATGGCACTTATTAATCCAATAGAAAGTGATGAATATGTTGTACCTTGGCAGAATGCTTTAAACCAATTTTTTAAAGTGGTTCAGATTTTTAATCCTATGAATGCTGACTTGAAAGAGCAAGTCGCGTTACTAAATACATTTGCGCTTTTAGAGCCAAAATGGAAAGATAATCTGGAGTTAGTTATTTCAGATCTCAAAGAACAAGAACATAGTCTCATGCGACAAAGTATTGGGATATTGAGCGATCTATTAGTTGAATGTTGTAGCTACCAATTTCAACAAAAAGTATTTAGTAAAGAACAAGCGGAATCAACTCAAGAATTTTTAAAGATTCAATATAATAACTATCTAATTAAGAAAGAAAAACAAGCTCACCATACTTTGTTAGAGATATTCTCTTATCATCAAATACTAATTGATAAAGAAGAGTTGAAAATTGCGCCCGATCTATTTGATACAGAACAATGGTATTTGTGGGGCTTAAATAAAAATCAGTTAGCAGTTATAAGTACAATGGCAGGAGTTGCAACCGGTGCAGTAGTCGATATGGCATTAGCCGGAAGTAGTTTTTTATTGGGTGCTATTGGGGGCGGGGTATTAGGGTTTACTAGTGCATTTCTTGGCTCTGATTATATTGGTAAGATGAAATTAAAAGGATTACCATTGGGGGGCTATCTTGCTCAGCAAGGACCGATTACCGATTTGAATTTTCCTTATGTTATTATTGGACGATTTTTATATTTGTACGAGCAATTAAAAAACAAAAATCATGCGGATAGAAATGATGTTGAACTAAATACTTTAGAGTTATCGAAAAAGGTTAAAGCACTGAAAAAAGAAGACGCAAAACAATTGCATAAAGCTTGTTCCTTATTAACAAAGCAAAAAATAGCCACCGACTTAAAACCTGCATTAAAAATTCTTTTTGATAGCTTGTGAATATGGGAATAAATAGATTAATCGAAAGATTAATAGAACAAAAGAATTAAAATGGGGAAATTAAAATGAAAAAGATAAAAAATGAAGCCCAATTGAGTAAAATAGCCGTGGTTCTAGGTGAAAAATATGCAATGAATCGAGGCTTTAAAAACTTTGGAGCCACAGATTCTGCGAATCAAAAAATTGAGAGTCTTTATCGCCTTCTAGTATCAGATAAGCTAATTCAGCCACTAGCAAAAGACCAAGAATCTCTTATCAATATGAAACATAAATTGGCTATTTGGGTATCAAAAAAATTGCCTGAAAACCATCCGTTACTAAAATAATTTGGATTTATTAATAAGTGTAATTAGATAATAACCAAAGCATAAAATTATACCAATAATAAAAATAAACGATGCAAATATTTATTATCAAGACTTCGATGAAAGTAATTCAAAAGAAACGATCGTATTTGTACATGGCTTGTTATGGGATAATGAAATATTTTCTCCACAAATTGAGTCATTAAAATTACGGTACCGATGTATTACATTTGATTTTAGAGGGAAAGGAAAAAGTGAGTCAGCGGAATCAGGTTATGATATGGGGAGCTTGGCGCTTGATACTAAATTCTGACGGATCCCCATGAATATCACCTTAAATCATCTATTCGAACGACGAGATCCGACAGCGTTTTAATTGTAGTAAAAACTGAGAGAAAGTTATGAGTGAGAAAAAAAATACGTCTGAGAAGAAAAAAACTACAGTCGAAACCAAAATTAAAAACTCCTCTTCAAAGAAGTCGGTTGTAAAACAAACTGTCGTCAAAAAAACAGTTGCAACTAAAAAACGAAGTATTAAGAGTAAAGAAGATCGAGTTGCTGTGGTGGCAGGTTTAAGAACCCCTTTTGCACGTCAAATGACTCATTTTAAAGATATGAATGCGATAGCTATGGGGCAAATGGTTGTATCAGAAATGCTAAACCGTTTTGATATTGATTTAGCATTAATTGATCAAGTTGTCTTTGGACAGGTCTTGATCCATCCTGAGGCGCCTAATATTGCTCGTGAAATTGTATTAGGAACTGGAATGAATGTTTCAACCGATGGTTATAGTGTTTCCAGAGCTTGTGCAACTAGCTTTCAATCTGCAGTCAGTTTAGCAGAAGCTATCAAAGCTGGCAGTGCGAAAATTGGTGTCGCAGGTGGCGCAGATTCTTCTTCGGTAGTGCCAATTGGAGTAACTAAGAAATTAGCAAGACTATTATTAGCACTCTCTAAGGCGAAAACATTCGGACAAAAAATGAAGTTAATTGGTCAAATAAGACCGAACGATTTAGCACCTGTTCCGCCATCAGTAGCAGAATATTCCACCGGTGTTACTATGGGACAAAATGCAGAGCAAATGGCGCGAGATCATGGTATTTCAAGAGAAGAGCAAGATGCATTAGCACACCGCTCACATACACTTGCTGGTATAGCTTGGGCTGAGGGTAAATTAACCGATGAAGTGATGACAGCCTATGTTGCACCATTTACCAATGCACTGTCGCAAGATAATAATGTTCGAGCTGATTCGACACTAGAAAGCTATGCTAAATTAAGCCCCGCTTTTGATCGAAAAAATGGGACGTTAACAGCCGCAAATAGCACCGGTTTAACCGATGGTGCGTCGGCTATATTGATGATGAAGGAATCTCGAGCTAAAGAGCTAGGTTATGAGCCACTAGGATATATTAGGAGTTATGCTTTTGCGGCAACTCAGGTTGAAAAAGACATGCTAATGGGTCCTTCTTATGCAACACCTATTGCGCTTGATAGAGCTGGAATAAAATTAAAAGATTTAACTTTAATTGATATGCATGAAGCATTTGCAGCACAAACTCTGTGTAATGTTAACGCCTTTGCAAGTAAACAATTTGCCAAAGAAAAATTAGGAAGAAGCCAAGAAATTGGAGAAATCGATATGGATAAATTTAATGTATTGGGTGGCTCCTTGGCATATGGTCATCCATTTGCAGCCACTGGTACTAGAATGATTACGCAAACATTACGAGAGTTAAAAAGACGTGGTGGTGGAACTGGACTAACAACCGCTTGTGCCGCGGGTGGACTTGGTGCGGCCATGATTCTAGAGACAGAGTAAGTTAGAGTTAGCCAGAATAAACAAGAAAAAATAAGTATCGTTTTTCGTCAATGATGATATTGAGCGTCTGAAAAAATTGGAGCATTTTAAAATGACAAAGAACAATCAATCAGCTTTTAGTTTAGAGATTAGTGATAACGGCATTGCATGGGTAACGCTTGATGTGAAAGGTGAGTCTCAAAATACTTTACGTTCAGAGTTCGCAGAAGAATTTGAAATCATATTTTCAAGTATTAAAGCTGAAACATCAGTAAAAGCAATGGTGATTATTAGTGCGAAAGAAAAATGTTTTATTGCAGGGGCAGATATTAATATGCTTCAAGATTTAAAGACTAAAGAAGATGTGATATCGGTTGCTAACACTGGGCATGAGTTATTTGCTAAAATGGAACAACTCGATATGCCAATTATTGCAGCGATTAATGGTTCTTGTTTAGGCGGTGGTTTGGAGCTGGCAATGGCTTGTAGTTACAGAATATCAACGGATGATGTGAGTAGTCGCTTTGGTTTGCCTGAAGTGCAATTAGGTCTATTGCCCGGCGGTGGCGGGACGCAAAGACTGCCTCGTTTAGTTGGTATTGCTTCGTCATTAGATTTAATGCTCACGGGTAAACAATTGATCGCTAAAAAAGCGAAATCGTTAGGTATTATTGATGAAGTGGTCGCAAAGGCTAATTTAAGAAAAGTAGCTGAAAAAATGGCGCTAAAATTAGTGGGTAAAGATAAACGAGTGACAAGTGAACTCAAACTAAAAATGCAACTTAACATGTTAATGTCTGTCGTTGGATTACAAAAATTAGTACTGGAAACCACTCAGGCAGGTCAAAAAATAATTTTTGATAAAGCATTAGAAGCAGTTAATAAAAAAACCATGGGTAATTATCCATCACCAGAAAAAATTATAAATGCCGTTCAAGTCGGAATGAATCAAGGTTTTGATGCAGGGTTAAAAGAAGAAGCAAAAGGGTTTGCCGAATTAGTCATGTCACCTGTAGCAAAGCAGTTAATGAATATCTTTTTTGCCAGTAATGAACTTAAAAAAGATAGTGGCGTTGATGGTGATGTTGAGCTTATGCCAATTAGTCGGGTTGGGATTTTAGATGGCGGATTGATGGGGGCTGGTATTGCTTACGTTACTGCGGACAAAGCAAAGTATAAAGTGAGAGTTAAAGATCAAGATACTCAAGGCGTTAACCACGCACTTAAATATTGCTGGGAGCTGTATAAAAAAAGAATCAAGCGAAAACAGTTAACGGTAACAGCAGCAAACAAACGTTTTTCTCAAATTACAGGCACAACTGATTACCAAGGATTTAAACGTTGTGAGATTGTGATAGAAGCGGTTTTTGAAAGTCTAGAATTAAAGCAGCAAATGATAAAAGATATTGAAGAAAATTGTGGCGATAATGTAATATTTGCTTCCAATACTTCATCGATCCCTATCACAAAAATTGCGGAAGCGTCTAAATATCCAGAAAATGTGATTGGATTACATTATTTCTCTCCAGTAGAAAAAATGCCTTTACTAGAAATAATTATAACTGATAAAACTTCATCGGAAGTTATTGCAACTTGTGTTGAATTTGGTAAAAAGCAAGGTAAAACAGTGATAGTTGTTAAAGACGGCACTGGTTTTTACACTAGCCGGATAGTTGGACCATTTGTTAATGAAGCGGGTCATTTAGTCTCTGAAGGTGTGGCAATTGATAAGATTGATAATGCGCTTAAAAAAGCAGGTTACCCTGTTGGCCCTATTACTTTATTAGATGAAGTCGGAATTGATGTAGGGACTAAAATTGCGCCAATCATGGCTGAAGAGTTTGGTGATAGAATGTTGCCACCCCCTTTATTTTCTAAACTTGCAGGTGATAATAGAAAAGGTCGTAAAAACAAACGAGGCTTTTATGACTATAGTGGAAAGAATAAAAAGAAATCCGTTGATCAAAGTATTTATACCTTATTAGGTGTCACCCCAGACAATCAAATGGATGATAAAAAAATAGCCGAGCGCTGTATTTTACAAATGGTGAATGAATCCATTTTATGCCTACAAGAAGGTATTTTGAATAGTCCAAGAGATGGTGATATAGGCGCCATTTTTGGATTAGGCTTTCCGCCATTTTTAGGTGGCCCTTTTCGATATGTCGATTCTCTTGGAGCAAAAGTGGTTGTCGAAAAAATGCGAGTACTTAGAAAAACTTGTGGAGAAAGGTTTGAACCAGCAAAAATGTTGGTTGATATGGCTGAGAGTGGTGAAATTTTCTATTAAATAATAGTGGCATATTTAATATTTTCATTTATGATGCGCGGATGAAAATGTTGGTCATTATATTTATTCTTTTTTCTGACTCTGTAAAATCTGCCGATTGGTATTTTGGACTTGGTGAAATTTATCAAGCTGACGAGTTAGGTCACAGGATGTACTCTGTTTCTCGTGAGGAAGCTCGATGGAAATTTGGAATTAGCTATTGGGATTCCTACCCAAAAACTGCATGGTTGCCTGAGCATCCAGAATGGGGAGTAGAATATGTTGATTCACACTATATGTTAGCAATCGTTAGAACCTTGTTTCAATACAAAGTAACCAATGAACTTGAGTTCTATTTTGATTTTGGTCTAACCTATACTTCTGAATTATCAAGCGTAAATTCGAGTGATTTTAATTTTCAAGAAAATTTAGGCTTTGCTTATAAGAATTTAAGACTTTACCTGCGTCATACATCAAATGCGAAGATCAAATCACCTAATCGAGGTGAAGATGCCTTAGTCATTGAAGTAGGGTTTAATTTGTAACATTTGTAGCTGTTATTTGCACAAAGTCTAGGTAAAATCTGTAATATTCCAGTTGGCTTCTAGAGTTTAGACTTTTCATGTTAGATCAAATCAAAGTAATCCTTTCCCATACCACTCACCCTGGCAATATTGGTGCAACCGCGCGAGCTATGAAAGTGATGGGATTGTCAAAACTTCGATTAGTTAACCCCAAATATTTTCCCAGTGCAGAGGCAACTGAAAGAGCTTCAAAAGCTTCGGATTTATTAACCAATGCGGGAGTTTTCAAATCAACTGAGGATGCAATCACTGATTGTCGATTAATTGTTGGTGCTAGTGCTCGTACTCGTTCACTCTCTACGAGGTTAGTTACACCAAGAGAACTAACTGAAATAATTGGAACCAATCCAGAAAATACTCCAGTAGCGCTTCTTTTTGGCACTGAAAATTCTGGTTTAACCAATGAAGAACTCCATCTATGCCATTATCAAGTTTATATACCAACTAATTCTGACTATTCCTCCTTGAATTTATCCCAAGCAGTCCAATTAATAGCCTATGAAATGAGGCTCGCTTTTTCCAAAGTGCAACAATTACCAGAGCAGCGAGTCATAGATAACGAAAGAGTAATCAGTCGAAATCAACTCGATGGTTTCCTCAATCATTTAAAAGATGTGATGGTCAATGTAGGGTATTTAAATGTTACTCATCAAAAACAAATTGATAATCGTTTAAATCGTTTGTTTAGCCGTGTCGATATGACAGAAAGTGAATTTAAAATCCTAAGAGGTTTTCTTTCGTCTATTGAAAACAAGTTAAATTAGTTGAAAAAAATCCAGAATAAGTTTTAGACAAAAGTTCAATAGGATAGATATGCTTAATAAAATTAAACGTCGATTACAAGAAGATATACAAAGCGTATTCGATCGTGATCCTGCTGCTCGAAGTACGCTAGAAGTATTACTTAATTATCCAGGATTACATGCTATCTGGTGGCACAAAGTAACACATGCGTTATGGAACAAAAATTGGTATGGCTTAGCAAGATTTATTTCTACGTTTGTGCGAGCCATTACTGGCGTAGAAATTCATCCTGGTGCAAAGATTGGGCGACGCTTTTTTATTGATCATGCAATGGGTGTTGTGATTGGAGAAACCGCTGTTATTGGCAATGATGTGACTCTTTATCATGGTGTGACTTTGGGTGGGACGTCGTGGGACTCTGGTAAAAGGCACCCGACACTTGAGGATAATGTCGTTGTAGGCGCTGGAGCAAAAGTGTTAGGTCCAATTACCTTACACAAAGGCGTAAAAGTTGGCTCAAATGCCGTCGTGACAAAAGAAATTCCAGAAGGTGCAACAGTTGTTGGTATTCCTGGACACATTATTGATGGAGATTGCCAAAAGCCAAAAACGAATAGAGAAAGAGTTGAGCAGCTAATAGGATTTGAAGCTTACGGAGAGAGCGAACAGTGTTATGATCCTGTTTCACAAGTGATTTCCAGTATACTTAGGCACTCTAGAGGTGTTGATCAACAGATGCAGTTATTGTTAAAAGCTTTAGAAGACAAAGGAATTAATGTTGATCCACTAGAAATACCAAGTATCAACGCTAGCGATTTTCTAGTTGAAGCAGAAGATATCAGTGATGTAAAACCAATCAGTGTGAAATCAGGCGAAAAGAAATAAAAAATGAAACAACCCATATATTTAGACTACGCAGCTACTACTCCCGTTGATCCAATTGTAGCTAATGCCATGATGGATTGTTTAACTCTTGATGGTCAATTTGGAAATCCTGCATCACGCTCCCACCGATTTGGATGGCAGGCGGAAGAGTTAGTTGATATCGCGAGAAATCAAGTGGCGGATCTTATCGGAGCCGATCCTAGAGAAGTCATTTGGACGTCAGGTGCAACAGAGTCTGATAATCTAGCTATCAAAGGTATTGCCGAAGCAAACGGTAAAGGTCATATCATCACTAGTGCTTTTGAACACAAAGCTATTTTAGATTGTTGTGCTTATTTGGAAACAAAAGGTTTTCAAGTAACCTATTTAATGCCTAATTTTAATGGGGTTATCTCTGCAGAACAGGTTGAGTCAGCCATTCAAAAGAATACTAAATTAGACACGATATTAATCACCATAATGATGGTTAATAATGAGATAGGTAGTATACAGCCCATTGCTGAAATTGGAGAAATCGCCAATAGAAATAATATCTTATTTCATGTCGATGCAGCTCAAGCCGCCGGTAAAATTCCGATTGACTTAAAGACTCTTAAAGTTGATTTTATGTCATTTTCCGCCCATAAAATATATGCGCCTAAAGGGATAGGCGTTTTATATGCCCGAATCAATCAGCAACCTAATATTGAAGCGCAAATTCATGGTGGCGGACATGAAAGAGGATTACGTTCAGGCACTTTGGCAACTCATCAAATCGTTGGTATGGGATTAGCTTTTGAGATTGCTAGAAAAGAGTTACAAGCAAATGAGCAACACGTATTTGAATGTAAGCAACTTTTTATGGAAGGTATTCTTGGGGTTAAAGGAATATCGGTGAATGCTGGTATCGAAGGTCATAAAACAACCGAAAAAATGGTTTCAGGTATCATTAATCTTCAATTTGAAGGCATCGATAGTGAAATGCTAATTATGGCATTTAAAGACCTCGCTATTTCATCCGGTTCAGCATGTACATCGGCGAGTGTAGAACCTTCGTATGTGCTTAAAACGCTCGGATTGTCTAATTCAGCCTCTCATAGTTCATTGCGTTTTTCTTTTGGTCGATTTACCACCTTGGATGAGGTCAAAAGCGCCATTAAAGTAGTCAAAAATGGCTATCAACGCCTTAAAGAAATGTCTGTAGATTAGTGAATACCTTGAACCTAGGTTGAAATAGACTACAATTTGAGCAGAGCGTACTTACTATACAAATTCAGGGATAATAAATATCCAAATATTTTCGAATAAAGGCTTGTATTTTTTTTAAAATAACGGATAATGCGCTCCGCATCGGGTCGTTAGCTCAGCCGGTAGAGCAGTTGACTTTTAATCAATTGGTCGGGCGTTCGAATCGCCCACGACCCACCATATACCAAAGCCTCCAGAGATGGGGGCTTTTTTATTTGCCTAACAAAACAAGTGCCTAACAAATTTCATTGTTTTTTGCTCTTTTGACTGATTGGTGTTGTCGTATACACTGTAATTAATCCTTTTATATAGCGTAAATCTTATAAACCTTCAGCGAAATACGCACCATGTTTATAGGCTGATGCACCATTTCGTCTGGATACCAAAATATAAGCATACAGTATTTGTAGAGCCTCAACGTGAAACAATAAAAGTCATAATTCAGATTCAGGAAAAGTTAAAACAAATGCTCTGAAGATAATCAAGTGCCGGTTTTATTTTAACGCCGGAAGGATAAGATTTTATCTTATCTAAATTCTTAACAATTTGTAGCATATTGATCGGCTGTTTAAATCGAATGAGTTTGTTAAAGGCTTTACTAGGTGTTTGTTCACTTAATTTTACTTCAATGGCGGTATGAGGGTTTTTATTGTGAGTGACCAAAAAATCAATTTCATCACCATCTTTGTTTCTTAAATAATGAAGCTCAAACTCTTCACCCTTGACGTTTTGTTGAAAATGACACTCTTTAAGCAGTGAGCATGCGGTGATGTTTTCAAGTTTAACTCCTTCATTATCATTGAGCATAGCGGTGTCATAAAAATAGATTTTTGCCTCTTTTAATAATGAGCGAGCAACGTTTTTATGAAAAGGGCGAACTCTAAATATGACGTATAAATTTTCTAGAACTTCCACCCATCGTTTTACAGTTTTTGGATCGCGTTGCAAGTCGATACTGAGTGAGCGAATAGAAAGAGGTGAACCCACTCTTTGTTTCAATAACTCGATGAGTGTTTCTATCGACCTAATATCTCGAATGTTAGAGATTTGTAATAGATCCTCTTTTAAAATAACGTCTATGTGCGATTTTTTCCATCGATTGTAATAGTTTTTCTTTCCTTTTAAAAAGGGTTCGGGAAATCCACTGACTGTCAAAAGCCTCTCGTAGCTTTCTTCAGCGGATAATGCTTCATATTTAACAGCTTCTTTGATATCAATGGGATGAAGATTAAACTGAAAGTAACGACCGGCTAATGAATCACCTACTTTCTTAAATGCGTCTAACTTAGCGCTTCCAGTGACAACAATATTTGGTTGGTTACCTTCAACATCGTAAATACCTTTTAACCAGGACTTCCATAGTTTCATTTTATGAATTTCATCAAATATAATAATTTCTTTATCTCGATCCCAACTCATTTCTTTCAACTCTAGCCGATGTTTAGCAAAGTCATAATTAAAATAGTCAAAACTAGCATTCAACATTTTAGATAAAGTC
>Ga0256845_1000640_pt1 | contig 31889 bp, 31 predicted proteins | sample RiftiametaG_FD_189101 | JGI IMG/M metagenome (GOLD analysis project Ga0256845, IMG submission 189101) | Tube worm associated microbial communities from hydrothermal vent at the East Pacific Rise, Pacific Ocean - Riftia | ecosystem: Host-associated > Annelida > Integument > Unclassified ...
GACACTCACAGAAGCCTTGCTAAGACAAAGTTCCTGCTCCAAAATATCAAGAGAACATTCAGCAGGTTGCAAATACAAATAGACCAAAACCTGCCCTACAATACGACCAAGGCCAAGGTCATGACTCGTACGCCCTCCTGTTTCTACAAGGCGGGCTCTTGCTATAGCTATATTATCAACAGTTTCCATTTTAAACTTTTACAATTTATTGAAAGTTTAAAAAATAAACCATATCCACCCGATTTTTGCAACTATTTATCATTGAGAAAAGCGTTTAAACCTTCCCCAATCAATCCCGCTGCATAATCTGAAACATGGTCAGTATACCGATATAATCGGTGCCCATTCTTATGAGAAAGACAAATACCCTGGGTTGTATCACATAAATATTGTGTTGTATCAAATATTTGTATGTTTTCGGGATTGCTTGCCTGTACTTCAAGCAGCAACTTTCTATATTGTTGTGACAACTCAAGGTGCCTGGATAGTTGTAACCGACAGTGTCCATTGGGGCTCTTTAGAAGAATTTTATTTAACAAATCGGAACCGGTTTTTCTATTCAGACAATCCTTTGGATCGGGCAAAGTTGGATTATCAACGATAAGAACAATCTTCTTCCCTGCGTGAATCAATTTTTCTGTTGAATTTTTAAGACCATCTAAAGCCGCATCGTAGTTTTTATTTGTTGGTAAATCTTCAATTGAATGATCATTTCTTAAACGAAACAAAACTCGTGTTGCTGTCATAAAAGCTACCGTTTCAATATTCGTATTGTTGATAATTGCATCAATGGCAATATTTGTAAGCCTCTGACATGACTTGTATATTGTGTTTTCTGACAAAACTGGAACCGGAGATCCATTAGAGCCATGTCCTCCAATAACCAACCAGCGACCATTTATAGCAGATGTTCTCATCAAACCACGGGCTAATGCGGCAGCTTTACTATCTCCAAGCAATGCATATTTGGGTGTTTGACGACCATCCGCCTCACATGTGGCAAATAATTTTTTATTCTTATCACTGGGAATTCCACACTCGCCAACCAAATGCCCTTCCGCCCCTCCACCCCATCCTGTAGACTTGGCAGGATTTATTGTAACCACAGGTCTAAATGACAATCCCTCCTGAAGGTAAATGTAATACCCACCAAGCCCTACTAGAGTCATTACCAACATCAGGCAAATTGTTTTTAGTCCATTATGATGACCAAAACGCAAGGGCCGCTCAATCAATTTGTATGTTAACCAGGCGAGGAAGAAAGAAAGTGTAATGATGGCAATTCTAAGACCTGGTGAGGGAGGTTGTCCTTGAATAATACGTGCAAAGGACAACAAGGGCCAATGCCACAGATATAGGGGGAAACTGATTAATCCAATCCCCACCAATAGACGATTCGACAATACGGTACAATTAAGCCATGCAGTTGAACCAGAGCAAATAATAAACACAGTTCCAACCACAGGCAATAAAGCCCACCAGCCAGGGAAATAATTATCTTTACTGACAACAAATAGACCAAGGGCAATAAGAAGAATACCCACAAATGAAAAAATGTTGCGAACAAGATTACCACACACTTTAGTTCGTATTTTTTCGGGAAAGGGCGCACTCGCCCCGGAAATCAACAGGTTTTGCAATTTAGGAAAGGTCTTTTCAGGATAAAGCATGATGTATGCTAAAATGGATCCTACCAGCAATTCCCAAAAACGCGTCTGAGGCAAATAAAAACCTGCCATCACATCATCACCTATCCTACTGATATTCAGCGCAAACGATATTGCTACAATAGTGATAGTGATTGCCAACACATTCAGACGCATTTTCCATGTCAACCAAAGGCATAGTGGCCAAATTATATAAAATTGTTCCTCAATACCTAAAGACCAAAGATGAAGAAGAGGTTTAGCGGTCGCCTTAGTATCAAAGTAACCAACTTCTTTCCAAAGCAAAAAATTAGAAATAAACCCAGCTCCACCTGTAATATGCTTCCCCAATTGTTTATATTCGTCAGCAAACAATGCAACCCAGCCGATTGCCAAACAGACGATCATAACAAGCAATAATGCAGGAAAAATCCGTTTAATACGACGACTATAAAACTCAATGAAGCTAAAGCGGTTACGTTCAACGTTTTCAAAAATAATTGTTGAAATAAGAAAGCCAGAGATTACAAAGAAAATATCAACGCCTGTAAAACCACCCTTCATCCAACAGGGAAAAGCATGAAAACCGATAACAGCCAAAACTGCTAATGCACGCAGACCATCAATATCTGCACGATATTTTGAATGCTTCATATCTATATGTTTATGGGTTGGACAGAGAACGAATTAGAATAGATTGTATTTTATGATACAGCGAAGTGCACTCAAACCATCCCGCCAGCCTATCTTTTTCCCATCGGCATAAGTTCGACCGTCATATGAAATACCTACTTCATATATTCTACAGCCAAGCTTGGAAATTTTTGCTGTTACTTCCGGTTCAAACCCAAACCTATCTTCTTGTATTGTTAGCTGAGCAACCACATCACTACGAAAGACCTTATAACAGGTCTCCATATCGGTCAAATTAAGGTTCGACACCATATTTGAAAGTAATGTTAACATCTTATTGCCAACCATATGCCAAAAATAAAGCACGCGATGAGCTTTAGAACCGACAAAACGCGAACCGTAAACCACATCTGCTTTGCCATCAAGGATTGGTTGAAGCAGTTTAGGATAATCAACAGGGTCATACTCCAGATCAGCATCCTGAATTAATACAATATCACCCGTAGCAGATGCAAATCCAGAACGAAGCGCGGCTCCCTTTCCTTGATTAATTTGGTGGTACACCTTAATAAGGTTATCATCTAGCAACTCAGATTCGATTAATTGTCTGGTTCCGTCTGTAGAACAGTCATCAACAATAATAATTTCTTTCTCTAGGGAGATATTGGCTGCTTGTACCTCTTTAATAATTTTTATTAAACTTTCTCTCTCGTTAAAAACTGGAATAACTATTGAGAGTTTTCGAAAATCATGAGTAAAATTATTCATCACATCACCTAATTAAAGTTCTTCGTGCTGTATTTTCAATTACTATAAAATATACTTCTCCCATGCCAGGATGACTTTTCCGGACGTTTAACCAGAGAACATTCTAGAACCAACACTGATCCCCTTTAAGCGGCCGATCACCAAAAACTTAATCTGCTTTTACCTGGAGTTTCCTAACCAATAATGTTTTTTGTCAACGCATTATTAAATAATAACTATCCTCAGATAATGCAAATTCGAGACAATTTTCGAATATTCACAGATTAAATTTTTAAATCAAATTTAACGACTAATTATCTTTGACGGCAATTTTTCACTAGCTTGGTTCGGCTTATTTCAAATTTCTTTAGCACTTGTTGACAAGCAATATCAATTGTTTCATAATTAAAAACATAATAATAGTCATACTCTTTTCCAGAAATACCTTTCCTATTAACAGGATTAAGATATTCTAATCTGTCGACTATCCTATAATAGTTAATCGTAGGTTCAAATAGCCAATTAATACCTAAAGATATTTTCTCACCTTCTAACACATCAGTACTGAGTATATTTGTCATCAACTTTGTATCTGCATCGTATTTCCAATCCCGGGCAAATGAAAGATTGGAAGAGAGAACAAAACTTACTAATATCAGTGTGCAAATTAAGGTAATCGTAGAACTGAAAAGACAAATAATAAATAATTTCTCTTCAGTAAATATATTTTGTAACAGGTAATGAAAATAAACCCCGATAATGAAGATATAGTAGAGTGCAGTTCGCTCTAAAGGAAATTTCATTCCAAGAAAATAATTGAGAGCTACAGTCAAAACAACGGTACAAATAAAAACATTTAAAATAAAAAATATTCTGTAATTTTTTCTATATTTAAAACCACATAAAAGGAGGAAAAATATTAAAATAATTATAACCGTATTCTGATTTTCAATTATCTTGTAGTGTAAAGTTTTATTTAAAAGTGAAAAAAAAGTGTCATTAATAATATTTTCAGTACCACCAAAGTAAAGTAATTTTTTCTCCTTTAAATAAAGTATATTAATCACTCCTGGTATTAAAAATACCAGACCAAACATATAGGAAATACAATGTTCTTTTGCAATATTCAGCCTTCTATACATATTAAAATTGAGAGATAGGTGACAAAAATGAAGACATAATATGGGAAGAAGGAAAGAGTAATTGGCATATACTGTCACGACAGAAAAGATAAGTCCTTTGACTAATGTGACGGTATCTAAACAATCATGTAGCTTTAATATAAAAAATACACTTCCGCTAAAAAACGCAAGAGCTAAACCATACCCTCGGCTTAACGAAAAAAAATCTAACACAAATGGATTCAAAAACAAAAACATTAAGGGCAATATTACTGTAGCAAAAGAATTTTTTTTGTCTATTGTTATTTTGTAATAAAAAAAACAATAAATTAAAAAACTGATAACATTAGGAAGTCTAAGTGCTATTTCCGAGTACCCAAAAAACTTAGCAGTAAGGTATGTCAATATCGTATTAAGCCAATGGTTATTGGCAGTTTTTAACTGACCAGAATAATTGTTAATAATTGTAAATGTCAAGCTTTCATCGTGTGTAAACCCAAGAATATATGCCCTGCAAAGAACATAAAAAAACAGCAACAGAAAAAGTAGTATAATTAAAACCATTCTTGAGTTGTCAATTTTAATTTTCATTTTTGATACCTTACAAAATTGCCTATATACCTGTGGTAAAATTATTCATCACATCACCTAATTAAAATTCTTCATGCAGTATTTTCAATTACTATAAAATACACTTCTCCCATGCCAGGATGACTTTTCTGGACGTTTAACCGGAGAACATTCTGGAACCAGCCAACACTGATCCCCTTTGAGCGGCCGGACACCAAAAACTGAGTCTGCTTTTACCTGGGGTTCTCCAACTTTTAATGTGTTGAATGTCAAAGCGTTATCAGAAGTAATTCTTTTCCATGGTTCACCAAGTCGACATACAAAAACAGCTACACCAATAATCACAACAGCTTGAAATAAATTTCGGATATTTTCCGATTGATCCAATGTTTTCCCATGTAAAAACAAAAACAGTACAGGGAAAAACAAAACAAAAACCCCAATTCCAAATCGTGGAGTAGGTGCTTTCCAAAACCAAAATAGAAACGCAATCAAAACAAATGTAAAAGAAGCGACAAATCGTATATTTAGTAGCTTCACAATTGCAAATCTGGTACGCAATGCAATCCCAAAGTACAATACACCGACAAACAACCCAGCAGATAAAACTTTCAAAAGAAATCTCTTATAGTTAGGGAACCACCACTTCAAAAACCAGCTATTATCATGTAACGAATAAAGCCCGACTTTAGGATGACGCGCCCAAGCCGTTATCCAATTAGAATCATTCGTTGCACAACTGCTGGAAGACCAGGAAACATCCAGACAAGACGCTGATTCTGGGTACAAGAAACAGCCCGTCGTGAGTACATTTCGAAATAACCAGACAAGAAGAAAACCTGCAGGAATAATTAGACCAAGAAAGCATTCACGAATAGAATCACCTTTTAGAAAAACTCTATAAAACAATACAAAACAAAACCAGAGTATAAGTAAAATTGATGAAACTTTATAGAAAATAGCAGAGAGTAATAAAATTGAAAATAGTACCCATTCTTCTCGCAAAGTAGCCTGTTCTCTATAAAGCATCCAGTGCCCATAAATAAATGTTGTAGCAAAAATTAATCCTGCTGGCAAATCTGTATATGTATACGTAATATAGAAATAACCGTAAAATACGGCTATATTAACTGTTACCCCAAGCAACAGAGTCAAATGAGTGCCACATGATTTTTTTGCCTGCTCAACTAAAAACAGTAGAAAAAAAACAACAAATGCTACCTGCAGATAAGACAGTAATATAAAATGCTCTTTAATCCATAGGGGTGCGGCAATATACTCATAAAGCGAGCCAAAACCAAACCGACCATGAAGATTTGCCAGGCCAATAACAATTGGTTCGCTCCTCAACCAAAGTTGATGTGGTAGATGATAAAGTCCTCCATCATAATCCGGCCCCATAGCCCCGGCTAACGCAGCCAATATGAGAGCAAGAATCAAAAACACAAAAATATCAATTTTTGCCACAAATTTTCTTTCCTTGATAAATATTACACTACCAATGACAATACAAACGCCAATTGTGCAAAGAAATATTGTGGCCGATAGTGGAAGAAAGAAATTAAAAACGACTCCAAGCATCCCGAGAAAGAATAATCCCAAGATGCCTTTGAGACTAAGATCATCTGTCATTCCCTTTTCAAGCGACAATACTCTTGAAAGAATATATGAAAAAAGTGCACCCAAAAAGACGATTGCCAAAAGAAACAAGGGGAACAGAAACAAATTAAATAACATACTGAAATCTCCAATAATTTTCCACATAACAAATACTAACAGACTTTTTCATACAATTAACCTTGCTGGCTATTTTGAACCAACTTTTTAAGAACCCGCAAAGTATGTTCCGCCGACTTCCTCCAGGTAAAAGAAGCCGCCCATACCATTGCTTTGTCGATCTTTTCTCGTTTGAAGCTCTCATCCCAATTGATAACATCCAGAATATTGCGGGCAAATTCTTCGGAGCTGTTCTCTTGCACATACAGTGCATGTGTACCACCAACTTCAGGAAGTGACGCTCTGTTATTCGTAATCACAGGGATCCCTGCAAGCATTGCTTCAAGAATCGGCAAGCCAAATCCTTCGTACACAGATGGAAGAACAAAAAGATCTGCATTCTGATAAAGCGCCTGCAATCGCGAATACTTCAGATGACTGACACGATGCACTTTGAAGTCGTCTTGCAATTTGTCCAGGCTTTTCTGTAATCTTGGTTCGCCACGACGCGGTTTACCGACTAACACCAGATGGTGAGGAATCTTATCCGTAACCATGCTAAAAGCATCAACAAGAAGATGAACCTGCTTATGCGGGTAAGAATGAGCCACGCAAAGAATATAAGGCACATCCTGAGGTAACTCTTTAATGCACGAATTTTCAGAGTTGATCGGCTCAGCAAATTTCGGATCAACACCTTCAACGATTGCAACCACCTTATGATCTGATGCAAATTGAAATCGCAACACTTCAGTTTTTGAAAATTGAGACACAGTGATGATTGTATCACACCTTCTGCAAGCATTTTTCACTAAAAAATCAAGTGTCACCCTCTCTAATAAACTTACATCATCAGGATGTGTTTTATATTGCAAATCATGTATGGTGACAACTTGTGGACAGAAGCAAAAGAGAGGGGTCGTATACCCCGGTGACCAGAGTACATCAACCTTCCTCCGCCATACCAACCATGGCAACAGTGTCTGCTCAAATAAAATTCTTGCAAACCGGACAGCAGCTCGAAAAGGAAGCTGAATAAACTCAACATTTGAAAACCCGGCAAGATCCTGTCTCAAACACTCCTCATTATCCCTGCTTGTAAAAAGAATGAATGTTTCTTCCCGGTTCTCTGAAACCATCATTTTCAAGTTTTCACGCAAATATATTTCTGTCCCACCAACGTCTCCAGGAACCAGAAACAGGGTGTTTATGCCAATTCTCATTATATTATTTCTTGTTTTTGCGTGAAAAAGAACGAACACCAGACATGGCAGAATATATAGTGACTATCCCCCAACGTACGAAAAAATGAAGCCCTGTTTGCAAACTCAAGGCTCCCGCATCTTTTTTTGCGGCATCATATTCTTCCCGGAATTGGATCTGGAAATTTCCACCACTGATAGAACTCTCATACCAGCGAAATGCTGCCAGCGGGTCTCCTTTTATCCATTCCGCATAACCATGGTGCCACAATCGCAGAATAAATTCATAATCCCAGGCGGCCTTCATATCCTCCCGCAGCGGTTCCACCCTTCTCACAGCATCACCACGAAAAAACAACGATGGTTGTGATATGTAATTAATACATTGGTAAGTAAAACGACTGGAAAATGGATAAAAAAATTCCTTAAAACCGGTAATGCTGCTCCTGATATCGTCACCCTTGCTATCCACTATCACGCACCCGCCAAAAAACATGGCAGCATCTGTTTGAGTTTCTGCAATCTGTTTAACACGCCCAAGGGTTCCTGGATAATAAATATCATCTGAATTAAGCCAGGAAACAACATCACCTGAAGCAAGGCAAAGTCCCTTATTTATTGCTTGAGCAGGGCCATTATCCTCCTCAACAATACAGTGGCTGATCTCGCTTCTATACCTGTTAATAATATCTATTGAACCATCATTACTACCACCGTCAATTACAATGTATTCAAGATCGACGTCCTTTTTTTGTTCGAGAACACTGCGGATCGTCTGCTCTAGATAACGAGCACCATTATAATTAGGTGTAATTACTGAAAATCGCATCACATTCAAACACTAGTTAATGTCATTTTCTGCTATTACAGTTAATGTGCTGCCGCTGACTGTAACACTAATATTCCCGGAAATACCGTTAACGTACACGGGGATATTGTTTTGTGAAAACCAGTTTCGTATACGCTGACTCCGGTTACCGAGCCAAAGTTGTTTAGGCGCGGGAACTAAGGCATATTCAGGATCGACTTTTTTAAAAAAACTGTTGGGTGCAACTGCCTCGGTTCCATGATGAGGAACTTTAAGGATATCAGCTGAAATATCTTCAGCAGTTTTCGCAAGATATGTACCAATTTTATGATTCAGATCACCGGTAAATAAAAACTTATATTGATTATGGTGCAACATCATAATCAACGAAAGATCATTGACATCGGTCTTACCTACAGGAGTATCAACACCATCAAATGCGTAAAGTAAGTCTATCCAAGTATCCCTACCCAGACTATATTTCTGTCCAGCTTTCGCAGTTTTAACAATAACACCATTAGATTTTAATTTTTTATGCAATTTCAGTACATCTTTATAGTCACAGCCCCAGGGAATTTCCCGATCACAAACTGTTCTGTCGGGTATATTAAAGTAGACTTCTTTTATTTTAATCCCATTATTCAATAAGATATCCAACCCACCGTAGTGATCTACATGGGGATGGGAAATAAAAACGATATCAAGTTCAGAGACTGATCTTTCTTTTAAAAATGGTAAAAGCGATTTTTTAGCTGTTTTCCTGTGTCCTGCATCTATTAAAATAGTTTTTCCATTCTTTACCTTAATAAAATGGGCATCAGCCTGTTGTGCAGAATAATTGACATCAACCATGATCCACTCAAAATCGGGATCTTGTGCTAACAAATAGGAGTAAAATAATGACAATGCAGCAGCAATCAAAACGACACTGACAAACACTATTTTTTTCGGCCAAACACTCATAATATTTTTATTGATTGACTCATATTTTTGCCTTAGTCTCTTTTATGTAAATCAAGCACTTTCTCATACCATTTTTTATCATCGGCCATGTACAATAACTCAGCATTGCAGTCGTGCACCCTGTACCTGGCAAAAATTTCTGGAGAATTGTAAAAAGAACAGCCATGATATGCCAGACGAAGCCATAACTCATGATCTTCCCGGTAACGCATTTCCTCCCGAAAACTGCCAAAACGAACCAAACAGTCTCTCTTTACAGCCACAGTGCATATTGAAAGGCGATTACCTTCCCGCAACATCTCATAAGTGCATTCTTCTGAAGTAAAACCAATCTGACCGTTTTTGAATCCTCTGCAACTTTCATTTTCTGTTAAATATTGGATAGCACCACCAACAATATCAACCTTTTTTTCGAGCAGATAATATAAAGATCTCTCAAGACGGTTGGGCATCGCAATATCATCGCTGTCAAGAAAAGCAACAAAACGACCACGCGCCATTTCTATCCCTTTATTTCGGCCCCGGCACGGGTTACCACTGTTATCCTGAAAGAAAAACGCCCTCACCTTCGGATTATCAGAATATGAATTTACGAGTTCTACCGTTTCCACAGGAGAACCATCACAGACCAGTAATATCTCAAAACTTACAAACGTCTGAGACAAAATAGAATCAACTGCTTCTCTCAACTCTACAGTACGATCATAAATGGGAATAACAACGGAAAAACACGGAACTGAACCTTCTGGATCAGTGTTAAGCTTTTTTACCTGTCTTTTAACCTTATCTACCGTAAACCCTTTCATCAGGTTGCGAATCATCACAGGACACCATTTTTAAACAATTTCCTGCCAATCAACCTTTTCGCTCTTTTTACAATGACAACAATAAATCGCAACGGCGCAGTTAAGCGCCATGAATGACTGCTAAAGACAGTTGATACAAGCTTGTCTCGCTCAATAACAAGTTGCTTTAACTCCAACACCTGTCCTTCCAGTTCTGCTTTCTGCCGTATTAACACGTCGTATCTGGCAACACCACCAGATGTTAGCATCTCACCAAAATCAGATCGTTGGGCTCTCTTTTCTTTAAAAAAATCAGATAAATATTCAGACAATTGTTCTTTTGTAACGCCATAAACAACAAGTTCCAATTGGAATCGGATTTCAAGGTCAATATACCTTTCCAAAATTGTCATATCCAATGGCAAATGGAACGCTTTGAATATTTGCTCCAGCACATATCCCGCCGTTCCATTGTTGAAAAGATCGCTTTGTTCAAAGAATCGAATATTAGTACTTAGTTCTCTATACAATCCTCTGAAGAAAACAAAACCTAGCTCCAAAGCATCCTTGTATTCCCATTCCTGGTCAATAAGGCAGATTTGCTGCTGGTTGTTGATTAAAAAATTAGCCGGCATACAATCATAGAGTTCCCCGGAAACCATCAATCCCTCTTCACCGCCCGATGTTGCCGACGAAACAATGTTTTCACGCAACCATTCAACCCATGGTTTCAAATAGCTGATAAATTGTTCCAGCGCTCCCTCTTTCGATACCCGATCACATAAAGTATACCCATATGGAACACCTTTAATATAATCAGCTTCGCCCACATGATGTATTATAGCTTGCGACAGATCAGATGTTGAGGACGACGTTTGCGGGTAGCATACCTTTTTTTCAACAGCAACTACATCATGTTCCTTACGGAATACTGTCTCAACAAGATAGCGCTTCTTACGCCTACAACTAAAAGCCCTGGCAATCCATGGCTCGGTAATATCATCAATGGAGCTGCTGCCCTGAAAAGCAAAGACCAAAAACGAATTTGCCAGATTTCGTACCAGTCCATTCTGGGCAAGAAGTTTCCACACCGTCGCTTCCTGAAAAAGAGTATCTCCACTGCGACTGTAATCTCTGGATGGATATTGACCGACAAGGTGTGAGATATCAAAATCTGTACACTGGAAAGATTGCTCACGCAGCATAAGCTGGGGCAATTTATAATCGGGAAACGGATAGACAAATTCCACTCTGTTAAACCCGGCCTGCTCTATCTGTTTCTGTAATTGTTTTTTACCAAAAGTACAAAATGTACCGGGCTGGTATTGGTCATTAATGCCAAAGAACGGTTGGCCGTTATGATCTTCGCCACAACCGTTAAAATATTTTAATCCGAGTTGGTTCTCAATGGCAACTACCAGTACGCCATTTTCACTCAATAAATGTCGCGCCCGAGCAAGCGCAGATACAATTGGATTACTGCCTTTAAAATAGGATGGACTGTATTCCAACACTCCTATCATTGTGATCATATCAAACAGGGTACCATGCTCAAAATCTGCGAATGAATCACAACAAACATGCACATTTTTTAACTCACGGCAACGCGCTCTGGTTATTTCAGCCCGACGCATACTACCTTCAAGGGCAATAATAGTGGAGGCAGAACACTGTTCACCTAAAACCCTGGTAATTGCACCACATCCAGAACCGATCTCCAGTACATTGTTAAAGTGATTAAAATGAAAAGGAGACAGAAGGTTTGCCCGCAGGGGAGAAAAGTGATACTCACTGGGCCAGTCAACTATTAAACGCTGTAATTCGTCTGAGGCCAGAGAAACATCATCGACCTGTCGCACCTGCCTGAGCAGCCGCTCTTCAACTTCATCACCATCGGAATAATCGAAACTAGAGCTATCTTCCCGCGCCCAGACTCCAGAAGGCAAATTATTATATTTGATTGACAACATTAAACGACTATCCCGCCACCCGGCTTATTTTGATTTTTGAATCCAAGTCAAATGCACCAATACTGGCATCGTCTGAAATAACATCAAAAATAATAATATCATAACGACGGTCATACACCACATACTCACCTTTCTCAAAACCAGCACAACCAAAAGAGAGGAGATAACTTCCGGGATTGAGCATCATCCGCTGTTCAAATTCTGTCAATACTGTGTCACCTTTTTGCACCTTGCCAATATCAACTTTTTTGAACAATGTGTTGGTTCCTGTCAAATCAAAGCCCTTCACATCTTTTATGGTAAAAGCGGTTATGGGATCTTCGATGGTATCGTGGAAAAGCGTTTTGAACCAAAATCGATATCGCTCACCATGAACAAAAGAATATTTCACTTCGGGGCTGAGGGAATCAATTCCTACCTCAACTATTTCCGCCTTCCCATTGCCGTATCTATTTTCGTTTTTATTCAACTGATACGCCAATTCACGGTCACGCATGTTTGCGTTTATCTGACTGGCGGGTGATTTTTTTTCTGCTAAAACATCGTCTCTTGTCCCCGGTGACGTTACCGTAACGTCTTCTGAACAATTCACTATGATCCGATTATATTCGTCAACCACTTCTTTAGCCGGGCCCGACTTAACAATTCTTCCATGTTCCAGTAAAACAGCGTTATTACAATACCGGGTAACAAGATCCATGGAGTGTGTGACAAATAGAATCGTCACTCCATTTTCCTGAAACTCTTTAAACTTTGCAAAACATTTAGCTTGAAAAGCAGTGTCACCAACTGACAAGGCTTCATCCACAATCAGAATATCAGGTTTTACGTTAATAGCGACCGCAAAAGCCAGGCGTACATACATACCACTGGAGTATGTTTTGACCGGCTGATCTATAAAATCACCAATATCAGCAAAAGCAGTGATATCATCAAAGCATTCGTCCATTTCACTTCGTTCCACGCCGAGAATAGAGCCATTCAAATAGACGTTTTCCCGACCCGTGAAATCTGGATTAAAGCCAGCCCCCAATTCAAGTAGAGCAGAAATCCGTCCATCAACAACAACTTGCCCACCCGTTGGTGTCAGGATGCCACATATAATTTGCAGCAGCGTTGATTTTCCGCTTCCATTTTTACCTATAATTCCAACAGTTTGACCTCTGTCGATTTTAAAGGAAATATCTGTCAGGGCGTGGAATTTTTGATGATATTTTTCCCCGGCATGTGGCAAAAAGGCCTCAGCCAATCTATGCAGAGAGCGGGAATATAATTTATAAACCTTTCCAACATTGTTAAGGCAAATCACAGTTTCATCAAAAAAAGGTGATTTGATGTTTGCATGTTGCAAAGAATTAATAGCGCGCATTTTTTTTAAAGTACATCAGCAAATTGCGGTTTAAGTCGCTGAAAAACCAAAATACCAACGACAAGAATAACAAGGGTCACAACCCAGAAATATAAGGTCAAATAGGGGTGCGACCAGAATCCTTTTTGATAAATAAATGAGTCACGGTAACCCTGCACAATATAAAACATGGGGTTAAGCTTGAGAAGCATCTGAACCTTAGGTGGCATCATCTGAATGTCCCAGAAAATTGGCGTTCCCCAGAAACCAACCTGTATAACCACTCCTACCAACTGACCAACATCACGGAAAAAAACATTAAGTGCTGAAACAATCCATCCTATTCCCAGTGTCAGTACACCCAAACAAATCAAATAATAGAAAAACTGTAAAGCATACCAGGAGAAAGGAACCTGCTGAAAAACCAGCAAACAAATAAGCAACACAAGAAAAACAAGGTGGGTTACAATACCGGAAGCAATAGTAACAACAGGCAATATCTCAGAACTGAAAACGGTCTTCTTCACTAGATTTGCGTGGACAACAACTGAGCCCACCGCACCAGTAACAATCTGAGAAAAAAGAAACCATGGAGCCATACCAGCGGTTAACCAGACAACAAATGGAACATCACTCATCGGCTTGACCTTAAAGCCTATGCTAAAAACAAACCAAAAGACGGCAATAAGCACCAAAGGATGGATAAACGTCCAGATGAAACCAAGCAGTGATCCTACATACTGCACGGCAATTTCTCGTTTTGCCAATGCAAAGATGAGATATCGCTGCCCGAACACCATTTGAAGAAAATGGATGAGAGACCTTACCATCACATTGTCTCCCTTATAAAAAAACGAGCCCCGGGTAATTGTTCCGCTCCCTGCAGAGCAGAACAATACCTGAAATTCTTATAAAATGTCGTCATATTAAATACGTAGCAATTTCCTTTTTCCCGACAACCGATCCTCAGGAAACAACGCAAAAAAAAAGAAAAAGTTGAAAATAACTAAAGTGAATCCCAATGTCAAGACAGTACACTCCGTACTGAAATGCATAAAGCAAAAAATCACTTATGGCTTTTTAAAGAGGTTCGTTTTATCTTTGCTTCCAATGTAGCCTTTTTATTGCGAAGATAAACATCACTTTATCTTCGCAACTCACTATTTATACAACGTTCTATAATGCAAAAAATTTCAACCAAGAATATACCGTGGGCATACATTCTTTTTTTTCTTTGTCTTTTTTGCGTTATATCCACCCACCCTTTTCTAAAACTTCCCTTCGACCCGTGGGAACATCTCATAAAAATCAGATCAATTTTTGATGAGGGAAAATGTTTCCTGTATTGGCCTGAAGATACGAGCTCTTTTAGCTCCTGGCATCAGACATGGGCAACAATTTTTTCCATCCTCAAGATAAGTGAAACGTTTGCCTGGGCAAAAATTATTCATTGCACTCAATTTATCTTTGCCCTGTTCAGCATGTTTTTCTTCTCTTTTTCGGTTTTATCACTTTGTGAAAAACAAGCTACCAGGTACCATCTCCGCCTCATGGCATTTTTTGCAACGTTATTCTGGCTTGTGGGCAACGGAACCTATTCTGTAGGATACCAACAGGCCTGGATCATGTGGTATTCTGTAACTTATCAGGGGATAACTGTCCCTCTTTTCTGGGTGATAACAGCTCTAACCCTCCAGCTCTTTTTCAATAACAGTCTATCGAACCCAACGAGGTTATCTTTTATCATCCTGACAATGATCGGCTTTCTGCTGATTGCATTTTTTCACCCATCAGAAGCCATATATTATGCTATTTATCTCTTTCTCTGTTTGCTCCTCACACCTCTAATATCATTTAAACAAAAGATAGTTTACGGCTGCCTTTTGTTTACGATTGTTCCTGGCATTCTTTTTATCATTGCCACACATATGAACTTACCATTTTTACAAATTGTATCACCGAAACACGGACTATCTGATTTAATCCACCAAGTTACTTCGACAGGATATAACATTACCGAAAGAGGCGGTAACCGGCTAAACAGCTCTTTCAGTGAGCTGGCAATAGTTTCTTCCATAGCAGCTTTAATCTACTGGGTTACCAGCCTGTTGTTTTTTTGCAGAAAACCAGATCGTATCCTCACGCTACTCACCATTGCCCTGATCATCTTTTTTTTAATTCCAACATCCTTGTGGCTTGCTGGAATAATGGGCTTGCTTCTTCATAAAAATATTATCTGGCGATTCTTTTTTGCCAGCCCCTGGTTTCTTTTTGTTCCACTCATTATTTATAAAATCAATTACCGTTTCCGCTTCCCAACTGCTTTTATCTCTTTTTTGCTTATTGCTATTCTTTCAGTTACTTTTTTCATATCACAAAACTATCTCAACAGAACCCTCTCTGGGAACATGCTCTCCCTATACAATTCATTTTTCAAGAATAGAGTTGGACTGCAATACAGTGAGGACGACCTTGCACTTCTCAGAAGAACTATTGAAATAGAGACAAAGAATATAGAAAAAAGAAATGTGATGCTTTATTTACGCAGCGACCTTGCTACATTAGCCCGGGCATTGTTTGGATATTACGTATATTCACACCGGCGAATTTTTATCCCAATGCACAAATTTTATACCAACCACATGGACAAAAAGTATACGCTTTTTCCTATAACCCTTCCTCTTGATTTTCCAAAGGACAGAAACATCTTTCTCAAATTCAAACTTGATGCAAAAAACATCTCCAAACGCCAGACCTTTGAGTTAAAAGGAGATAACAATGTCCTTTTTGATTTGGATCATGTCGATCTTGGCAAGAAGTATCTATTTATTGAAGGATGGGCATTTATTGAAAAGAGCCTGCGACCATCTGTTGTCTTCGTCACCCTGCAAGATGCACAGGAATCATTCGTATTTGATACATCGAAATTATTTCGCAGAGATGTTGGAAAATATTTTCGTTCACAGCAACTTGAAAACAAGGGCTTTTTAGCAACTATCCGTACCAGCGACCTGCCAAAAGGCACGTACCAAATTGGCCTGTTAGTTAAAGAAAACGACCAGCAGGGATATGTACTCTCAAAACAATCAATTACAGTGTCAACCAACACTAAATAATTCCCAAAGTTTAAAATAGTTAAAACTTATTTCAAAAGATTCTCAAAATATTCAATTGTGGGTTTTAACCCCTCATCAAGGGAAATCTTAGGTTCCCACCCCAGTTTTTCTTTGGCAAGAGTAATATCCGGTTGCCGCTGCTGCGGGTCATCTTCGGGGAGTGGCTTAAAGACTATTTCAGACTTTGATCCGATCTGTTTTATTATTTTTTCGGCGAGTTCATGAATGGTGAACTCGTGAGGATTACCAGTATTTACCGGCCCGGTAAAATCATCGGGTGAGTTCATTAGCAAGACAAAGACATCAATAAGATCATTTACATAACAAAAAGACCTGCTTTGAGTGCCATCTCCGTATATGGTGATCGGCTTACCCTGCAGAGCTTGGACAATAAAATTAGAGACAACGCGCCCATCTTCAGGGTGCATATTAGGCCCATAGGTGTTAAAAATACGGGCAATTTTTATGCGAAGCTTATGCTGTCTGTGATAATCAAAAAAGAGTGTCTCAGCGCAACGCTTACCCTCGTCATAACAGGATCGCACACCAATGGGATTAACGTGTCCCCAATAGTTTTCCACCTGGGGATGGACGAGCGGATCACCATACACCTCGCTTGTAGACGCCTGAAAGATCTTGGCCTTAATTCTTTTGGCCAGACCAAGCATATTAATAGCGCCATGCACCGAAGTTTTTGTTGTCTGCACGGGATCATGCTGATAATGAATCGGTGAAGCAGGGCATGCAAGATTATATATTTCATCCACCTCTATATAAAGAGGAAAAGTTACATCATGCCTCATCATCTCAAAACGGGGATTATCAAGTAAATGCCTGACATTTTCCTTTGATCCGGTAAAATAGTTGTCAATGCAAAGCACTTCGTGCCCCTCAGACAACAGTCTCTCGCAGAGATGGGAGCCCAGAAAACCAGCTCCACCTGTTATTGCTATTCGTTTTAATCCTATTTCTTTCATAGTTCTCTCTATGGGTGGCGTCGTAAAAAGTCTTTTACACTACGCCGCAAAGTGATTTCTGCCAATTGTGCGCAGTGCATGTGAGTCTCAGGTAACTGCCCGACCTCATCCATGATAGTCACCATATTAATTTTCTGCAATTCATCTATACTTTTATTGTGTGCCAGATTGGCAGCAGCCTGAACGCAAATTTTACTAAACGAACAGCCGTTAGTCCAGTAGTGACTGTTTTCAACTTTGCCATTATTAAATTTCAAAGCTATTTCCATGGTATCACCGCAATTCCCAACCACTTTGGCAATCCCGTCCGGCTTATCAATAACCGGATTACCAAAATAATACATTAGAAACCAGGCGGCGCCAACAACCATAAGAACAAGAAAAGCGACAAATATACTAAAGAACGACATGGTTTTCTTAACTTCCTCTGTTATATTTGTTAGCATTATCGATGTTTTTTCACTGAACCTTCTTACCCTGTAGTCAACCCAAATTCAACAGCAATTACAATCAACCATGGAAAAACTCAATATTATTCTCACAGGCTTCATGGGAACAGGCAAAACGACAATTGGCAAACTCCTGGCGGAGAAACTGAACTACACTTTCGTTGATACCGATCACCTTATTGAAGAAAAATACGATATATCCATCCCAGATTATTTCAAAAACTATGGAGAAAAGAATTTTCGTTTACAGGAAACAGAGATAGCGAAAGAACTGAGCAACCGGCAATTTCTTATTATCGGTACCGGTGGCGGCATGATGATCAATCCGATTAATGTCAGTCTGCTGGAAAAATCCGGCCATATTTTTTGTTTGACGGCAACAGCCGAGGAGATTTATCAAAGAGTTTCACAAGACCTGGGAACCAGCCGACCATTACTTGCAGGCAACGACCCCATGGAGCGTATCACCACCCTGCTTGAAGAAAGAAGGGAAAGCTACGGAAAATTCACTCAGATAAATACAACTGGCAAACAGCCTAAAGATATTGCAAATGAGATTATCCACTTCAATAAATCACCTCCATAGCTTGTCGCAGTTCAGCAATAGGCAATTGCCCCGGAGCTGACGAGTCTGTACCAACAGCAAAAGTAATATCAGAGCCGAAAAGCCCTCCTGCCACCCTGCTAATTTTCCCTTCTGCTCCCATTGCCACAGTTACCATGGGGATCTGCACATTTTCATTTCGTGCCCGATTGGTAGCACCTAAAAGAGTCAACACATCAGATGCATCTTTTGGCATTACAGCAAGTTTTGTGATATCAGCACCCATTTCCTGGCCCTCTACCAATTTATCGACAAGAAATTCTTCAGATGGTGTCTCTGAAAAATTATGGTAAGAAAGAATCAATTTTGTATGATTTTTTGAGGCTATTTTCTTCACCCGATCTACAAATCCGATACCATTACATATTTCAATATCAACGATATCAGCAAGACCAGACTCCACAACACTGGTGATCAAATTCAATCTCCTCTCTTTTAAAATAGCCCGGAAGCCACCCTCTTCATGTGCTCTGCATGTTGCCAGAATCGGAATATTTCCGGAAATTGTCCTCATTTTTTTCAATATTACGAGGCAGAGTTCAATATTTTCTACGTTTTCATATCCATCGATCCGCCACTCCAGCAAATCCGGATGCATTTCGATACTTTTCCGGGCTTGACCGAAAAGATCTTCTTCTTTTTCTGCAAGTATCGGCAGACAAATCAGTGGCACAACACCGCCAATAACTGCCTCCCTCACTTTTACCTTAATTTTACTTTGTTGTCTCATAGTCCACACTCAAAACCCTGTCGCTTGATGATTATTACAACACATGGTATTTTAAATAAAATTTCAAAAGGAATATATCCCATATGCAATATCCAACAGTTACCACAAAACTTATAATCCTACTTGGCAAACCACTCGGTCATTCCGTCTCACCGCAAATGCACAATCTTGCCTTTGAAAAATTGGGCCTGGATTACTGTTATCTACCCGTCGAAGTTGCGCCAACTGATTTGCAGACGGTTTTTAATGGCCTCATCCGCATGAATGTTGTCGGATTAAATGTAACTATTCCACACAAGATCAATATCATTAAATATCTTGACAAACTCGATCCACTGGCCGCCACAATTGGAGCAGTTAACACCATTTGCGTACAAGACGGGAAAACTATCGGTTATAATACAGACGGAGAAGGTTTCCTGCAATCACTTGAAAGTGAAGCACATATTACACCACGGGAGAAAAAGTTTTTCCTTCTCGGATGCGGTGGTGCAGCGCGTGCTATAAGCATGACCCTTGCCCACCATGGTGCAGAAAAGATTTTTATCTGCAACCGTACTTTGTCAAAGGCAGAAAAGCTCACTTTGGAGATCAACGAAGAAATTACCAACTGTGCTATCACAGTTCCCCAAAACGCAGGAAATCGAGCTGATATTCTACAGAAATGTGACGTACTGATCAACACTACCAACATCGGCATGCACCCAAAAGAAAATGCTTTGCCAATCGAAGAATCGTTTATCAGTAAACATCTTACTGTGGCCGACATTGTCTACAATCCACTGACAACTCAACTGCTGAAGGTTGCAAAGGATCGGGGCTGTGTCACAGTGCACGGACTTGGTATGCTTATCAATCAAGGTGCTGCTGGATTCAGGTTATGGACTGGAGCAGAGCCCCCAATTGAAGAAATGTCGACCAGTGTATTTTCCGCAATGAGCACCGGATAGTGTCTATCCTTCAGGCAAAAATCCCTTTACCGTATTTTTTTATTTTCCCCCGAAGCTGATCATAGGTCAACCCAAGCAATCCTGCTGCCTTTCTACCATTTTTTCCGCCAGCATCCATGGCCTGTCGCAGTAATCTCACCTCCAGATCCGCCACAGCATCTTTTAATGACAACGGCACAAAGACAGGCTCCGGCATCACACCTTCACTTACGTACTGTTTTTGGCTTTTCAATTTGGGCAAAACACCAAAAGGAGAAACAAAAGGATCAAAAACTATTTCATCAATAACCCCGTTATCAGAACGATACACAGCGCGTTCTACCACATTTTTCAACTCCCTGACATTACCTTTCCAATCGTACTGTTTGAGTGCCCGAACCACGTCATCACTAAAAACAACAATCTCGTCCCGCTCAAGTTCATACGTTATCTTCATGGCAAAATGGTTTGCCAAGAGCATAATATCCTCTTCCCGGTGACGAAGCGGTGGCAGAAAAAGCACTTCAAACGACAACCTATCAAGGAGATCACGTTTAAAATCCTCCCTTTCTGCCATCGCGACCAGATCCACATTCGTGGCTCCGACAATGCGCACGTCAACTTCAACAGGTGTTGCACTTCCCACCCGCTCAAAAGAGCCGTACTCCACCACCCGAAGTATTTTCTCCTGTGCCTCCAGAGGAATTGAACCAATTTCATCGAGAAAAAGCGTTCCGCCATCTGCTGCCTCAAACCGCCCGGATCTCCTTTTATCCGCCCCGGTAAACGAACCCTTTTCAAAACCAAACAGTTCCGCTTCAATAAGAGAAGGAGAAAGCGTTGCACAATTCAAGGTAATAAACGGTCCTTGCCATCTACCCGACAAAAAATGAAGTCTGCTGGCCGCAAGTTCTTTCCCGGTCCCCCGCTCACCAATAAGCAGCACAGGCCTTTCGACCGGCGCTACTCGAGCCAGACGCTCCTGAAAACCTAGAAACGCTTCAGATTCTCCAAGCGCTTCGCCAGCCGATACGGTAACTCCTGATCTTCTTATCATATCAACAGCACATCCAATGGTTATTTTAACTATATATCGGCTTAAAAAACTAACTTAATGGTTAAAAATAACCACATCGCGTTTTCTTGTCAAACATATAACAGCCTAATTTATGGCGATTATTCTTACTACTGTGCAGTTGGCACACTTTCTGCTCATATCATTGTAACCACAAACACTTACATGAGAGGCTCATCATGGGAATTTTTACACGGTTTAGAGACATAATCCACTCAAATATCAATTCAATGCTCGACAAAGCTGAAGATCCTGAAAAAATGATTAAACTTATGATTCATGAGATGGAAGATACCCTTATCGATCTCAAATCATCCTGTGCCGGTGTCATAGCCGGAAGCAAAAAAATCGAGCGTAAACTCGACGAACTTATCAACAAAAAAGATCTTTGGGCAAAACGGGCAGATCTTGCCGTTCATAAAGGACGTGACGACCTTGCAAGAGAAGCACTCATTGAAAAACGACGTTTCTCTGGGATCAGCGATACACTCGCAGGCGAACTCAGTGAACATAGCGGCCTTATCGAGCAGTATCGAACTGACATCGCTGAACTTGAAGATAAACTCGACAATGCCAAGGAAAAGAAAAGAATCCTTGTCCAGAGGCACAAAAGAGCGTCTGGAAAAATGCGTGCACACGAAGAGATCAAACGCAGCAACAGCTCAGATACCATAGCCCGCTTTGACAAACTCGAGAGTCGCATAGAACAAATGGAGGCTGAGGCGGAGCTGGTCAACACCAAAAGAAAGCCCACAATTGATGACGAATTTGATAACCTCGGCACCGATGAAGAGATCGAAAAAGAACTTGCCAAACTAAAAGAGGCTCAAAACATCACAAATGAATCGGAGTAACCAACTATGTTAAATGTAATTATCGTCTCCATTGTTTTCGGATCAATCGTTGCCCTGGCAACGCTTATCTGCGGCACTATATTAATAATACTAAAGACCCGCAGCAACAGGTGCGCACATGGTGCCAGTGACCAGGAAGAGGCAAAAATAATCCAGGAGATTTACCAGGGTCTGGAAAGAATGGAAGACAGAATTGCAGCTCTTGAAACAATCCTGACAGAGGGTCAGGAAAAGGATGATACAAAATGACACGTTATTACGACAGACACGGTGGCATCTACCGCGCAAGAGACGGGGTTTTCCTTGGTGTATGCAAAGGTATCGCAGAATACTTTGATTTTTCTATGTTCTGGGTACGCATGGCCGCAGTGGCCATCTTTATTTTCAGTGGTTTCTGGCCGGTAATCGGTATCTATCTTGTTGCAGCATTTTTTATGAAGCCACGGCCGGTAAAACCCGTGCAAAGTGAAGACGAACGAGAGTTTTACGACTCTTATGTCAATTCACCCCAGAGTGGTGCACGAAGACTGCGCAAAAAATTTGAAGCGCTCGACCGTAGGATTCGCCGTATGGAAGATAAGGTAACAGGTCGGGAGTATGAATGGGAACGCAAATTCAATTCCTGATAGTAGTGCAAAAAGCTTCTACGAAAAAACGTAGAAGCTTTTTTACGTTCAAACCTTAAACATCAGGCTAACTGGACTTTAACATATATTCAACTTATAGTAAGAGAGGTACATACCATAACGACAGAGGTGAAATATGTCCCAATTCTTTCACAGCATCGTATTGCTTCTTATACTCTTTATCCTGGCAGAGATCAGAAGTGTCCTGCTGGACACAAATCCTTTTCAACCCCAGCGCCTTACCATCTGGGATGAAGCACAACCTGTTTCCGATGGCGCAAAAATTATTTTACGTTATCCTGAAAGTGATCCCAACCGCTGACAAGAGTACAGGCAGCAAGTGTCGTCCGCGCAAGCAGGCTATCTTTTACCATATACTCCCGGTCACTATGGTCACAATCGCCAATCGGCCCCATACCATCAACTACGGGAACCGCAGCTTCTGAAATGGTATTGGCATCCGACACTCCACCCCGTAACTCTTCCACACAGGGCATTTCAAGTTTTTCAGCTTCCTGATTGATCACCTGAAAGAGCTCCTTATTCCGCCGGGTCTGTTCCATCGGCAATCTGGCACCTTTTCGCCGCAATTCTGTATGTGTTCCGGCAACCGAGCATTGCGAGGCAATCAATGCAATCCTCTCGTCTGTCGACTTTGCATCTTCTAATTGCAAATACCTAGTGTCTATTTCTGCAGTTGCGAAATCAGCGACAGTATTCGGGCCGATCCCACCTTTGATCAGACCGACATTGACCACAATTTTTTTTATGGGATCATTAAGTTGCTCAAGGGCAATAACTTTGCCTGCAAGTTCAAGAATGGCACTTGCTTTATCTGACCCTGCAAAAGCTGCATGTCCTGCCTTGCCACTTACCTCCAGAATATATCCGGCTTTTCCCTTTCGCCCCGTCACCACTTCACCGTGCAAACCGCCGCATTCAAAACCCAGAGCAAAAACACTTTTTTTCGCTTCACGGCGGATCAATCCACTGGACGCCGGTGAACCGATTTCTTCGTCCGCATTGCACAACAAAGTAAGAGGGATTTTTTCGAGCAGGCCACAACTATCAAGCGCCTTTATTGCAAAAATTGCCGCAACAAGCCCACCTTTCATGTCAATAACTCCGGGGCCGAACACCTTATCCGACTCCTCTTTATACCAGTTAAACGGACTGTCCACAGGAAACACCGTATCCATATGGCCAATAAGCAAAAGAGATGGCCGATCAGATCGATAGGCAGGAGAACGAAAGAGAAGGTGATTACCCAGTTCCTGCTCCGCCACCACTTCCCGCTGCATTTGGCAATCACATAAACTCGCGGTTATCATCTCGCCAACCGCATCAACCCCTTCCTTAAAAAACGAGGAACTTTGTTGCAAGACGAGTTTTTGCAGCAAAGCAAGCTCATCTTTTTCATGGCCTGCCAGATACTTTATCAGGGAATTTCTCATCATTTTTCCTGCATATTAAAGGCAAAAAGATCACGGCCATACACTTCCTGATCAGCATCGGGATAGAGTGCTTCTTCTCCGCTCCACGGTTTTCTCAAGACAATATCTCCACCTCTTTTTTCAACCACATTGGATCTGTGCAGCGGGATTTTACCACCAGCCGTTGCGATATAGCGGGGAATGGCATCACCCGAAATATTACCGTACATCGACTCAACTATGTCCCGACCAACTTCAAGCGGCACCCTGAAATGAGAAAACTGCGGATTCCGATAGCTACAATTAAAGAGATAATATGGCCGTACATAGGATTCGTGCACAGTTTCACACAATTTCCACATCTTCACCCGGCTGTCATTAATACCTTTCAGCAATACCGCCTGATTGAGCACGGTAAAGGTTTTACTCGATAGTTGCCTGAATGTATCCTGGGAGACTGGGGTAATTTCCTGTGCGGTATTGATCTGGGTCACCACCCGTATCGGTTTGCGTGCATTACTCGCTTCAAGGATGTCGAGCAATTCGCTGTCCACCCGCATGGGCGCAGTAACCGGAATCCGGGTACCAAGTCGTTTCATCTTCACATGATCGATACTGTCGAGCTCTTCAAGCAACCAGCGTAAAAGACTATTTGGTAAAACAAAGGCATCACCGCCAGTCACCAGGACGTCACGAATACGCTCATTCTTGCGGATATAATCAAGAGCCTCACCATAGGCCTCTTTGGAATAGGTATGATCCTTACGGCCAATATGGGCAAGTCGCAGACAATGGGTACAGTACATGGCACACATATTGGTGGCTTTAATGGTCAGTACCCTGGGGTAAAATTGGTCAATGAGTCTCGCAGGAGAATGGTCGGCTGCCACTGGCGGTATTTCAATACCGGAATTATCGATCATCTCACCGGTTGGAACCGATTGCAGCATAATCGGATCGTTAATAACTCCCGGCATAATAAGACTAGTGTAATAGGGAGTAAGCCGCATTCTGTATGATTTCGTTACCCTGGCAATGGACTCAAGTACATTTTCAGGCAGATCGATCAGACGGGCAAGAGTGGAAACAGAATCAACCGCATGGCGAATCTGCCCCTGAAAAGAATTCCAGTCATCTTCAGACATCTTCAACTCAGATTGAATTCTCTTTTTATTTTCCTGAATCTGCTCCCAACGTTCAATTCCACTTGGTGCGACCTCATCTTTTTGGGCCAGATACTCCTCCACACGACTGTTTGCAATACCCGCGATTGGCAAAGCCCTGGTAAGACGCCCACCAACAGAGACCATATGTTCATCAATCTCCTGATGTTTCAAGGCGAGTTTTTCGAGATCCGATCCGGACAGACCAAAATCCTGCAGAGTACCTTTTCCCTCTTTGCAACAGGCAAGTAAACGTTCAAACAGTTCAATAATTGGCGTTGTTAAATTGAGACTCTCCGCTTTTTTATAAAGTGAGCCAATCTCATCTTTTTCCGTCTGATCCGGTGATGACACACCAGATTGCGCTTTGGTAAGTTCATCAATCAATTCTTCTGTATAGCTGTCAAGTGGCGGTACACTTTCTGTAGTATTCATTTCCAGTTCCTAAAATTTAATTATCCTGAATTGTCTGCATTATAAAACCAACGCCCTGGCACAAGCCCTCATTCACATCCTCATGTGATCGTGCGACAGAGACAACCCGCGCCAGAAATGTTCCTGGCATCACTTTAAGATTTGTTCCCAGATGTTCAAGGATGACAAAATCTTTTAATAACTCTTTACGTGCCACTTTTTTAAAGGTCTCACGCTCGTATGGGTTCTGAGGAATATATCCAGTAGTAACCTGCTCATCAGCAAGTTTATGATTATACGTACCCCAGTGAATCCCTCGAATATTTCCCTTCATTTCCATGGTATGGGAAGGGAATGTGCTTTCGATCACAGCGCAATACTCAAGTTCCGGCAACATCGGAGCACCCTCGGGTAGAGATTGTTCCAGGGTGTAACAAAACTCAAGAGTTGTTCCCTGCTTTCTTGCATTGATTTCCAGAAAAAGTATATTTCCGTCCAGATCAATCAGATAATCACAGCCAAAAATACCCCTGTAACCGGCTTTACCAAGTACCTTTCCCACAGCTACCGTATATTTATGTAGTTCATCGGACTGCTTTTCAGTAACCATGGAAGGAAAACTGGAGCCGACAAACTTATTTCCATCCACAATTTTCTGATCAGCAATCCCGGCGATATAAACTTCATTTTCGTTGGCAACCACCGCAAGTACAGTTGGATCCAGCTCATGGGGCACGTAACGGGTCACCAGATACTCGCATGAATCATCAGTAAAACGACGGGCAACCTCTTCATCCGAATGAGTTACTGCGGAATTTGCTCCGGCAGCAGAATATGCGGCACTGACAAAAACACCATCCTCCCACTCTTTTCGATAAGTGGCAGTTATTTCCAGCAAACTTTCAAGCCCCTTACACGTCGTACCCTCTATCAAAGGAACGATACCCTGAAGCTCTTTGTATTGAACAATTTTATTATTGTAATGCCTGGCAATATGTTTATCCGGCCCAAGGATTGCGACCCTGTCAATTTCATCGAGAGTCATTTCCACCACACTCTCATACATATTGATATAAAGCTGATTTTGATTATCCAAAATAGTATCAATCAAAGCGCGAATCGAATCACTCTCTGACACCGCGGTCATAAAACGCTTACTGCTTATACGACAACTCATCTTTGGCGGCTTTTCATGCTCAGAAAAGGTATGATTTGCAATCATATCCGCACTCGATACCGGATTGATAACAATTATATTTGAATAATTATACTGCAGGCACACATCGGGGACGATTGCGACAAAACGAACTTCCCTGCCAAATATTCGCCGATCAAACGTCTCTTTCACAAATGAGTTTAAAGTATATGTTTTCAGATCTCCTACATAGAGGAAATAATAATAATCCGGATTGTAATTAAAATTTGAAAAAAGTATATCGTCGCCCTGTATTTCCATCTTCTTTGTCCCGTGGAAAATATTGAGTATCTCTACTTGTTGAACCGTGTTCAACCGCATTAATGCCTAGTTTTTCTTGTCCCTCCCTGTTGATTGTTCGCTTTCATACAGGGCCGCAATCTTGGTCCCGGTTTCTATATAATGATCCCGAACTGTCTGCTCGATCCGCGCAGGATCACCTTCAACAAGGCTTGAAACTATTCGCAAATGCCTCTCACCAATCTCCTCAGGCGAATACAGAGTGCTCCAGTGTTTATAAAAAAGGACATGGAGTTTTAAACTGAGACTTTCTGTATAAACTGCTAACTGCACGTTTTTATTATTACTGATCAACAGATCATGAAACTCACCACCAACCTGCACGACCTTTTTTTTATTTCCTTTTTTAGCCAACCTTTCCATCTTACCAACCATCAATTCCAGTTCTTCAATATCGTCTTCAACAAAAAACTGCCTGGTGGACATGATGGCAAAACCCTCAAGAACGCCGCGGGTAGTGTAGGCATCTACAATTTGCTTTGGAGAAAGAAGTGCTATATAACTCCCTACCTGTGGCTTATAATCAACAATACCATTGGCTATCAGTTCCTTGAGTGCCTCTCTCACAGGTGCCCTGCTGATACCCATCTCCCGGGCAAGCAGGCTTTCCTTGACCTGATCGCCAGGCAGGTAATGACCGTCAAGTACCAGATCATATATATGACCAATAACCTGATCTTTGTATGTAGTCCTTCGGATTGTCATTATTTCTCCACCTCACGATAGTGATACCAGCAAATGTCGACATTCGACATTTGCTGGTATCACTATCTTATCTCATAATATTCTGCAACCTATTTTTCAAAATATTTAAAGATTCTCTATTTCTCGCTTTGCATCCCCATCCGCCTGACAAACAATATTTCGTCCGTCTAATCCTTTAATAAGCTTATTTTCTTGTATTCCTCAGATATCTGTTGTAGCCTTCTTTGTATATTTCCACCTTAAATGACTAGGTTGACGGAATCCCGATCAACCTTTGACAATACCAATTATAGGATATACAACATAAGGAAGGGCGGGGTGTTTTGATAACCGTTTCTCTACAGGTAACACTCTTGGAGAATGCAAAATCCAACTCCGGCTCTATTTCCGAATTTTCGTCTGAAACAACTTCAGACAGTACAATCAATCTGTACAACGGATTGATGCCGGAGACAACAAACAGCACTCGGGCACTCGAAAAAAGGGGCAATGTTGACCCCACTACACAGGAGTATCAACAATGGCAGAAGGAACAGTAAAGTGGTTTAATGATGCGAAGGGGTTTGGATTTATCGAGCAGGACGGGGGCCAGGATGTTTTTGTGCATCATTCCGCTATTCAAGCAGACGGGTTCAAATCTCTTTCTGAGGGAGAGCGCGTAAGCTTTGATGTTGTCGACGGCCAAAAAGGTCCGGCCGCACAAAATGTTGTAAAGCTCTAAGCTATTAAAACAGCGGCGGATAAAAACGTGCTGCCGCTGTTTCCCTCCTCTTCTTTCCTACTTGACAAGAGAAAGTGTAATTTTGTTTTTGGTGCATTTAACGGAAAAGATATCTCCCGTGCCAAACTCACTTTTTTCTAATATTTTAGCAGACAAGGTCAAGGTATTTCGCTTGCCAATCCCCACCTTTGGTATCACTTTTTCTTTTACTTTTTTACTCTCTTTTGCTTCATAATATTTCTTATCTGTTACCATTAATTTCATCAATAAATTCTTAAATGTAGCCTGATTTTTAATAGACATTTCTGCAATTATATCTGCTTTACTTTCACCCTTTACAACGAGTGTTCTAAAAAGATCCAGATCATATTTAGTTCTTGGTGCCATAAGTACCCTCTTGTTGAATGAAATTTGTGATTAAATGTTACTTATATCGTATATCATACTTTCCCCTAATTAATACAAATTATTTATTTTTTATCACCCTATTTCAGCACCAGATACTGTCAATATACCTGTATATATTTCCAGATAATTGACATATTTTCCCAGCCCGAATAGTGTTTCAACCAAAAAAGACAAAGGTTTTTTATGCTGAAACAACACATATATGAGTTACATAAATGCTTGATGGAAAATGTGGCTTGAGGTATGGTGTCGTCGACTCATAACTATTAACTTTTTTCTGGAAAAAATATGAAATCTGACAAAGTAGGACAACGAATCAGCGCTTTCATGGAACGTCAGAAGATGAACATTGACGACCTGGCAAAGGCTACCGAACTCAGCACGGATTTCCTGCAATCCGTCATTGAAGACAATGTATACCCATCCCTTGGTCCATTACTCAAAATTGCACGGGTTCTCGACGTTCGACTGGGCACATTTTTAGATGATCAGCTCAGTGCAGACCCGCTCGTGATCCGCAAACCAGAACGCAACAGCGAACTCAGCGTGCTGCGGGGCAAAAACAAACCCGTTGCCTTGAAATTCTACTCACTCGGCAAGGGTAAAAGTGATCGCAACATGGAGCCTTTCTACGTTGAGCTGCTGCCTGAATCTGCCCAGGACAAGGAGCTCTCGAGCCATGAAGGTGAGGAATTTATCGTTGTCCACCATGGTTCTGTCGAAGTAATCTATGGCACGGAAACATATCTTCTCGAAACAGGAGACAGCATCTATTATAATTCCATTGTACCGCACTATGTCAGCTGCAACGGCGACCAGCCTGCTGCCATCTATGCTGTGCTCCATATACCCACCTAGGAGACGCCATGAATGATTCCCTGCGTGAGGTAACATTAGGGCAACTCCTCGACGAAGCGGTAGCCGCCCATCCCGACAACGAGGCCATCGTTTACGTTGATCGCGATCTGAAAATGACATACAGACAGTTTGGTGATGTTGTCGACAACCTTGCCAAAGGATTGATGTCTCTCGGAGTAAAAGAAGGAGACAAAGTTGCCGTATGGGCAACAAACATCCCCTACTGGGTCGCTTTACAATTTGCGACAGCCAAGATCGGGGCAATATTGCTCACCGTCAACACCAGCTATAAAAACGCTGAACTTGCCTATTTGCTGGAACAGTCAGAAACTGAAAACCTCTTTATCATAGACGGTTATCAGGATACTGACTACCTGCAAACGGTATACGACCTTGTACCCGAGCTCAAGACCCAGGAGCGCGGCAAACTCAAAAGTGAACGATTCCCTCACTTGCGCCGAGTGTTCTTTTTAGGCCCCGAAAAACACCGCGGATTGTATTCGTTGCCGGAAGTAATGTCCATGGCAGCCATGACAGCTGACGATGCATACGGTAAACGTCAGGAAGGACTCAATCCCCATGATGTCGTCAATATGCAGTACACCTCCGGCACCACAGGATTCCCCAAGGGAGTAATGCTAAGCCATTACAATATAGGCAATAACGGTTTGTATATTGGTGCCAATCAGAATTTCAGCCACAAAGATCGTCTCTGTCTGCCGGTGCCTCTTTTTCACTGTTTTGGTTGTGTCCTCGGTGTCCTCGCTGCTGTCAGCCACAGCGCCACTCTGGTCATTACCGAAAAATTTGATCCTGTTCAGGTTATGACAGCGGTGGAGCAGGAGCGCTGTACTGCCCTTTACGGAGTCCCCACCATGTTCATCGCCATTCTCGAGCATACCCTGTTTAACAAGTTTAATTTTTCATCTCTTCGAACCGGTATTATGGCGGGATCTCCATGCCCGGTACATATCATGCGCCAGGTTATTGACAAGATGAATATGTCTGAAATCACCATTTGCTACGGGTTAACCGAGGCATCACCTGTTATTACCCAGACTCTGCCAGCTGACAATATGCAGCGACGTACAGAAACTGTGGGCAAGGTTATGCCGCATATCGAGATGAAGATTGTCGATCCTGAAACGAATCAGACATTGGAGCCAGGCCAGCAGGGTGAACTATGCTGCCGGGGATACAATGTGATGGAAGGCTATTATAATATGGAGGAAGCCACAACAAAAGCTATCGACAACGATGGCTGGCTCCATTCAGGTGACCTTGGTGTTATAGATGAATCCGGCTATCTTGCAATTACCGGAAGATTCAAGGATATGATCATCCGTGGTGGAGAAAACATCTATCCCCGTGAAATTGAAGAATATCTTTTTGGTCTCGACGCCATTATGGACGTACAAGTAGTGGGTGTACCCAGCAAAAAATACGGGGAAGAAGTCGGTGCCTTTATTATCAAAAAAGATGGCGTTGACCTCACTGCTGAAGATGTGCAGGATTTTTGCAGAGGCCAGATCAGCCGCTACAAAATCCCCAAACACATCACCTTTGTTGATGGTTACCCGATGACTGCCAGTGGGAAGATTCAGAAATATAAACTTCAGGAAATGTCTGTTGAACTTTTCCCTGGTGAAGATCGAATTCCATTTAAAAAGAAGTAAAGTATCAACCTCACATTTCCAACTCCCGTTGTTATTCTCTTACTCCGGGAGTTGAGATGACACAACTTTGCCACCATATCCATGTACCAGATCATGGGCGCGTATTGTCACTGTACCGATTCCTTGCGAAATTTTTACGCCAGATAA
>Ga0256845_1000641_pt1 | contig 31812 bp, 22 predicted proteins | sample RiftiametaG_FD_189101 | JGI IMG/M metagenome (GOLD analysis project Ga0256845, IMG submission 189101) | Tube worm associated microbial communities from hydrothermal vent at the East Pacific Rise, Pacific Ocean - Riftia | ecosystem: Host-associated > Annelida > Integument > Unclassified ...
TCTGGGAAAATACTTTTTCATTCGGGCTTGAAACTTTTCGCCCTTCATCATTCTTCAATGGCTGGTCGTTACCGCAAAGCAATTGCAATCTCACCATGTCATTGAACCATCAAGAGCATCGTTCAGAAGCGCATATACATCTATCTGCGTTCATTAATCGAGAAAATTGTTCTCACGCCAAATCCTGAATTAGGAGGGCTATCCATTGATTTATATGAGGATTTGGCAGGAATTCTAACAATAGCTTCACAGGAGAATCCTATGAATAAAGCTACAGGCATAAAAAAACGGCTTAGATAAGTCACTGTATATTCAATGAATCAACTAAACCGTTCTTTAGAATTTGGTAGCGGGGGCCGGATTTGAACCAACGACCTTCGGGTTATGAGCCCGACGAGCTACCAGACTGCTCCACCCCGCATCAACGTGGAGCGCATTCTATCGGAAGCCTGTAGGCTTGACAAGTATTATTAGTTAAAGATTACAATATTTTTCAAAATTTTTAAAATTGATGAATAAGGGTATACTTATTCGCCTATGAAAAAAATAATGACTCAACACTTAAAATACAATCAAAAATGGCCTTTTAGCTTGCATATATTAATAAAAGCTCTATTTTGCTGCTTAGTGACTTTGTTTGCGAATGTAAGCTGGACAGCTGATTATAATGGGCGAATAAATGATGTTGAGCATATTTCAACTCAGCAAGGACTCAGTCAGAATAGTGTTAATTATTTTTATGAAGATGATGATGGCTATATTTGGATTGCAACAAAAGCGGGTCTTAACCGTTTTGATGGTGAATCAATTCTTAAAATATCAGGTGAAAATAAGCAGCTAGACACTTCATCAATCAACCATATTTTTAAAGATGATAAAAAAAATCTTTGGGTTAGTACCAATCAAGGTTTGTCTTATGTTAGTAAAGATCAAAAAAATCTCTTTAATGCTCAGTTCCCATCAAAAAGTAAAAATCAAAAAAAAGCGAATAAGGTTATTGGGGTAGAAACGCTCAATAAAAATACTGTTTTAGTTTTTACATGGAATGGCGCTTATCAATATAAGAATAAAGGTCGAGACATTATTCAAGTAGAATCAATGTCGATCTTTCATTCGTTAGAGACTCATTTATTATCTTTTCAAAAAGAAGGCGCTCAATTTTGGCTGGGATCAAACGTTGGTTTACATTTATTTAATAGTCATGATTCGAGTTTATTAAAAATACCAACTTATCTTAATAAGGTGGAGGTCAATCTAGTCATTAATTCGATTGACAAACTGAATGAAGAAAATATTGTCATTAACACCACAACCGGGCTTTATTTAGTTAATGTTCATAATTTAAAAAATTTACAACTTGAAAAGATCACCAAACAATCAGTTTCAGCCGTATCGATCCGTAATAAAAAGATATTCTATGCGAACAAACAAGCCATAAGAATATTTGATATTGAAACGAAAAAGAATAAAGTACTGATTGCTATAAAGGATGTAGCAGCTAATAACAAAACTAAGAAAATTAAAACAATCTATGTTGATAGCCGACAAATTCTTTGGCTTGGCACTGAAAACCAAGGGGCATATTATATATCAACAAAAACAAATAAATTTAGCCTATGGAACAGTAAAAAGGATATTCATAATCAAGCATTAAATAGCGATATTGTTTTAAGCATTAATCAGGATGAAAATAACAACCTTTTAATTGGCACAAATAAAGGATTAAATTATTTTCAATTTAAGAAAAACAAAATCATATCGCTCATAGATAATGAAACAGCCCACGTAAATAATAAGACATTAGAAATTAATGATTCTTTAAAGATACAAGACAATATATGGGCTGCCAGTTCCGATGGATTAATACAATATAATTTAAAAAGTGGAACATCTACTTTATTTAAACCTAACTTTTCATCTTCCGATAAAGCCTTTTCGATTTATCAAATGGCATCTTCCAACAAAAATGAATTTTTTTTAGCAAGCAACTTAGGTTTAATGAAATTAAATATAGGAAAGGGTGTTTTTTCTTTCAAAAAGAGTTCTCTACAATTAATCAACAATTCAGCAACTAAATTAATTAAGTTTAGAGATGGTTTGTTCTGGATTAGTGTTCAGGGTAAACTTTTGACTTACTCTCCAAAAAGTAAAATAAGCACTTTGGTCTTACCGCCTAAAAAAGACATTCGCAACCATCCAATTGAAATAATCGACTTCGACATTTACAAAAATAAATTATGGTTAACCTATAAAAATAGTGGAGTTGATGTTTTTAGCCTTAAAAAAGGTAAAGCATCGATAATTAAACAGTTAAATATTTCATCAGGATTTCCTGAAAATAACATATTTTCCTTAGCGCAATATTCTGGGGATATTTTAGTAAGCAGTTCGTTAGGAATTATCAAAGTCAACTCAAAAACATATCAACATACTCTATTTAAGCAGTCTAACGACCTAGCTAATGCAAAATTCAATCCTAGAGCTACACTTGTTGACGACTTAGGAAATGTTTTTTATGGTACCAACAAAGGACTTTTAAAAGTTAATGTCCATGATATAAATATCCATAAAATAAATCTAGAAACTAGAATTTCCAGTGTAAAAATCAGTTCAAAAGACAGCATAGCAAAACCGATTTTAGATAACGTTGAGCAAGTCAATTTGATTGATAATACAGATATTATTGATATTTCGATTTCAACATTACAGTTTGTTCCAAAAAAACCGGTGATCTATGAGTACTGGTTAGAGGGAAAAAAAGAATCCTCCGTTAAAAGAACAAAATATCCCTTCATCTCTTTAACCGAGTTTCCTAAAGGTCAAACAGAACTTAATATAAGAAGTCTAGTGCTAGGGACTGGAGCCATTTCTAAAACAACTAAATTGATCATCAATACAAAAAATAATCCAGATTTTGTTTTACCGGCAAGTTTTGAAAGTTACCTCATTGTCGTACTTATTATTGTTTGGTTTTATTATCGTCGTAATCTAAATAATAAGAAATCATCTTCACTGTACAAAAAAATCGCTGAAAATGAAGAAAGGTTAGAACTTGCCCTTTTGGATAAAAAACGAGGTATATGGGATTGTTATATTGATCAAGATGATATTCAAAAATCGATATTCATTATTTATCAATATCAGCAACAACCTCTCCGATTAACCTTAGAAAAATTCATTTCTTTAATTCACAAGGATGACATAGAAAAAACAAAAAGGTCTTGGACAAGTTTTGAACTTGACGAGCAGCCATCATTTTCGCAAACCTACCGGATCCGTTATAACAATCACTGGGTGTGGAATCGAACTAATGGCAAGGTCAATGAACTACATCCTTCGGGATTTCCAAAAAGAGCAACAGGTACATGGTCAGATATTTCAGCAGAAAAACAAACTGAAGAAAAACTGACTTTATATAGCCACGCATTTCAAAGCACTCAAAATATCGTTTTTATCCTCGATAAAAAATTAAAAATTATTGTTGTAAATAATGCCTATGAAAAGCTTACAGGATTTAAAAGCAATAGTCTGATTGGAAAAAACATGGTTGAAATTGCATTTTCTCGCTTCACAAAACAAGAGGCAGAAAAAATCCATCAACTGTTAGACAAAAATAAAAGCTGGCGAGGTAAAAGCTCTGTTCCAAGAAAAAACTCGACAAGTTATTCAGTTGATATTCGCATTAATACAATCTCTGAAAATAATGTTGAGCAAGGTTATGTTGTTGTCATGAATGATATAAGCCAAATGAAACCTTTAGAAAAACCAATAATTGATTCTGGATTTTATGACCAATTAACGGGACTACCTAATAAAGTTTTAGCATTTGATAGATTACGGCAGTTGCTTGAACACTGTAAAAACAACCAACAACGACTATCCGTTATATTCTTAGGTATAGAAAACTTTTCAAGCTTAAAAAAAATATTGGAGCAGGAAACAATCAACCAATTAATAATGAGCGTTAGTAATCGATTGCTACCTTACATTCAAAAAGACGACCTTCTTGCTCGTTATGAACAAAATGTTTTTATTATTATACTCAGACATAACAATGAAAGTTCACTACCGATTATTACTAAAATTTTAAACGATGTTTCAAGGACTTTTATTATTAATGATCAACCCATTAATATAGATACTTGTGTTGGCATTTCAAATTTTCCAGATGATAGTGACAATTGGAATCAACTGGTCACCAATGCGCAGGTAGCGCAAGCGGATGCTCAACAACAGGAAAACTTTCAATTTAAGTACTTTAATCAACTAAACCACAATAAAGCGGTAGAAAAAGTTAAGTTAGAGAACCGATTAAAAGATGCTATAAATCATCGTGAGTTGTATTTAGTTTTTCAACCAGTAATCGACTTAAAAAATTCCAAAATAGTTGAACTTGACATTAATATGCGTTGGAAACTCGATGATAAAAGAATTGTTTATCCTTCACAATTTTTACCTATAGCCAATACGATTAATTGCTTAACCACTATTATGGATTGGTTAGTGAATCAATCTTTAAGCGCATTAAGTCGCTGGAACCAAGAAGGATTCAGCTGTAAAGTGAATCTTAACTTATCTAGCTCTTACTTATTTAGAGCGGATGCCATTAACAATATTAAAGAAAAAATCACTTTTCATGGCATTAATCCAAATGATGTTTTTATTTCAATTTTAGAGGAAGAGCTCAACCTAAAAGGTCCGAAACTGGCTAAAACAATGCAACAACTAAACGCTTTTGGTATACAAATAATTTTAGATAGTTTTGGTGAAAAGAGTGCTAATTTACAACACCTACAAGATTTTAATTTTTATGCCGTCAAACTCGATCGCGTATTAATTAGAAATATTCCGAAGACGCAGTCTAACAACAAAATTCTTTTAACGCTTATTTCACTACTTAACCAATTAAATATCAAATCGATAGCTAAAGGGATTGAAACCAGAGAACAGCTTGATTTTCTTATAAAAGATGGCTGTCAATTTGGTCAAGGTTTTATTTTTTCTGACCCTTTAATTGAAAACGAAATGCACCAGTACATGTTAAAAAATAAGGCTTAAAATCAAAACCAACTATCGACACGGTTATCAAGTTTTTTCTGGCACCTTTTTAATTGGCTATTGTAATTTGTAGCTCTCTTTTTTACTTTTAAAGCCACTTTTTTAAGCCAAGGTTTAGCATTATACGTTCCTCTGGAGTATCCCCCTCGCCCTTCATGGTAAGCTAAATACTGTCCGTAAGTATCCCATTTGGAAAGTTTAAGTCGTTTTTGACTGCCGTCGGTATACCAAGCAATAAAATCAATGGCATCGGCAAAATCATCTCTATCAGCCCCCCAGTTTGATGACTCATTTAAATATTCCTGCCACACCGGATCCTGAGCCTGTGCGTAACCATAAGCCGATGAGGATCGCGGCAATGGAATAATTCCTAAAAACCAATCTCGCTCAGGTTGAGCATCATCAACAAACCGAGATTCCTGATGCATAATAGCCATAAGCACATAGATTGGAGTGCCCCATTTATGTTGGGCATCACGGGCGGCCTCATACCAATCAGTTTCGCCTAAAAAGATATCACAAATGTTATTCGTATTTGATGGTTTGTAAGTAGCACAACTAAAAAGCTGAATGGTTAATCCAAAGATCAATAATATTTTTACTGCATTTTTAAACATAATTATTTTCATCAATAAGCAATTTATGACCGACTAACCTGAGTTCGGCTTAAATATAGATAATAACACAGCTTTTATTCAACAAAATAAATATGCTAAATTATTTATTTAACGCGGTTTAGTTTATAATTCCAACGATTTTCATCCGTAGTAAGGTAGACATTATTCATTCACCCATTGGCATACTCGATTCTGGAATTGGCGGACTTAGCATTCTTAAGTCGATACGTACGCTAATGCCAAATGAAAACCTCATTTATGTTGCAGATAGCCAATTTACACCTTATGGGAATAAATCGGAGCAACAAATAACAGATAGAGTTTTAACCATAGCCGATTACTTAAACAAACATCACATTAAAGCATTGGTTGTCGCTTGTAATACCGCCACCGCAGCGGCAATTAAAACCTTAAGAAAACAATATGATATCCCGATAATAGGGTTAGAGCCCGCACTAAAACCCGCAGCAGAAAATACTTCTTGTAATCGAATAGGTGTTTTAGCCACTCAAGCAACACTCGAAAGCGAAAAATATAAACAGCTTAAAAACAGTTTAAATAATAGTATCAATATTATTGAAAAAGCCTCGCCTTTGTTTGTTGAATTAGTTGAATCAACCGAAGAAATTGGCAACAACGAATTAATTTTAATCGAAAAAGAACTTGATATATTTAAGCAAGCTAAAGTCGATTCTTTAGTACTTGGATGTACCCACTACCCATTTCTAACCAAAAGCATTAGTCAAGTAATGGGCCCCAAGGTTGCTTTGTTTGAAAGCGGTGAACCAGTTGCTAAAGAATTAGAAAGGCGATTACAACAGCATTGCAATCGCTCAAGCAATCAAGGCGACATTCTATATTTTTCAAGTAATCCAAAAAAATCTCAATCAATTTTTAATTTACTTTTAAATCAAACAATCAATCTTCAGTTACTCTAATCAAATTTTATTAATGATTAACGAATTGGTGTTAACTTCCAAAAATCAAATATCACTCTCTGCATAAAATCTTCATAATTCAATGGTTGGTAATAAGTAAATGGCGAATACCAATAAAAACTTAAAATGATTAGTAGAACAAAAGCTATAACTGAAAAAGTTAATTTATTACTTTGAGCCTCAATTTTTTCTTTAAATATATAGTTAAACAGCAAAAACAACACAAACATTCCAAAAAATAATGGCATAAAATAATGGTACAAATACATTACTCGTCCAATACTTAGCATAACTGCCATATAGGAAAAATACATTCCACTAAAAACACTTACCAAATAAAATAGTCTTTGATCTTTGATTGGTAATGAAAAAACAAATTTTGCAACAAGTAAAGAAAGAGCGACTAACATAGAAAGCGCAACACTAAACCAAATAACCGGGTTACTTTGCAAATAAAGATAACGTACCAAATCACCATTTTTGTCCCAACGATAATTAATACTTTTATTACCTAATGGCCAAGAACTTGGGTGCGAACCATTCTCACCAACCTTACACACATCTAGACGGGGTACACCGTTTGAATATTCTGCAATAAACTTTAAATTGTCTTTCATCATCGTGGGAAATGATAATACAGAAGCGTTGGAATGCTCTGATAAAATCTGCCTGTATTCAGCTGAAGATTTATAATGATTATTACCTAATGTACCACCCAGCGCAAAATGAATGTAAAAAACAAAACTAAAAACACCAAGCAAGCCAACCATAACCACGGCACCATTTTTAACAAAATATTTTAATAATATTTGTTTTTTTATCGTTAAGTCTTGTTGGTAAAAGAATAAAAAAGGATATAACAAAATAATAATTAAACTATTCAGTTTTACTGAAACACTTAGTCCCATTAAAACACCAAAAATAAGCATTTCTTTTAAGCTCGTTTTTTCTTTATCAAATAAGTGTAAAAAATATAGAACAGTTAAAAAAATAAAAAATATCTGTGTTGACTCAAGCATTGCAGAGCGAGATTGAATAATAAAAGAGTTTGCAAATAAATAAAGCGAAGTAAAAAGAAAAGAATAACGTAAATGTTTTGATATTTTTAAAAATATCAGGAAAAATAGAATTGCAGATGATGCACCAAACATTGTTGGAAAAAATCTAACACCCGCAAAAGAATAACCTTGCGGGAAATTTTTGATATGATCTACAAGTAAAAATTGATTCGTATCAACATTAGCATTAGCATTAACCAACCATTCACCTAAACTAATAAATAGCTTGCCAAGAGGTGGATGAGGCTCCATAAACATAATGCCACCAAGATATTTTTGCGCGGCAGCAATGTGATAATTTTCATCCCAAAAAACAGATGGCGGATTATAATAATATAATACGTAAGTAAATAAGGTTATTGCTATTACCGCCATTAAATAACTAATAAAGGATTTATTTTTTATTAAAAACTCATTCATATATTAACCTGCTACGATTATTGTTTTTGTTTTATTAAAGATTATCTTCCCGATATTTTATCAATTTGATAGCGTGGCCTACGTTTCACTTCATCATAAACTTTTGCTAAATACTCACCTATTACGCCTAAGCATAATAATTGAACACTCCCTATAAAAACTAATGGAACTAAAATAGACGCCCAACCAGGTACAGCATTATCAGTAAATAATTTAATCCCTACCACCCAGGCAATAATCCATAAAGACAAAAAACTGGATAACATTCCCAAAAAAGTGATCGCCCTTAATGGTGCGGTTGAAAAAGAAGTAATACCATTCCACGCCAGCGCAATCATTTTTTTTAATGGGTATTTACTTTCACCAGCCTCTCTCGCTTGACGCTCGTACTCAATGGAACTCGATTGAAAACCAATTTTTTTAACCATACCACGTAAAAATAAATTTGATTCTGGATAAGTTAATAATGAATTAAGTGCCCTACGTGACATTAAACGAAAATCTGCATGATTAAAAACTAGATCGACACCCAATTTGTCCATCACTCGATAAAAACTTTCAGCGGTAAAGCGTTTAAATAAGGTATCAGAGTCGCGTTTATTTCTAACCCCATAAACAATTTCATTTCCCAATTTATGTTCATCTACCATGTATTCAATATTTTCTGGGCCATCTTGTAGATCTGCATCAATGCTAACAATTAAATCTTCTTTGGTTTCGCATAATCCGGCGTAAAGTGCATTTTGATGCCCTCTATTTCTAGATAGCTTTATCGCAACCACTTGATGATATTGAGTACATGACTCTTCTAGCAATGACCAGGTTCGATCGGCACTACCATCGTCAACAAAATATATTTTTGACTGTGATGATATTTTATTTATTGCAATTAATTTTTCTGTCAGCCCTATCAAAACAGCAAGCGTCTTTTCAAACATTTCTTGTTCATTATAACAAGGTACAACAATCGCTAAAGATGGTATTTTAGACTGAGAATCAACCGCAGTTTTCATTTTATTCGCTCCGATACATCCAATATTTATGTAAAATATAATTAATAATTAGTGTTGTTAATGTTGCAAAAACTTGAGCCCATAAATAATAAATAAACATATGGTAAACACTAAACGATAGTGTATTGATTAGCAAACCTAACAGGACAACAACAATAAACTTAGGCAAAGTCTCTCGATGTTTTTTGTCACTTGAAAAAGTAAAGTGATAATTTAAATAATAATTAGCAACGGAAGATAACGAAAAAGATACGGCGGATCCAATGACTTTATTAATATCAAACAACTCAATAAATATAATCAATAATATAAATTGAAATATTGTTGCACTGCCTCCAACGATTAGAAATTTAATCGCTTTGGATCCAATAAAATGATTCATTAAACGGCTAATGTGATAAATTCTCTTATTCTTATTTTCGAGTATTGTAAGTTCTAATATTACACTAAAAAAGAGTCGCCAAAAGGCGACTCTCAATTTTATGCCTTTTTATACAAGTTACTGACTATGCAAAAATGTTGCTAACGGTTTAGAGAAAATAAAACCATCATTTTTGTCCCAATTAATTGACCAAGTCATCACACCTCTAAAATTTGGGTGCTTATTAATTGGACTAACTGAACCACAGTTCACTTTATTTTTCATACAACTAAAAGCGTTTTTAATCACTGTGTTAGAAGCCAAGCCACTACCTGCAGAACTGGGACCAGAAGGCAATCCAAAAGCCACTTGATCGGCTCTTAACGGTGCAAAAGTTCCTCCATCATTAGTTGCAAAACCTTCCACCAACATTTTAGCGGATGCAACTAACATATCAACCGTACCAGCAGGATAGGAAGTATTGCTATAAGGCGAAGGCAAACCACCATTATTGTATAATTGAACGTGCAACACGTCTAACTCATCTCGCAAACCATCAATGATAGGTAAGTACGCGCCCCAAATACCGGAGTAAGCCGCATAACCACCTTGAACATAAGGATGCTCTGGCGCCATTGATAAATAAAAGTTAGGGAACATCGCATCTAACCGCTTAGAAGCTAATACCAAGTTGTTAATCACATTACCACCATGAGTAACATTCGCCCCGCTTTCCAAATCAATATCAATACCATCAAGACCATATTCATTCATTAATGCCGCAGTGCTATTAACAAAATTAGTCACGTTGGTTGCGCTTTCTAAAGTAACCCGACCATTTTGACCTCCAAATGAAAGTACCACTTTTTTGCCCGCTTCACGCTTAGCCCGAATGTCAGCAATAAACTGCGTTTTGTCTAATCCGCTGTCAAGGTTAAAAGCGACGTTACCATTGCCTGCATCATCAGCAAACGCTAATACAATCACATCCCAGTCATCAGAGACTTCGCTAATGCGCAATAATCCACTGCCGTTATCAAAATTATGCCAGTAACCTATTAATGCGTGACGAGGTAACGGATTGCTAATGTTTCCACTCGAACTTGATGAACTAGAAGAACTGCTCGATGAACTACTTGAAGAGCTTGAAGAACTACTCGAACTTGATGAACTAGAACTACTCGAAGCACTGCATGCCGAAACTTCTTTCCATGCCGCACCTGCACTATGGAAACGCTCAGGATCCGTTCCTAAACTCCACCATTTTGCACTGTATTTCACACCGTTATGAACCACTTCTGCACCGGCATTATAGGCAACGTTAATATCCCAAGCGGTTCCAGTACAATCATTACTGCTCGAAGAACTGCTTGAACTTGAGGAGCTGCTTGAACTACCTGACGATCCACATCCTGATACCTTTTTCCATGCCGCGCCAGCACCGTTGAAACGCTCAGGATCAGTTCCTAAACTCCACCATTTAGCACTGTATTTCACACCGTTATGAACAACTTCCACCCCAGCATTATAGGCAACACTTGCACTCCACACCGAGCCACTGCAGTTACCTGTAGAGCTACTGCTAGAAGAGCTTGAAGTTGAGCTACTGCTAGAACTCGAGCTACTACTAGAAGCTGAACTTGTTGAACTACTTGAGCTACTTGAACTACTCGAATTGGAGGATGAACTACTTGAACTAAAAGTATCACAAACACCGTTATCAGTCCAAGGGCCCCACTGAGCATTATTTGGTTGAGACTGAGTCCACCAATTCGCTTTGTAAGAATGATTTTGATACTTCACTTGCTGACCAGCAGTATACGTATTACCGTTTGCCCATTGCTGCAATTGATTACAATTCACAGCGTACGTTTGCAACGAAAATAAACACGCGGCAAGAGTAATCGCTTTTACTATTATTTTTTTTCTAACCATGATTAATTCCCCAAATAAATTCAACGCGGCGAATAAATTATATCCAACGCTCAAATCAAAATATGTAAAATCATTAAAACCATCAAATGAAACAAACTAAAGTTCATTTGATAGTTTTGATTGATAACTATTAGCAACTGCCTAAACTAGTCCAAACATCCAACTGTGCAGAGTTAGATGCGGGGTTGTTACCCGAAGTCCACCATTTTGCTTGATATTTAACGCCATCATATTGAACCTGCATTCCGCCAGTGTACACAGCATTAGCCCCCCAAATTGACAAAGACGATCCACAAGAACCTGTTGAACTGCTTGAGCTACTACTTGAACTCGAAGACGACGAACTACTAGAACTTGAGGAAGAACTAGAACTGGACGATGAACTACTTGAGCTTGAAGAAGAGCTAGAACTTGATGATGAACTGCTAGAGCTTGAAGAAGAACTAGAACTTGATGATGAACTGCTAGAGCTCGAACTAACCCCACAAATACCAATCAATTTCCAGGTTCCCCATTGAGAAGAAAAACGCTCAGGATCCGTTGCTTGATTCCACCAATTAGCTGAATATTTATTCGATTTTCTTTCAACAATTGAACCACCGGGATATTGTGCATTAGCATCCCAAGCAGCAACACCATCACAACCGGCACTTGATGAGCTTGATGATGAACTAGAAGAACTTGAGCTAGAACTCGATGATGAACTCGCGCCTCCAATTGCAATCATCTTAGTCGCCGTATTAGTGGCTCCTTCATTATCAGTCACTTTCAAAGTCACCGAATAAGTCCCCGATTGAGTATAAAACTGAGTCGGCTTTAAGGTATCGCTAGTATTTCCATTATCAAAACTCCATTCATAACTTTTAATAAAACCATCCGTATCTGTTGATGACATAGCACTAAGCTCAAAACTGGTTCCTTGAGCCACTTGATCCGGAGCATCAATCACGGCTATAGGTGCGTTATTATTTGAGCCGTTTAAGCTAAATAATACATCGGAACAAGCATAAAAAGCTTCTGGACTATCCGCACGTTGCCAAATACTATAAATAACGTGTCGACCTGATTTACCTTGAGGCATTGCGCAGTCAAATGAAGTCGTCGAATTATTTGCTGTTTCACAAAAAGGTTCCGATTCAAGATCACTCCACTTCAAAGGTTGTTTAGGATTGTAACCATTTTTTGTCACATACCATTTGTAATAAGTCGTTCTATGAGCAACATGAACTCGGTAATCAAGCTGAATTCTTGAGTTAGGCGCTAAATAAGTGGCTTTCCAATCATCTCTAGCCATATCTAAACCAGAAAACATCGCAATGTCAGCACTGCATAATTTACCATCTGGGATCAATGCCTGATGTTCTCCATTCGCCTCTATACGCCCTACAGCAGACCAAGTATAAGCGCCTGTTGTGCCATCTTTATCAAATAATGCCTGACATGCTGCGGTTTTTGCTGACTCTGGATTATCATCAAAACAATCCAAAATTCGACTCTTAGGAAATTGATTAGTCCCGTGACTAAAACTGAGTGTAGAAAAACAAATTAATCCCATTGCAATCGCATATTGGATAAATTTGAGTCTTTTTTTATTTAATTGAAACATCATATAACCTCATCATTGTTATTGTTTTATTAAAATGGAAAGCCAGGCCCTTACCAGCTTTCCGCCGTTTATATTTAACTAACATCAAGTGTATTATTGGCAAGAACCTAGGTTACTCCAAACTCCCCATTGACCCGATTGCTCAGGAGTTTGACCACCCCGTGTCCACCATTTATTACGGTATTTAATACCGCCATAAGCAACTTCTGTCGGATTTGCATAGGTTTGCGAGACTGACCAAGCGGAGATCCCCGCACAACTCGAGCTACTTGAACTACTTGAGCTACTTGAGCTACTTGAACTGCTTGAGCTTGAAGAGCTACTGCTAGAAGAAGAACTGCTCGAACTCGATGAACCGCCACCTGAACAAGTACCCTGATCAATCCAAGGTTGACCGCTACCGGTTGACTGCTCAGGATTATTACCAAGCGTCCACCATTTAGCTTCATAACGTGCACCATTTAAGCTCACTTGATTACCTTGAACATAAGTCGAGCTGCTACTCCATGCTTGTAGTCCGGTACAAGTATTACCACCATTGCCTCCACCGGAAGAACTCGATGAACTTGAAGAGCCGCCACCGCCTGAACCGCTAAAGTGAACATCCACACAAGCATAAAAAGCTTCAGGACTGTCATTACGTTGCCACACAGAATAAACCACATGTTTCCCTGAGCGAGTAGGTAAAGTACAACGGTGTGATGCTGAAGATGTTGGATTTTCAAACCCCGTATCACAAATTAAGGTTAAGTCACTCCAACGCAAAGCTTGGTTCGGATTATATCCACTACGAGTAATGTAATATCGATAGTACTTTGTTGAATGCGGTGCGGTATTGGTCCAAGTAAAAACATTCTCTCCTGCAGAAACTTTAGTTGAAACCCAATCATTTCGTGCAAGATCTAAACCTCCACCTCGGCCACCACTACAAAGCTTTCCATCAGGAACAACCGCTTGGTGATTGTCTCCTGCGGCTCCTTGCCTTACACCATTCCAATCATAAAACGGTTGAGTGCCTATGGCTGTTGCTGCTGTACAAGCTGCAGAATCAGGACTTTCAGGACCTTCCTGAAAACAATTATAGACACGACTTTTAGGGGTTGTAATAGTCCCATGAGATAAGCTCATTTGTGAAAATAAACTTCCACAAAACAACACCAGCAACCCACTTAACGCTTTTTTATTCAATTGCATAATAAGCTCCATTAGTTAGTTATTTGGTATATATTGATCGATTAACGTCAAATTGATCGATTAATATCAAAACAAATAAGCACAAACAACACGGTTGTTTGTGCTTAAAGTTTGCTACTTCAACGAGGCATTTAACTCATCACATTCTGCCGTTGTTAAGTTCACACCACAGGTGGCAATTTGATCTTGAGGTTTACCATCCGCTTTGTCACTGGTTAAACTATTACCCAAAATATGCTGAACAGCATTCAGATTATAGCCATTGTCTTGCTCTGCCATCCAAAAGAATATTCCAGCATATCCATTATCTTTTGCATACTGAGTTTTTAATGCTGACGTTCTTGGTGTTTCAATAGAAATAAACGAACCTAAAGAATCATTCACCAAATAATCGGCATTAGAGACTTTATCGGTATACAACGAATAACCGCTACGTGCATTGATATTTTTATCGAGGAAGTTTTGATACAAGTCATAACCTTCAACAACACCCGCTTCCCAAGTGCCAACACCTGCAATACCAAGGATCAAAGAACCACCAGACCAGCTGGCATCACCATAAGAAGTATCACCCGTTACACCATTGGTATATTCCGTAATATCTCCGGTATTCATAGCGCGAGAACGATGGTAATTTGCCACACCAACCATCAATTTATTAGCCGGTACGCCTTGAGCTTTCAGGTAATTCATCGTCCACTCAACGGAAGTCCCTTTAGCCGAACCAGTGGCATTTGGGTTGGTATAAAGCGGCGTATGATGAGTTAAGTTACGCTCCCAAGCCCCAGTAATATCGTAAGTCATAGCATAAAGCCTATCCATATATGGATGAACATTAGACCAAGTGATTTTACTTAATCGACCTTCACCTGCAGGAATTGCACTTGATAAACGATAATGTTTACCTGTTTTCACGCCTAACCAATCTAGACCCGCTCTGAGTTCTTGAACTAAGGTCGCATAATTAGCATTATCCGCATCACTAGCAACTCCGCCAATAGCACCGTCAGTTCCTGGATACTCCCAATCTAAATCAATGCCATCAAATTCAAAACGCTGTAAAAAATGAACCACAGAGTCTACAAATAGTTTGCGACGTGATGCATCTTTAGCCATATGATAATAACCTTCAGACAACGTCCAACCACCAACAGAAAGATCGAGTTTAAGCTCAGGGTTAGCTTCACGTAATTTGTATAACTCACGGAATACACCGCCAACAGCGTTAGGCTCAAGCTCATACATATCTTCTAAGCCCGTTAAACCAGTTACACCACTGCCTAAATTAGTCGCAAACGCGGCCCAAGTATCAGGGATCACCATCGCACCATCAGGCAACTTACTATTAGCACAAGCTTTTCTCATGGCTCCAGGCGCTGGAGATGGAAAACCATCAGGATTATCACTAGCCGCTTGATAACAGATACCAGCAAAACCATAAACAATACGGTCTAAATTTTTAACCGGAAGGTTCTTAAATTTATAACCTCTACCATAAATAGCCCAGTCACCAATGTAAGTCACCACTTCTGTGCCTGCATTACTGTTATAGACATTATGCTGTAAGGTCAACGATCCCGGTTTAATTTTAGAACCATCCGCTCCGTGATCAACATCTAATCCACCATGATCACCACCTTGGTCAGTTGCTGGGTTAATTCCACCCGGCTTAGCCGCAATTGATGACGTGATTGAAATGCGAGAAGCACTAATATTACCCGCCGATTTCACTGAACCTGCATTAGTATTGCCGCCCACAGGTTGCGCGGTTCCATAATCAATATCGTTTGGAATTGCTACAGGACACAAAGTATCATCAGGAACACCCACGGCAATCCATTTACCCGTAAAGGTCGGATCCATCGGAGGAATACCGTGAACTTGGCCGACAGCTTTAAATACGCCACCTTGGTATTTAACTAAGGCATCAGCCGCATAAATTTTGCCTTTATCCCATGCTGCAGCACACATTGGTACATCTGGGTAGACTACGCCACCACCTCCGCCGCCACCAGTATCACTACAAGCCGCTTCATTTGATGCTGACCATGCTGAGGTCCAAACTGAACCGACCCCAGGCTCATAAGCCCAAGCGGCTCCGCCACACCAACCAGCAACAGTACATTTGTAGATATTGCCATTATGCGCTACCGCATCACCCGCTGAATAAGCTGAACCTGATGTATAAGCAGGACACTCACTAGCAGGACTCGATGAAGAGCTGCTTGACGAACTGCTTGAGCTTGAAGAAGAACTACTCGAACTTGAGCTTGAAGAGCTGCTGCTTGAAGAAGAGCTACTCGAACATTCTGAAATCACTTCCCATACCGCGCCAGAACTGTGAAAACGCTCAGGATCGGTTCCTCGGTTCCACCATTTTGCTCGATATTTTACATTTTTATAAACCACCTCATTGCCCGCATTATAGGTCGAATTAAGATTCCAAGCAGTGCCCGTACATGAACCCGTTGACGATGAAGAGCTAGAGCTACTCGAACTTGAAGAAGAGCTACTTGAACTTGAACTTGAACTACTTGAGCTTGATGAACTACTTGACGAGCTAGAACTAGACGAACTGCTTGAAGACGATGAACTCGAACCGCTACATGCACCGTTATCGGTCCACGGTCCCCATTGTGCGTTACTCGGCTGTGATTGTGTCCACCATTTGGCCGTGTAAGCATTATTTTGATGTTTAACTTGCTGACCACCAGTATAAGTGGTGCCATTTGTCCAGCTCGATAAATTACTACAATCAGCAGCGGATGCGCTTGCTGAAAAAATTATTGAACCTAAAACAAATAAGGAGGTTGTTATTTTATTCATTTTAAAAATCCTCTATTTTATTTTTAAGGTTATAGTTAATTAAACGTTAAAGATCAGCCGCTTTTAAACGGCTAACCATTTGATTATGCAAAACTTTCATCTCGCACAAGTTTTCTGTTACTCAGTAAAATTTCTTTTATCCAGAAATCGCACAAACCAACTCCCAGTCACCATTTGCACCAGGAATAGCGGTTGTCCAATATTTTGCTTTGTAAAGATTGCTTTGATAAATCATTTGGTCACCACCAATCGCATGATCCGGTGTACCAGCCCAATTATTACGAGGCCAATTAGGGTAAACGTTAATGCTACTGGTATCAGTACTACAAGCAGAACTTCCTCCACCTCCTCCATTACCGCCACCACTCGTAGGAATACTTCCTTCAGGTAAACCTGGGTGCTCTTGTTTTAAAGCAAAAGAAGAATCACCTACTTTAACAATCCAATTAGAAGGCATAGAAATTGGCAAGTAATAATTCAACGCAATCTTCCATTCTGCACCGCTAGCCACAGAGCTAAACGAAGGAACGACTATTTTTACTCGATGGAAATTATTTTTAATACCACCCACATTATTGCCCGCAGGGTTAGAGCCATCACTAATTAGGGTTAAACCCGCACCTGTTTGGTCACTCATGTTATTGCCTGTTGTGGTCGCCATATCAAAAGTGATTTCCGTACCACCAGGCAAAGTCTCATTAGTATTGTTAGTAATAATCAAATCAGGATTGATTGGATAATTACCATCACCTAAAGCGAAACCTGTAAGTTTAACGGAAACATCAATTTGCTCAGAAGGCATCGTAACTTCAGCTCGGGTATTGCCATATTTTGAAGCAGAAGCAAACTTGGATGCCATTAACGAAACCAATGTCGAACCCATTTCGTACTGACTTTTAGCTGAGTTATACGCATAATCTCCAGCTAACTCCCAAAACATGATGCCGCCAATGCCTTGATCAATGACATACTGTGCTTTGGCCGTTATAGAATCTTCATCCTCGGTCGATAAAAAGACTTTTGAAGTGCTATTCCAAAGCCATGGCGTTTTCATAGTGCTGTCATAATGACGCGTATAATTGCCCGTTAAAGTCGCATTACCTAACTCATAAGAGGCCAAATAATCGCCCAATATACCGTCTTCAAGATTTTTTGCATGCCACATGGGGTTAGATCCCGCGCCCATTTCTGCACCATTTTCATCTTTGTCATGCCAGAGGTTATTAATACCTGTCGCGCCATTACCACACTTATTAACATTACCTCCGCCTGTGCCTTTCGGACAGTTAGCTTGATCAGGAAAAGCAGCGGTTCCCCACATGCCATTAGTGCCACCCTGCACGTCTTTCCAACCACGAGTGTAAAAAGGCACACCAATATTAATACGCCCTGCCGGCATAGATCCCCTAAAATAATGATAAGCCCAGTCGGTATTTAAATATCCGATGTTTTTATATTGAGCACCATAAGCACTCCACGCCTTCAATTCTGCATCTTGACCATTATCAAACAACGCGGCATTAGGACCAACAAATTGGTTCCATGCGCCATGTAAGTCATAAGACATGATATTGACATAATCAAGATATTTAGAGGGGTCCATTGCTTCCATTCCGCGCAATAAATAACCTGAAGAAGGTGATGCAATAGTTAGCATATAATGAGTACCATCAGCTTCACCTGCCGCATCTAATTTTTCACGTAAGACTTTAAGCAATACCGCATAAGAAGCATTTAGACCCGCTTTTCTAGCATTAGAAATACTAAAATCGAGTGGGTTACCTGCATCACGCATTGAAGTTGGATATTCGTAATCAATATCAGCTCCATCAAAGTCATATTTACGTAAAAACGCAACCACAGAAGTCGCAAAAGCATTAATACCAGAAGTGTTAACACCACCACTTGCCGTGGTTGTCATACTATAAAAACCACCCGATGCAACACGATCTCCGTTATCATCAAAATAACCGCCACTTTCAGCCCAACCACCAATTGAAATTAAAGTTTTCACATTGGGGTGCTGTTTTTTATACTTATTGATTAAATTAAAATGCCCTTTATAAGAAAAAGCCGGGTCCATTTCTGCGCCAGGTACACCAGGCCACTCCATACCAATTGCGGCATTAGTTTCAATTTGAGATCCAATAGAAACTTTATTTTGACTATCAACATGCGCAAAGGCGTAATTAATATGAGTCAATTTGGTCCATGGAATATCATTGGCCAAATACTTTGGCGTATCATTGGCTCCTGTTCGCCAGCCAGTAAAGTAAGCGATCACTCTTCGTGTTGCTGAGCCCATTTTTTCACGACCATCTGCATCATAAATTTTACAATAATCTGATTTGGTTCCGGGCGTAACATACAAACCTTCTGGTGCACATGCAGCCGCAGAAGTATTGCCACTTGAAGAACTTGAAGAAGAGCTGCTTGAACTTGAAGAGCTACTAGAAGAACTTGAACTACTCGACGAGCTTGAACTTGAGCTTGAGCTTGAGCTGGACGAACTAGAAGAACTGCTTGAGTTACTTGATGAACTAGAAGAACTGCTTGCAGAGCACTCCGCAATTGAAATTTCCCATGCGGCACCGGCACTGTGGAAACGCTCAGGATCTGTTCCTAAACTCCACCATTTTGCGCGATATTGGACCTCTTTATAGACAACTTCATCTCCCGCTGTATAAGCTTTACTTGTTGTCCAAGTTTCACCATCACAAAGGCTTCCGCTGGAACTACTTGACGAGCTGGAACTTGAAGAACTAGAAGATGAACTACTTGAAGAACTTGAACTACTTGATGAGCTAGAACTAGACGAACTAGAAGTGCTTGAGCTGCTACTCGAACTACTACAGGCACCATTATCAGTCCATGACCCCCATGTTGAATTTGTTGGTGCTGATTGCGTCCACCATTTGGCGGTATAGGCATTATTTTGATATTGAATTTGTTGACCACCAGTATAAGTGGTTCCGCTTGACCAAGCAGACAGCTGACTACAATCAACCGCAAACGCATTCGTCGAAAGCGTTAACACTCCCAACAAGGTAAGACGAGGTAATATTTTCATTGTTTTTTCCTACTTTTAAATAGTTTTAATTGGCTTTAAACCAATTTTTAACCACAAAAAATAAGCTGCCTGACAACAAACTAGGTAGCCTAAGAATCAGGCTATAAAATATAAATCCTTTTATACAATTATTTAAATGACATCTTCGACATCATTCGAACAAGAAATGAATTGCACACCCAATAAAAAACATTGAGCGTGCAAAGTGATAGTTAATTTTAATTTACTGCTTTAATTAACTCACCGTCAGCGGTATCACCGCTCAATTCCCAAAACATCATTCCACCTAAGTTAAGATTGTTTTTATAATCAACCTTAGCTCGGATTGTGGCAGGGGTATCATAGCTCCACCAATTGCTACCGCAATGTGCATAAGCCGTTCCTGCTAAAATAGCCGTCACAGGACATGTACCTTTTAGAACTTTGTAGTCGTTTACACCGGCTTCATAAGTCCCTTGTGCTGGAGCCGTTGCCGTACCGCCAGGCTCTCTTTGAGTTACCCCAGTCCAACCTCGACCGTAAAAACCGACACCTAAATAGATTTTTTTCGATGGTACACCCGCGGTTAAATAAGCTTGAATAGAAGCGTCACCATAAAACTTATCTTTACCATCATCTGTCGGCATGCCATCCCAAGCATAAAGTGGTGAATGCATTGCAGTTGGACCCGTTTTGTCCCAGCCACCAAAGTAGTCGTAGGTCATAACATTATAAAAATCAACATACTGCGAAGCTTCTGCATAATTTGCCGCAGCAACTTTTGCCACATTAGCGGGCACAGCTGCGGTAATAAGCTCGTCACCAAACTTGTTACGCATTGCACTCATCATGGTGGTAATAGCAGCAGGGCCACTGGTATCGCAAGATAGACCACAAGCATTAGGATATTCCCAATCTAAATCTATGCCATCAAACACACCATCCCAACGAGAATCATGAACTAAGTCATAACATGATTGAGCAAAGGCATCGGCATTTTTAACAGCTTGACCAAAACCGCCAGACCAAGTCCAGCCACCAAATGAGAAGAGTACTTTCAAATGAGGATACATTAATTTAAGTTTTCTCAATTGGTTAAAATTACCACGTAATGGTTGCGACCAATTATCAGCAACACCATCAATACTTTCTGCAGCATTCATAGCTTTATCATAATCGGCATAAGTATCACCAATCACACATTTACCATTAGTCACATTGCCAAAGGCATACAATAAATGGGTCATTTTAGCGGCTGAACCACTGGTGTGAATATTTTTAACTTGATAATTTCGAGCATAAATACCCCACTGTACAAAATAACCAATGGTTGATCCTTTTCCCGTGTAAGGGTAAGTCACAACAGGACCGCCTCCACCATCACCACCAACCGTTACGGCTTTGGGCGCTGAACTCGTACACATGCTGCCATTACACAATTGAACAACAATATTACGAGTTCCAGTACCACCAACAGTCACTTCGCCACTGCCACTTTGTGCACTAGAGCCACTTCCAGCAGTTAAATCACCAGAAAAAACTTCCGTTCCATTGTCTAAAACCTTCCATGAGCTCCCGTTAACACCCCACCACATTGTCCAACTAACGGTAAAAGTGGTTGTTGATTGAGGAGACGATATAGTATTAATATTAGGTGTTCCAGGCGCAACGTTTGGAGTGCTAGAACTTGAAGAGCTTGAACTTGAATTTGAGCTAGAACTCGAGCTGGATGAGCTACTTGAAGAACTACTGGATGAACTGCAAGCTGACACTTCTTCCCATGCTGCACCTGCACTATGGAAACGCTCAGGATCTGTTCCTAAACTCCACCATTTAGCTCGATATTTAACACCATTTTTTACAACTTCATTGCCCGCGGTGTAAGCCGTACTCGCATTCCAAGCCGTACCGCTACAATCATTGCTTGATGAAGATGAGCTGCTTGAACTTGATGAACTGCTACTTGATGAGCTGGTACTTGAGGATGAAGAACTGGAAGACGAACTGCTAGTACTACTTGAACTTGATGAACTTGATCCACTACATAACCCATTATCAGTCCAAGCCCCCCATTGGGCATTGCTCGGTTGAGATTGCGTCCACCATTTAGCGGTATACGCATTATTTTGATATTTGACTTGTTGCCCACCGGTATAAGTGGTGCCATTTGCCCAGCTCGATAAAGTACTACAGTCAGCAGCAGAAGCGCTTGCTGAAAAAATTATTGAACCTAAAACAAATAGCGAGGATGTTATTTTATTCATTGTAAAACCCCTTTCTATAATTTTAGGATGTTTTGAATCTTTAAATTTATAAAATGCTTTAAGATATAAAGCATTATTTAAATTCTCCCATTCAAAACTAGAAATAGCAGCCAAATAAATGACCACCATGATAGTTCACTTCACTTATGTAGTGTTTCGTTATGAAACTTAGCGACGACGTTAATTATTAAAGGTATTTTTTGATTAAATAGACAGTCGTAATTTACTCGACAAAAGAGTCTTATACGGCAAGCAGACACACGGAGTAGTTGAAAAAGAATACCTCCCCAAATTAAGGGAGTAAGAATGAGTTGATACAAACAACTAGCAATAGCTAGCACAACAACATTGACTTGACTGTGGTTATTCATTAGTTAAAAACCTTTAACTAACGCATCAAAGCGTTAAGTGGAAATTGTCGCTTACAACGAGCATTCCTTTTGCTCTGCTACAACTTTATTTCCAAAATAGTCGACCTTTGATATTAAAAGATGTGACAACTAGCTGTAATTAAAAGTTTTTGGGTGACCAAAATGTCTACTTTTAATTAACACTTAAGCTATCTTTTACAGGTACAGCTGAAAGAAAAACTATCCAACCAAACTAACATAAAAAAAATAGGCTAGCAATATAAGTAATTGCTAATTTGCAAAGTAATTCACAAAAAAAACAAACCTATCTCTCAATTTTATATTGCAATAACGTGGCAAGCCTTTGCAGGCTTGGTTTAAGGGGGATCACAAAAAAATAGGTCACTAATATCAATTAACCATTCAATTTATATGGTTAATAACTAATCAATTTTGCGATATTTGATTTTCACTGGTGCATCAGCACTCACACCTAATCGTTTTTTACGGTCGGCTTCATAATCAGCATAATTACCTTCAAACCACACCGTTTGGCTATCACCTTCAAAGGCAAGAATATGTGTTGCCACTCGATCAAGAAACCATCGATCATGAGATATAATCACTGCGCAACCAGGAAAAGCCAGTACCGCTTCTTCTAACGCTCTGAGTGTTTCAACATCAAGATCATTGGTCGGTTCATCTAATAACAATAAATTGCCTCCGCTTTTTAACAGCTTCGCTAAATGCACCCGATTACGTTCTCCACCCGAAAGATCTTTAATAAATTTTTGTTGATCGCCGCCTTTAAAATTAAATCGACCCACGTACTGTCGCGATGAAACCTGATAATTACCAACAGTAATCGTATCAGAATCATTGGAGATCTCTTGCCAAACTGTTTTACTATCATCCAAACTATCTCTAGATTGATCCACATGCGCAATTTTGACGGTTTCACCAATTCTCAACTCCCCAGCATCTGGTGCCTCTTGATTAACCAGCATTTTAAATAGCGTGGATTTACCCGCACCATTGGGGCCAATAATGCCAACAATTCCACCTTGCGGCAGATTAAAACTTAAATCGCTCACTAAACATTTGTCGGCAAAACTTTTTTGTAGATGATTGGCTTCAATCACTAAATTGCCTAGGCGAGGACCTGGCGGAATGTATAAATCTTGCGTCTCATTTCTTTTTTGAAATGTTTGGGATGATAGTTCTTCAAACTTAGCAATTCTCGCTTTGCTTTTGGCTTGTCTACCTTTGGCATTGGAACGAACCCACTCCAATTCTTCTTTCATTGCTTTTTGATGCGCAGATTGTTTTTTTTCTTCCATCGCTAAACGGTTGCCTTTTTGTTCTAACCAAGAAGAATAGTTCCCCTCCCAAGGAATACCATGTCCGCGATCTAACTCAAGGATCCAACCTGCAACATTATCTAAAAAATATCGATCATGGGTTATCGCTACCACTGTGCCTTTAAAATCTTGTAAAAATCTTTCTAACCATGCGACAGATTCTGCATCTAAATGATTCGTTGGTTCATCCAATAACAACATATCAGGTTTAGATAATAATAATTGGCACAAAGCCACTCGACGTTTTTCACCGCCCGATAAATGTTTCACATCGGCATCCCACGGTGGAAGCCTTAATGCTTCTGCGGCTTTATCTAAGAGCCTATCAACCTCCCAACCATTCACCGCTTCTATTTTGTCTTGAAGATCGGCTTGCTCTTTTAATAACGAATCAAAATCAGCTTCTGGATCAGCAAAGGCATTATTCACTTCATCAAAACGATTAAGAATTTGTTTTATTTCTTTAATACCTAACTCAACATTACCTTTAACATCTAAACTTTCATCAAGTTGCGGTTCTTGCGGCAAATACCCAATATTAATCCCTTTAAGTGGTATGGCTTCACCTTCAATATCATTATCAAGCCCCGCCATAATTCTCAACAAGGTAGACTTACCAGAACCATTAAGACCTAAAACACCTATTTTGGCTCCAGGAAAAAAACTCAAAGATATATCTTTAAGGATGGTTTTTTTAGGGGGAACAACTTTACTCACCCGATTCATTGAATAAATATATTGAGCCATGTATTTTTCCTGTTTTTGACTATTGCCTTTATAGCGACATTATTTCATAATTCCGAACTTCATTCAGTAGATACTTGGGTTATTCTTCTATGATTATTATTAAAAAGTTACCGATTCGATCAATCAGCAGAATAAGTCTTGTCGGCCTTTTTTTATATTCTAGCGCTTCAATTATTCTTGCTAAAGAAGTTAATAAAGAAAACAACGCTCAAGTCATGGTGGAATTTAATGCTAAACAGTTACAAAATAAATTACATTCCATTGAATCTTTTAATAAAATTGATGATAAAACACAATTCATTCAATTAATTATAGCGGTCAAAAAAAATACTCCAACATTATCTCAATGGTTAACAACTAAGGATAACCGACAATTACTTACCTGGTTAATTGAACAGAGTGAAAATAAAAATATAACATTAGCCAAAAAATCAATTGAAGCAATGCGCTTTTTTATTGATATTAATCAGGCCAAAATACAGCTTGGAAAATTAACCATCACTAAACGTCCAGAGATAGCAATAAGTGCATTAACGGCATTAGCCAATTCATCATTGCAAGGTAAAGAAATAATAACACTGTTTAAAAAGCAACTAAAAAATGCTAATCCAGAAATAGTCATGGCATCAATCACCGGATTAGTTAAGAGACAAAAGAGAGATGAAATGAGTTGGGCATTAAAAATACTTAAACAAAAAGACAGCCGAATTAAAAATCACTTTGCGCAATTAATTTATAACAAAAATAAAAAGAACTTTGCTAATGTATTGCAATTGCTAACAAAAGATCCCGACCCGCTTGTCTCTAATTATGTTAAAGAATTGATCAAAGAATAACCTTATTACCGGCGTTATTTAATGCGAAGAAAGTTAACCAAATTTTAGGTAGTTTCCACTCATTATTTTTTCTTAATACGCTTCCAGACTTCATGTTCCATTCTAAGGCCATTTTCCCAGCGAGATTTATACCAAAGATCTCCATCAAATCGATACTTAAATGTATACAGTGTTCGGCCATTTAAATCATAAGAAGTATAAGTTGGTTTTTCTGAATAAATCTCATCCGTATATGAATAACTCCCAACTCCTGAAGCCCAAAACTTCCCCTTTGATAAGGTAACAAAACTATAATACGTGTCGGATAATACAACTATCGATTCAAGTTTTAAATTTTCATAAGAATGGGTTACATTTTTATCATCAACATACTCTCCAGAAACCAGTTGCCAAGAACCCATAAATTGATTCGCCTGACAAATTGTTGAAAATAATATGAGGGTTAAATGTATTATTATATTTTTCATTTTTTGTTCTTCCTAAAAGTGATTGGGCGTCTTAATTTTAATCGTTAAATATGGTTGTTTAAATTCAAACAAATATTCAATATTCAATATTCAATATTCAATATTCAATATTTTTTCTCATTTTTTTAAGCTGTCCATGTTTAGTTTTTTTGTCCACCCGTTTTATTTGAGAACTCTTACTGGGTTTAGTTGATCTTCTTGCTTTCGGCACTTCACCGGCTTTTATGATTATTGCAATAAGACGCTCGATAGCATCCTGTTTATTTCTTTCTTGCGTGCGAAACTTTTGAGCTTTTAATACCAATACACCTGCAGCAGTAATTCTTGAATCAGCTTGATTAAGTAACCGTTTTTTATACAACTCAGGTAACGAAGATTTTTTTATATCAAAACGACAATGAATAGCAGATGAAACTTTGTTAACATTTTGACCGCCAGCACCTTGAGCGCGTATAGCGGTTATTTCTACCTCATCTAAGTCAAACTCTATGTTGTTGGTTAACTTCATTGTTATTGATTCAATACTATCGAAGGATTTTAATAGAATTATTCAACCGAATAATTCCACTACTTCGAGGGATAAGATTCATACCAAAAAGAATGCCCTCTTTTGTTTTTCTATAATCGCTCAAAGCTTTTAGCGGTTGTCCATTCAAATTTTTTATGCCTGTTTTTGGATCAACTGTTGTTAGTATACAACGACTGCATTTTTTTACCACATCAAATTCTATTTCACCGATACGAATTTTTTTCCAATCATCTTCTTCATAAGCTTCACAACCATCTATCACAATATTAGGACGAAAGTTCAATAAAGAAACAGACTTTTCAAGCCGAGAATTTAATTCATTTAAAGAGGCCTGTGAAATAACTAACAAAGGAAAGCCATCAGCAAAACTAACTACATCGCCAGCTTTTGAAAATTCTTTATCACTTAAACGCGGTTCTTGATGGTTATAACGAACAAGCTTTACCGGTAAATTTAAATACAAGCTAAACCAATCATTAATCAATTTTTTTGCTACAAATGCACGACACTGGTCTTTCCAAATTTTAACTGGGAAGGAAGACTTTAAAAAAGACTCTTCATCTATAATCAGTTCTGAATGATTATTTACCACCAGCTTTATTTGATGTTCAACCAACTGTACATTTATCAGTGCGAGCTGCGGGTATTTTCGTTGCGTTACAAATAATCCATTTTCATCAACCAACATTATTAATCGGTCATTATTTAAGCCGTACTTTTCTACTTTTGATTCATTAAGGCGAATCCCCGCTAAGCTTTTTATTGGATAAATTATAATAGTTGATAGTGTTACTAATTTTGACATTATAATTCCCTTAAACGGTTTATTTTATTCCAATCGTGAGACCTTTTTATTTCTTCTTTATTTGTAATGGATAAACTAGATCCTCCAACCCATTCACTTTTATTTCAGTGGTTAATTGCAACAATTCTCCTAATGCATTATCAGGAAAACCTTGCCGAGAAAACCAAACCAAATACGGCTCAGGGATATCAATTAAACACTGCCCTTTGAATTTTCCAAATGGCATGATTGAATTAGCGACTTTTGTTAAATTATCTTTATTGTACATTAGCGTCTTTTTTTAGATTTTTTGGACTTTTTAGCATTGTCTCTTTCAGCTTTAAGCCTCTGTTTTTCTTCAACTTCTTTTAGTTCCTTTTCTATCATAGAGGGTCTTTCTAAGCTTATAGCACCCATTGAAAAATTACGGAATTCATGAATAAATATTTTACACGTTCGGTCTAAATCGATTCGTCCTCCCGATTGTAAACAACCTCTTCTTAGACCAATGGACTCTAACAATGAAAGAATATCATTTTCTAGATGTTCTAATTGAAAGTGCTCTTTAAGTCGTTCAGGATAATACTGTAATAAATACTCCGCGGCATAATAAGCAATATCATCATATTCAAGTACGGTGTCTTTAATTGCGCCGGTAATAGCTAAACGATAACTACTGTGATTATTTTCTATTTTTGGCCATAAAAAACCCGGTGTATCAAATAGAATAATGCCACTATCCAAATCAATACGCTGCTGTCTTTTTGTAACGGCAGGCTCATTACCTACTTTTGCAATCGTTCTATTGGCCAAAATATTAATAATGGTCGATTTTCCAACATTAGGAATTCCCATAATCATTGCGTTAATAGGCTTTTCTCTTTTTGCATAGTCAGGAAAAATTTTATGGCACAAAGCACTGAGCTTTTTAACTTGTTCTGGCTGTTTACTCGATATAGGTAATGATTTTGTCCCATGCTGATTATCAAAGGCTTGGCACCATTGTTTTGTTATTTCTGGGTCCGCTAGGTCACTCTTATTTAATACCCTTATTACCGGTTTAGTATTGGTAGCTTCAAGTAATAAATTAGCCACCATCGGGTTAGTGCTACTATAAGGAATTCGTGCATCAACCACTTCAATCACTAAGTCAACCTTAGGTAATGCCAGTTTAATTTCTTTTTGGGCTTTGTGCATATGCCCCGGATACCACTGAATAGTCATAGATTTTGCCAAATAAGTCGTTTAATACAATAATTATCCTAGAATTATACTTCAAATACAAAATTAGAAGGACTAGAAATAGTAAATGAATAAATTTATGCTAAAGTTAAGATAGTAGGTTAATTTAAGGTACTAAAAAATGGATAGTGAAAGACGCCAATTTCAACGTGTTAGCTTTGACACAATCGCTAATCTTAGTAAAGATGACCAAACTTTTGCTTGTCAAATAATTGATTTATCAATTCATGGTGTACTATTACGCACTCATGGTGTTGTTCATTCTAAAGTAGGGGCAGTTTATAATCTGGAGATCCCGCTTTCTGATCATCAAATTACCATTAAAATGACTTTAAAGCTCACTCACCAACATCCTGAGAATTTGGGTTTTGTTTGTCAAAACATTGACCTTGATAGTATTACTCACTTACGAAAAATTATTGAAATGAACAGCGGTGATGCAACACTCTTAGATCGTGAATTTTCTTGCCTATTAGATTCTTAACTCACTATATAATTTTAACACTATAACTCGCTTAATACGGTTAAAGCGTCTTGTAAATTATTAACCCCAAAAACTTCTACGCCATCAATTTTATTCTTAGGTAAATTCGCCTTTGATGTAATCACTCGCTTAAAGCCATGTTTTTTTGCTTCTCTAATTCTCTCTTGTCCATTAGGCACAGGACGAATTTCACCAGCAAGCCCAATTTCACCAAAGACAATTAAATCTTGAGGTAAGACTTGGTTTTTTAAACTTGATACGATCGATAATAATTGCGCTAAATCGGCACTAGTTTCCATCACACGTACACCGCCAACCACATTTAAAAATATATCTTGATCGTGACAAAAGATGCCGCCATGTCGTGATAAAACAGCCAGTAACATGGCTAATCTATTTTGATCTAAGCCAACGGCCACACGTTTAGGATGGCTGCCTTGAGAATCATCTACCAATGCTTGAACTTCAACTAATAATGGACGTGAACCTTCCCAGGTAACGGTTACTACACTGCCTGAAGAGGCTTGTTGAAATCGCGACAAGAATATAGCTGATGGATTTTGAACTTCTTTAAGCCCTTCTTCACTCATGGCAAAAACACCTAACTCATTAACCGCACCAAACCGATTTTTTACCGCCCTAAGCATTCGATAGCGTCCATCTCTATCACCTTCAAAATAAAGTACCGCATCAACCATGTGCTCTAATACTCTAGGCCCTGCTAGCGAACCATCTTTAGTTACGTGACCAACAACAAAAAGTGCGATGCCTTTTTGTTTAGCAAAACGAACTAGTTGAGCCGTACTTTCTCTCACTTGGGCAACGCCACCCGGTGCTGATTGAAGTGATTCCGTATAAATCGTTTGAATAGAATCAATCACCATGATTTGAGGATTGTTTCTTTGTGCTACGGCAATAATGGTTTCAACTTTGGTTTCAGTTAATAAATGGAGTTTGTCCCCTGATAAGTTTAAGCGCTTTGCTCTCATAGAGATCTGCTGTGCCGATTCTTCACCGGTCACATAAATCGCATTTAATGTTTCACTTAAGCGACACATCGACTGTAATAAAATGGTCGATTTACCAATGCCAGGGTCGCCACCAATAAGCACGACAGAACCAGGCACAAGACCACCGCCCAACACTCTATCGAGTTCACTTAAGCTAGTCGCTATTCTTGTTGTATTTTCTTGTTTCACCTGACTCAAAATTTGTAATTGAGTTTCAACTCCGGCATAGCCGGCAAAGCGGCCTGATTTAGGTGTACTCTTATCTTCAATTTGTTCCGTCAAACAATTCCATTCGCCACAATCTGTACATTGCCCACCCCATTTAGGTGAAACAGCTCCACATTGATTACACACATATTGTATTTTATTTTTAGACATAGTTTAGGTTCTAGAATTGGGTTTAGTTTATATTTAGGTTAATGTGTTTTGTTAATACTGATGTTATGTCACTAGTTTTAATAGTTGTTCTTTAGCGTCTTTAATTCTCGTAAACTTTTCATTATCGCCTCCTTTATCAGGATGATATTGATTGGCTAATTTTTTATAACGTTGATTAATCTCATTTTTCGACAGGTTACTAATGTCATTAAGACCTAATATTTTTAGTGCGTCTGCTTTTTTATCAATCGCTAAATATTTTTCCCAAAATTGTGTCAGCATTCCGGTAACTTCATCATCGGATAAATTGAGATTATTAAAGTCTCCATAAAATTCTGCAAGTGCATCTGTTTCACCTAATTGATTTTCTGTATTAGTTAATTCAACCAAACGGATTTCTGTTGCCAAAATAATGATCGACTGGTTTTGTTTTAACAAGTCAGTTCGTAGTTGATACAAACAATGAAACAAATAAAAATGTTTTTTATACAACGTCAGGTTTTCACCTAAAGCTTCGAAGAATTCAGGATGTTCTTTTTCAACAAGCTGCAGCAACTCATATTCACGAAGGAGCCCGCCACAAGATTGAATAATTTTAATTATAAAAGTGTTTTTCATTTTGTTGGTTTTATTATTTTAATTCACATGAGTTATTTTAAAATGATTGACTATTATAAACAATCGTTAAAAATCAATAGGACTTTTAACGCCTGCATTTCCTTGTTTGATAACATGGGTATAAATTTCAGTGGTTGCTACATTAGAATGCCCCAATAACTCTTGAACGGTTCTAATGTCGTAACCTTTCAGCAATAATTGTGTTGCAAATGTATGCCTAAAAGTATGACTCGATGCTTTTTTGTGGATCTTTGTTTGTCTTATCGCCATTGCAACCTGCTTAGTTAATGTTCCCTTGTTAATGTGGTGACGACGTTTTATACCACTTCGTGGATCTACACTAATTAAATGAGAAGGAAAGAGATATTGCCACTTTAACTCTTTTGGTGCATTTTTATATTTTACCGACAAAGCATTTGGTAAATAAACTTCACCGTAGCCATCGACTAGGTCTTGTGTGTGAATTAATGCAACCAAGTCAATTTGTTTTTTTAAAGGCTCTATTAAACAGTCAGGCAGCAGAGTAATACGATCCTTTCCGCCTTTACCATCCATAATAATGGTTTGGTTCATACCAAAATCAATATCTTTAACTCTTAAGCGGATAAGTTCCGAAATTCTTACACCGGAACCATACATAAGCTTCACCATGAGCTTGTGCTTTCCC
>Ga0256845_1000642_pt1 | contig 31805 bp, 21 predicted proteins | sample RiftiametaG_FD_189101 | JGI IMG/M metagenome (GOLD analysis project Ga0256845, IMG submission 189101) | Tube worm associated microbial communities from hydrothermal vent at the East Pacific Rise, Pacific Ocean - Riftia | ecosystem: Host-associated > Annelida > Integument > Unclassified ...
GGCACTACATCGACATTTTGAAAAGTCAACTAATTCCCGATGAGGAAGTTATCATTTTGAAATAGTGGATTTTAGGGTTGTTTAGAATGATTCTAGGAAACTTGGGCTAAGCTCGCAGGGTGAGGATGGCGAGTTCCGGAGGGCAGGCGAAGCGCACCGGGGTGCCGACGGTTCCTAGCCCTCGGCTCACAAAGAGGCGGGAGCGATCTTTGGCGTATTCGCCATAGATGTAGTGATGAAGTCGGGGTTCGCCGCATTGGTGGCCGCTACGGCTTCAGCCATCAGTTCATCCTGATGCTCGGGGCGGTAGTGGAAATCGGTGAGTTGGGCGATGACCATGCCATCTAGGGCCGGGGGAAGCTCGGGAAGGTGAATGTCTTGGCGGGTGATGGTGAGGTAGTTCGGCTCGATCCAGCGAGCGTAGGCAAAGGCGCTGACGGAACCCAGCCCTGCCGCACGGATGAAATTCCGTCGATTGAATAGGGTGTTTTTTTTGTGTTCCATAGCAAATGATCTCGACAATACAATGCCCTCTGTGTTCGCTTTTGTCTATGAAGATTGATTCAGCTCCCAAGACCGAGCGCCCTGGCCGTATTAGCATTCCCCAGTATGCCATGTCTCTGGCCCACATTGCGAGCTTGAGATCCGAGGACCCTTTCCGGAAAGTGGGGGCGGCGGCTTTGGATTTCGACAATCGGGTGGTGGGGACTGCTTATAATGGACTGGCTCCAGGGTTTGATGCCCCAGAGGGGTTTTGGGACGACCGCGAAGGGCGGCAGAAATTCATGCTCCATGCCGAGGTGAATCTCTGCAGTTTGTTTAAACGTGGTGAGGTGAAGATCATTGCCTCGACGACGATGCCTTGCACGGCTTGCATGCAGACGCTGTGCGCTTACGGAATCCAGGAGATCTATTACCGCGATGTTTATCAGGAATCTGATGCCCCTGAGATTGCGGAGACATATGGAATCCTGTTTGAGCGGATTACGGATTACCCCTTAGGATAATCCCTTAGGATAATAATAGGGTAAACAGGCCCTATGTGTTTACTTTGCTTCGTCAGTATCGCCGCCGTAGAAGCTGCGGATGTAGCCGAACTCGATGAGGGTGTCCTGCCATGCGGCGAGGGCTGCGTCATTTCTCCAGATGAAACGCACATTGCGAAGGTGTTTTTCGGCTTTGGCTTTATCATCGGCTTCGTAGGCGATGGCGGCACGCGAGAAGTAGTAAAATGGGGAGTCATCCCAGACATCGTATTTGTCTTTCAGGGCAATCGCGGCGTCTTTTTTACCGAGCTTAAGCTGGCAGAGGAGAAGTTTAAACTCACAGAGGCGAATCATGGCTTTCTGTTGGGTTGGGAGGAGTGTCAGGATTTCTGTGAAGCGTGTTTCGGCAGATGCCCAGTTTTTGGTGACGAAGTCGACTTCAGCCAGGTTGAAGAGGACGCTGGTGTTGTTCGGGGAAATGCGGATGAGCTCTGTGAAGATCTTGTTGGCTTTATCAAATGCCCGAATTTCAACATAGCAGGCGCCTTTGATGTTCAGTGAGGCTGGGTGGTTGGGAAAAATTTTATCGAGTTCATCGATTTTTTCAAAGGCATCAAAGATCCGCTTTTGATTGAACAGGTTCTGTAACTTGGTGAGTTTCTTGCCGAACTCCGTGCGAGTTTCTTTGGGCAGGTTGCTAAACTGCGCGTTGATTTCGGTGATAGTGGCTGGCTTATCCTTGGGGGCAGTTGCGGCTTCGCTTGCAGGTTTATCTGCGGGCTTGGCTTCGGCTTTGTCCTGAGCCTGAACCGTGAGTGGGGACGCTAGAGTGGCTAGAGTCGATGTGATGAGAATGGCAGTGACGCTTTGTTTCATATCGGAAGCTTTGTGTGTTGTGTGGAGAGAGTTGCGGGGGATGACGTGAATTCTATCTAAGGATCTGATGCAAGATAAGCATTAAATTCAAAAAAAACAAAGTGACCTGTATTTAGTTGATCAAAGATTCGTGGGGCGGGGCTAAGTTATGCTGGGGGTTATTTGGTGAATAAGGTTGAGTCTCTGAGTCTTAGCGTTGCCGGTAGTCGGAATACTGGTAGTCGTTTGGTGGGGAATACATCCATGCCCAGTCGCCCTTGCTTGGTGACCTGTTCGGCCTGCCGTCATCGTCTATTTCGTCCGATCCAATCGAGTAAATGAGCGGGGTGCCATCGGCTTTGATTTGGTAGCGGAGGGGCTTTCCGGTGATGACATCTTTGAGTTCCTCGGGTAAGTAGTCAGGAGCGAGGTCTGAGAGCTTCACTGGGTAGTGCTGATGTTTGAGTCTGAAGCGCTCCAGAGCGATAGCGGTGCGAATATTGTGAAGGGTCGCTTGTGCTTGAAGAGTTTTTTCAAGCTGAAGTGGGATCCATGAAGGTGGGGTGAAGCGTAATAGCGGATCTGAGGGTTTGGCATTGCGTGCAAGGCGCACTTGATCTGTTGAGACCGTCTCAGCTTTTATGCCGTGTGGGTAAAAGAGAGTGTCTCGGTAGGTATTGAGGCTGTATGAGCTCAGAGATGAGAGGTATCCGCTGGCGATGACGTGGCGTGCTGATCTTCCGATGTTGTCTAACGTTGATTCTTCCTCTGTGTTTAGAGGTTCGAGTAAGAAGTCTGTCATGGCTTCAAATTCTTTTGTTTTTTCTTCAAGGTAATCTGGATCGTCGAGCATTCTTTTCGTTTCTTGATGTGTGAAGCAAACTTCTTCACGCATTTTGTGTAGTAAGTTTTTTCGGAAGTCGATATGGGCAAGCTTGCTTTCAAATAATGCGAGAGTGGCATCGTCCCAGCTATGTCGCTTGAGTCCTTCCCAGATTACTGAGTTGTTGGCTTTGAAGGTTGCAATGTGGATCAGGTGACCTAGTAAATAGGGTGATGAAAGGGCGTAGTTTTGGAGCCGAATCATCGTGAGTAAGTCGAGGGCGGCAAGGTCTGGATTTTCTGCCATGATGTATAGAATGGCGCGCGCTTGCAGGGGGTCTAAACTACGCATGATAGGGTTGAGGTGACTGAGTGGTGTTGTGTCTAACTCTATGAGGGGGTCTCTCCATGCGTGGGGGCGTAGGGAGTCGTGCGATAATGCCGAGAGCCGTGCTTGATAGGAATTGAGTAGCTCAAGGCATGCTAGCGCGGTTTCCTTTTCGTTGAATGGGGCCGATTCAGGGGTCGGTGCGGGGGTAGGGGCACGCGCTGATTTTCTGCCACGCCTAGGTCGTCTTCGTGGTTTTGGTTTGAGGTCTGAGGATTCCAGCCAGTGTTCGATATTTGTGCCCACTCCCATATGGTAATCTCCCGTGCTGGTAATGGAGAAGGCTGAGTAGTCTTTGCTGAATCCTTCGATTTTACGATGACGGGGGTGGGTGAGTTCTATTGGATATTTGTTATTTTTCTCCGCAAGAAAGCTTGGGGAGAGGAAAAAATTATCTTTCTCGTTTGGCTCGGGTGCTTGAAGGTCTGCGATATTTACGGTTTCTCCAAGAGCTGTCCATGATGACTCAAACGCGAGGAAGGAACGTTTGCCCGAGTAGTTGTAGATGCCGATGGCTGCTGCAATGCCAATGGCGATGAAGGCAATAAAGGCGAGCAGAGATTTCCATTTATTGCGCCAGATTGAGGTGGGGATGTTTTTAAGTTTCATGAGTCGCTGAAGGGCGGTAAAGCTGGTGCAGGTGGATGTATTGGGAGGCTTTCGGGGCTAGCCAGCTTGTAGAGTCACTGCTGATAGGTGATTGCCGAATCGCAGTGGCCGATGCTGGGTGGGCGCCCTCAATGGCGTGCATTCGGTAGTCCTCGCGTGGGCGTGGCGTTTCTCCCCGGGTGAAAACAATAAATTCGACAAGTCGGGCCAGTTGCTCGGGTCGATCCCATCGTGGGAGCGCCTGCCACTGGTCGGTTCCCATCAGCCAATAAAGCTGGGCGTCGGGGAAGCGTGATTGCATCGCTTCGGCCGTTCGCCAGGAGTAGGATGGCGCGGGGGTGATCAGGTCGTGGTCATCGACTTTCGCCCAGTCGAGCCCCCCAGTGGCGAGTTGGCACATCGCTAGGCGGTGTTTGCCGCTGGTGTGATGCTGGCCGGTTTTATGGGGCGATTGCCGGCAGGGCAGAAAGATGACTCGGTCCAGCCCGAGCTGTTTCACGGCGGCGGCTGCGATGTGTGTATGGCCTAGGTGGATCGGGTCAAATGTTCCGCCAAAGAGACAGATTTTTTCGCTGTGATTAGTCTCCTTTTCCGCCTGCTCCTTCGTCCGTTCCATATCTGGCTCAGGTGCTAGGTTATTGTTCTTTCTTGATTCCCGGCGCGATGGTGTTGGGGTCTTCCCCAAAGGGTCCTTCACTGAATTCCGTGGTGGAGCTGCCATACCAGAGGAAAATGGCGGTGCCCACAAAGGCTGTGACGATAATTAGAGTGATAAGTAGGCTGAGACAGGATTTCATCTTGAGAGTTAAGCTAGAGATCGCATTGGCAGACGTCGAGGTCGTTTTTAGGCCGTTTCATACGCCGTTCAAACTCGGCTGATTTTAGCCGCATAAGCTCCGTCGCTTTCATCACGGAACGGGAGGGCTTGTTTTTCTTGGGCGAGTTCCCAGCCCGGATTTTTTTCGATAAAGGCGGTGACGAGGTCGCGGTTTTCATCGGGCTCAATCGAGCAGGTGGAGTAAACCAAGCGTCCTTCAGGCTTTAGGCAGGGTAGGGCATTTTCAAGGATCGCTTCTTGAATTTTGGTAAGGTTGACAATGTCTTCGCCTCGTAGCCTCCACCGGGCATCGAGCCTACGGCGCATCACGCCTGTGTTTGAGCAGGGGACATCGAGCAGGATGGCGTCAAAGGCGCCGATCCACGCTTCGGGTGCTGGTTGGCTCCAGTCGTGGATCTGAACGGTTGCGATATCGATGCCGAGCCGTTCGAGGTTGGTTTCGAGGCGGGGGAGTCGCTTTTCATTGCTGTCGGTGCAAAGGATCTCGCCCTGGTTTTGCATGGCGGCTGCGATCAGGGCTGATTTCCCCCCGGGGGCAGCGCAGGCATCGAGGATTTTTTCTCCAGGTTGGGGGGCGAGGAGTTCGACGCAGTGACGGGTGGCGGGGTCCTGCACGTAGAGGAGGCCTTCTTTCATCCACTCACCTGGAGGTGGTCCGTCGATCTGGTAATATCCGTCTAGCCCTGTGAGTGGAGTCGCCTTATCATAGGCTTCCACTTCGGCTTTGGCATTTTCCTTGAGTGGGTTGACTCGACCGATGGTGGGTGCGGGCTGGTTATTCCATTGCATCAGAGCGATGGCATTTTTTTTGCTGAATGTTCTTCTCCACCGATTAAAAAGCCAGTCGGGGTGGGAGAATTGGACGGTCGGTGGTACGTCTTCGAGACTGTCCATGAGGTTTTCGCGTCGGGTGATGGCGGAGCGGAGCACGGCATTGATCAGGCCCTGCACGGAGGCTTTTCCGCAGTTGACGGTTTCGTAAACGGCAGCGTGGTCGGCAATGCCGAGGATGAGGAGTTGGCTGAGTCCTACTCTGAGGATGTCACGCGTTTCGTGATCGAGTTTTCCCCGGCGGAGCTTGCCAATCCAGTGGTCCAGCAAACGTCGATTGCGCAGCACGCAGGAAACGATGGCTTGGAGGAGGGCACGGTCTTGTCGGCTCAAGCCATTTTTGGCGGCGTGGCGTTCGATCAGTGAATCCATATAAGTGTGGCCTTTTGCCCAGGCTCGGAGGGCGGAAACGGCAGCGCGGCGGACATTGGTGGCTTGTGACGACATGATGCCGCGAACCTAGAAGCTAATCTGCCAATAAACCAAATAAAAAATGGAATTAATTAACACGCATTGCACCGATAAATAGGGAATCCGTGTTGAATTTGCCTTCGGCAGGTTGAATTCGCTTCGCGAGTTGAAAGCACCTGCTGGTGCGTTGAAGTGCTGGCATTCGCATTCAATCAATGCGCAGCATTGATTCAACGCATCTCAGATGCTTGCAACTTGGCGTCAGTCATATTCAACGACTCAGCGTGAAGACCATACAACTGCGGTATTATTTCTTATTATCGCCGGAATGTGCGAATTAACGATCTTTCGGCGTGAAGGCTTGCGGCGGGCATCCTAATCCTTTAAGTGTCCTGCGTGAGTAAATTTCAAAAAGTAGCCACAGCCGCCTGTGTGGCCGTGATGGTGCTGATCTTTGTTGGCGCGATTGTCCGGGCCACGGGGTCGGGGATGGGTTGCCCTGATTGGCCAACTTGTTGGGGGTGCCTTATTCCTCCGACCAGCTCGGATCAGATCGACACCTCGAAGCTTGATATTGAAAAATACCGTCGTCGTGCCGCCCGGCATGGCGTTGATCCCAGCACGATTACCCGTGAGACGGTGATTGCGCAGTTTAATGTTACCCATGTGTGGGTGGAATATATTAATCGACTGACCTCTCTTCCGGTGAGTGTGTTGACGCTGGCGACCTTTGTGATGTCGTTTTGGCAGCGCAAAAAGCGACCCATCATTGTGCTGGTTTCGGGCTTGGCTGTTGTGCTGTTAGGAGTGAATGCCTGGATGGGGGCGCAGATTGTGTTCAGTGGTCTCAAGCCTGGCATCATCACGCTGCACATGGCTCTCGCGATTCTTCAGCTGTGTATGATGGTTTATGTTGCCTGGCGTGGATGCGATCAACCATGGCGTTTATCTCGATCCGCAGGTCTTGCTGGATTGAGGAACTTGGGATTGGCTCTGCTTGTTTTGGTTTTGGTGGAAGGTGTGTTAGGTTCTCAAGTCCGTGAAAAAACGGATGCGCTGAAGAAGACCCATGCGTTGGCGCTGAGGTCTGAGTGGGTGGGGGAGCTGGAGCAGAGTTCTATGTATTTAATTCACCGTAGTGGATCGTGGCTGATTTTGCTCGTGGCTGGGATGTTTTACCTACGTAGTTTGCGGCAGCAGACTGGGGCGGCCTGGCTCGAGCGCATCGTGGTAGGGATCGTGCTGGCGCAGATGGTTTTAGGTCTGATTCTTTCCCAGGTGGGGATTCTTCCCTTCGCTCAAGTTTTGCACATCGGCTTGTCCTCGATTCTCGTCAGCGCCCTTTTCCTATGGCTGCTTGCGGCGCGGAAGATCTCCTAGATTAACTCGGAGGGGTCAAAGTTCTCCATGCCGTGAGCTTCAGCAACGGGCTGGCATGTCAGCTTTCCTCCGGCACAGTTGATGCCGCCGATGAGTTCAGGGCGGGTTACGCAGGCCGCCAATGACGACCACCCGGCCCGGGGCCACACCGGGAACTCCCACCTAGCAGCGTTCCTCTTCCGCCCCGGTGTTTGGCCAAATGATAGCTTCCGACGATGGTCATGTGCGAGACGCTATTCCTCCCAAATAGAGTGCCAGATAATTTCTAAGAAAAAACCTTGCCAAGTAGGCGAAAATGGAAATAGTGACCCCGCTTTCGGCACAACCCGTCAGGAGAGGATCAAAAGCATCGCAACAAGCGAAAAAAGCCGGTTTAGCTCAGTTGGTAGAGCAACTGATTTGTAATCAGTAGGTCAACGGTTCGAATCCGTTAACCGGCTCCATTAAAAAGCCCTGTATTCCTTATGGATGCAGGGCTTTTTGTGTGATATTTGTGTAGCTCGATCATGGGTGCTGTGGCTGGATAACCATATTGCCATATGGTGATGAAGGAGATGTCTTCTATGAAGGATATCGGTCATAGCCGCGTGTTTGGATTAGCGGTGGAGCTGTTTTCTTAAGCTGGCGCACATGGCTGCGAGCTCCTGTTGCTGCTGTGGGCTGAGCCCTTGGGGGGCGAAGCGTGCGGTGTTGTGAAGCTCGGTGAGGCTGTGGGCTAGGGTGCTGAGGTCCGGGTGTTTTTCTGTGACTAGGAGAACCCATTGGCCGAGAGGCATGCCGATGGGGCGAGGGCCTAAAGCTTTTGTCAGCTTGGGTTCAAGCTTGTGTAGGGGTGTTAGGGGCGTGTCTTTTCTCAGCTGGTAAGCGGATCTTTTCGTTCGTTGGTGAGGCTGCCGTGATCGAAAAAGCCGCCAGAGGATCCAAAGAGTGAAGAGGGTGATGATGGTAGTGATACCGGTGACGACTCTGGTTTTGTTGTTTTCGTTGGTGCGCCAGATGAGGAAGTTTTCGTTGCTGCGCTGCCACCAGTCGGCGAGGGTCCGCTTCCAAGAGGAGGAGCGGGACTGTTCCAGTCCTAACCATGACGGGGGGGTAAGATCGAGATCTTCCCAGTGTCCAGCATCATCCCCTTGGCCCTCTTTGATCCAGACTCTGCACCAGGCGTGGGCATGGGTGCCACGCATCACCCATTCTTCATGAGAGGTGTTATGTTCACTGACTGAAAAACCGACACAGTATCGGGTGGGGACTCCCGCCTCCCTGAGGAGCAATGCCGTGGCGGTGGCGAAGTATTCGCAGTGTCCGGCCCGAGTGGTTTCGAGAAAGGTTCCGACAGCTGATTGGCGCTGATTGGTTTTTAAATCGGGGGTGGTGAGGTGAGTGGTGTAGGTGAATTGACTACGGAAGAAGTGGTCGAGCCGTTTTATTTTTTGCTGTGTTGTTAGTTCTTGATTTTTCAATCCCAGAGATTGGCAGACACGGCGGATGGCATTGCGTTCCCGCTGTGGGATGATGAGGTCATGGGAGTTATGGGCGAGCTCGGTGGTTGACTTGTCGCCTGTCCATATTTGGTATTGGATAACGTGGTAGTCTGGGTTGGCAAGACGGACGGAGCCTAAGGTGTTGCTGTCGATGGAGGCTTCTATGCCGAGAGACCCAATACGGCCGACGGCCTGCATGAAGTGAGGCATGGGAATGGGCGTGTCTAGGGCTTTGGTGTTCACTGCACCTATGATGTTGAGGTTTGGTTTTTCTGTAAATTGGGGCATTGGGGATTGCTCATCCTCTTTGAAAATACGGATGTCTTCATTGGGTAGATCGGTGGAGGAGAGGTAGCCCTTTTCATCGCGTTGATCGAGTTGATCGGAGTGGCCGTTTGAGTTGAAGATGTATTTCCATCGGGCACTTGCGTATTGGTTATAGGTGGCGACGCGCAGAAGTTTGGGTGCATCTCCATGATCAACGGTCATGCGCCATTGGATGCGGGGGTCGAGTTTGAGTTTGCCGAGTTTGCCGATGCTTGTGCGTGATTCATTGGTGGAAATTCGATTGGTGGGGGCACCTTCGGCTCCGTGATTACGCAAATAATGGTGGAGTTTACCCATGCCCCACTGGCTGACCAATGTGAGTGCGATAATGGCAATGAGGCCTGTGGCCCAGGCGATGGGACGGAATCCAGACTTTCTTCCGTTGCATAGAAGGGCGATAGAGATGATGATGGTGAGGCCGATGAAATGGTGGAGCTCATTTTGGCTGCGAGTGGACGTGGCAAGCAAGACCAGTGCGATGTAGGGATAGCCTGTGTTGATCATTCTGGGGTGGACCCACTTCATGTCGCGTCCCAGTTTGAGATCGTGTTCCCATTTTTTACGGGCAAAAAATGAGAAGGTGTTGAGCGGGATTTGGGTATCTTTACCATAGCGCATGGCCAGCTCAACGGGCAGGAGGATGAGTGGCGTCCAGATGAAAAGTTTGTGCAGATCTCGTATTTCTGTGCCATTCACCCAAGATAAGATCGCGACCAATGCTCCGCACAGGATGGTGTAGTGCCATGCTCGGACGTAGGTGATTTTACTAAAGTTCCATCGCAAATTGACCCATGATCTAGCTTCTAGCAGGAGGGCCGCAATCAGTCCCAACTGGGTGTGCCCCGTCATCGCCCCCCAGAAGAGAAGCGTGATACCGGCGAGAAGACGAGGAGGCATGATAAGTTTAGAATTTAACCAGCAGGTCTTTTTCGATGTGTTGGACTCTGAGCCATTGGATGGGGGTGGGTGAGGGGAATTGTTGTTGGGCTTTTTCCGCCTTCTCTTTGTTGCGACAAATGGAGATGATCTTGAGTTCAATTCCAGAGCTGTGGAGGCGTTTGACGATGTTTGCCCGCTGCTCGGACCAGCCGGTGAAGATGCAGATACAGGCGGTGAGTTGGTCTTGGTAACTGAGGATGAGCTTTTGGAGTGCCTCAAAGTTGTTGAGTGGCTCACTGGTTACTCCGGCCAGCACCTCGAGCATTTTATCAATTCTTTCTTCTCCGCGACCCGCGCTAAAGACGTAAGCTTCGTCACGGATGAACATGAGATCAAGGAGGGTTTCCCGGGTGTCGATGGTGGCTGCAAATGACGCAGCGACCGAAACAGCTTCTTCAAAAAGGTCGGCATCCTCAGCCGGGGTAAAGGTATCCAGAATCAGACCGTAACGCGGGAAAAAGACATCTTCGTATTCTTTGACGATGGGTTTTCCTGTGCGAGCCCAGCTTTTCCAGTGGATGTGGCGCAGGGGATCTCCCGGGCGGTATTCGCGAACTCCTGTAAAATCGCCGGACTGTCCCAAGGTGCTGGAGGCGGCTTCCCCTCCTAGTTGGAATCGTGCATGGCCTGGGAGGTCGAGGGGCGGAAGTCGGTAGCGATGCGGCAGGACGATTAATTTGTCTTTGTGGGCATCCGCTTTTCGACAGCGTTGGAAGATGCCAAAGGGGTCGGGGAGACAGATGCGGAGGTCGTCGAGGATAATGACGCCCCGTTTCTCGGGAGTGAGGCTTAAGTTGAGGGTGGTTTTTTCCCCTGGGGCCAATCGGGGAAGAGGGGGGGATGGTTTGTTTTTAAAGGCTGTGAGGTTGCGCATGAGCCACTCCCAGCGGTAGTAGCAGAAGGTGCGGTCAAAGAGATTGCGTTTTTCCTCACCTGGCTCGCGGGAGTGGTTGAAGAGTAAAAATGAGGGGCGGTTGTCCGCTTGCATTTCGAGCAGGGCGGCTCCCGAAAGAGTTCTTTTTCCTGTGTTTTGAACGCTGACACGGTAGTTGACGTTTTCTTGGGCGGTGGCGAGTCGGGGTAAGTCCCTTGTGAGCTTCACTTGGGATCTGCGGAAAAAAATCCAAACGGCGCTGATGCCAAGAATGACTAAAATGATGGCTCGAAGTTGAAACAATGGGCCAGCGCTTTGCTGCGCAAGCAATATCCACGCGGGTGGGGTGAGGAGAATGAGAAGCCCTCCTGCGGGGAGAATACGGTGAGTGAAGAAGTGCGCGAGCGCAGAGCTTCGCCGGTAAATCCGATAGATCGTCCGTTGAAATAAACGGGATGGCAGTGATTGCTGCACGGAGCTTAAACGGGGACGGGGGTGGTTTCGAGGATGTCTTTGACGATGGCTCGGCCGGTGAGCCCGTTGAACTTAGCCTCGGGAGCTAGCACTAGGCGGTGGGCGATGACGTCGGGTGCAATTTGCTGAATCGTCTCCGGGGTTACGAAATCGCGACCCTCGAAGAGCGCCAAAGTCTGTGCTACTTTCATCAATGCCAGTGAGGCCCGGGGGCTGGCGGAGAGTCGGACGTCTTCGATGTTGCGGGTGGCATTACTCAGTGCCACGATGTAGTTTCGAAGTTCTTCGCTGATGGCGATTTTGGATACGCCCGCTTGAAGCTCTTTCACATCATCCAGTGTGACCGAAGGTGTTAGCGTGTCCAGCGGGTGGCCTTCGTTTTGGGCGGCGAGGATACGGGACTCTTCTTCTGGGCTGACGTAGCCAAGTGAGCACTGCATGGTGAAGCGGTCCATCTGCGCTTCAGGGAGTGGATAGGTGCCTCTGAACTCGACAGGGTTCTGAGTGGCGATCACAAAAAAGAGTCCGCTGAGGTCGTGGCATGTGCCTTCGATCGTGGCCTGACGTTCAGCCATCGCTTCTAGTAGCGCGCTCTGGGTGCGGGGAGAGGCACGATTGATTTCATCCGCCAGCAGAATGTCTGTGAAGATTGGGCCCTGATGGAACTGGAACTCACTGGTTTGTTGATTGAGGATGGAAACGCCAAGGATGTCAGAGGGGAGCAGGTCAGGTGTGAATTGGATTCGACTAAAATCACCTCCTTTGATGGAGCCGGCGATGGCTTTTGCCAAGGTTGTTTTTCCGGTTCCTGGATTGTCTTCAAGGAGGACATGGCCTCCAGAAATCATGCAGGCGAGGACGTTACGAATGGTTTTGTGCTGTCCCCTGATAATGCCGGAGACGGATTGTTCAAGGGCGAGTGCCGTTTCTTGGGGTGTCATTTGAAATGGGAAATGGAGGGTGGGTAACTGTTAGTTTGGTGAGTCTGGTGTGGAAATTTAATCTTTGAGTGGAACGCTGGATTTGATGTCTTCGAGAGCCACTTTATTGTGTTCGGTAAAGATGGATAGGATATGGGTTTGGTCGATTTTTGAGAGGACCTTTTCAAGTTTGTTTAAGTTCCTACGGTTGATGAGCTTGCGGCCTTTATTGGTGGCATGCCGGAGATCGATATCGAGCAGGATTCGTGGTCCTTTCTCTGTATTGATTATGATGTAGAGAGGGAAGTCATAGCCCCCCGTTGTTTTGGACTCGGTGCGCAGTGAGACTCCTAGCCATTTGCCAGCCCGATGAATGCCGAGAATGTGATCGTGCTTGCGGTGATCTGATGCTCCACGAATGGCGTAATTAAAAGTTTTGAGTGTCTGAACGCTGCTGGTGCCTTTGAGGACGGCGCATTTTGTGAGGGCCGAGTGGGGGTTGTTTGCTCGCAGCAGTGTGCGGAATTTTGAAAGTGTTTTTTCCGCGGCCTTGTCATCGACAGTCGGGAGTGTGGGTGGTGGGGTGAGTGTGACGACTTCGCTTAATCGCAAGCGAGAGAGTTGCTCTTGGCGCTGCCTGGTTACGGAGCGCAGACTTGTTTTCAGTCGTTGCATGTTCGCCCGTAGGGTTGTATCTGCATAATCATTGAGGGTGGCTTCGGGGATGAGGTGCCACCCATTATTTTCTTGGATGAACCACACCCTAATGGTTTCAACTTCACTGGTTTTTTTTTGGGGGGGATAGATTAGGGGGTAGAGGGCTAGGTTGTCATCGACTAATAATTCTAGGCTGTTTTGAGTGTTGGCTTTGGAATGATAGATATTCTTCCAGAGTAAGCTGAGTTGACTGAGAGTTTTATGTTGATTTTTTGGGTCGCTGAAAAACCCTTGATGTCGGGGGAGAAGTTGAAAGCAATCCAAGAAGTTTTGAGTGTTGAGTGATTGGGTGAAATGGTCTAGCAGTTCCTGTGTGTTATCGGGAGCTTTCTGTGGAGGGTGGTTTTTATAGATTTCCGCAGAGAGCTTTCTTTTAAGCTCATCATAGTCGGGATGTTTTTGCTGTCGCCATCGTTTATTTTCCGGCATGGCTGCCATGATTAGATCGTGAGGTAGGCGGAGAAACGTTTTGTCTTTGGCTTTGTGGGTTTGAAAATAGAGGATTTCTTCCGGAGGTGACGTTAGCGGATGCCAGAAGCCTACGGCGAAGTCTTTCTTTTTTGGGTCAAGGTGCACCGGTACAATAATCACGGAGGGGTGAGTGACGAGACTCCATTTGTTAAGTAGATTGGTGTCGTTGAGTCCATTTGAAACGGTGGATAGTGTTGTTTCCAGTGAGTCTTCGAGTTCATCGGAGGCCGCACCCAGATAGGCAAGTATGCCAAAGAGTTTTGTGTTGCGGCATAGTTGGATGAAGTTGAGGGTGGCCTGTTGGGGGGTCAGGGTATCGAGCGTGGCTTTTCTTTCTTCTTCAGAAATGGATTTTAAAAAGCTGTTCTGCGCTGATTGACGTGCTTTGGATTGAAGTATGATTTTTTCTTTCGTCATCCAGCGTTCGAGGGTGCGTACGGATTTTTCTACTTCTGAATCGTAGCCGTAGCCTGTATTGGCGAAGTTTCCTGGGAGGGGTGCTGCGATCCAGTGTTGCTGACGGCGTAGGAGGGCAATGGCGTGAACCCTCGGCACGAGTGGCGTGCCGGGGTTTTGGGAACGAAGCAAGACTGCGGCAAAGTCACCCTCATTTTTTGTGGCCTCGAAGATAAATGTGTCGTTGTCGTCAAGGTGGGTTTGGCTGAAGGATTTCAGCTGCTCCTCTATTTGTTTGCGGCGTTGAGGGCTGCAGTGGTCGGAAAGAGCTGTGTCTTGAGCGAGGTCGAGATTTTCATGGCTGAGTTTGGTTAGGTAGAGGCGCGCCGCTTTCACTTCTTCACCTAGGTTAGAAGGAGTAGCCCAGACCGGAGGGTTGATGAGTAAAAGCCCCGTGATGAGGGGAGCCATGCATGCCTTGAACCGATCGGAAACAAATAGGCGGCCTGCTTTATTCATAAGACCATTCAAGCATCTTCAGAGTAGATGGCAACTAAAGATCGTTCAGTCCTGGTATAAATCATCGAAGTCTTTCTCTTTGGGTTGAGATGGCTGAGGCTGCGATGGGTCAGGTTGGATGATTTCTTTCGGAAGTGCGCGAGGTAGGGCTTGGCGCTTCGGTCGACTCGTTTTGAGTAGCTGGTGAAGATTGTCGTTGGGGCTTTTGGCCGTTCCGCTGAGTGTGATGTTGATCGAGTAAAATCCGCTACTTGGACCAGTGAATGGAGCCGGAGTATTGTTGTGGAAGGCTGTCTGTGGAATGCTTACTGAGAGTTTACCGCTGAGTCGCCCTTTAGAGCTGAGTGCGATATTACCTTGGATGAGCATGAGGCTGTTATTAATTAGCTCCAGATCGTTGATGGAGACACCTTCGGAGGTCCGCAGGATCGTTCCCCGGCAGCGGTTGAAGACGGGACTGACGTAGGCGGTATTGCCTATCAGTTTATTGAGTTCTCTAAACAGCGGTAAACCCGAACATTGGATTCCATTCGCATTGAAGGGGAGGATGAAGCTGAGTGCTTCACCGGGATTTTTGGTGTAGTCGTAGGCAAATGTGCCGGATTCGCTTTGAAGTTCACCTTTGATCAGACGGCCTAGGTCTTTGCCGAGAAGTTCATGGATTGGGTAGTTCTTGGCTTTGATGTCAAGAGAGACTGGGGTGCTGGTGTCTTTTGAAATATTGCCTGTGATCGAAAGTTCGCCATTGTGAGATTCGCTGGATTTGAGAATGGCATCGAGATCCGCACTGTCTGAATTCAAGAGCAAGATTCCAGACTCAATCGCCATAATTGGCCAGTTTTTGACTTTTAAAGTGCCGTCATGGAAGATGATTTGGTGTTGTCTATTAGCCAGTTGGCGGAGCGATACTTTGAGGTTGTTGATGGTAGGCGCTCCGCGATCCGAGCCAAATAGGAGTTGTAGCTTTTCGCAGCGGTAGGCTCCAAATTCGTATGGTGAGTCGATTTCGCTGATGATGCTTTCTGCGCTGGACGCTGGTGTCTGCAGGTGAATTTTTCCATTGTCGGCGATGATGTCTTCGCCAATCCAACGGCTGGAAAAAAAGCTGGTTGCTTTGATGTTGGCGCGGATAGTATGGAAGGAAGCCTCTTTGATGAATGCGTGGTTGTCCCAGGTGATTTCGGTTTTTTGGGCGTTGGCAGAGACGGGAGTGACTCGAAGCTGGGTTAATGTGGTTTGAGTGGCTCCCGATAACTCAGAGATAGTCGATTCTGTGGTCGCCTTAAATTTGCGGCCGTTGTATTTGGCGATGATGAAGATCGTGCCTGCTGCCAGCAGGACTGTGAGGCCCACGATGGATCCTAGGATAATCCACTTAAGTTTGGGGTTGGTTTGAGATCTCCTTTTTTTAGACGGTTGTTTTGAGCGCCTCTTGCGTCGGCGCACTTTGATAACTTGAGTGCCGTCCTCCCGAGTGACCAGCTCACCATCCGGTGATTTTTCGGATTGGCGTTTTTGACGATCTTCTTTTTTGAGACGAGCCATCATGGCGTCGACCGAATAGTTTTCACCTTCGGTGACTGATGGTTCGGAGGTTTTTTCTTTGTTAGGGGTGGATGCCATTGGGTTCAGGAAGTTACTGAAAAATGTGCCGCAGTGCTGGCTGGAGAAGCCAGGTGACTGGGGGAGGTCAAGGTGTGGACGAGGGTGGTATTATCGGCCTTTCCACGGGAAGCCTGCAGGGTCGACAAGTTCGACCTGCACGGTGATGATGAGAGCTACATTAATCGTCTGTTCTGATTCAGAGCGGAAAAGACGTCCAGCGTAGGGGATGTCACCAAGTATGGGAACTTTGTCTTCGATTTTTGTTTTGTTGCTACTCATCAGTCCACCCAAAACGATGGTGGCTCCATCTTGGATAGTGATCGTTTGATTTCTCAACTGAGTGATTTTAAAGACAGGCATAAGGATGCCGTTTTGAGTGACGGTGGATGTATTGAAACGGCCGAAGATCTCTGTGCTGTTCGTTAGGATGGGGGTGCCGTAGTTGACGAAACCTTCAAACTCGACGAGCTCTGGGGCAATGGACAATTCAATGAATTTTTTATTGGGTCCCACGGTGGGCTCCACCTCTAAAGTGATGCCGACGTTGCGAGTTACAAACGCAGTAGGAGTGGCGGGGCTAACCGGTGCGACGGCTGAGCCTGACGCTCCAACGGTAGTGGGAAGTTCTGGGGGTTCGTATTCGGTAGGGTACATGAATTCTTCAATGATTTCAATTTTGGTCCGTTCTCCACTGCGTGCAATGGTGGAGGGTTTTTGGAGGATATCCGCTCCGGTTTTTCGATTCATTCCGCGCATCATCATCTGGACTTGGATGCCACTGTAGACGCCGGTGAGTGTGAGGATTCCTGGTGCGCGGATGTCTGAGTTGCCAAAGCCTAGGCTGCCGGCCTTGATGAAGGTATCGATTGAGTCGGAGTGCAAGCCGGTGTCGCCACTTCGGGTGCCTGCGGTGATGGGGCTACCCAGACCTGAGAATGGATTGAGTGGCATATCGGCCAAGGCTGTGCCGTTGCCTACGGTGCCGCCGCCGAGAAAGAGGGCTCCGCCGAGGTGGGCGGGGGTGATCATCCAATCAAAGCTAAGAGATTTAAGCTTTTCCTCGGAGATTCGCATGATGGTGGTGCGGATGATGACTTGAACTGGATCTTCACTGGAAATAATAGAGATCAGCTGCTCCACCAGATCGATATTGCTTGAGGTGTTTCGGATGATCAGGGTGTTGCTTGATGCGCTGTAGCTTGCACTGGCTCCCTCAGGGAAGCTGATACCGTTGTTTTTAAGGAATTCAGTGATACTGATTCTGGTGCTCAGTAGTCCTTCCGAGTTGTCTGAGTCTGAGTCGAAGATATTTTCAGAGTCATCCGATTTTTGGGTGGAGGCTGATGATAGGAACGTAGGGGGGACGTGAAAAGTTCGCGAGAGGATAGTCTCGTCTGAGCTGCCCAGAGGGCTGACGAGAATGGCTGCGCCGTCACTACGCCATTGGGTGTGGCTTTGATCGGTGATGTAATCTAAGATTTTGGCAAGCGGTAGGTTGTTCGCCTTGAGGTCGATCCGAGATGAATGGATCGCTTGGGCTGATTTTGATTGGGTGAGGTCGACGTTGAGGACGATGTTGATGCCTTGTTGTTCTCCTGTTGAGGAAGGCGCATCACCAAGTCGACTTTGAATGCGAACAAAATCAAGAGCCTCTTCGAGTGATGTATTGTCGAGGTCGATGGTTTCGACGATGATGCCTGCGAGTTTTTCGCGGAGCGATGGTCCGGAGGATTCTTCTTGGTTGGCGCGTGAAAGTAATACCTGATCTACTGGTGGAGGGATGGAGAGTTCCCAGCCTTTGTCCACGGCGCTGAGCAGTTCGGCCCGGGTGTGATCGTAGGCGGCGCGGAAATAGTCGGATTTGGCGGCTTCAATTTTTTCCATGCCACGGCGGGCCGCTTTATTAAAGGGGTCGATGCGCAGGACGTCTTGATAGACTATCACTGCTCGGTCGTATTGGCCTAGGTTGTAAAACCCTTCTGCTTCACGCAGGGTCATGCCTACTTTTTGGGCATTGCTGACATGTTCTGGAGTCAGGGCGTGATTGTAGCGGATAGGGTCATCGATTTGGCCCCTGAGTTTAATCGCGCCGAGGTGGGCGGGGGCGATGCCGGGTTTGAGCACATCGTCGAGAAGTTTTTTTGCAGCGTCGTAGTCGCCGCCTTTGGCAAGTTGGCGACTGCGTTCGGTGGCAGCTGAGGCGTAGCGTTCGGCTGCGGCCTCGCGTAGTTCGTGGGTGGTAGATCCGCCGGGGAGCAAGGTGAATGCTTGGGCGTAGTTTGCGACGGCGGTTTTGTAATCCCGCGAATTGTAAGCCACATCGCCGCTGTGTAGCAGCTGGTTTGCCTTACTTGAGTTATCGAGTCGACGGTTGATTTCTTTTTGAACGAGGGACTCTTGAGCGGCCACAAATGGGACAGCGTGGGGAAGGTGAATGCCTAGGGCACAAACCATTCCAGCGTGCTTTAACCGCTGTCCCCATTGCTTTCCTTGTAGCTGCTGGTTCGCAAAATTTAACTTTTCCATAGGATGTAGATGGGGGCTTATAAACTGCCTAGGGCGCGGGGGTAAGCGTAAAGTTCAAAAAAATGCATATTGTGCGCCGCCGTTGTTGAGGTGGGGTGAACGTAAATCAGCAATTGGCAACAAAAATGACTTGTGATGGCTGGCTAGCTAGCTAGATTGCGGCCCGGGTGAACACCCCGATTTTAGATATGGTAATTTCCTCAGACTCGACTGCCTCTACTGCCGATACATTAGACTCCGCTCAGAGAACCTTGGCTCATGCGGCTTATGACTCTAAGATTGAGGGCAATGTTATTTTTACCCGTGTGGATGCTGCGATTAACTGGATGCGTAAAAATTCTCTTTGGCCTATGCCGATGGGTCTAGCTTGTTGCGCGATTGAGCTGATGGCTACGGCGTCATCCCGCTTTGATATTTCTCGATTTGGGGCCGAGGTCATGCGCTTTTCACCACGTCAAAGCGATGTGATGATTGTTGCCGGAACAGTGACCTACAAAATGTCTCTTGCTGTGAAGCGTGTGTGGGATCAAATGCCTGAGCCTAAGTGGTGTATTGCGATGGGGGCTTGTGCCTCTAGCGGAGGCATGTTTCGCAGTTACTCTGTCCTCCAAGGGATCGACCGTTTGATTCCTGTGGATATTTATATTTCCGGATGCCCGCCTCGGCCTGAGGCTTTGATCGAAGGGCTGATGAAGCTGCAGGAGAAAATCGATACTGAGGAGTCACTGGCCGATTTGAAAGTGGAGTCGGAAGAGAAACCTCTCAAAGCATAACTTTACTCAACCATTTTAAGACAATGACTGCCGAACAAGCTGCCCAAAAAGTTTTAGGGAAATTCAATACAGCCACTAGCTTTAAGTTTCGTGGTGAGCACAGTGTTACTGTAGCTCTGAGCGATCTGCATGCTGTGATGGAATACTGTCACCGCGATCTGGAGCTGGATTTTTTAATCGATGCTTCCAGTGTCGACAATATGGGGGAGGAGCCCCGCTTCATGATGGTCTATCAGTTGGCCAAGGTGGATGATTCCGTGCATCTGCGGATCAAGGCTGCGGTGACCGAGAAAGAGGCTGAAGAAGCGGTTGTGCCCACGGTCAGTGATATCTGGGCTGGGGCGAATTGGCACGAGCGTGAGGTTTATGACATGATGGGAATTCGTTTTGCCAATCATCCTGACCTGCGCCGTATTCTGATGTGGGAGGGTTATCCTTACCACCCGCTGCGCAAGGAGTTTCCTCTGGCGGGTAAGCCGACGGAGTTGCCTGAAGTGGCGTCCACCGGAGTGGCTCCGATGGCTGATGGTCCATTTGTGGCAAGTTGCGGGGCGGATTCCCGCATCAAAGCTGAGCCGCGTGCTCGAGGGTAATGCTTTGAGGCGGGGTATAGAATGGGGTGCGCATTCGGGCGTGCCGTATCCGAAACGAGCACGATTGCGTCGTTGTCGCTGGTTTGGAAATGGCTCGGTTTGTCTATTCATTGTAGATGCTTGGATGAATGTGGTTGAAATGTGGGAAGGGTGCTTGCCAAGGCGTCTGATTTGGACATGATGCAATGCGTTTTAAAGATGCTGTCTCTTTGATTGGTGGCAGGCTGAATTGAACGAATAACTTACTGAACGATTACCGAACGATATACTATGACCGACACATCGAATGAACCTACTGAATTATCAGAAGCGCAACTTAGTCCAGACATTAAGGCCTTGTGGCTGAAAGCCCAAAGTGCTTATGAGCAAAGACATTTCACCTATGCCATCAAGCTTTGTCTTGTTGTCCTGAAGGATACCCCAGGTTTCCTCGATGCTCGCCGATTAGCGCGGAAGAGTGCAGCTGTGGAAACGGGAGGCGGTAAAAAGAAAAAAGGATTGTTTGGTATGAGTGGCGGTGGGCTGTCTCTTCTGAAGATTCAGAATCAGGGTAAAAAAGACCCGATGGCTGCATTGATTGCGCTTGAGGAAGAGTTGGCGAAATCTCCGTTTGATGGTGGTGCTAATGATCTTCTTTTTGATAATGCGCTGCGCTTGAATATGCTGGATACTGCTGCGTTTGCTTTGGAAACTGTGCGTAGTGGCTCACCGGAAAATACCAAACTTTTGCACAAATTAGCCGAGCATTATCTCGCCCGTGATGAGCCGGATAAGGCTGCGGATGTTTATAATGACATCGTCAAGCAGGATCATACGGATATGGATGCCGTTAAGGGCTCGAAGGATGCCACGGCGCGAGCTTCGATGAAAAAGCAGAAGTGGGAAGAGGCTGAGAGTTTCCGCGATGTGATGAAGAGTGGCGATGATGCCGCTGAGCAGGAAGCGGCTAACCGCGCTGCCATGACTAAAGATCAGATGCATGACAAGCTGGCCAAGCTGTTTGAGCGCTATGCGAGTGATAATCAGAACCTTGCTTTGGTGAAGGATATTGCCAGTCTTTATGAGCAGCTTGAAGACTGGCCCAATTCGTATTCATTTTTCCAGTATGCGTTTGAGCTCAGTGCTGGGGATGTGGCTTTGCAAAATAAAGCGGTGTATATGAAGGATAAAGCAGCCGAATTTGAGATTAAGCAGCTGCGCGAAGCGACTGAGGCGGATCCTGAAAACGAAGAGCTGCAGCAGCAGTATAAAGATTTGGTTTCTGGTCGCACTCAAGAGCAGGTTAATGAAGCTCAGGAGCGTGTCGATCGCAACCCAACCGATCCTCAGCTCCGTTACGAGTTAGGGTTGGCGCTCTATAAATCTGATGATTTTAGTGCGGCTATTCCTCATCTTCAGCAAGCGACACGGAATCCGCATATCCGCACACGGGTTCTTCTTCTTCTCGGGCGTACCTTTAAAGGAAAAGGAATGTTTGATTTAGCGATCAAGCAGCTTACAGATGCTCTGGCTGATTTGTCAGGGATGGATGGAACCAAAAAAGAGGTGCTTTACGAAAAAGGCCTTATTCACGAGGAGATGGGCGACGCCAATGCTGCGCTCGATAGTTTTAAGCAGATCTATGAGGTGGATTACGTATACCGTGATGTCGCCCAGCGGGTTGAGCAGTCTTACTCAAAATAGGGCTGGAAATTCTTGAATTGAATCACCCCGTTCCCCTGAGAGGGGGGCGGGGTGTATTTTAGGTTTCCTGATTATTTGGATTATCGGGATTTGCCTTGCCAGATGCTCTGTTCTAGGGGATGCTCGCCAATCTGAACGTGATAAGATGCATGTTCTATAGAGAGAATTGATATGGCGACGGCTCGTAATAAACCAAAAAATCAGAAAAGAGAACGGAAGCAATGGCCCAATGAAGTGTTGGGGATATTGCTCTGTGGTGGCGGGTTGCTCCTTTTGCTGTCGTTGGTTTCTTTTTCGATCGATGATCTTATCCGCGTTCCATTGATTGGCGATGGTAGCGGTGGTTGTGTGAACTGGATTGGACCTGTCGGTGTTTTTTTAGGACGGGGAGTTCTTTGGGGGTTTGGCGCAGCGGCTTATTTGGTAGCGCTGGCCATGATGTGGATGGGTGTGGCGAAGCTTGTCTTTGATGCCCGCGCATCGTGGCGCACATGGTCGGGCTGTGGGGTCTTTATTTTGAGTGGTGCCGCGTTACTGGCGGTGCAAAATCTTTTTCTACAAGGCTGGGCTGAGGCCAATCATATCATGGGGCCCGGTGGAGGCGTGGGGTATGCGGTAGGCTCTAAGTTTTTGGAAGCATTGCTGAACAAGCCGGGAGCCATTTTGGTTTTGGTTTGCGTTTATTTGGTGAGTTTGATTCTTTTAACGGGTCTGCATCCTGTTCAGTTTAGTCGAGGGGTTATTTCTTTTGTCGTGGGTTGGTGGCGTGGGCGCGCCGAGCGTAAGTTGGACTCGGCAGAAAAGGCTGAGGCTCGCGAACAGCGTCGGATGGAGCGCGATAATCGATTGGCTAAAAAGCATCCCTTATTCGAGGATGGCGAGATTGATAAAGAGGTGCCCAAGCCTAAGCGCCGCAAAAGAGCTGCGACGAAAAAGGCGAGTAAAGAGGTTTTGGCTGAGGGGGAAGATGTGCAGGCTGAGCTGCCTCTGAAGGAGGTGCCCAAGCCCGTAGTGATAGATGCTTCAAAGCGCCGTAAGCTGACCGGGGACATGGCCGCTAAGCCATTTGGGAAGAAGAAAAAAGAAGGTCACACAGGTTTGAGCACCGAGGAATATGGTGATTATGAATTGCCAGGTTTTGATCTTTTGAAGGTGCCTGACAATGCCGAGCCCGAGGAGGAGGCTGATAAGGGTGAAATGCTGGCGGTTCAGAAAACGATCATTGATACACTCAAGGCATTTGGCGTGGAAGTAACGGCAGGCAACATTACTCGTGGGCCGACCATTACACGCTACGAAGTCTACCCGAGCCTAGGCTTGCGGGTGAGTAGGATTACCCAGCTGGAAGCGGATCTCGCCCGGGCAACTAAGGCCGAGCGGATTAACATCCTGGCCCCTGTTCCCGGATCTGACACGGTGGGTATTGAGATTGCAAATGATGATAAAGTGGCGGTGCCCTTGCATGATCTTCTGCATGACCCGGCGTTTACGAGTTCGAAAAATAAAATTCCACTCGCTCTCGGAAAGGATGTTTATGGGAATACGGTCATTGGTGATCTTGCCAAGATGCCTCACTTGCTTGTTGCTGGTGCCACGGGGTCGGGTAAGTCGGTTTGTATCAATACGATTATTTCAAGTATTCTGTTTAAGTTTAGTCCGAACGAACTGCGTTTCATCATGGTGGACCCGAAGGTGGTGGAGATGCAGATGTATAATACCCTGCCGCACTTGGCGGTGCCGGTGGTGACTGATCCTAACAAGGTGTTGGCCGCTCTGCGCTGGGTGGTGAATGAAATGGAGCGTCGGTATAAATATTTTGCTGAGGTCGGTGTGCGTAACTTTGATGGATTCAACAGCCGTGAACTTCCCGAGAAAGAGGTTCCCGAAGAGGCTGATGCTCCAGAAGGTGAAGGTGAAGGTGCTGAAGAGGATGAGGTCTACGATGCCGAGCATCTTGATTCCATTGCTCAGGCGCTTACCGATGGCGATCTTGGTCCAGCTGCACTCGATGGATCTGATGACGACGATGATGAGCCTGGTATCCCAGATCGGGTGCCCTACATCGTGATCATCATTGATGAGCTTGCTGATTTGATGCAGACCGCGCCAGCCGATATGGAGATGTGTATTGCGCGCATCGCCCAGAAAGCACGTGCTGCGGGTATTCATTTGATCATTGCCACTCAGACACCGAGGGCGGATGTGGTGACCGGGATCATTAAGGCGAACATTCCTAGCCGCATTGCCTTCCAAGTTTCCTCAAAGCTGGATAGCCGCGTGATTCTTGATGTCTCTGGGGCTGATAAGCTCGTGGGGCAGGGGGATATGCTTTATCTTGCACCTGGCTCCGCTAAGCTGGAGCGTGCTCAGGGGGCTTTCATTTCCGATGAGGAGGTGGAGGATTTGATTAAGTTTTGCTCGAATCAGGTGGAGCAGAAATTCGAGCATAGCGTGCAATCCAGTATTGAAAGTGGCGGCAGTGGTGATGACGAAGATGAAGTGTCAGAGGCCGACGAGGAGATTGTGCAGAAATGTCTCGAAGTGATCCGTCAGGAGAAGAAGGCGAGCACCTCGTTGTTGCAACGGCGTCTGCGTCTTGGATACACTCGTGCTGCGCGGATGATGGATATTCTTGAAGACCGGGGGATTATCGGACCTGGTGACGGGGCTCGACCTCGCGAGATCTTAATCAACGTCGGGCAAGACGAAGCCTAGTGGGGATGAAGCCTAAGAAGCAGCATCTTGCCATTTTGGATATCCTCCGGGCTGTCGCGGCCCTGACGGTTTGTCTTTTTCATTTCAATCGACGTGGCGATGATCTGATCTCGCAGGTGCTCAATTACGGGCACTATGGAGTGGAGGTGTTCTTTATTATCTCGGGATTTATCATTCCCTTGGCGATGTTTTGGTCGCGTTTTGAGTATCGGGACTCGGCGCACTTCTTGATCCGCCGCGGGCTTAGGCTCTATCCGGTGTTTGCCATTGTCGCGGTTTTTCATTTGCTGTTTGCGACCTTTGGGTTTCCGCTGCTCGGGTATGGCGGGGGATCGCCAGATCTCACCTGGTCGCGCGCACTGGCCAACTTCACCCTGACGGCAGATTTGACCTCAGAAAGTTGGTATCTGCCTATTTTTTGGACCCTATCGATCGAGGCTCAGTATTACCTATGCATCGTGGCGACTTTTCCATTTTTAATCTCTAAGAACAAGTGGGTGCAGATCTCGGCTTTATCGGCATGGATTGTGCCGACGTATGCCGTGGTTTATGCAAAGGTGGCCTATGGGCAGACTGTATTGAGTGAAACTATTTTTATTTGGACGGCGTTTTTTTGCATGGGGATTCTTGCGTTTCTAAAAAAACAGCAATTGATCGGGGCTAAGGCTTTTTGGATTCTTCTTTTATTAGCCGCCAATGCACATCAGGTGGCTCGGAATACAACGAGCGCCTCGATTGGTGTGACGACGGTGCTGCTGATTCTTTATGCGCCGCCATTCCGCTGGAAGGTGATGGAGAAAATTGGCGTGGTTTCGTATTCCCTTTATCTGCTGCACCTTATTTTTGGTTCTGCGGTGTTGATTTTAATCCGACAACTTCCAGACGCGATGCAATGGGCTCCACTGAATATTTTATTGGCTACGTTGGTTTCAATCGGTTCAGCGATGCTGTTTTATCGTTATCTTGAGTTGCCGTTTCACCGGATGGCGCGCGAGTTTAAAACACGCTCCAGGGAAAAGGAATTGGGGCGAGCTCCAAATAAAGAGTGAATATCTGACGGTGTTTTACGTCGGAGTGGGTGAACTTAATATTCCTAAACGATGAAAAAATATCTCAAAATTATAGGTGCCGGTTTGGCGTCGGTGGCGGTTCTCGGGTTTTCAAGTTGCACAACCACTTATGATGCTTATGGGCGTCCAGTGCAAACGGTCGATCCCGGAGCTGCGGTGCTTGGGGCTGTGGCCATTGGTGCGGTTGGATACGCCATCGGTCAGAACAACAGTCATGACTATGATCGACACCGTGGGCATCATAGCGGACACCATCATCGCAGGCACTATCATCGCAGGCACTATTAAGGGCTGTTCCCCCGTGGAGTAGGAGCGTCTAGCTGTCTTAGAGGCTGAGGACGTATTCGACGAGGTCGGCGATTTCTTCGGCGGTGAGTTTTTTGGCGGCGTTGCCGTGGTTTTCTGTGGTGATCACGTCTTTGATGGTGGCGGAGCGGCCGTCGTGGAGGTAGGGGGCGGTGCGCCAGACTTCGTGAAGGCCGGGGGTGTCCCAGGTGGAGGTGCGATCGGCCGGTCCGGCATTTTTCATGTCGTGCTTTTTCATGTCGGTGAGATATTCACCGCTGTGGCAGTTTCTGCAGGCTCCTTTGCGTGGGGATTTGAAGATGCGTTCACCTCGTTTGGCGGAGGGGCTTAATTGGCCATCGATGAGATAGGGGCTGGGTTCGGGTTTGAGGGATTTGAGATAGGCGTCGAGTGCTTCGTATTTTGATTCCGCAACCACGGCAAACTGGCTGTGGCGCACGCCGGCGCGGACCGAGACGTAGGCATTGGCGCGGCATCCGGTGATGGTGGTGGGTGGGGTGAAGTGGGCGTAGAGCAGGCTTTTCACATTTTTGGGATTGCCGATGCCGTCGTTGAGAAGGTCCCAGTTCAGTCCATCCACCCGGGCTTCGTCGGGGTGGCAGGCATTACACGACAGCCATTGCTGGAAACAATGTGTGGCGTCGTTAAAGAAAATTTCTCCCTCACGTTCCTGACTGATTTGCATAGACGGGTTCATATTGATCGTGTGGATGGCTGGGATTTTTCTGCCTTGGGTGAAATCGAGGTAAGTGAGGTCGTCGCTGTAATACTGGGCTGCGATTACTCCGCCTTTGAATGTGGTGATCGCTTGTGGGCTATTGCCGGGGAGTTTGATGCGATGGCGGATATCCGACATGATCGAGAGGTCGTATTCGAGGTCTTTTCGGTTTTTCGCAGCCGCGATTTTTTTCATCAGCGCCGTGGCATCGATGATGCTGATTTCGTGGGTGCCGGAGTGAGCAACGTAGATGGATGATTGGTCGGCTGATAGGTCAACTCCCCATGAGCCGGGTGCGCCACGGCTGATGTCGTCGAGGAGGACGGTGGCGTAGATCGAGTTTGATTGGGTATCGATGATCGTGAGTCCGCTGGTGTTGATCCACCCGCGGTCGAGCTGGGTGGTGGGGACGAGAAAGCGGGCGAGCGAGTGGGTGACGTAGAGGTATTTGCCGTCGGGTGAGAGTGTGGTGTCGCGCAGGGCGTTGCTTCCGTTAGGGAGTTCGATGTGTTTGGTAACTTTGCCCGCTATGGCATCGATGACGCTGATTTTAGCAGCGGTGCGGGTGGTGTTACTCGCGCCTTCGGGGATGAGGTTGGCGGCGTAGAGCGTTTGGCCGTCGGCGCTCAGGCTGGAAGATGTGGGGAGTCGGAGGACCGGGATGCGTTTGATTTCTTTGTGCGTGATTAAATCAACGATTGAAATCGAGTGCATGAAATAGTTGCAGACGTAGGCGCGGTTGCGTTGTTGATCGACCACTGGGGCGCGGGCCCCTTGGCCGACTTTGATGCGGTGGAGAATTTTTCCGCTTATGGGTTCTATTTCCAATAACTCACCGGAGTTGTGGGAGGAGGTGACCAGAAGGTTGTCGCCATACATGACGATCCCAGTGGCCTGCCCATTGATCTTTGTCCGGCGGGTGAGGGTGAGTTTTTGAGTGTCGACGGTGGCGATGCTTCCGCTGGTGCGTTCTGCGAGATAGAGGGTGTTTTGGTCCGGAGACAGGGTGATGGCGCAGGGGGAGCGGGGGAGGTTTTTTTGATTTTCGGCCGTGGTGGTCCCAAGCGACAGGGTGATGAGCGCGAAAAGAAGGCGGATGGGTGAGGGGGTCATGGGGCTTGGGTTGCGCCCTGCGGGGCTAGACAGAATTAACAGAATTTACAGAATTTTTTTGGGTTGTGCCCTGCGGGGCTGACAGGATTCCCATGATTTTTTCAGGATTTAACAGGATTTTTTGATGGCGTGTGGGCAATCCTGCCCAGAGTTGGATTATATGCGGAGGATATCATCGATGACGAATCAACCAATGGCCAGTGAACACCTGTAGGGTATCTTTGGTTGATCCGGGATAGGCAGATGACAGGTCACAGACCTATTCTACTTTTTGATGATGACGCGGAAGCCTACGTTGTAGACTTTTTGCCAAGCGGGGAAGCCGAGGGTGTAGCCAGAGGCGGCGCGGAATGGGCGGTCGCGCCAAGAGCCTCCGAGGATGGTTTTTTTGTCATCGGAGTAATCGGTGCTGGTCCACTCGGCGACGTTGCCGTGCATGTCGTAGAGTCCCCAGAGGTTAGGCTGGTAACTGCCGACTTTGGCAAGGTGCATGGTGCCATCGTTCACTGTGGCTACTTTGGGGATGTAGTCGTAAAGTGCCGATGGGTTTTTCATGGGTTTGGGGTTCACGCCTGAGACGGCCATTTTTTTCAAGCTGACATCGGCGAGGTTGCCGTGTTTGGCGAAATCGGTATCCAGATCACCGTAGTTCATGGCGGTGGCTGAGCCTGCGCGGTTGGCCCATTCCCATTGATTGTTATCGGGGAGAGTGACGGTTTTTCCTGACTTTTTACTCAGCCACTCACAGAACTCTTCGGCGTTATTCCAGGTGGTGCGGATGACGGGGAAATCGGACTCATTCATAAAGTAGCCACGCTTCACCTGATCTTTCCAGTGCATGTCGTAAACGCCATTTTTGTAATCGGGGTTGAACTGGCGGTATTGTCCTAGTGACACTTCGGTGTTGGCCATCCAGAAAGGTTTTTTGATGGTTTCCTTCTGTCCGTTGGCATTGATAAATTCGCCGGAGGGGATATAAACAAAGGTCATTTTTTGGCCATTTCCGAGGTCGATGCTGATCGGGGATTTGCCTGCCTGCATCGCTTTGGCTTTTTCGGCTGTGATGGGCCAGTGTTTGGATGTTTGGGCGATTTTTTTCATCCCGTTCTCGGGTGCCGGTGGAATAAACGTTTTGCGTTTTGTGTAGGGGTTGGTGATTTTTTCGAGATCAAGATCGAGGTTGGAATACGTTTGATCGGCCTCGAGTCGGCGAGTGAGGGTTGCTGCGGTGTCGTGGCCTCGATTGATGGGAGCCTCACCCCATGTGCCGTGAAGTGGGACGTTCATATCGATCCATGTGATGAGCGTTTCCATGGCGTCTTTTTTAAGTTTCACGTTGTAGTGACCTTTTTGAAGCATCTGGATCAACTCGCTGGTGTCGGCGTGGAATTCGAGGGGAGTGAGGACGTGGTAGTCGCCTTCCGGCCCATTGCGTCGGACGAAGGGGTGAAGTTCGTAGTAGGATTTTTTCATTTCCTGGAAATCGGGTCGGCTGTCTTCTTTCGCAAGCTTGGTGGTGTGGCATCCGACACAGGACTCGTCGAGGATGGGTTGGATTTCGCGTTTGAAGCTAAACCCGTGAGGGGCTTTTCCAAGCCATGGTTTGAGTTCTCTGGGTTTCATGGTTGATGCCATGGTGGGGCGGCTGATGGGTGCCATGCTTTGGTCTTCGTGACAGCCGATGCAGGAAACGATCTCGCCGGGTTGGGCTGTGGTCCATGAGCGCATCATCTGCATGGATTTGCCTTCGGCATCGAGTGGGAGGAATCCGACCGGGCGGTTGGCGGGGGCTTTGAAGATGACAGAGCCGTCTTTGTTGACGGGGACGGTGCCTAACACGACGCGGGCATCCCAAGGGCCTTCGGTGCCAATGGAGTAGTGGCCGCCTTGTTTGCGGGGTGCGTATTCGTAGGTGTAAACTTTGAGCCCTTTGACGGTGCCACGGGGGATCTCTTTGAGTCCCGGGCCTGCGTAGATGTCCTGGATGTAGAAGGTGGCATCTTTCTTTTCGGGCTGAACGGTGTCGGGCTTGATCGGTTGCCTTTTGGTTTTTCTGATCGGGATGGCCTCGACGTAGGAGTTTTTATCGGCGAGTTTTATCGGCACGATGTTATCGAATGTGTCGATGAGGTAGATTCCGTAGGTTCGTTTGTCGAGGCTCATCGAGACGATAAACTGGGTGTGGCTGATGGGGTAGGGGTGGAGGAAGAGGGGAAAGGTATTTCTGACGAGTTGGTCGAGGACGACCGGCTCCACTTTTTTTCCAGCACCGGGGAGTTTTTGGACGGCTCCATCGGCTTCGTGGCGGCCTTTGTTGTTATCGAAAAGGACGAGTTCGCCGGCGCGGCGGACGCCGTGGTGGCCGGTGACAATGGCGATAAACTTGCTGGAGCTTCCCGGGAGGGGGCGGGCGTAGAACATGGAGTTAGGCCAGTAGGAATTACTTCCGTAAAATTCCTTTTGGTTGGTGCCATCGGGGTTCATGTGCAGGAGGACTCGGCTGAAGTAGTGTGCGGAGTCTGTGTATTCCCAGCGTTGGTAGAGAATTTTTCCGTTAGGTAGGACGGTGGGACTCCAGTTGTTATCCTGATCGAAGCAGATGCGGCGGATGTCATTTTTTTTGCGGTCGAGGATGTGGAGGTTGGCGCAGAAGTCGTTGCCGCCGACGCAGGGGACACCTTGGAAGCCGGAGGTGGCCGCAAAGATAATCCGATCGTCGGGGAGGTAAACGGGATCCATATAATCGATGTCCGCTATGGAGGGGGTGATTTGTTGTGGTTGTTGGTTTTTCTTTTTCAGGTCGAGTTCAAAAACCGCCCAGGCATCATTGTCGGCGATGCCTGAGAACATCATTTTATCGGCACCGTAATGCAACTCGAGATCACCGACAAATCCTCCGTCTTTGGGAGTGTAGATAGTTTCGATGGAGCCGTCCTTAACGTTGAGGGTTGCGATGCTGTTTGTGTGTCCTTTTTTCGGGATGCTGGAGTTGCATTGCCAGTTGGCGGGGAGCCATTTGGTTTTACTTGATCGCTCGACGATGAGGAGTTTTTGGAAATCGATTGCCGGGTTTGCCATCAGAGCTTCTTTGCGTAGAGCGGTGAGCTCGGTTTCATCTTTGAGGGTTTCGAGTCGTTTCAGGAACTCAGCACCTTTCGGGTAAGCTGTCCCGTGTGTTTTGATGAGGTTTTCAATTGCGAGTTTCAGGGTGTCCTTGGTGCCGTAGCTGAGGGTTTTAGCTTTCTTTTTTGCGCGGGCGATTCCCTCGTCGCGCGCTTTCGCCTTTCTTGCTTTTTTAGCGGCCTTTTTGTCTGCTTGGGATTGTTTGGCGGTGGGCTTTTCTGTTTTCGCCTGAATGGTGGCGCATGTGGAAAAGCCGATGACAAGGCTGGCGAGAATGGTGAGTTTCATAATGATGGATCGTGAGGGCGGGGACTCGAGGTGTGAGAAAAATGATGAATGTCTAAAAAAAATCTGGCTGAAATGCAGCCAGATGATGTGGGACCCTCAAGATACGTCGAGAGGGTCCCGAGCTTTCAGTGGATTGTCTGTCGTTTAGGTTTTTTTGAGGTCGTTGAATTTTTCAAATCCTTGGGCGGGTGTGAGTCCGTCGTGGACAACAGCGCTGACGGCTTGGATCATGGCGACTGGGTCATCGGATTGGAAGACGTTCCGTCCCATATCGACGCCTGCGGCACCATCGTTGATGGCTTTGTAGCAGAGTTCCAGGGCATCGGCTTCGGGGAGTTTTTTGCCTCCGGCAATCACGATGGGGACGGGGCAGGATGCGGTGATTTTCTCAAAGCCCTCGCAGTAGTAGGTCTTGACGATATTGGCTCCGTTTTCCGCACAGATCCGGGAGGCCAGGCCAAAGTAGCGTGCGTCGCGAGCCATGTCTTTGCCAACAGCGGTAACGCCCATGACGGGGATGCCGTATTGCTGACCGAGATCGACCATTTTGTAGAGGTTGGCAATGGTGATGGCCTCGGTATCGGGGTCGCCGATGGAGAGCATGACGGCCATGGCTGATGCGTTGAGTCGGGCGGCGTCCTGGACGTCGAGGATGACGTTGTGGTTGAGTTCTGTTAGGATGGATGTGCCGGCGTCGGAGCGGAGGCAGATTGGTTTATTGTAGTTCGGTGGGATGCAGGCACGGATGATGCCTCGGGTGCCCATCAGGCAGTCGGCGTATTCTAAGAGGGGAACGATGCTGAGATCGATCCGTTCCACGCCGGAAGTAGGCCCCATGATGAAGCCGTGATCGAAGGCGAGCATGACGGATTTTCCGGTGCTAGGTCGGAAGATCCGCGACATGCGGTCTTTCATTCCCCATCCGATGTGATCACATCCTTTGAGGTGGTAGTTGGAGTTTTGCGTAGGTTGATCGAGACCGAAGTCTTCGCCGTCTCTGAGGTCGTCTAAGTCTGCCATGGTAAATTGGGATTGGTATTAGGAAGTGGGAAGT
>Ga0256845_1000643_pt1 | contig 31782 bp, 27 predicted proteins | sample RiftiametaG_FD_189101 | JGI IMG/M metagenome (GOLD analysis project Ga0256845, IMG submission 189101) | Tube worm associated microbial communities from hydrothermal vent at the East Pacific Rise, Pacific Ocean - Riftia | ecosystem: Host-associated > Annelida > Integument > Unclassified ...
CTGTGGACCGCCCCGGGCATGCGCAGCTCACTCCTCAGCGTCGTCTCCCGCGCTCTCGGACTCGGGGTCCGGCTCGGGCTCTGGATCCGGCGCCTCGGTGACCTTGGACTCCGCCATCAGGAAATCGAGTACCCGCTCTTCCCGCATCTGCGCCCGAAGCAGGAGCAGCTGGTTGTTCTTCTCCATCTTCGCGCGCAGGCGGGCCGGATTTTGGCTCTGGGCCTCGGCCATCTCCTTGATCTCGGCGTCGAGCTCCTCTTCGGTGACGTCGATCTTCTCGGTCTCGCGGATCGCCTCGAGCAAGAGGAAAGCCTTGACGTTGAAGGTCGCCTGCGACCGGGCGTTTTGGGCCATGGCCTCGGCGCTGGTCCCGATCTGCTGGAAGGTCAGGCCCTGCTGTTGAAGCTGGCGGCGGAACTGATCGACCTGGGCCCGGACCTCGTTGGTGATCATCGAGGGTGCCGGGTCGAACTCGTTGCGGGTGAGCAGCTCCTCCACGAGGCGCTGGCGGGCCTCCCGTTCGGCGACGTCACCATCCTCTTCGCGGATCTTCGCGCTGATCTGCTCTTTGAGCTCGTCGAGGGTCTCGGCGTCACCCGTGTCACGGGCGAACTCGTCGTCGAGCTCGGGGACCACGGTCTCCCGAACCTCGCGCAGGGCGACGGTCAGCTTGACCTCGGCACCCCGGTACTCGGCCTTCATCCGGTCTTCAGGGGGGACAAAGCTGATCTCGCGGGCCTTGCCGACCTCGGAGAGCTCGAGTCCAGCGAGCGCCGCGGCCAGGCCGGGGACGATCTCGCTGTCGGTCTTGCCGATCGTGATCTCGAGGTCTTTGCGGCTGATCGGCGAGTCGCCGATGTTTCCGTCGAGGTCGACGGTCCAGACGTCCCCGTCTTGGGTGGCCTTGCGCTCTCCCTCGATGGGGCGGATCTCGGTGAGCTCCTCCTGCTTCTTCGCCAACATCGCGTCGACCTTGGCCTCGTCGAGGACCGAGGGGCGACGGCGAACATCGACGCCCTTGTAGTCCTTGGGCTCGATCTTGGGGGCGATCTCGAAGCGGGCGGCGTAGTTGAAATCGGCGCCCTTCTCCAACGAGCTCGACTCGAGCACGGGCTGGGTCAGCGGCCGGGCCTCGTGGGTCGCGATGACCGTCTCGAAGGTCTCCTGGAACAGCTCGCTGGCGAGCTCGCTGCGGACGCTCTTACCGAACATCCGCTCGAGTACCCGAGGGGGAATCTTGCCGGGGCGAAAACCGGGGACGCGAGCCTTGCGACCAAAGGCGCGAAGCTTGGTCTCAAAACGGGGACCGACGTCGCCCCAGGGCACGGTGACCCGGACGCGGCACTCGACGGGGGTGATCTGCTCGATCTGGCTGTCCATGGCGAATAGCGGCGTATATCAAAGGCCTGGCTGGGGTTCTAGATCGCAGCCCGAGCAATTATGGGCTCGGCGGGTGTGTTTAGACGCGTCGACCCCGCGTTGTGCTCTACACGGGTAGTGGGGTGGGTGGATCGCCCGATTCACGAGCGTGGGCTCACAGGCTGTCGAGGACCGTGAACAGATCCGCGCGCAGGTCTTCCAGATCTTCGATCCCGACCGAGTAGCGGATCAACCCCTCTCGGATGCCCAGCGCCGCGCGCCCCTGGGGTCCCTGGTCGTAAAAGCTCATCAGCGCCGGCTGTTCGACCAGGCTCTCGACCCCACCGAGGCTGGGCGCGAGCTTGGGGATCCGCAGCCCGTCGACCAGGCGAGACCCGGCCTCGAGGCCACCGTGGAGCTCGAAGCTGACCACCCCGCCCCCGCCCCGCAGCAGCCGAACAGCGTGGGCGTGATCCTCGTGTGAGGGCAAGAGGGGGTACCAAACCTGGGCCACGGCCCGGTGGCCGCTGAGCAACTCGGCGAGCGCGAGCGCGCTGCGGTTGTGCCGTTGCACCCGCAGCGCCAAGGTCTTGAGACCGCGGCTGAGCAGGAACGCGTTGTGCGGGTCGCAGACCGCCCCGAGAGTCCCGACCTGTTCGCGGATCGCCCCTATGATCCCGCGCCCCCCGACCACCACGCCGCCCAGGAGGTCGTTGTGGCCGCCCATGTACTTGGTGGTCGAGTGCACGACCAGGTCGACCCCCAGAGCCAGGGGCCGCATGTTGATCGGGGTCGCGAAGGTCGCGTCGACGATGGTCTTGATCCCCCGGGCCGTGGCCAGCGCGACCACACCCTCGAGGTCGACCACCCGCAGGTAGGGGTTGGTGGGGGCCTCGGTGAAGATGATCTTGGTCTGTGGGCGCAGGGCCGCCTCGATCGCCCCGAGCTCGGGGGCGACCAGGTCGAAGTCGACCCCGAACTTGGCGAGGTAGGTGCGGGCGAAGACCCGGGTCTTGCGATAGACGTCGGCCGTGAACACGACGTGGTCCCCGGCGCGCAACATGGCGAGCAGGGTGGTCGTGATCGCGGCCATCCCCGAGGCCATGAGCAGCGCGGCCACGCCGGTCTCGCGGGGGGGTCCCCCACCCTCGAGGGCCGCCAGTTTGGCCTCCACAGCCGCCACTGTGGGGTTGCCGTAGCGCCCGTACTCCTCCGGGCGCTCGAGCTCCCCGCCCATGAACGCGTGCAGTTCGGCCGTGTCCGCGAACGGGTAGGTGCTGGCAAAGACCACCGGCTCGGTGATGCTCCGACCCTCTCGGATCTCGGGCTCACCGCCGTGCACCGAGAGCGTCGAGTCACCACACACGCTTTGTCGAGCCTTCACCCGCGCATCGAACAACCCCTGCCCGACCTGCGCAAGGGGGGGAAGTCCAGCCTCGGAAGGGGGGCATCAGGGCTGCAGGTCGGGATCGGCCGGCGAGTCAGATCAGCAGAGCCAACTGGGTGTCGCGGTCGCGAAACCCAGGGTCGACACACTCGAGCGCGAGCCGGGCCGCGTCTTCGTCGCCCCCATCGAGGTGGACCATGGCCAGCTCGTAGTTGGCCTGGCAGCGCTCGTCCTTGGTGCGCGCCTGGCTCACGGCGCCCGCGAAGTGGACCAGCGCCGCCTCGAGGTCTCCCAGTTGGTGGCGGAGCACCCCCATCTGGACCAGAGACTTGGCCTCCCAGCGCGGGTCCTTCGCGGCCGTCTCGTACTCGGCGATAGCCTTCTCGATCAGGCCCATCTCGCGGTAGGCGGTGCCGAGATCGAAATGATCACCGGCGTCCGCTCCCTCTACGTCGCGGGTTTGGATCTGCACCTCTCGCTCTTTGCGAGGCCCAGGCGCGACATCGTCGAAAATTCCTGCGAGGAAGTCGTCGTCGTCATCCTCATCCTCGAGGTCCAACAGAGGCTCGGCGGCGTCGACGACCTCGCCCGCAGCATCGGGGAAACGATGGGCGATCTTCGCAAGCTCGGGGTGCCCTGGGTAGAGCTCCATGAGGTCGCCGTAGGCCGCGCGAGCATCCTCTTCGAGATCGTTGTCGAAGTAGAAGTCGAGCTCGTCGAGCTCCCCACTGAGGTCTGGCCAATCGGTGCCCGCAGGCTCGGGCTCCGGAGCAGGCTCGGGCTCCGGAGCAGGCTCGGGAGCACGCTCGGGCTCGGGCTCCGGAGCACGCTCGGGCTCGGGCTGAAACGCGTCGTCGTCGTCGTCGTCCAGGAGCGCAGAGGCGAAGTCCAGCTCACTGACCTCGCCGGGGGGCTCGGAAGCAGGCTCCGGAGTAGGCTCGGGCTCGGAAGCAGGCTCGGGCTCAGGCTCTTCGACACCGACCCGTCCGACCACGGGTCGAGCCACCCCGCCCTGCTCTGCAACGTCGCCCTCGTCCCCAAAGGGAGAGTCGTCGCTCCCAAACGAGAACCCGTCCTCGTCGCTCTCATCGTCGCCGAGCCCAAAACGATCCTCATAGTTGGACTCCTCGGGGATCTCCGGCTCGGGATCGGAGGCCACAGAGATCGAAAAATCGGAGTCTCCCGCGAGCTTGCTCAGCTCGTTGGCGAGGCTCGGGTCGGCCGAGGCGATGTCGATGCTCCCGCTGCCCTCGCTGGCGGCCGACAGATCAGGGCTGGCCTCGGGCTCCCGGTCCGGCTCCCGCAGCTCCTCGGTGTGTATCCCTCGACGCATCTCGGCGACGAGGTCCAGGTCGACCTCCGCGACGAGCGAATCGCTGGCTTCGATGGGGCCGAGCAGGTCGTCGTCGAGGTCGAGGGCGCTCAGCGGGTCGTCGTCGTAGCCGTCGACCTCGTCGCTGAAGGGGAGCGCAACTTTGGGCTCAGGCTCGACCCTGAGTTTGGGCCGGGGCTTGGGCTGGGGCTCAGGCTCGACACCCGAGAGGTCCGCCCAGGCCCGACGCAGGACCGCCGCGCGGGCGTGGTCAGGGGCCAGGCTCTGGACGATCTCGAGCTGCTCCGTCGCCCGTTGCGGGTCCCCATCGACGAGCAGCTCGGCCAACTCCACACGCGCGTCCGCGGCCTCGGCAGGACGCTCGAGGCCCGCGAGGATGTCGGCCCGCAGCTCCAGGGCCTGCAGGTGCCGGGGTGCCGGGCCCAGGATCTGTTCGACGTGGCCCAGCGCGTGCTCGAAGAGGTGGTACTTCATGAGCACCCGGACCTCCTCCAGCTGCTTGTCGAAGTCGAACTCACCCTCGTCGGTGTGGGCCTGTGTGCCCTCGGAGATGACCTCCTGAGTCAGGCTCCGGGCTCGAGCCACGGGGACCGCGTCGCCGACCTCTGCGGCCGCGCGCGCGCGCTCCCCAGCGTGGTCGACGGCCTCGAGTCGAGCTGCAGGCCCGGCTGAGCGGGCCGGGGGCTCGGCTGAGCGGGCCGGGGGCTCGGCTGAGCGGGCCGGGGGCTCGGCTGAGCGGGCCGGGGGCTCGGCTGAGCGGGCCGGGGGCGGCCGGGGCGGAGCGGGGGCCGGGCTCTCGTCGACCTCCTCGAAATCGTCGAGCTCCTCGAACTCCTCGAACTCCTCGAGCTCCTCGTACTCTTCCTCGCCAGTCTCCGGCTCGGCGATCTCCGGCTCGGGGGGCAGCGCAGTTTTCAGCTCGGCGTGGAGAGCCGCGAGGTCGACATCTCCGGGCGCCCACGCCACGGCCTTGCCGAGCACCCGCACGGCTTGGCGAAGCTCCTCGGGGCCACCCTTACGCTGGATCTTGACCAGCTCGCGGACCACCGAGATCGCCTTGTCGGTCTTGCCCAGCCGCACGAAGGTGTCGGCCAAGAGCTCGAGGCCCTCCGTGTCCGTATGCTTGCGCTGGAGCAGCTCGTTGAGCTTCATCAGCGCGCGCCGGGGCTGACCCAACTCCAGGTAGACTTCGACCAGCTCGCGGATGACCGTGTCGACTTGGCGGTGGTAGAGCAGGCGCTCGGCGACACGCACAAACTCCGGGTCCCGCCCAGCCTCACGCAGGAAGGTCGCGCTGCGCTGAAACTGAACTACGGCGTCGTCGATTCGCTTCTCGCGCGAGAACAGCTCGGCCAAACGCAGTCGTTTACCGACCTCCCGCGGCATCAGGTCGGCCACCCGCTCGTAGAGCATCAGGGCCTCGCGGGTGTTCCCGCTGCGCAGGTAGACGCTCGCTACCTTCTCGTACAGGGCCACGGCCTCCGGCACACGCCGCAGCTGCTCGAAGGCCTGGGCCGTGCTGAGGTGGACATCGTAGCGCTCGGGGGCGTGGCTCAAGACCTGCCGAAAGACCTGCAGGGCCTGGGGGATGTCCCCCGACTGAAGCAGCAAGTTGGCGGCGTGGATGTAGCGCTCGAGCGCGGGCTCGGTCTGGCCGCCTCGCTTGAGGCTGTCGGCGAGCAGCAGCCAAGTCGAGACGTCTCCAGGCTCGTGTTCGACGACCGCCTGATACTCGAGGATCGCCTGCTCGAGATCGCCGCGAGCAGCGTGCTGCTGCGCGGACTCCAGGGCCTTATCTCGCCGAAATGCCAAATGCTGCGACCTCAGGCGTGCGAATCGAGCTCGAAGCGGATGCCCTCGGGGTCGAGGTTCCGCTCAAGGAAATGGGTGTCGTAGTTGCCCTCGACAAAGGGGGCCTGCTTGAGCACCCAGCGATGCAGCGCGATGTTCGTCGAGATGCCTTCGAACACACACTCGCCCAGGGCCCGCCGCATCCGCGCGATGGCCTTGGCCCGATCGGGCGCGTGCACGATGAGCTTCCCGAGCATCGAGTCATAGTACGGGGACACTGTGTAGCCCTGGTAGACGTGGGTGTCGACACGGACGCCGGCTCCACCGGGAAGGTTGAGCGCGGTGATGGTACCCGGGTGCGGGGCGAAGTTCACCGGATCCTCGGCGTTGATCCGACATTCGATGGAGTGACCCCGCGGTTGCCAGACCCGGTCGAGCCCGTCCAGTTTGCCGCCTTGGGCCATACGGATCTGCTCTTGGACCAGATCCACGCCGGTGATCATCTCGGTCACGCAGTGCTCGACCTGCACCCGCGTGTTCATTTCCATGAAGTAGAACTGGTCCCCGTCGACCAGAAACTCCACCGTCCCGAGGGAGTGGTAGTGGATCGCGCGAGCTGCGGCGACCGCGGCGTCCCCCATCTCGCGCCGCATCTTCTCCGAGAAGTTGGCCGCGGGAGCCTCTTCGATGACCTTTTGGTGCCGCCGCTGGACTGAACACTCGCGCTCGAGCATGTCGACCACGCCGCCGTGCCTGTCCGCGACGATCTGGATCTCGATGTGTCGGGGGCTCTGGATGTAGCGCTCCAGGTACATGTCCCCGCAGCCGAAGGCCGCCAGAGCCTCGGCCTGGGCCGTCACCAAGGTCGAGGCGACGTTGTCGAGCTCCCAGAGGATCTTCATGCCCCGGCCCCCTCCCCCGGCGGAAGCCTTGAGGATCACGGGCAAGCCGATGGCCTCGGCCGCGGCCCGGGCCTCCTCGCCCGAGCTCAGCACGCCCGTACCCGGGAGTACGGGGACCCCCACGGCCTCCATGGTCTGGCGAGCCCGGACCTTGTCGCCCATGGCCCGCATGTGCTCCGGGTCGGGGCCGATGAACACCATCCCGCACTTTTGAACCGCGTCGGCGAACTCGGCTCGCTCGGCGAGGAAGCCGTAGCCCGGGTGGACCGCGTCGGCACCCGAGATCTCGGCCGCGGCGATCAGATTGGGGATGTTGAGGTAGCTCTTGGTCGCCGGGCCGGGGCCGATGCAGATCGCCTCGTCGGCGAAGCGAGTGTGGAGCGCATCCGCATCCACGGTCGAGTACACGGCGACCGTGCGCAGGCCGAGCTCGCGACACGCGCGGATCACCCGAAGGGCGATCTCGCCGCGGTTGGCGATCAAGACCTTCTGAAATTCGCTCACAGGCGGCGTACCTTGAACAACTTGGTGCCGTATTCGACCGGCTGCTGGTTCTCGACCAGGATCTCTTCGATGACGCAGCCCATCTCGGACTCGATCTCGTTGAAGAGCTTCATGGCCTCGACGATGCAGACGGTCTGACCGGCGACGACGGTCTCACCGACCTTGACGAAGGTCGACGCGTCGGGGCGAGGCGACAGGTAGAAGGTGCCGACGAAGGGCGAGGTGATGAACTCTCCCTCCTCCTCGACGGCTGCCGGCGCCGCCACCTGAACCGCAGCAGCGACCGCTGCTGGGACAGGAGCAGCGACCATCACTGGGGCCCCGGCCGCGCGCAGGTCACCCCGGCGCATGAGGATGCGGTGCTCGCCGGTCTCGATCTCGATCTCATCCAGGCGGAAGCGCTTGAAGATCTTGGCGAGCTCGCTGACGTAGGAGATGTCGGGCAACTTGGAGTCTTGGTCGGACATGTCGCTTGCTGGGTGGGCCCGAGTCAGGTGGGCCGGAGGAGGATGGCGGCGAGGGCACGGAGGGCGAGGCGGTAGGACTCACTCCCGAGCCCCATGATCACGCCTCGGCACGCGCCACCAGTCACCGATGAGTGCCGAAAGGACTCGCGTCCGTAAAGGTTGGACAGATGAACCTCGATCGCCGGGATCGCGACCGAGGAGATCGCGTCTCGAAGCGCGACGGAGGTGTGTGTGTAGCCACCTGGGTTGATCACCAGGGCCCGTTGAGGGGCCTCTGTGCCCCTCGGTTGCTGAGAATCCACACTTTTTGAGTCTGTGTGCTGAACCTGCGCAGGCGGGATCACGGGGCGTGTCTGGTCCTGCACGTACGCGGGGGACCGGGTGTGGTCCAGAACATGATCCCCCGCATGGTTGTGGATGAGATCGATGAGCGCGCCCTCGCTGTTGGCCTGGGCGGTCTCGACTTCGAGACCGAGCGACTCTCCCAGCGCGAGCAGATCGACGTTGATCATCGCCAGCGTCTCGGAGCCGTAGACCTCCGGCTCCCGCGTGCCGAGCAGGTTGAGGTTGGGCCCATGCAGCACCAAGACCCGCGGTCGAGCCCGTCCCCCATCGGCGGGCGAATCTCCTGGCCGCATACGCAAGCGATCCGACTCAGTTGACCAGATCGGCAGCCAGGGCCTTGGACTGGGAGCGCAGCACCCACCGGCCCTTGCCCATGTGTCCGGCCGACTCGAGCAGCACAGCCACAAAAAACTCGGACGAGAGCACGCGGACCAAGATCGTACCGAACTCGGCCTTGAGCGTGATGTCGGAGATCTGGCCCATCTCGAGGCTGGCTGCGGCGTCGCGCAGCTCGAGGAAGCGGAAGGAGAACTCCATCGCCATCGACTCGATGTCGAGGTCGAGCCCCTCTCGCACCCACTGCTCGACGGCGATGCCGTCGAAGCCCATGAGAATCGCGCCCTGTGCACTTGGCGTCTTGTCCACGATGTTTCGGAGGATTTCGTCCATTGCGCTCACCTGTGAGGTTGGCAGTCGATCGCCGCCCGGGTCAAGCGCGGCGTTGGGGCCGCCCGGGTCCGCGCGGCGTTTCAAGACCGCGCGCCAGAGTCAGAGTCGGGTTCGGAGTCGGTGGCTCGGGACACGAGCCGTGGGCTCAGGGCAGGTCCCGCACTCCAAGCGATCGCCGTGTCAGGGCTCGAGGTCGCAGCTCGGGTGGTGGACCGGCTCGCCCTGCGCAAACCCACAGGCGCCCACGAAGGCCGTGGGCTCAGGGCAGGTCCCGCACTCGTTGCAGTTGGCCAGGCAGCCCGAGCAGATCTCGAAGGGGAAGGTGAAGGCCCGGCTCTCGATATCACCGAGCTTGCTGCTCCCCGCCTGTCCCCCGTTGCGGGCCTTGAACACGACGGTCATCTCCAGGGTCTCGAACTGCCCGGGGGCGAGCCCCTCCCGCAGGCCCACGGCGACCTCGCTGGGCACTTGGATCAGCATTGCCTGGGAGTCGCCCCCGCCGAGCGAGTTGCTCGGCAGGCTGACCTCGAAGGAGCCGGGGGCGGTCCCGCCCGAGTAGGTGAAGGAGACCTCGGCGCTCTCGAGCTGGATCTCGCTGTCGTCGATTCCGGTGTTGCTGCGGGGGTTCGGAGACAGGTTGTTGGTCAACACGAAACCCATGCCGATACGGGTGTCGAAGGACACGTCGACGGTCATAAGCAAAAGAGGATCGCCGCTGACGGGGATCGTGCAGTCGTCGGCGCCGTTGAACCAGGCCGCCCTCTCCACGATCAAGAGATCTTGATCGTCGGCGCAGCCCGCCAGCCCAGACACGGACAGGAGGGCGAGGAGACTGCCGAGAACACGGCGGCGGCGACGAAGGGTGGGTGTTGTGCGAGTGACCATGACCAAACTCCAAGGCTCGCCGGCGCAGCGACGGCCGACGGTCGACAAGCTACGGCGGGAGCGCCGAGCCTGGGGCCCAGCCTAGCAATCCGGCTTCGGCTTGCGCAACAAAGCCACGATCTCTGCGGCCGTCAGGGCGAGCACAGCGGGATCGCCCAGTCCCCGCAGCCCGATATAGGAGATCGTCCCAAAGCCCCGCTTCTTGTCGTTGGCCAGCGCCGCCTCGAGCTTGGCCGCCCGATCATCGCCGAGCCAGGCGTCGAGGTCGGTCGGCAGGCGCAGCGCCGCGAGGGCCGCGACTATCTGAGCCTCGAGACCCTGCCCTAGCGCTGCCTTCGCCCCCACTTTTGGTGCACTCCACAGGCCCCTGCGCTCCGACAGACGGGCCATGGCGACCAACCCCAAGGCCACAGCCTCACCGTGCTGAAGCTCGAAATCGGACATCATCTCGATCGCGTGACCGACCGTATGCCCGAGGTTGAGGACCACCCGCCCCTTGCCGGCCTCGCCCTGCTCGCGCGGGTCTCGGCTGACGCAGGCGGCCTTGAGACCCACCGAGGTCGCTACCATCTTGGTCAACAGCCCCGGGTCCCGGGCATAGATGCCCTCGGCGGCCTCGACCACCTGGGCGAAGTGGGTGGGCGAGAACAGGGCTCCATGCTTGAGCATCTCGGCCAGCCCACAGCCGAGCTCCCGGTCGGGCAGGGTCTGGAGCGCCTCGGGATCGATGATCACGACCGTGGGGAAGTGAAACGCGCCGACCAGATTCTTGCCGGCCGCGAGATCGATGGCGACCTTGCCCCCGACCGAGGCATCGACCTGGGCGAGCAGCGAGGTCGGACAGGGTAAAAACGCGATCCCGCGCATGAACAGGGCGGCAGCCAGGCCCGCGAGATCACTGACGACACCGCCACCGAGCGCGACGACCACGTCGTGGCGACCCATGCGTGCCTCGATCATCCCCTCGAGCAGGACCGTGAGCTGGGCCAGAGACTTGCTGGCCTCCCCGGCGGGGATCGTGAACGGGTGGACGGTCAGGCCCTCGTCTTCGAGGCTCGCACGCGCGGCCTCTCCATACAGGGGCATGACGTTGGTATCCGAGACCAGCGCGACCCGGGCGGCCTTGGGGTGACCGCGGCGCAGCTCTCGACCCAGGCGCGCCAGCAACCCCCGACCGATCAAGACGGGATAACTCTCGTCCTCCGTGGGAACGGAGACGTGCAACGCGATCGGCTTGCGCTTGTCGATGGGCATGGCTCAAGGGCCCCTGACACGGTCTTATCCCGGGCGGCCGCTCCAGGGCAACCGAGCCCGACGAATTTCCGGCTCCGCGCGGCTGGAGCGGCCCAGACCCGGCCCATTTTGACTACACATCGCCCGGACCGGGCTCGAGATCGGGCTCAGGCTCGAAGCGCGGCCAGGACCGCCTCGACGACGACCGCCACGGGCCCCCGGGCGTCGACACACAGTCCCGCCCGCTCGTAGGCCGCCCGGCGCTGGCTGTCGAGCTGCCCGAGCTGGACCTCGAGATCGCGCGCGCCGAGCAAGGGCCGACGCTCGAGCTCGCCGCTGGCGCGCAGGCGCCCCACCAAGGTCGCAACCGGCACCTCGAGGTAGACGCAGGTCCCGGCCTCGACCATGTCGGCGACGTTGGCCGGGTCGACCACCACACCGCCGCCGGTCGCAACCACCGCCCGCGAGCCCCGAAATCCGGGTTCGTCCAGCAGGGTCCGCAGGGCCGCGCGCTCGCAGGCCCGGAAGTAGTCCTCGCCGTTGGCGAACAGCGCGGGCACGGAGGCCCCGAACATCCGCTCGATACGCAGGTCGAGGTCGATGAACACGGGCGCCTCGAGACCGGCGCTCGGGCTAGCGACGGCGCTCGGGCTCAGTTCGGGCCCGGCGGCAGCTTCGGCTTCGGGTTCGGGTTCGGCTTCGGCTTCGGGTTGCTCGGACGGCGCTCCCAAGCGCGCGACCAGGGCCCGGCCCACGCTGGACTTGCCCGCGCCCATCATGCCCAACAGGAAGATCGGCCCCTGGAGGGACCCACGCGACGACCGGGGCATGGGTCGACGCTACTCGAAAAACGGCGTGCTCGCGATCGCGAGCACGCCGTCTCGAACACCGGGCAGTCAGCCCGGGGCGGAGCCGAGCTCAGCCGCCGATCGACTCCGCGCGGTTCACGATCCTGGGAGTCAGGAAGATGAGCATCTCCGAACGATCGTCGCGCTCGGTCTTGTTCTTGAAGAACCAACCGATGATCGGGATGTCGGCGAACCAGGGCACCTTGGAGTGGCTCACGGCTTGGTTGCGCGTGTAGATGCCACCGATGACGGCCGTGTCTCCGTCGGTGATCAACAGCTGGCTGTCGGCCGACTTGGTGAGGATGGTCGGATCGCCCCGGGCGCCGGTGTTGACGAAGTCGGCCTCGTTCTTTTGGACCTGGACCTCGAGCAAGACCGCGCCCTCGTTGGTCACGTGCGGGGTCACTTTGAGCCCCAAGGTCGCGTTGACGTAGCGGGTGTTCACACCCTGAGCGGAGATCTGCGAGATCGGGATCTGCACACCCTGCTCGATCTGCGCCTCGGTGTTGTCGAGGGTCACGATCTTGGGCGCAGAGATGATCCGGACCTCGCCCTCGTCCTCGGCTGCGCTGAGCCTCAAGTTGGTGTTGAGGTTGCCCGCCAGGCTGCCGAAGCTGAACCCGAGCGCACCACCGCTGCCGGTCGACACGGCCGCCGGAAGGTCGACGGCGTAGTTCGGGTTGGCCGCGGAGCCCGGCAAGATCAGGCCGCTGACCGGCGACTGGTTGCTGCCCGAGCCACCGCCCACACCGATCGAGTTGGGGAACAGCAGGCCCGTGGGGTTGCCCGTGCCCGGGCTGGCCGTGAAGTCGAAGCCCCACTGGATGCCGAGTTGGCGCAGCCAGTTGGTGCGCGCCTCGACGATCCGAGCCTCGATCAAGACCTGGGGCGTCTGGCTGTCGAGCTGGCGGACCAGGGACTCGGCCAGAGCGATGTTCTCGGCCACGTCCATCAAGATCAGCGTGTTGGTGCGCGAGTCGGGGGTCACCGAGCCGCGAGAGCTGAGCACACTTTGGACCTTGGGCAGCATGTCCTCGACGGTCGCGTAGCTCAGGGGGATGAGCCGCGTGTCCAGGGGCTTGAGCTGGACCTGGGCGTTGGCCTCCTCGATAGCCTTGCGGCGCTCCTCCTCGAGGGTGCTCTGCGCGGCCACCCGGATCACGTTGCCCTCTTGGACCATGCCCAGCGCGAGCGAGCGCAGGATGATGTCCAGGGCCTGGTCCCAGGGGACCGCCGAGAGCTTCATGGTCACCGCGCCCTGAACCTCGGGACCGGCGATGATGTTGACCCGGCCGATGTCGGCGAACAGGAGCAGCACGTCCTTGATCGGGGCGTCCTGGAGCTCGATGTCGATCCTCTCGCCACGCCAGCGGCTCCGACTGCCGAGCTTGGTGCCGCCGGGGCGGGCCGCAAACACGGGCGGGGTCGAGAACCCGGAGACCTTGGTCCCGCCGAGGCTGACCACCTCGCTGCGCTGGACCGGGCCGTCCCCGAGATCGAGCTTGGTGCCGGGCTTGGAATCGGGCTTGGAGCCGGGCGGGATCCGAGCCGCCAGTTTGGTGTCGCGGGCGGCCCTGCTGCGCTGAGCCGCCGACTTGGGGAAGGTCCAGATCAGCCGGTTGGAGCGGCGGTCGAGCTTGATCTCGGAGGGTCCACCGCCCCCCGAAGCGACCACGATCTTGACGTCGTCCCCCTCCCGGAAGCTGGTGATGCGGTCGACCGGGCCATGGAAGCTGGTCGTGTCGAGGCTGCGCTCGAGGCCCCTGGGGATGGCGGCGTTGCGCAGCTCCAACATGTTCATGTTGGGGGTCAAGCTGCTGGCGTCGTAGATCACGGGCCCGTCGAGCTCGACCACGACATCGACCGCGTCGGGGCGATCCACGAATCGGACGTCGCGGATCTTCGCCTCGCCGGCGGCCTCCCGCTCCCGCTCCCACTGCTCGGTCAGAGACTCACGCTTGTGCTCGGCCTCGAGGGTCTCACCGAGGCGTTTGCCGGCCTCGGCGACCTCGGCCTTGTGATCCTCGAGCTTGTTCTGCTCGGCCTCCCCGGCCTCGCGGGTCCGCTCGAGCGACCCCTTGGCGTCGGCGTACTTGGCCTTGGCGCGGCGGTGCGCACCACGGCGGCGCTTGTCCGCGGGACCGTCGCTGCCCCCGAGCGCGCGAAACTGGGCCTCGGCCTGCTCGAGCTTGTGCTGAGCAGTGGCTGCGGTCGCCGTGAGCTCCCGATCGCGGCCGCGGAGGGCCTCCGCGTGGGTGCGCTTGTCCTCGAGCGCCGCCACGAGCGTCCCCCGGTCACGGGTCAGCGAGGCGAGGCGGCCATCGGCCGCCTTCACTCGGGCCTCGGCGACCTTTTTCGCGGCCTCGGCCTGACGGACTGCACGCTCGAGCTGAACACGCTCACTCTTTTTGGCCCGTTTTCCGGCTGCGCGCCTCGCCTTGCGGGCCTCGCCGAGCGCGGTCTCGGCCTGTTTTTGGATCGCGCTCGCCCGCTCGCTGTCGGACTGGGCGTCGGCCATGGCGTCGTCGGCCACCGCCAGCAGGTTCGCCGGGGTCTTGGTTTTGACCTTGGCCCCCTCACGCACACGCTTGGCGTAAGCCTGAGCAGCGACCGCTTCGGCCTGGGCCTGCCTGGCCCGGGCCTCGGCCTGCTCCGCATCGCGCTCGGCAGCGACCGCCTTGGCCTCGACCGCGGCGAGCTTCTCGGCCCGGTGACGGACGACCTTTCGGGCCTCGAGCAAAGTGTAGGCCGCCTTGTCCTCGATCTTCTCGGCCCGGTCTCGCGCGTCTTGTTCGAGCTTCGAGGCTCGCTTGCGGGCCGCCGACTCGAGCTTCGAGGCCTCGACCTCGGCCTCGGCCTTGATCGCCTCGGCCTCGGCTCGGATCTGCTCGGCCTCGCTCTGAGCCGCGCTCGCCCGTCCACTCGCCGCCTGGGCCCGGTCTTCCGCGTCGCTGGCTCGATCTTCGGCCGACTCCGCGCGGCGCTCGGCCGACTTGGCCTTGCTCTGCGCCGTCTTGACCTTGCCCTGCGCCGTCTTGACCTTGCCCTGCGCGGTCTCGACCTCGCTCTGCGCCGTGGCCACGTGGCGCTCGGCCCGGGCGTGCATGGACTCGATCTCCGCCTTGCGTTTGCCCGCGCTCTTGCGCGCGAAGTAGGCCTCGGGGGCGACCTCCTTGGGGGTGATGGTCACCACCAAGTCTCGGTCGTTGGGGACCACGATATAGCTGGACTCACGCTTGAGGTTCACGACCACGCGGGCGAGCTTGCTGTCGTGCTCCTCGACCGAGGAGATCGTCACCCGACCCACGGCCCAGCTGTCGACCGGCACATGGGGCACCGCCTTGCCCCGCTCGCTCGCCGAAATATCGACGATCAGCCGGTCCGGGGAGCTCAGCCTGTAGACATTGAAAGTCGGCTTCACGTTCCCCCGCAGCCGGAGGATCGTGGTCCCGTCGTCGAGCTCCTCGACCGTCAGACCATCGATCTGATTGACGGCCTTGCGGACCGAGATCGGCCGCTTGGTCCGGGCGCTGGCCTCCCTCGATCCTGGGGGCGAGCCGGCTTCGGCTGGCCCCGGTTCGAAGACGAGCACGAGCAGCGCGGGCAGGGCCAGCGCCGTCAGCGGGGACCAGCGATGCTTGCGAGAGGGCTTGACGTTGGGCTGCGTGTTCATAACTTGTGCCGTCGCTAGATTGAGGCGCGACGGTGCCCGTTGCCCGCCGAAGAGTCGGCGGGTGAAGGTCGGTTCAGGTGAACCGGCAGGTCGATAATTTCAGGTCGGCTGGGGGTCGAGATCCCGAGCTAGTGGTCTTTTAGATAGATGATTTTTCGCTCGCCACGCTCGAGGTTCCACCCGGGGGTGAGCTCGGGATCGACGACCTCGATCTCGATATAGTCGCGGTTGACCGAGGCCAGCAAGAGCTCCGAGGAGCTGAAATATTGCCCCTGTTTGACGCTCTTGGACTTGTTGTCGCTGCTCGACAAAAACAGGGCGGTCGGGGACACGTTCCGGCCTGCGTTGACGATCGCTATCAGGCGCAGATCGTCGAAGGTGTAGTCGGGGAGCTTCACGTCTCGCTGCCGACGGACGACCTCCACGGGCACGGGCTCGACCACTTGGGCGGCCGCGAAGTAGTTGTGAAAGGGATCCCGAGAGCTCGAGGAGAAGTCCTCGCGGGTCAGCACCGGGCGCGGCCGATCGGGGCGGGGCTCCTCCATCTCTTCGCCACCGTCGCCACCGTCACCGCCGCCGCTGCTGCGCCTCGACCCCCCCCCAGAGTTGATGGGTTTGGCGCCCTTGGGCATGCCGCGCTGCTTGCTCACGGGCGCGTCCTCGCTACAACCGGTGAGCGCCGCCGGCCCGACCCACAGCATCAGGCTCGCAGCCATGCCGAGGCGAAGCACAGCCGAGCCGAGTGTACCGCGAGTGTTGCCAGGGCCTGCCGGCTGTGCCGCCCGAGCCGGTCGAGTGCCTGCGTTCACGCTGCTCATCGCTTCTTGCCCTTGCCGCGTCGGGTGGACTCGTCGTCCCCGCCGCCTTGTTCGTTGTCGCCCAAGAGGCGGAAGGTGCTGGCGGTGAAGTCGACCTCGATCAGCGGGTAGCCGCTGTCGTCGAACTCCTTGCCTATCTTCATCTTCACGCCCTCGATATTGACGATCTTCTTCATCTCGGAGACCCGGCGGTAGAACTCACCGAGTTGGTGCCAGGTGCCGATCGCCGTGACCTCGACGGGGATCTTGGCGTAGTTGTCGCGGCGCTCCTCGGGCTGGGGCTGCCAGCGCTCGAGCTCGAGACCCACGCCCCGCGCCTCGAGCTGAAAGGTGCTCATGAGGTGGTCGATGGTCGACGAGTCGACGGGCAAGACCTCGAGCAGCTTCTCGACCTCCCGGTCGCGCTCGGCCTGCTCTTTGACCCGCCGCTCGTAGTTGGCGAGCTTGTCCTGGGCGTCGCTGAGCGCGGTCTTGGCCAAGTCGACCCCACTGGCGGCGGTCTCTCGTTCGGCGACCGCGTCGGAGAAGTACAAGAAGTACCAACCCGCGCCCACCAGGGCCGCGCCCAGGACCCAGAACAGGGCCAGCTGCCAGGCGGGGATTTTTTCGAGTGCGTCGAGGCGAGATTCAGCCATGATAATTCCTCAATCCCAGTACCGAACCTGAGCGGTGAGCTCGAAGACGTAGTAGTCCCGGTCGGACTCGCCGGGCTTGACCGGCTTGGCCGACTTGACTTTGATGCTGACCGCATCCCGATCGTCGACCTCTTCGAGCTTGTACTGCGGGTGAGAGATGCGAGAGAAGCGGGCCGAGGCGCGCAGCCCCTTGACGAATTCGGAGAGGTCGTCGGGATCCCGGGTTCCACCGACGATCTCGATGACGTTGCTGCCTTCGTCACGCAGCTGAGTGATCCACACCGATTGGGGGTCCCAGTTGGGGTCGAGCAGGGCGTCCGGGTCGATGAGCCTGCGCTTTTTGTATTCGGCCTGGTCGATGTCCGGGCCCTTGCCGCTGGTCAAGATGTTGGCGAGCTCGAAGTAGACGAACACCGGCGTCCGGCGCTTCTTCTCGAGCGCCTTCTCGGTAGCCTTGAGCTCGGTGTAGCGGTCGAAGCGGGACTGGAGCCCCTCCTCGTCGATCTCGGCGTTGATCTCGCCAGCTTGCTTGTTGATCTTGGTCGAGTCGTTCTTGAAGGCCTGCGTGTCCTCGGCGATCGTGCCCAAGACCAGGTAGCCGACGACCCCCAGCGCGACCCAGCCCACCAGCATGCCGATGGCGATGAGCGCTCCTTTCGACACCTGGGTGTCGGGGACCATGCTCTGGACGGCGGTCTTTCGTCCCGGCTGAGCCCGGCGCTTGGCTGAGGGTGAGAGGTTGATGCGAATCATCGGTTGTCTCCCTGGGCGCGCAGAGCCAGCCCGAACGCGACCGAGGCCACGGGCGCGTTGGCCCGGAGGTAGCCGACGTCGAAGCGCCGGGCGTCGATAGCGACCCGGGCGAAAGGATCGAGGATCGCGACCGGGACCCGAGCCCGATCTTGGATCGCCTTGGGAAGCTGCGGTATGAGCGCGCTTCCCCCGGTCAAGAACACGCGGCTCAAGGTCGCGTCGGCCGCATCGTTGATATAGAAGTCTACGGTCCGCTGAAACTCGGCCGAGACCTGGTCGGAGATCTGAGCGAGGATCCGATGGACCTCCTGGGGCACGACCTCCGCCGCGGTAGCCGCGCCGGAGCTCCCCACTTTGTAGGCCTCGGCGCCCTCCTGGCTGACGGCCAGCCGATGGCGGATCGCCTCGGTGTAGGTGTCGCCGCCGGCCGCTATATTCCGGTGAAAGACCGGTTTTCCATTTTGGATGATCGCGATGGTCGAGAAGTGGGCGCCGACGTTGATGACCGCCGCCGTCTCGTTGGGCGTGAGCCCCTGCGAGGACTCCACAGCGTTTTGTAGGGCGAAGGCGTCGGTGTCGACGACAGCAGGGTTGAGCCCGGCCGCCCCCACGACAGCGACGTACTGCTCCACGATCTCACGCTTGGCCGCGACCAGGGCGACCTCCATCTGACCCTCGGGCGTGCGCTCGACGAGCACCTCCCAATCGACGATGACCTCCCCGCGCGCGAAGGGGACATTTTGCCGGACCTCCCACTCCATCTGCTCGGCCAGCGCGGGCCCAGCCATGGCCGGGATCTGGAGCCGGCGGATGATCACGCTGTTGCCCGACACAGCCAACGCCACGTCCTTGCCACGCAGGCGGATGCGGTTGGCGAGCGAGCGGATCGCGTTGCTGACCGAGGCCGGGTCGACGATCGAGCCCTGTTGGATCGCCGCCGGAGGCAGCGGCTCGATGCCGAAGTTTTGTAGGGTCTGGCCTTTGCGACCGACCTTGAGCTGGACGAGCTTGACCGAACTCGATCCGATATCGAGCCCGATGCACTGCCGAGACATCCCTAACATTCGGGTTTCTCCTGTACCGACTGAAGTCGGCCTAATTCACTCGAATTCGGTGAAAAAATACGGTGTTGTCGTTTGTCGGCCCGAGTCGAGCCGACGCCGAGACGGGTCCCCGTGGGTGCTCCCGTGATCCGGGCGGGCGAGCTCTCGCTCCTGCGCTCGAGCTCCAGCGCGGGGGCGATCGACTTGCTCGAGCGCAGGCACGAGAGCAGCGCGAGGCGGCTCAGCTCTGGGCGTCGATGTCGGGCCAGACCTCGGCCCGCGCCGAGGGTTTGAGGCCGAGGGCCTCGAGGATCTTGCGCTTCGTGTCCATGCGGCAGGGACTGCCCGACTCGACCCGGTTGATGGTCAGCGGAGACACACCCGCACGCCGAGCGAGCTCGGCCTTGGACATCATCGCTTCCTGCCGGAGCTTGCGGACGTTGTTGGGCTCCATCCCAGAGCGCGAGCGCGCCTTGGACTTGCGCTTGGAGGGCGCCGACTCGGGCACGACCGACTCGGTCGTCGCCGAAGCGCTGGGCCCGTCCGGCTCGGACAGGTCCGACTCGGGGGTCGCGGCTGGAGTCGGGGTGCTCGCCGGATCCACGTTGGCGGCCTCGACCGCCCGCAGATCGGAGCTCTCGCTCGCTGCATCGTCGTGGCCCGCCATCTCGGAATCGCCGCCATCCATGGCGCCGGCAGAGGCCGGCACGGCTTTGGGATCGGGTGTTCCTGACGAATTCATGGTCTGAGACGGCCGTGGCGACCGGGTTCCACATTGTCCAACCCGCCGCCTGGCGAGTCAACGGCCACGTGCACCCCAAATGATATGTAATTGAGTGCAAGTGATAGGGATTTGATGGGTCTTTTAAGTAGGGACCCACGAGACCTCGCCCCGAACCGTGCTCGCTGGCGAGACCGCGAAGGGATGAGTTTTCTGACGTGGGCATGGACACGGGCATCTGACCTGCGGGCAGCGCGTGCACAAGCTTCCCACGCCGACCAGGCAGCTCCCAAAAATGCGTTGAAACGACACCCACGCCTGGTTCTTTGACCAGTGGCGCCTCTGTGGAGCGGCCTCGTACCTCGCGCCGCGAACAGCGCGCATTGCACACATTTTCAGACACCTGGGAGATCTACCCACAGTTTGGGGAGATCACCGAGCAAGCGGCAATTTCGAGGGCCGTGGCCTATCGTGACCCAGCGATGGTCGACCTGAGCGCGGGCTTCTCCAGGATCCTTGTCGTCGACGATGAGGAGCCCATGCGCCACATGCTCACCCTGCTCCTGCGCCGGGCGGGCTTCGAGGTCGCCTGCGCCGAGGACGGCGAGCAGGCCCTGGAGATCCTCGACGGGGTCGAGCCCCCGGACGCGCCCCCGAACTGGGGCCCGGTCGACGTCGTGCTCTCGGACGTGCGCATGCCGGGGCTCGACGGTCTGGCCCTCGCTCGGCGCATGCGCAGCGAGCACCCGGAGGTCATCCTCGTCACCATGAGCGCCTTCGGCTCGGTCGAGCTGGCCCTCGAGGCCATGCAGTGCGGCGCCTACGACTACATCTCGAAGCCCTTCAAACAAGACGAGGTGCTCCTGACCCTGCGCAAGGCCGAGGAGCGCCTGCGCCTGCGCCGAGACAACGCGCGGCTCCGGGCTCAGATCGCGACCTTGGAGGGCGGGGTGGAGGTGCTCGGTCGGCTGCTCATCCACAGCGCGCCCATGCGCAAGCTCGCCAAGACCCTGCGCAAGGTCGCCCGCTTCGAGACCACCGTGTTGATCTCGGGCGAGTCGGGGGTCGGCAAGGAGCTGGTCTCCCGGGCCCTGCACGAGCTGAGCCCCCGGGGGAAGCAGGGGCCCTTCGTGGCCCTCAACTGCGGGGCGATCCCCGAGGGCCTGCTCGAGTCCGAGCTCTTCGGCCACAAAAAGGGCGCGTTCACAGACGCGAGCAGCGACAAGATCGGTCTGTTCGAGGCCGCCGCGGGCGGGACCTTGTTCCTGGACGAGATCGGCGAGCTGCCCATCACCGTCCAGGTCAAGCTGCTGCGCGCCCTGCAGGAGCGAGAGGTCCGACCGGTGGGCGAGAACCACCCTCGTCCCATCGACGTGCGGGTGGTCGCGGCGACCTCTAGGCCGCTCGAAGAGATGATCGAAGACGGCGAGTTTCGCCGCGACCTCTACTACCGTCTGGCGGTCATGCCCCTGCGGATCCCGCCGCTGCGCGAGCGTCGCGAGGACATCGCCCCGCTCACGGTTCACTTCCTCCAGACCATCAACGCGCGCCTGGGCACGAGCTTGGTCGGCCTCGACGCCGAGGCCATGCGGATCCTCTTGGCCTACGACTGGCCCGGCAACATCCGGGAGCTCGAGAACACCCTGGAGCACGCTGCGGTCCTGTGTGAACGCGAGCAGATCAGCCCCCGCGAGCTCCCCGAGCGCCTCCATCGACGCCTCCGCCAACGCGACGATCCGAGCGCCGCAGGTTTCTCGCTGCACTTCTCCCCCGACGATCTCTCGGTCAAGCGGGCGGCCCGGAGGACCGAGCGTGAGCTCATCGCCCGGGCCCTCGAGCAGACCGGGGGCAACCGCACCCACGCGGCCAAACTCCTCGACCTCAGCCATCGCGCCCTGCTCTACAAGATCAAAGAATTCGGTGTGCCCTGAGGGTCTGGGAACCCCGGTCTTCGGGGCCATGACCGGGGTATAGTTCGGCCCCGATGTCCGCCGATCTGATCCTCGCCATCGACCAAGGCACCACGGGCAGCACCGCCTTGATCATCAACCGGGAGCTCGAGGTCCTGGCTCGGGCCAACCGCGAGTTCCCCCAGCACTTCCCCAAGCCCGGCTGGGTCGAACACGACCCCGCAGACATCTGGGCGAGCGTATGCGGGGCGATCATCGAGGTCATCGGCCGGGCCAACATCGCGGCCGAGCGGATCGCGGCGATCGGCATCACCAACCAACGCGAGACCAGCTTGCTGTGGCGGCGCGACGACGGCGAGCCGATCCACAGGGCCCTGGTCTGGCAAGATCGACGGACCGCCGACGCCTGTGATGCCCTCCGCGCCGCGGGCCACGAACCCATGATCAAAGCCCGCACGGGCCTGGTCCTCGACCCCTACTTCTCCGCGACCAAGCTGGCCTGGACCCTCGACCACGTCGACGGAGCGCGCGCGGCCGCCGAGGCCGGTGAGCTCGCTGCGGGCACCATCGACACCTACCTGGTGTGGCGCATGACCGGCGGGGCCGTGCACGCGACCGAGCCCAGCAACGCGTCGCGAACCATGCTCTGGCCGCTGACGGCCAAAGCCCGCGTCGAGGGCTCGCCGGCCCCGGGCTCGTCGGTCGACGGCTCGACCGGCGGCTGGGACCCGGAGCTCTGCGCCCTGTTGCGCGTGCCCATGGCCGTGCTCCCCGAGGTCCGCCCCTGCACGGCCCACTTCGGCGTCACCCAGGGCGTCCCCGGCCTCCCCGATGGCATCCCCATCCACGGCATCGCGGGCGACCAGCAGGCCGCCCTCTTCGGCCAGGCCTGCCTCGAGCGCGGCCAGGCCAAGTGCACCTACGGGACCGGGGCCTTCGTCATGCTCAACACGGGCTCCGAGATCGTCCGCTCGGAGCACGGCCTGCTGACCACGGTCGGCTGGCAGATCGGCGACCAGACCACCTACTGTCTCGAGGGCAGCGCGTTCATGGCCGGCGCGGTCATCCAGTGGCTGCGCGACGGCCTGCAGTTTTTCAGCGCCGTCGGCGAGGTCGAGGACCTGGCCCACACGGTGCCCGACTCGGGGGGGGTGATCTTGGTCCCGGCCCACGCTGGCCTGGGCGCACCACACTGGCGACCCGAGGCCCGGGGGCTGATCCGTGGGTTGAGCCGCGGGACCACCCGGGCCCACATCGCCCGGGCCGCCCTCGAGGGCATCGCCCTCGAGGTCACAGACCTGCTCGAGGCCATGGTCTCGGATCTCGGCGCGCCCTTGGACAGCCTGCGTGTCGACGGGGGAGCGGCCGCCAACGACCTGCTCATGCAGATCCAGTGCGACCTGATCGGGGTGACCTTGGCGCGGCCCACGGTCCTCGAGTCGACGGCCATGGGCGCGACCTTCCTGGCCGGCCTGGGCGTCGGTCTGTGGTCCGACACCCGCGCAATCTCGGCCGCCTGGTGCCAGGACCGCCAATTCGTCGCGGCCGGCGACGAGCTGGCCATGGCCCAGCTGCGCGAAGCCTGGCGGGCTGCGGTGGCCTGCGCCTGAGCGACCCTGGGTCGGGCCTGAACGACCCTGGGTCGGGTTCCCGCGGGATCGAATTCACGCACCCAAACTTTCTTGCGTCCACCGGCGGGAGGCCGCGTCTCCCCAAACATGCAGGCAGACACGCAAACCCACACTGATATGAACCAGACCGCCGTCGAGTTCCCGACCCGGACCCGCGCCCACATCGCGCTCGCCGTCACCGACCTCCCGCAGACGCTCCAGTTCTACCGGATCCTCCTGGGCGTCGAACCCAGCAAGCTGCGCCCGGGCTACGCCAAGTTCGAGCCCCACGATCCGCCCCTGAACCTGACCCTCAACGCCGTCGAGGCGGCCCCCCTACCCCCGGCCGCGCCCGCCCACTTCGGAGTCCAGGTCAAATCGACCCAGGCCGTGCTCGACAAACGCGACGAGATGGACAAAGCCGGCTTCGGGCACGTCAGCGAGACGGGCGTGGGATGCTGCTACGCGGTCCAGGACAAGGTCTGGTTTCAAGATCCGGACGGCAGGCGCTGGGAGGTGTTCGTGGTCACCCAGGCCGACACGGCCGAGCACACCCAAACCCAAACCCAAACCCAAACCCGAGACACCGAGGCGGACTGTTGCCCGCCGACTTGCTGCACATGAACGAGCCCAGCGACAGCGGCCAGCACCGGGCGACCACGGCCGCTCCGACCGACTCGGGTGATCCCGAGCGATCCTGGCGCAGCATCGACGCGACCTTGCGACGCTACTTTGCGACCCGGGTGGCGGACCCACAGCTGCGCGCCGACTTGATCCAGGAGGTGCTCTTGCGTGTGCACCAACAGGGCGCCCGGCTCGGTGAGATCGAGCACCTCGGCGCCTGGCTGCGCCGCGTCGCGCACAACGTGACGGTCGACCACCATCGCCGCCACCGCCCCCTCGAGCCCCTCGACGCCCCCCTCCTCCCGGCGCCCGAACAACGGCCCGACGACGCGGACCCTGATCCCAACCAACTGCTCGGTACCTGGGTCCGCGCCCGCCTCGGCGAGCTGTCCCCCGAGTACCGGGCGGCGATCGAACTCACCGAGCTCCAGGGCCTCAGCCAGCGCGACGCCGCCCGGGTCCTGAGCATCCCCTACTCCACGCTCAAATCCCGGGTCCAGCGCGGCCGGGCCCAGCTCCACGCCGCCCTGATCCAGTGCTGCGCGGTCGAACTCGACACCCGCGGCAAGGTCCTGGCGTTCTCGCCGAGGCCCCGGGGCCCCTGCGGCGTCGGCCCCTGCGGCGCCGAACCCTGCGACGACTGCTGACGCTCAGCGGACCACCGCCACGGTCACCAACACCCCGTGTGGCTCCACGCTCTCCCACTGCTGCAGCTGAGCGTAGCCCCGGCCCAGCCACTGCAACACCCGCGACTGGGCACGCTCGGCCCTGGCCGCCGGCGGCCGCTCGAGCGCGAGCAGCTCTCGCACCAGCCGGCGCCGAGGTTGGGCCAGCTCGACCACCAAGGTCCCCGGCTCGAGCCCCGCCAGGCAGGCCTCGGGAGGCTCGGGCCGCTCCAGCCGAACCCCGAACAAGAGCACCTCGAGGCGGCCCAGGTCGTCGGCCGAGGGTGCCCCGACTGCGCCTTCCTCTGGACCGGAGACCCCTGCCCCCAGCGTGGGCCAGCTCGCCAAGATCGGACGCAGAGATCGAGGTGTACTCGGGCCGGTCCAGGCCCCGACCCGCGCTTCCCCGAACAGAACGGGCAGCCACGCGTCGAGGGGCGGGCAGGGCAGGTGGACCTCCACACTCGCGAGTGTACTCGGGACCACTCGGGCGACCCCGACATCGACCGCGACCCACTCGGGCGACCGCGACCCGCTCGGGCGACCGCGACATCGACCCGCTCGGGCGACCGCGACGTCGACCCGCTCGGGCCTCGGGGGCCGTACACTCGCGGGCGGTGGGTTTCAGGAGCTTCTTGATCGGAGAGACCTCGAGCTGGGCCGGCCTGGCGCGCTTCCCCAAGGTCGCACGTCAGCACGCCCTGGCTGCGCAGGGGCTGCCCGTGCCCGAGGGCGCAGTGCTCGAGCTGGGCCGGGCCAGACAGCTGTTCTCCGCCGTGGGCCTGGCGGCCGCGGCCGACGATCGGGAGACCGAAGATCTGGCCCTGGCCTGGGCGCGAGCCCAGTTCGAGGCTGGCCACCGGGTGATCGTACGCAGCGCGGGGCTGTGCGAAGACGGCGAGCACAGCAGCGGCGCGGGCCTGGGCATGTCGGTCGCCGGGCTCGAGAGCCCGCGCGCGATCGGGGCTGCGCTGACGATGATCGCTACCCACGAACGAGCGACGGGTGGCGACGACCCAGGCGGAGAGCAGACCCTGATCCTGCTCCAGCGCGAGATTCAGCGGCGGGCGCTCCTGGTCGTGGTTCGTGGCGTGGGCGCTCCCGACTACGTGGAGGTCCACGGACCCGACGCCGGGCCCGAGCCCCTGGCCGAGGGCCGAGACCCCGACTGGGCCGGACCCCTGCGCGAGTGGGGGGACGACAGCCGCGGCCTGGTAGAAGCGCTGATCGACACGGTCGCGGCCCAGGAGGCCGGGCCCCACGGGGTCGACCTCGAGCTCGTGGTCGACCCCCGCGGCGACCCCTGGCTGGTCCAGGCCCGACCCCTGACCGCCGCGCTCCACCCGAGCTGGCCCGAGTTCCTGGCCGCCGTGGAGGCAGAGCGCGAGGACACCCGCCATCCCGACCCCCGCATGCGCGGGCGCCTGACCCTCGACGGCGAGCACAACCCCACCCCCCTGTCCCCAGCCCACGCCTGGGTCATGGGCCGGCTCCGACACCTGCGCCCGACCAAGGCCGGCGATCCGGTGGTGCTCGCGGGCTGGCTGTACATGCGCGCCCTGCCCCGTGAGCTCGGCCCTGCAGACACACTCGACAGCGCCACCCAGAGCGCGACCGTCGACATGGACGCCTCCGAGGCCCTGCTGTGGCTCCGGGACACGGCCCTGCCCCGAGCTCGCCGGGCGCTCGAGGACTTCGACGCCTCGCTCCTGGCCGAGGGCGGTATGAACCTCGAGGCCGGCCTGGCCGCCGCCGAGGCCCTGTTCCTGGGCATGATCGACGACTATGTCGACCGCCTGGTCCCCGCTCGGAGGCGGGCCCTGGCGGCCACGCGAATGGAGGCCGAGTCCACGGCGACGACCTCTGTGCCCCTGACCCTCCTCGATCGCGACGCGTTCCTGGATGTCCTGCCCGCGGCCTGGGACATCGCCAGCCCGAGCCTCGCCGAGCTGTTGACGGGCACCCGGCCGACGCCGCCCGCCAGGGTCGCCCTGCCCACCGGCGCCCGCGCCCGCGCCCAGCTCTTGGGCGAGTGGGACGACCACCTGTTCGCGCTCGGCCTGGCCCCCCTGCGCAGGCTGTGGCTGTACGCAGCCACGCGCCTGAGTATGCGCAAGATCGACCGGGTGTTCCTGCTCTCGGGCGACGAGCTCGTCGCCCTCGACCGTGACCCGAGGGCGCTCGGGGATGCCCGGGCCCGCGACCGAATTCTCGACGACCGGGCCCGGACCTGGAACCGACATGCAGAGCTGGATCCACCGACCCGGATCGTCGACGGGCAACCCGTGCCGCTGCCGGTCGGTGGGTACCTGCGCGGTCTGGCGATCGGCGAGCCGTTCTCCGGCCCGGTGGTCCAGCGCCGAGACCTCCGAGATCTGCTCACCGACCCGCCGGCCGCCGGCACCGTTTTGTGCATGCCTGCGCTCACCGCTCAGGCTGCTGTCGCGCTCGAGCACCTGGGTGTCCGGGCGGTCTGTACCGAGTATGGGGGGGCCCTCGCCCACGGCGCGCTCATGGCTCGAGAGCTCGGTCTGTCCGCGCTCATCGGCTGCCGCGGCTGTACCCGCCTGAGCGAGGGCCAGGCCGTACACCTCGACACCCGCTCGCGCCGCCTGGTCCCGCTTTGAGGGCTCCAGCAAAGCTCCCGGGCGGACCCCCGGCGGTTGCGGTCGCTGCGCTCGAAAAACTCAAAAGTTCTTGAAATCGCTGGGCTTTCCGCCCTAACATGCTCCCAACGCGGACGTCGCGCGGACGTCTACGGAGCGGAGCGAAGCGGTGACCAAGTCAGAGCTCATCGAGCGAGTCGCCCAGGAGTCGGGCATGACCAAAGGGCGCGCCGAGATGGTGGTCAACACCATCTTCGACGCGATGACGGCGTCTCTGGTCACCGGCGACGGGATCGAGATCCGGGGCTTCGGCAGCTTCACGGTTCGCCAGTACAAAGCCTACGAGGGCCGCAACCCGCGGACCGGTGACGTGGTCCACGTCGCGCCCAAGCGGCTGCCCTTTTTCAAGGTTGGCAAAGAGCTGCGCGAGCGCGTCAACGGCAGCTGGCAACACGAGCCCGACAGGGCCGAGACCACACCGCGTGGCAGCACCGGCACCCCGAGCACCCGCACGCCGACCCGCCGCCGGGATGAGAACCTCTCCGAAGACGTGATCTGAAGCTCGCGGTCTAGAGGCCCCTCAAGTCGCCGGTCGTGAGGGCTCAGAGCTCCGACTTGAGCTCGGGGAAGCGCTGGAGGATCTGCCCGATCGACTGACCGTCGGGATAGTCGCGCAGATAGATCCGCGCCTGGGCGAGGCCCCTGTTGATGTAGCCGGCGTCGATGGCCGCCAGCATCAGCCGGTAGCGGGCGAGCTCGGCCTTGGGGTGGTCCGGGTCGCGGCGCAGGAACTCCTCGATGTTGCGGGTCGCCGATTGATAGTCGTGGGCGAAGTCCATCCGCAGGATGCCCAGCAGCAAGAGCCCCTCCACGGCCTCCGGCTCCCGGTCGTAGGTGTCCACGAAGTCGCTCAGGCAACGCCCGGCCCCAAAGCGCTTGTGCCCGTCGTCGTAGAGCGCCCGACAGCGCTCGAACTCGGCCGCGATCTTCAGCTTGTGCTCCCGGGCCGCGTCCTCGATGTCGTCGAGCAGCGAGGTGTCGATGCCCGCGAACTCGGGCGCCGCTCCTCGGAGTCCAGGCTTCGGCTTGGACCTGCGCCCACCCGCGCGGTCCTGGGCGAGCATGTCCGAGACCATGCGTTGCGTGTCGACCTCGTCGAGAAACACCCGATCGAGGGTCCGCTGCTCGGGGTCGCCGCTGAGCCCCGGCACGGTCCAGGCCTGGGGGATCTGTCCGAGCGCCGACTCCCCGACCCCCTCGTCTTGCTCCGCGAGCGCGAGCGCGGCCGCGACCTCGCGCCGGCTGACGTCTCGGTAGGTGAAGTCGCGGACGTCGAAGCGAAACCCGGCCTCGACCTCCCCCTGCCAGCGCCCGGTCGCCGGGTCGAGGACCTCGACCCGACCGCGCAGAACCGCGACCGTGGTCCCGCCCTCGTCGACATGGACCGTGAACACGGTCCCGAGCACCCGGACCAGCGCGTCCCGGGTCCGGATCTGGAGCACCGGATCTTCGGGGCGGCGATCGTAGCGGACCGCGAGCGTGCCGGCGTGCAGACCAAACTCGAGCAGCTCGGGGGTGGCCCGGTTCCAGCTCGCGCTCGTGTGAGGTTCGAAGCTCGCGACCAGGCGACCGACCACCGCGACCTGTAGCGAGTGATCTTGGGTCCGCAGCCGAGCCCCCTCGCGCAGGCTGTCGTTGGTCGAGGGCCGCCCCTCACGATCGAAGATCGCCCCCTGCCCACCGACGACCCGACCAAAGCGCTGGGCCTGGTGGGCCATATGGCGACCATGGGGAATGCGAACCCCGTCGCCGTAGTGCGGGCTCTCGCCTTCGCCGACCTCGACCCACTCGGCGGAGGGGGTGGACTGGAGTGGATCAAAGAGGCGCACGCCAACGCTGGGGATCACGAGCGCGACGACCAGGACCGCGGCCAGGACCACGAGCGCACCGACCCCACCGGCCGCGACCCAACTCCCCGGGACCCAAGCCTGCCTCCCCTGGGCGGGCGCGCGGGCCCGCTGTGCGGCCGCGTCTCGCTCGGCGTGGGAGCGGGCCAAGATCGCCCGAAACTCGCGCTCCCGGGCGAAGCCCACCAGCTTGGGGTTGTCGGGTCGGCGGTAGACGGCCTCGAGGCCGTGGTGGTAGCGCTGGCACCCTTCGCAACAGGCGAGGTGCGCGTGGTAGCGATCCCCGAGCGCGACGCTGGCTCGACCGCCGATCACCCGCTCGCTGTCGTCACGAAACTCGAGGCACCCGTAGTGGACCCGGGGCCGCTCCTCCGCGTCGCGGTCGAGCTCGGCCGCCCAACGTTCCCACGGCTCTCCGGGCCGCTGCTCCGAGCCCGGTCTCACGGCGCGCTCACCAGCTCCCGCAGCTGCTTGCGCGCCCGCGACAGGCGATCGCCGACCGTCGAGATCGGCCGCCCGACGACCTCGGAGATCTCCTGCAAGGTCAGGCCTTCGTAGTGGTAGAGAACAAAAATTTCCCGCAGCTCGGGCCGCAGCCGGGCGAGCACGCGCTGGGCTTCGTCCCGGGCCTGAAGTTTTCCGGGCGAGACTCGGTCGGCGCCGCGCCCCAGATCGAACACCCGCAGCGCTCGCTTCATGCGCTCTCGACGAAAGCGCTGACGCAGGAGGTTGTGCGAGGTGTTGGCGGTGATCCGGTACAGCCAGGTGGAGATCGAAGACTTGCCCTCGAAGCCCCCGATCGCGCCAAAGGCCCGGGAGAACACGATCTGAACCAGGTCGTCGATCTCGCTGTCGGCCCCGTGGAGATTGTGGAGATGACCCCGAACCCGGGCCTCGTGGACCTGGTAGATCACACGCAGGGCCCGTTCGTCGCCGCACTGGGCCAGACGGATCAGCTCCCGCTCCCGCTCCCGCTCCACCGACAGCGCCGGGGTCTCGGCGTCCACACAAGGGGCGAGGCCGGGCTCATCGACCTTGCTCTCGCCCGTGATCCGAGCGCCGATCTGCTGTGCGAGCCGGCCGGCCCGCTCGACCCGCTCAGCCATGGTCGGAGGCCCCCCAGTCGCGCTCCCAGTCGCGCTCCCAGGATGGAGCCCGCCCAGGTCTCGAATGCCGCTGGCTTCCCTTTGGTTGGCGTCCAACATGCTGGATGATGCTGTGACCGAGGCGGCAATCCGCGCTCCGTCCTGATCTCCGACACCGTCGGCCCGCGTTTTTCCAGTCCCAATCCGACACCGGCGTCGGTTCGAGTCTAGCAGCCCCTGGAAATTCCTTCACGACCCCCCTGTGGTAGCACCCTGCGGTGGAGATCCCCGCCCGCTCGCGTGTCGCGGGTTTCGATCCCCAAGATTTTTGGGCTGCCCCCGTGTCCCCCGCGACCTGGCTGTCCATCCGTGACAAGTACGCCGCGCTCGCCGCCTTGGCCTCACAACCCGACGACGAACACGGCCGCCGCCGGGCCCGCTTGCGCGCGGTCGCCAAGCGCTGGCCCGCCGCCTTGCGCGAGGCGGAGCTGGCCGGTCCACACCACATCGCCGACCGGCTGCGGGTGGCCGAGGCTGGACTCTCCGGCACGCTCGGCCGGACCCGCTCCGAGGTCGCTCGCGCAAACGACCACGGCGCCGCGGCCCTGCTCGCCGAGGAGCTCCAGGGTCTGCTCGCCGATCTGCTCCGTTTCCGAGTCCAGCGGGTCCAGCGGGTCCAGCGAGTCCAGCGAGTCCAGCGAGTCCAGCGAGTCGAGCGGGTCCAGCGAATCCAGCGAGTCCAGCGAGAGGGCCGGAGCTCGGCCGCGCTCGGGCCCGCCGATCTCTCGAGCTTCTCGAGCTGGCTGCAGACCCAGGCCGAAGCCGAGAGCCCGGCCGTCGTCGCTCGCTGGCCGGCCCCCGAGCGGCTCGCCGCCTTGATGGCCGGCTCCAAGTTGCACACACGCACCACCTACCTGTGGCTCAGCGCCCGCACCGGGCTGGCCGTTCCGGTCTTGAACCAGCGCCTGTTCGCCCGCCGCGGACGCTGGGATCGACACGCGGACGACCCACCCTGGGCCCACGATCTGCCGTCCTCGACACCCTGAACACCCTCGAGCCGACCATCCTCGCCCACTCGGCCACCTGTGCCGCGCCCCAGGTGATAGGTTGGGGCATGGATCCGGGGATCTCTCGTGCGGCCGCCGGTGGTGCTCTGGCCCTCGTGCTCGCACTCGGCGCTTGGACTGGAAGCCGGGTCGCTCGGCACACGGCCCGGGAGGCCCAGACATCCATGGAGATGCGGGTCAGCCCCGAGGTCGCCCGGCTCCAGGCTCGATCTCGCGGAGCCGGAGCGGAGGACAGCAGCATTATCTATTCGACCCGAATGGAGCTCGCGGTCGAGGCCCTCGGCATCGAGTCTCCCTCGCTCGAGGAGCTGCGCCGACCCAACACCTTCACCCAGCTCATCGACGCCGCCGCCCCCCGGGTCTTGGCGCCGGGGGAGTCCCTGCGTGTGGGCCCCCTGTCCTTCCAGACCAAGGTCGAGGAGCTCCCCATCAGGCGCGCGGACATACACAGCTCGCTCAGGCACACGGTCGGCAGGCTCGAGAACCACGGCCCGGTCGCCCTCGCCTACCAGCTGCGAACGCAAAAAGCCGGGAACGATCGCTGCCAGATCCGCGCCATGCTCCGCTACGACGCCATGGTTCTCGACCCGGGCGAGGTCGTGGAGATATCCCTGTGCACGGACAGCGAGCGCATCGAGATCACCGACCTGCGGACCTTGACCCTCACCCCCGTGGGCGCCCACTGGGTCGGCAAGCTGTCGCCACGCATGTTCGGGGCGGACACCAATACGGCCCGCGCCCACAACCCCGGCCGGGACATCGTCCAGTGCACGGAGCTCGCCCACCCCGACGTGCTCGCGGCCCTCGACGCTGGCGAGTACGGCTGGGAGGACATCGTCGACTACTTCAGCCGCCACGACTGCGGGTACTACGCCTGGCTGCCCAGCTACCGTCTGGCGACGGAGCCCACGGGCTCCCTGCCCGTGCTCTGACCGGAGCCAG
>Ga0256845_1000644_pt1 | contig 31780 bp, 24 predicted proteins | sample RiftiametaG_FD_189101 | JGI IMG/M metagenome (GOLD analysis project Ga0256845, IMG submission 189101) | Tube worm associated microbial communities from hydrothermal vent at the East Pacific Rise, Pacific Ocean - Riftia | ecosystem: Host-associated > Annelida > Integument > Unclassified ...
TTATAAAAACAAAACTTATGTCTGTTTTGACGCAGACAATGATATTATGTATTACAATTTAATGAAGGCTTGGAAAGAAAATGAGGAAATAGCATTTAATTTCCATAATGCCCACGAAATTAACAACCTTAGAGATGGAAGTAGTGAGGAACAGATAAAAAAAAAACTTCGAGAGAGGTTAGCAAATACTAAAGTCTTAGTAATTCTAATAGGAGAAAAAACAAAGAATTTATACAAATATGTCCGTTGGGAAATTGAGTATGCCATTGGAAAAGACATTCCAATTATTGCCGTAAACCTTAATAAAAAGAAAAGGCAAGATGATTTATGTCCACCAATTTTAAAGGATGAGCTTGCTATTTATGTTCCATTTGGACAAAAAATAATTGATTATGCTTTGAATAATTGGCCATCAAATCACTCATCTCACAAATCAAATGGAGATACAGGAGCATATTATTTTAAAAAAGAAGTCTACGAACAACTAGGATTATAATAAAGAATTGAAGTAAGTTTGAATTAACAATGGGGACGGTGCTGTACAGTAGTGCATTTTGTCGGAGAAACGGAATTGTCCGGCAGGTTTGAAAAATCGATGGCAAAATAGGTCTCTGGTCCAAAGCCGACAGTTATGTCTTCTTTGACGATTTTAAGATAAAAAGTAATTAAATAGTTAAAGATGTTCTGGTGATTTGTTAGAGTTGCTGTTTATGTGATCGCATTATTCAAAGCGGTTAAGATTGATTTAAAATTTTAAGAAATTATGCTATATAATATAGATAAAACCAAATATGTTTTCTGGCAAGATGGCGATATGTAGCTTGGGTATTTGGAAGACTACCCCGACTATTGGACTCAGGGGGAAACGTTAGATAAATTAAAAAAGAATCTTTTTGATATTTTTAAAGAATTAACAAGCGGGGAAATTCCGGCTGTCAGAAAAACTGCAGAATTGCATATCTCTTGAAAAGGACAGATTTAATAAAAAAACTTAAAAAGAGAGGATGTCTATTTATTCGACATGGGGGAAAACATGATTGGTATCAGAATCCGAAAACAAAAATGTCACAGCCAATTCCACGACACAGGGAAATTAATGAAAATCTTGCAAAACATATTTTAAAAAAACTTGAGAATTTATAAATATAGTAATCTATTCAGCGAAATTTGGGTCGATGCTGTGCAGTAGTTCATTTTGTCAAATTAAAAAGAATATTCTGGGAAATTAAAAAAATTGATGGGAAAGTAGGTCTCTGATCCAAAGCCGACAGTTATGTCTTCTTTGATGATTTTACAATAAAACCCACCAATCCCCCAACAAAACATCCTTGACATTCAAATATGATTATGAAAATATATTGTTGATATGTATGTTGTATAAAAAGGGATTAGTTGTCAAAGGGGGGTTATAAAATGAAGCAAACAGACAATATCAAACAAAACAGCATTGTCCAGATTGTGGTTCGCGTCTCACGCAATCTAACCTTATTTGTTGTTTTAACATTGGTCATAATATCTACAATGTTTTTTGCCTCGTTATGCTATGCTGAAGAAAATGAATTAGCCGAAGGTATACGTCCATTCGAAAAAGTAAATTTATCGTTATTCTCTCTAAAAACAAACCCTGTATACCCAATACCGGGAGAAACTGTACAAGTTTTAATAGGTGTACGAATTAGCACATCAGTAAATAATCTTAAAACTCAAGCAATACATTCTAAGATCAATTTATATGAAGATCATAAAATGATTGACACGGTTGACGTTCAACTGGGCTCAGAAAACGATATTGAGATTACAATACCATGGACACCTATAAAGCCTGGCTCATACTCACTCACAGCTATTGTAGATCCTGAAAATCAACTTTTTGATCTGGAACCTTTAGATAATTCATTTTCTATAGAAGTGATTGTTGCTCCTAAACAATCAAGAGATGTTAATCTTTCCATTGCAGTTGTTGATAGCAAGCCAGTAGAGCGAACAAAAAATGGTAACTTTATAACACGCTTGACAGTAAAAAATGATGGGTCCTATGCATCTCAAGATATTCTGATACTACGCTCCGGGAAACAGGTGATAGCATCTAAGTTTCTTCCTTTAATATCCCCTGGATCAAAAAAACAAATTGAATTTAATTTATCGCATATATCAATAAAAGGTAGGATTACAGCTGAAATCAATCCGAGATTTGGTACGCATAAGAAAGTAACTATAAATACTAAAACTAATGAGAACGATGATAAAGAATGTGATTTGTATATTTCTTCTTTATCGCTAAATCTAAATCAAATAAAAAATGGTAAAAAGAATATAACTGTTAGTTTTCGAATTAACAACAGGGGTGAAAAATCAATTCGTACTCCTTTTCAAACTACTATCAATTTGCTGCCATCCGGTTCAAGTAATTTACAAAAAATCATCCAAAACTTCGAATTTGAAGTTGACTCTATCTCTGGAAATGATTTTGTCGCTGTATCACATACATTCTATGATGTTCCAGATAAATTTGATGCAAGAGTAGAGATAGATAAAGAGCATGAAATACTCGAAAGAGATGAAGCTAATAATGTTCTGACATCACGATATAAAAATCCTATCCCAAATGTTGGACGTTGGGTTAATATTGGTCCATATCGTATTAATCATAGGATGGGTGCGGTAGGACGTGTACATCAAATTGTAATTGACCCTGATAATCCGGCAATAATTTATGTTGGTGCCCCAACAGATGGTGACGGTTGTTATGGTGGACCGGGTGTATGGATGACAAAAGATGGAGGTAAAAACTGGAGTCCCATTACCGATGCATTGCCATCCTTGGTCATTGTAGGTCTTGCTCTTGATCCGTCAAATAGTTCACGCTTATATGTAGTTACACCAGATAAAGGAATTTGGCAGTGTGAAAATGGTGGAACTGTTAGCAAGCTATTAACCAAACAAAATCTTAACCCTCATGGAACAGTCGATTTGCTCATTGATCCAAGAGACACAAAAAGAATGTATATGACAAGTAATGATGGAATATACCGTTCCATTGATAAAGGGAAAAATTGGAGCTTGGTTTTGTCAGGAGGCAAAGGAGTTGATATTCTTTTGGACGGAGGAAACCCTAAAATCTTATATGCGACGTTACGCAATGACAAAAATATCAATGCAAATGCTATTTATAAAACTATTAATAGAGGTGATAAGTGGAGGAAACTGACTGGATGTTCAACAGGTCGTTTGCCTGCAGTATCCAAACCCACCAGCATCTATGTAACAAAGTCAAAAAATATTTTGTATGCCTTATTTGCTGATGGAGATGAATTTAAGATTTATAGAGCGGATACAACGGTTAATTGTAAAACCCGTGATGGACTATCCGGTTATGTTTGGAAGAAGAGATTTTTGCAGAAAAAACCGAGTAGTATGTCGTGTATTCAAGCTGATCCGAATGATCCTCAGCATGTGTATGGTCATTATGTGGGGGGAGATTTTTGGAGATCATCTGATGGCGGAAAAACTTTTAAGAAAATTCGTGATGTACATATGGATCATCATGCTTTTGCTTTTGATCCGAAGAATTCGAAGATTATTTATACCGGTACCGATGGAGGAATATTTAGGTCAGATAATTATGGAAAACAAAATTCGTGGAAATTTATAGGCGAAGGTATCAGTAATGTGGAGTTTTATGATATAGCAAACTCCGTATCCAACCCAAAACTCATGATTGGCGGCACTCAAGATAATGGAACTGTGATATACGAGGGCAGGAGTGTTTGGGGACATATTCTTGGTGGAGATGGAGCCATAGTAGCGATTGATCCAAAAGACGATCGAATCCTTTATGGGATGAATCAATTTTCGTATTCAATAGCACGAAGCAAAAATAAAGGCGGTCGCTTTTACTGTATTACATGTGGATTAATGAAAAACAATTGCGACTTTACGAATGTATACTTTCAGGTTCATCCAACGCAACCTGCAAAGATATTTTTGTCATGTAATTCCCTTTGGAGTAGTATTAATCCTGGCTGTGGTATATGCACTCCGAAGAAGCCCGGTTATGAGAACTGCCCGCAAGCTAAAGACGGAACGTGCTATCCTTGCCCTAATAGGAGTTGGAAAGGTGGTCCACCCATTAGCAAATGGATTGAGGAAATAATCCCGAATAATGGAAAGATTGTGCGTTCAGCTATTGATCCGGATTATAATATAGTTTATGCAGGATCCACGACTGGTGAATTATATGCCCGTGAGGGAATTAGTCCGCAAATAATAGCATTTCTACATCCGAGAGGAGTACCCAGGATAACAGATATTGAGATAGATCCATTTCTTAAAAAAGTTATTTATGTTTCCTTTGATTGTGCAGGTGAAGGACGTATTTATCGTTTGACACGATCTGATAGTATAACGAATCACCCATTCTTTTCAAATGTAACAGACATGACTCCTGCTGGTGCTGGTCTGCCAAATGGAATTAAGGTGAGAGCGGTGGCTGTGGATCTTATGAACCCATACACTGTTTATGCAGGAACTACAAAAGGGGTTTATCGAGGTGTATCATCCGATAAGGGTGTAAACTGGAAATGGGATCCTTACAAAACCGGAATGCCTGATGCAGTTGATATAAGTGACCTTGAGGTTCAAGAACTAACAGGAGTCCTACGAGCTTCAACCCGGGGACGAGGTGTTTATGAAGTATTTACAGATTTTCCTGTTGGAAGTTTTGTTCATGCTGAAGGAAGGATAACTCTGCTTCGCATCAATCTTCCCGGCACTAAATATGGTATACCACCAAATCAATTAGATGCAGAAGTTATCATTGCTATTGATAGCTACCCGGGTAGAGTATTTGGTTTGAAGTTAAGGGCAAATGGATATGAAAGCAGTGCACGAGCTATGTTCAATACTCTTCGTAATGCCTTTGCAAATAACATTAAAATTCACATTGAATATATCAAGAAGAGTGTGAGAACAGGAAATATTTTGCGTGTTATTACAGCTTTATAATAAATATTTCTATTATTTAACAAATAACATTAAAAGGAGAATTATCATGAAATCTAAATCGTTACTTATCAGTGTTCTTGGGGTTTTTTTTGTTTTATTAACTTTATTATCAGTAAACGTTGAAGCAGCTCAACTAAATCAAACATCCGGGAAAGTGACTTTATTGAGAATAAATTCACCTAGCGGAATAGGTTCAGGCTATGGCTCTAAACAAGATTTTATAGATGGAGAAGTAATCATAAAGCTTGATAGTCATCCGGGATCGGCATATGGGTTTCAATTGAGAAATAATGGTGAACGTCCAGTCCATGAAGCAATGTTTGCACTACTTCAAGATGCTTACAAAAATAATTGGAAAATAACGATTGATTATTTAATAAATCCAGGCAAAAAAAATGGGGCTATCCAACGAATATGGGTAGCAAAATAGATTTAGTAGCCAAGCTGTAATTCATATCGTAGATTCCAGTTTGTTTAGATGTAAATAATATCTAAAGACTATAGAGTCGATGCTGTACAGTGGTTCGTTTTGTTAGACAAAAAGAACTATCTGTCCGGATAAAAAATCGACGGTAAAGTAGGTCTCTGGTCCAAAGCCGACAGCTATGTTTTCTTTGATAATTTTAAGATAAAACAAAGCAAAAAGCCCAAATCCCCTGACGAAATATCCTTGACATTCAAATATGATTATGAAAATATATTGTTGATATGTATAACAACATAAAAAGGATTCCATATTTCCATAAAATCTTTTAACCTTTTATTAAAGATATATTTATGATATATTTTTTGAAAATTATAATTGTCGTTGGTCATATACCATTTGATTATGGATTCTTTAAAAATATTTTCAAGGAGAATTTGTGATATTTTTAACCTTTGCCATTATTTTTTCAACTATAAACCATCTGCTTTTCAAAGCATTTGCCAGATTTAACATTGATCTGTTAACAGCAATTGTCTTTAACTATTTTGTTTGTGTAATAATCGGGTACGGCACTTCGGTTGAAAAACTCTTTCAAGGTTCAATTTTTACACAGAATTGGTATATATTCTCAATAATTCAGGGGGCATTATTTGCCGTTAGTTTTTTTTTAATGGGAAGAACAACAAAAAAATATGGAGTTGCCGTAACCAGCCTTGCAACCCGTCTTGCAGTAGCCATACCTGTGGTTGCAGCATTTTTTCTCTATAATGATATTATATCGGTGACAAAGATAACCGGCGTACTCATTGCCCTTTTTGCCCTTTATCTAAGTTGTGCCGGACAGGAAAATACACCATCGGTATCAAAGACAAAAGCCTTTCTTCCTGTATTTCTATTTATATCATTTGGTATGCATTCTACTTTTATAAAATTTGTGCAGGAAAATTTTTTAGGGAGTACATCATACAGTACATATATAATGTCATCATTTTTGGCTGCATTGATATTAAGCGGGTCGATTCTCCTTTGGCGAGTAATCATGAAAAAATGTATTTGCCAGTGGAGAGATGTTGCAGCAGGTATTATCCTGGGATGTGCAAATTATGGTGCTATCTATTTTCTCATCCGGGCACTCAGTGTACCGGGATGGGAGAGTTCACAACTCTTTCCAACCATTAGTATTTCCATTGTTATATTAAGTTCTTTGGGTGCCCGGATCTTTTTCCGGGAGCAAATTAGTCGGAAGATATTGCTGTCTTTGGTTATTGGAATCGGGGCTATAGTACTTGTTAATATGTAATGAACGACAACGGTGACGGTGTTGTACGGTAGTGCATTTTGTCGGAGAAAAAGGAATAATTTAGCAAGCTGAAAAATTAATATTCATATTTGATTATGAAAATATCATATTGATATGTATTGCATTATAAAAAGAGTAACATATTAAGGAGAAAAATATAAAAAATATTAGTCTTTTGTATTTTGAGAAGCAGGTAGGAATAAACTGATTGATGTACCTTTTCCTAAATCGGATTCTATGCGAATAAAACCTTTATGCTGAAGTAAAATGACATTAACCACTGCCAATCCAAGTCCTAATCCCTTTTGAGTCACGTTTTTACGGGTACTAAAATAAGGATCAAAAATATTGGGCATATCTTTTTTTGAAATACCATGTCCGTTATCCTCAAAAGAAATACAAACATATCTTTCAAATGGTGTGTTGTGAATTTGCAAGGTATCAGCTCTTTGATTCGTGGCTTTTACTTTCAGCTTTCCCTTTTTCCCCATGGACTGAATGGCGTTGGTTACAATGTTTTTGATAGCTTGAGAAATATCATTAATGTTACAGTTTATCGGATCTAAGTTTGCACTAATATCGAAATGGCACTCAATCAAGGAATCCTGCAAAGCTTCCAGGGTTGATTTGCGTATGATCGGTGCTATTGACTTGATTAGTTTTTCGGACTCACCACTATTTGCAATAAATAGAAACTGCTGAATTAAATCGGCTGCAGTTTGGCTTGCTTCGTTAATTTTAAGTAGTCTTGAATGCATAAGATTGTTTTTCTCAACTTCATTAAGTGCTAATCCTAAATATCCCTGAATAATTGTAAGCAGATTATTAAAGTCGTGTGAAATACCATTTGCCAAGTTTCTTGATGCCTCTAATCTGGCTATTTTTAAGCGTTCTTCTTCTATCAACTTCTTTATACTTATATTTTGAAAAAACATTAAAAGAGCAGGGTGTTGTTTATATTCAATTGTGTTGTAATTTATTTCAACATTAATTTCACGATCATCTTTATGCTGTAATACTGTTTCAAATTTTCCGGTCTTTTGTTTCCCGGAATCCAAACTTTTTTGAAATTTTTTAAACTCCTTTAATTCGGAGGAGACAATAAATTTAGTTAATCTGTTGTTAATAATTTCTTTTTCACTATACCCCAACATATTGGAAAACTGTGCGTTTTGAAAAATAATTACATCTTTTTTAACGATGATGATTCCTTGCGTTGAAGTTTCCACAACAGTTTGATATTTTTTGCCGGATTCCTGCAATTTTGCTGTACGAGTAGCAACAATATTTTCCAATTCCAACTTTCTGCGTTTAATTGAATGATTTCGTTGTCGGATAAAGACATATACTATAAAACCAATAAGAATTAATGTTAGAGTTTGAAACCACCAAGTGTTTTGAAGAGCCGGAATAATTCGAATTTTTAAAGAGTCCCCCATTTCGTTCCACGTCCCGTTATTATTAGAAGCTTTAACATGGAAAACATAATGTCCGGGAGCAAGATTAGCGTAAGTTACAAATCGTTTTTGTCCGATATAATTCCAGTTTTTTTCAATACCCTCCATCATATATGCATATTCATTGTTTTTTGTGTTCACATAATTCAACGCTACAAATTCTATAGAAAAACTGTGTTGTTTATAATTAAGGGTAATCTCGTCCGTATCTAAAATACTGCGATTTAAAACTACACCACCCTTTATTTTTTCCCCGATCTTTACATTTTGTCCAAGCACTTTTAATCCTGAAATCAGTACCGGTGGGATATAGGGATTATTTTTAATATTTTTTGGGAAAAAAGAATTAAAACCGTTAATGCCTCCAAAAAACAGTTTACCTTTTGCACTTTTATAATAGGCACCTCCATTAAACTCAAAACTTTGTAAACCGTCTTGTTGACTATAATTTTTAAATTTTTTTGTTTCAATATTAAATTTTGATAATCCCAGATTTGTGCTAATCCAGAGATTTCCCGAATTATCACTGAGTATCCCGTTAATTACGTTATTGGGTAGACCGTCTTTTACTCTAAATACGGTATGTTCTTGAGTTTTAGGATTAAATTGAATTAATCCTCCTGTACTGCCTATCCACATAGTGCCTTGTTGATCTTGAGAAATAGAAAAAACAGGACGATGGATCATTGCTTTTATATTATAAGAAGTAAAAATACCGTTTTTAGGATCAAGGACGCAGATTCCCCCTGCTGTTCCTGCCCAAATCATTCCTTTACTGTCTGCAAATAGTACTAAGACAACGTTATGAATTAAACTTTTCTTGTTTCCAACTTGATGATTATAATGTGAGAAACCGTTTATTTGTGGAATAAATCGGTTAATTCCCTTATTGGTAGCAACCCAAATTGTTCCACTGTCATCCTTGATTATGGAGGATACGATATTATCGCTTAAACTATTTGGATTTTCAGGTTGATATAGATAGCGTATAAAGTTATCTGTTTTTCTTATAAAGCAACTAATTCCATTGTTTGCCGTTCCTATCCAGACCCGCTTCTGATTATCCTCACAAATTGCCCAGATTTTATTACTGCTTATACTTTTGACATCTTTTGGTGAATTTCGATAATTTTTTAAATTTCCCGTCTTGGGATCATAAACATTTAATCCATTACCGAATGTTCCAATCCAGAGCAAGTTTGCTTCATCTTCATATAAGGCAAATACACTATTGTTGCTTATTCTATCAAGATTTTTCAGATTATTGTAGTGACGATCAAATAATCTTGTAGTTTGATTGATTTTATCCAGTCCATTGGCATCGGTTCCTATCCATAATGCACCGGAAAGATCTTCGAAAATAGCCTCAATAAAATTTCCATTCAAACTAAAATAGTCACTTCGATTGGTGAAAAATGATTCAAATGTTTCTCTTTTTTTATCCAAAACATGTAATCCGTATTCCGTTCCTATCCATAACATGCCAAAACGGTCTTCAAATACAACCCTTATTATATTGATGGGCTGAACAGAGTCCCCGTCATTTTTTATAAGTCTGTGAATAAAAGTATCTGTGTTAGAATCCAACTGAAAAAGTCCATAATCACTTCCAAACCATAAAGTTTCTGTCCTGTCTTTGCAAATTGAAAGTATTTTTCTATGGTGAAGCCCTATATGTCCTTCTGTTCGTATTGGAAATCTTTTTACTTTGCTATCTTTAGAAATTTTTTGCATTATACCAATATTGGTAGCAAACCAAATTGTATTGTTTTTATCCTCCAGAATATCGTTAATAACCAAGGATTCGGAGAATTTGCCGAGATGTATATCTATTGGGAAATTTTGAAAAAGACCGGTTTTTCGATTAAAGATTTTTAGACCACTTCCATTAGTTCCTATCCATAATTGACCTGAACTATCTTCAAAAATGCAATTTATTGTATTGCCGGGATTATCTAATTCCTTTTTATTCGTGAGGAAATTAGTAAAACATCCGGTAGAAGGGTTAAATCGATTTAACCCTCCTCCATTTGTACCTATCCATATCAGCCCCTCTTTATCTTCATAAAGGCATAAGATAAAGTCGGAACTGATACTATTCGAATTATTGATATTAACTCTAAATGTTTGAAAATCATATCCATTGAATTTGTTAAGTCCGTTTTGCGTTCCTAACCAGATAAAACCCTTTTTATCCTGTAATATAGCAGTTACGCTATTTTGGGCAAGACCGTCTTTAGAAGTGAAGTGCTGAAATTGCAAGGAGGATTTCAAATTTGTACTGCTGTAAATCGCATGAGTTAAAACTATGAGAAATAAAATAATAATACCGGCATGATTTTTTTTAACTCTTAGAATAGAAGAATCATTTCTAAACACGCTATTATTTTATCAAAATAATGATTACAAAACAAAAATAATTTCAAATTTAATTCTTTCTCAAGTTATGTTTAAAATGATTTTCTTTCTTGCAAATTTTAAGAAGTATCCTCCCGTTAATATAGATAATTTTTGTAAAGGAGAGTAAAATAAAAAAAGTGTGAAATATATAATCTCTATTCTGATATTAACAATTATATCTTTGTCTTGTAATAAAAATGAAGAAAACCTATTGGAAAAAAGGAATGATAATGCAATTAAAATAACTGATTTTTCTCCCAAAAGCAGTCAGAATCCTTGTTTTTCACCTGACGGACGATATATTATATTTACTCGATTTCTAAAGGGATACAATACCGGTGCTTCGGAAATTGTTAAAATTAAAGCGGACGGAAGTAGTGAAGAAATTATTGTTCCGGCAAACAATTCAAATAATGTAAATGTTCCTTTTGGGAGTTGGGTTGGTAATAAAATTTGTTTTGCATCAGACAGAGCAGGATCAGCAGATGAAATTTGGATTGTGAATAGCAATGGAAGTGACATGCAACAAATAACGACACATTCTGAAGAAGGAGGCATATATTACATAGAACCGGTATTTAATCCTCAAAATTCAAACCATATTGTTTTCGAATATGTTACTGGAGAAGATGACTCGATTGCCATTCATCAAATCGCATTTTTAGATGTAGAAACCGGAATAGTGACTTTAATAACAGATGGATTATTTGATGACAGGTTGCCAAGTTGGAGTAATGACGGAAGCAGAATTCTTTTTCAAAGGAAAAATTATAATCAGGATAAAGGGTGGAGAGTTTATGTGGCAAATATAGAGACAAATTCATCGATCTCAATTAATTCGTTAAGACTGATCTATTTTGGAGAATCCGAATATACGGATTGTTCTTGGGGTTTTAATGATGAGTATATATTGTGTTCAAGTCCGTTTGGAGGAAATGATATGCCGAATATATGGCTGTTTCCTCTAAATCCTGCAGAATCTCCGATCAGAAAAACAAACACAAATACCTATGAAGATGGAGCACCTTCTCAATCCCATAATGGAATGAAAATTGCTTTTGAGAGTCATTTCGGTGATACTGAAGAGGAACCATCAGAAATATGGATATTAGAATAAGGGATAAGAACAGGGCGATAGCTTGTTTCTCGACAAGAAATCAAAAATAAAACCGTTTATAATAAGGGTAACTATATAGCTATAACGAATTTCTCTCCTGCTTTGCCTGAATTGTTATACTTTATGTGATCATACTGCCTTCGGGGTTGAATCATGGTAAAATAACCTTATGGATGGAAATAGAAGAGAAAATATCAAAAAGGGGTTAAAAGTTGCAATTGTTTTAAAACAGGATCAGAGAAGCGGACGGTTGACCGAAGGTGTTGTTAAAGAGATCCTGACAAAATCTCCGGTTCATCCTCATGGAATAAAGGTCAGATTGACTGACGGTCAGGTCGGCAGAGTGAAAAAAATCCTTTAAAAGTGAGAAATAGTAAAAAGTTCTTTTTATTTATCGCAATTGTGATCGGGATCTATCTGTTTGTTAAATATAATCAAAATATCACCGAATTGCCCCCTGTTACAAATGCAGGGAAAAATCAAACTGTTTTAAGAGCATTTCAAAAGCATTTAAAAGGTGTTCAGGTTAGTGGTGTGGGAAGTGTAATTCGTGTTCTTCCTGATGACAACCGGGGAAATCGTCATCAAAGATTTATCCTTCGACTGTATTCGGGTCATACCCTATTAATTGCACATAATATTGATGTTGCTCATAGAATAAAACTATTGAAGAGAGGAGATGTTGTCCGATTTTACGGTGAATATGAGTGGAATGCCAAAGGAGGGATTATACACTGGACACATGACGATTCGAAGGGGCATCATAAAAACGGATGGCTGAAGCACAATGGAGAAGTCTACCGGTAAACAACAACAGGGAGGGTGTCGGACAGTATTGCATGTTATAAAGAAAAAGAATGGCAAAATAGGTGAAAAAACATTGACATTATAATGTTATTGTGAAAACATATTGTTAATATGCATAACAATATAAAAAGGGAGTATAATTTATTTTTACGGGATATATATTGCCTAATTCCTTAATGGAGAGGTTTCAATGATTCTTAAGGAAGGATGTAATTGTAAAAGGGGAAAAAATGTTTTTTTATCAAGTATAAAAGTTGCCGTATTTATAATATTTATATCACAAGTGCCGGTATATCAAAGAGGTAATTAATGGAAAATTCAATCGAGTTACTTGACTATTTATCTAGAAATTATTTAGACAAATACAACGGAATCATATTAGATCCGATATTATCCGACGATGTATTTATTCCCATAAAAGATCAACTACATTTTTTTCATATAGATGAGGTTGCTCGTTCATGGAGAGGAATTAATACGGAAAAAAGTAAGGGTGATGACAATAATGATGATATTTACAGAGGTTACCGTACCGCTAGTATTTTAACCAGTTGTGCCGGTTCGAATACTCCGGTTATATTCTTGATAGAGGGAAATATGTCACAAATTTCCGTGAACATAGGAACTTGCACCCCTTTGCTGTTAAAAGGGAAAAAAGAAAATACCGAGAATGCTAAGCTTGTCATAGAAAAAACACTCTCTTCTAGTTTTCCGGGAATTCATATTTCAAACAAGCAATTTTTTTCCCCTGCTTTAAGCTGGGTAAATAAAAGCCCAAGGTTTGTTGGTTTGGTAACGGGTACTCCCAGTTACAAAGAAAACAGTGATAATCGGGTTACTACCCAAATGGATATCCTGATTCGCTCTATGAGTGGATGGGAATGGGGTTTTGTGATTATTGCACAACCATTGAAAGAAGTGCATGCAAGTACTCTTTTTTTTCAATTGATAAATGAAATAGATAGAGTAAAAGATGCAATGGCATCTAAATCCGTACATGAAGAATTCGCAAAAGCATATATAGAAAGATTAAGTTTAAAATTAAAAGAATTTCAAGATAGTTTGAATTCCGGATTATGGACAACTTTTATGTACTACTATACTTACGAAAAATCATCTTTTAATTGTTTGGGTGCTTGTTTAAAAGGTTGTTTTAACGGGAAACATTCTTTTCCGGATCCAATTCGTGCTATTGAATATCCTGCACTAAAAAATATTATAAATTCTTTTGGGCAAGTTTTACAACGTCCCGATAATTCTTTGAGCTACTTCGAATACCCATATCGCTTTCAAACATTGCTTAGTTCGAATCAACTTTCATCAATTCTTCATCTTCCAAGAATCGAAATGCCGGGTTACCCTGTATGTGACTTGATACATACGGATGTGGCTGTCCATCATAATCGTAGGGAGGCAACAATACGATTGGGTGATGTCCTTGATTATGGGCAGGAGGTAGGTAATGATTATCCTTTGTCTCCCGCTATGTTAAATAAGCATGCACTCATAATCGGTGTTACCGGTAGTGGGAAGAGTTATACTTCTCAATACCTGCTAAAGCAACTTTGGCATCAAAATATCCCGTTTATGGTTATCGAACCCGCTAAAAGGGAATATCGGAACTTACTTAAGGATCCTGAAATATGTCCGAATATAGCAATATTTACTTTGGGTAATGAATTAGAATTTCCATTTCGTCTTAATCCTTTCGAATTCGAGTCTCATATTTCAATATCTTCACATATTGATTTACTAAAATCCGTATTCAATGCTGCATTCCCAATGTGGACTGTTTTGCCTCAAATTCTCGAACAAAGTTTGCATGAAGTTTATGAGAACTATGGATGGAATATAGTAAAAAATATAAACTCCAGACTTGAAGAAGGAGAAACCGATAGAAGTGAAGCTTTTCCTACTTTGACAGATTTACAGCAGGCAGTCAATACGGTAGTGGATCGTCTTGCTTATTCGGCTGATAGTGCAAAAGAACTTAAAGCGGTTCTCGGAACACGTATTCAAAGTTTACGTATTGGTGGAAAGGGGAAAATGCTTGATACAAGAGAATCTTTTCCTATGGATAAATTATTGGAAAAACCTATCATTTTCGAGATAGAGAATGTCGGTGATGATGATGAAAAGGTATTTATAATCACTCTTTTGCTTTCAAAAATCTATGAACATCTTCGCGGTCGAAAAGGAAACGATAATAAATTGAAGGGAGTTGTTGTTGTTGAAGAAGCCCATCGCATTTTTCCAAATATCAAATCGCAAGCCAATACGGATTTTTCAAACACTAAGGGTAAAGCTGTGGAAACCTTTGCCAATATGCTTTCGGAGGTTCGTGCGTATGGGCAAGGATTTATTATTGTTGAGCAGATTCCTTCAAAACTTTCTCCCGATGTTATTAAGAATACTAATGTGAAAATCATTCATAGAACGGTAGCCGGAGATGATAGGCGGGTGATAGAACAGGCAATAAACCTTGAAAATAAAAAAAGTAATATTCTAGCATTGTTAACGGTAGGCAAAGCCGTTGTATTCTCGGAAGGGGATGATCGCCCTATAATGGTTGCTGTCGATAACAGAAAAAAGGAAAGAAAATTTCCATATCCGAAACAATATATACCGAATTTATCGGATGTCAAAAAGCAAATAATCAATCGATTTCCAAAAGTGACTTACGATTGTATTGCTAACTGCAAAAGATATATTCCGGAGAAACTATTTGATTGTAATGTGGCACAAGAGATTGCGGAAAAGGATGAGATGCAAAAAATATTTTCATTTTTTCTGCTGTCCGTATTAGAGAAACCGGAATGTATTATTGATGAATTAAATAAAGTATTAGTCCAAATCGATCTATATTGTTTTGGTTTGGAAAAAGATGATTACATGATCCAATCCATATTAGTTCATGGAATAAATTTTCATTTAAAGATACTTGGTAATATGTACGGATGGTCATTTAATGGGATAAATAAACTTATAAAATTATTAATTCCTGCGGTTTTGGAAATGTTTATTGCTACTCGCACCTCTAAAAGAAGTAGTTTCAAAAGCATATATAATTTAAAAACCGTTAAAGAGGAATATATTAAATTATGTGATCCTAAATTTGATCCGTTTTCTTTTTTTCTGTAAAACAATCGGTGCTATGCTGCAATATATTTGCCGGGAAAAAAGAGTAACCGTATAAGTTGAAAAGATTGATATTCTCATATGATTATGAGAATATACCATTGATACATATAACAATATAAAAAGGGAGTAATAGTTATGGATTTGGATCTCAAATGAAAGCAATAGACAATTGCAATGAGAAAAAAATATGAATAGAAATAAGCTCTTGGAGAATATCATGAAAAATAAAAATTCAGTTTTAGAAGAGTTGAAAAACTTAGCAGAAGATGATTATAAGGCATTTAATAGCAGAATAATTCAGACTAAGCAAAATACATTGGGTATACGTGTGCCGATTCTAAGGAAAATTGCAAAAAGGATAGTACAAAATGATGCAATCGAATTTGTCCGGATGGATAAGCAAAATGTTTATGAAATGATACTTCTCGAAGGAATGGTTCTCTCTTATATGGATAAATCATTCAGAGAGATATTGCCTTTAACGGAACGCTTTTTAAGAAAAGTGGATAGTTGGGCACAAATAGATTCAACTATAAGTGATTTTAAAGGTATTTCCAACGATAAAGAAGATGTATTAAAAATAGTAAAAAAATGGTTGAAATCCGATAAAGAGTTCATTGTCCGTGCCGGACTGGTTATTTTGCTTGCACATTATGTGCAAAAAGAAAATTTAAAGATTATTTTTGATTTATCACAAAGTGTTAAGCATGCCGGATATTATGTTTACATGGGAAATGCATGGCTTATCTCTGTTTGTATGGCAAAGTTTCCCCTCGAAACAATTGAGTTTTTTAAAGATAATCGTTTGGATAAGAAGACATTGAATAAAGCAATTCAAAAATCCTGTGAAAGTTATAGAGTTTCAAAAGAGCATAAAGTTTTGATAAAAAAATTAAAAAGAAAATAGATTGATATAATTCCCTCTTTTTTGATTTTATTTTATAATTAGCAAATGAACAGATCGGTTTTAAAAAATAGTAATAGAATATTTAATTTGAAAACGGCAATATTTTTGGGGATGGCAGGAATTATGGGAAGTGTTGTCCTGTTTGCCGGTGATATGCTTCTTTATTACAATGGAAGCAGCACGGATTTCATTTCGAATATGGGGAATTCTTCACCGGAAAGAATTATCGCAAGTGGAATTTGTGCATTGATTGCCACATGGTTGTATATGCTTGGAGCCGGACAGATTTACTATGCTTTTTCGCCTGAAAAAAGATGGATACGATTGACGGTTTTTCTTACTTTTTCATCAATAATGATTGCATATGGAATTGTGCATAGTGAATATATTGCAATCGCCACTTCAGCTAAAAATGGAGTGGAAACCGGATTGACGCCAAATGCACTGACAGGGCTTGCAATTGCAGTAAACAGTATATTGCGTAAGATAACCTATATTCCATTTGGGATTTTTACAATATTGTTCATTCAGAGTGTCTGGATGAAAAAAACGTTATATTCCCGTTGGATCATTTTTTTCAGTCCGGTAGTTTTCTTTTTTCTTATGGGACCGATTGTAGGGATTTTAAAAGGGAAATGGAAAGTGATAGTTGGAGGCGGTTATCTGAATTTAATTCTATTGCTGTTTTTTACGGTTACAACTATTTCTCTGTTTAAGAAAAAGGAATGATAAAGTTATTTTCAGATTTGTTTAAAGTATTTTTTTTATAATCTTTTTCAGTTTTTCTTTATCACGCAAATGTATTCCGAAATCCCTTAGAATTCCATTTTTATCAATTACCCAGTATGACGGAATTAAATTTACTTTATAAAGCCTTGCAATATCATCATACCATTCTTTCCCCGAATGGATCATTTTCCACTTTATCTGATTTGCTGCAATATATTTTTCCACCTGTTCTCTCTTTTTATCAAGGCTTATTCCGATTATTTCAAAATTTTTATTTTTAAACTCATTGTAAATTTTTTTTAAATGAGGGATACCTTTTACGCATGGCGGACACCATACTGCCCAAAAATCAAGTAAAATAACTTTTCCTTTTAATTTGGAGAGAGTGATTGATCCACCTGATACCAAGTGAGATGTGAAATCCTTAGCCGGTTTTCCTATTCCTATGGAAGCTTTGATACTTTTGATAATTCTGTTAAAGCGTGTATCTTTTTTCAATGGAGAAAACTCCTCTTCATAAAGAACCCCATAAGACAACAACCCCTGTTTGACAGCAGTTTCAAGCCATTTAAATGCAGTTTCATTATCTTTTGATTTTAGAGCTATTGAAACAATATCCATACATCTCCATGGAGATTTACGCTCAACCAAATTATAATATTTAATACTGGATTTCAGAGCGTCTTTATAACGATTTAGTTTTAATAGAATCGTTGTTTTTTTATTGAGAAGTTTTAATTGTTTGTCTGTTTTTTGAAGATCTTTATTAACAAGTTCCAACTCCCGAAGGTACTTTTTCTGTTTATCAAATTTTTCTGCTTTAGAGACCTTATTATCTTTCTGAGCAAAACCTAAATATCCGGATATTAATAGAAAAGCCAATGTAAAAATTAATAAAAATTTTCTTTTCACTTCAACCTCCCTGAAGAAAACAGGGGAATAATTCTTGCAAAATTCCCCGCAGGTAAAAATTTATTTTTTTATGATATAAGAATTATTATAATTAATCAAATATTTTTGCAATTGAATTATTAAATGATTGATATTGGGATATGTTTTTGTAAATATTCCTACAATATGAGACCACTTCCGACAGTATTCCTCCTTCGATCTCAACAGGGAGATCGGAATAACGGCACTTTATCAAATGCAGCCTTATTATAAATAATAAAGCGGTTATTGAAACAATAATTTTTTTATGAAAAAATAGAATAAATATGTTGTTTTTTTATAAAAATGGTTGAAAAGCTGTGGAAATTATAAAGTCAAAAAAAATATTTCGCTGGATTTTAATAATTGACAATATAAATAATTATCTTACGATGGATCTGTTTGGTGGTCCTAAAATTATTAAAATGTCATGGGTTATAAATCTACATAAAGGATTAACGCTCTTTTTCGTATTAATGTTAATGAGTCTTTTTAACAATTTTTCAATGGTTTCCTATGTTTATCTGGCTCTTCACGGAAGTTACGGTTTTATATGGGTGATGAAACATTTTGCCTTTCGTGATAAAAAGTGGGAATCAAAGACCACTTTTTCCGGAGCATTATTTATCTTTATTTTCCTATCAACATATTGGGTAGCTCCATTTATTCTGATATCCGGTGTACTTAGAAATTATCCTTTGGAAATTTCCGTTCAACTTATCACTATTTCAATAATAGTATATGCCATTGGTATTGCGATAATGATTGCTTCGGATTGTCAGAAAAATATTACTTTAAAATTAAAAAAAGGACTTATAACAGATGGAATGTTTCGATATATCCGACACCCGAACTATTTGGGTGAAATGATGATATATTCCTCTTTTGCCTTGCTTGTTGGACATTGGATTCCCTGGGCAATCCTTGCTGTTTGGTGGATTATGGTTTTTTTTGTAAATATGATGATGATAGAATCGTCCATTGCAAGATTTCCCGATTGGGAAGAGTACAAAGGAAGAACAGGGATGATCATTCCATGGAAAATTATAAAAAAAAGAGGCAGGGTTTAATTATAGTATTATTTTCTGTATATTATTGTAAGGAGAAAAATAGATGATAGATCAAATTAACAGTGAACAAAGAAATAAAATTAAGGAAGCTCTCTCTTCAGGCAATAAAATTGAAGCTATTAAAATCTATAGAGAAATTACGGGAAAGAGTTTGAAGGAGTGCAAGGCGTATGTGGGCGGGTTGATAGCTGAATTGATTGAGCATGATCCCGAGAAGTATGCTAAATTATCTTCATCCGGGTCCGGCTGCCGATCAGCTGCAATGTTTCTCGTTGTTGCTGGAAGCGGAATTATTGCGGCATTAAAGATCTTACTGTAAAAGATGGGATTTTGCACTGCAATAAACTGTATGGACGGGAGGACGCAACTTCCTGTTTTCAGATATTTGGAAAAGAGGTTTAATACAAAATATGTTGATATGATAACTGAGGCAGGTCCTAATGGGATCCTTGCTAACGGAATTGATGATTTTTTAGTTGAATCGATTATAAAGAGAGTTAGAATATCTGTTGAAAAGCACGGTTCGGCAGGGATTGCAATAGTCGGTCATTTTGATTGTGCAGGGAATCCTTTGGGAAAAGCCGAACAGGATATCCAGACAAGAAAAGCAATGGATGTAATAAGAAAAGAATTCCCCGATAAGGAAATTCTGGGTCTGTGGGTTGATAAAAACGGTATTGTTTCAGAGTTGAATAAAAATGGTTAAATATAATTTTAAAGATGATTACAGCGAAGGGTGTCATCCGAACATTTTAAAAAAATTATCAGAAACAAATTTTGATCAGCAAGATGGATATGGAGATGATGAATATTCAAGAGAAGCAAAAGAATTAATAAAAAAGCTTATAGAGAAAGAGAAAGCCGAAATTTATTTTGTTTCCGGTGGTACTCAGGCAAATTTGGTTATAATTTCTTCGGTATTGAGATCTCACGAATCGGTAATATCCGTCTCAACGGGACATATTGCCTCGCATGAGGCCGGAGCAATTGAAGCAACCGGACATAAAATCAATTCGGTTGATAGTCCCGATGGCAAATTAAGAGTTGATGATATTTGTAAAGTGTTGAAAGAACATGAACTTGTTCCTCATATGGTTAAACCTAAACTTGTCTATATTTCAGATTCAACTGAGATGGGAACTATTTATAAAAAAGAAGATTTAAAGGAATTATCGGATTACTGTAAAAATAACGATCTTTATCTGTTTATTGACGGAGCAAGATTAGGACCTGCGATATCATCGATAGAAAATGATATAACTTTAAAAGATATTGCAGAATTGACCGATATTTTCTATATAGGTGGAACAAAAAACGGTGCATTACTCGGTGAGGCCATAGTAATTATCAATAAAAAATTAAAAGAAGATTTCGCCTTTCATATAAAACAGAGAGGTGGTTTAATGTCAAAGGGAAGGGTAGCGGGAATTCAATTCCTTGAATTATTTAAAAATGATCTCTTCTTTCAGCTTGCGACCCATGCTGATAAAATGGCACAAAAGATAAAAACAGGCTTGGAGGAAGCGGGATATAGTTTCTTAACTGATTCCCCGACAAATCTGATATTACCGGTTCTTCCCGATAAATTGATAAAAGAGATGCAGAAAATTTATGGTTTTCATATGTGGGGAAATTTTGATGATAACAGATCGACAATAAGGCTTATAACATCATGGGCGACAAAAGAAGAAGCTGTAGAGGAGTTTATTTCCGATCTGTTAAGTTTCAATATTTATTAATTAAAATTTGGAGGATAATATGAAAAGGATTTTTATTGTAATAATTTCAACAATGATATTAATGACGACTCTTTCCGCTTTTTCAGGGGAGGTTGTAAAATCCTTTAAGACCCCGGGGATTTATCCTACGGGTCTCTGCTTTGACGGGGAAAATCTGTGGCTTGCCGACAGAGGAACCGATAAACTTTACTGTCTTGATCAGGAATCCGGGAAAATCAAAAAGGTTATTGAATCACCGGCATACTGGCCGATGGGGCTTGCGTGGGACGGTAAATATCTCTGGAATGCGGATTACAGAGGAAGAACCGATAAATCGGAAGATCTTGACGGTATGATTTTCAAGATTGATCCAAAAGACGGGACAATTCTTAAAACTTTGCATGCTCCTGCGAGAAGTCCCAAAGGATTGACGTGGGACGGTAAATATCTCTGGTGTGTTGATGACAGAAAGGATAAAGTCATTCAATTCAGTACGGTTGACGGAGCTACGATCAGATCTTTTCCCTCTCCGTCAAAAGATCCCAAGGGAATTACTTTTGATGGCAAATATCTCTGGATATCCGATAGAGAGACAGATGAGATATATATGGTTGATCCGAAAACCGGATATGTGATCATCATTCTTGATTCTCCCGGAAATTATACACACGGATTGGCGGTTAATGGCGGGAAATTATGGGCTGTGGATTTTCAGGATGATAAAATATACAGACTCAAGATCAGAGATAAGGATAAGTTTGTTCGCAAGGATAAACGGTTGCACAAAGTTACTTTTAATCATCATGTAACATGTTATGGTCCTGGGAAAATAAAATCTCTTAATGTTTATATTGCCTTACCCGAGGATAGGGATAATCAGACGATGTTGAATGATTTTAGTTATAATCCAAAGCCGAAAAGAGTTATAAAAGACAGATGGGGACAAAAAACAGCATGGTTCAAGTTTAAGGATATTAAACCGGGAGAGAAAATTCAGGTACAGGCGGTTTATAAATTCGCATCTTACAGAGTAAGATATTTTATCTACCCTGAAAATGTCGGATCTATTGATGATATTCCGGAGAGCTTAAAGAAAAAATATCTTGGAGATGATGAAAAATACCGGATAAACAGCAGAATAATTCAAGATACGGTAAAAAAAGTTGTTGGAAATGAAAAAAATGCTTACTGGATACTGCGAAAGATCCATCAATATCTTATAGGACATTTACACTATCTTATGGATGGTGCATGGGATACGGCTCCAACTGTTCTAAGGAATGGCCACGGTTCGTGTTCCGAATATTCATTTACTTTTATTGCACTGTGTAAAGCGGCAGGTCTTCCCACGAGATATGTAGGTTCGACATGGGACAGGAAAGAACTTGCCTATATGGATGATATCTATCACAGATGGGTTGAGGTTTATCTGCCCAATTACGGATGGATTCCGACAGATCCTACTCATGGAGACAGAGTTTCACCGAGAGATCAGGCATTTCCGATCGGATTTGTGAGTAGTGCTGCATTAATAACAACTCAATCCGGAGGAGGATCCATGACTATGGGGTGGACATACAATTGTAATGAAAAATATGTAACTGAACCGAAAACCAATATTAACATTACTCATTTTGCCGATTGGGATAAATTTGATGATAAGAGGGGAAAATGAAAGCTGATAATATAAATCTAGCGGTATTGATCGATGGTGATAATATTCCTTCCGCTTATATAAAGGAGATGATGGAAGAGATAGCAAAATATGGCAATCCGACGATAAAAAGGATATACGGAGATTGGACAAAACCTCATTTGTCAAAATGGAAGGGGTTACTTTTGGAAAATGCGATAACACCGATCCAGCAATATGGTTATACAACCGGTAAAAACTCTACTGATTCCGCACTTATAATTGATGCGATGGATATTTTATATTCGGGGAAAGTCGACGGATTTTGTATTGTATCAAGTGACAGCGATTTCACAAGACTTGCGACAAGGCTTAGGGAGGCGGGAATGCAGGTTATAGGAATCGGAGAAAAAAAGACTCCTAATCCCTTCATTGTAGCTTGTGATAAATTTATATATATTGAGATACTTAAGAATCGATCTTCAGAGAATGAACCGACAACGCCTGGTAAGGAAAGTGTGAAAAAAGAGAGTGTTGATAAGTTGACGTCTAAAGATATAAAGCTAATATCTTCAACAATTCTTGATGTGGCGGATGACGACGGATGGGCATTTCTCGGGGAGGTCGGTAATCTGATCCAGAAAAAAAGACCTAACTTTGACCCGAGAAATTATGGTTTTCAAAAACTTACTCCTCTTATTAGTTCAACAAACAGATTTGAAGTTGATCAGAGGGAGAATCCTAAGGGGAGGCAGAAACTGATATTTGTAAGGGTAAAAAACAGTAATAAAAATTAAGTTTTAATGGTATTGCCAATCGGATTTGTAAAACTTTAAATTACAACTGTTTTCAATATATTGAGAGTTGATTTTCATATCTGCTATAAGTTAAGATTGTAATTATATGGAGGAATAGTGAAAGTATTGATTTTGAATGGTTCTGATAAAGAAAATAATGGATCTAAAAGAATTCACGATATTATCTTTGATGAGTTTAAAAGTGTTGATAAAGATTTAAAATCTATTTTCCTTCAGGATTTGAAAATCACATATTGTGTCGGATGTTTTGAATGCTGGATTAAAACTCCCGGTATCTGCAGATTTAACGATGACGGGAGAAAAGTGTCCGAAATGTTCATTAACAGTGATTTGACGGTTTTTTTTACTCCTGTTACTTTCGGAGGATATTCGTCAGAGCTTAAAAGAGCTCTGGATCGGATTATCGGTTTGATTCTCCCCTATTTTCAACAAGTGAATGGAGAGACTCATCATAAATTACGTTATAAAAAATATCCTAACCTTTTGGTGATCGGAGTGCTTCCTGAGCGGGATAAAGAGAGTGAGGTGATATTTAAAACTCTTGTTGAGAGAAATGCAAAAAATCTATTTCCTCCTTCATATGCTTCGGGGATATTTTTAACAAAAGATAATGAAAATAAAATCAGGGCAAAAACAAGATCAATGCTAAAAGATCTGGGAGCTGTTTGATGATAAAGAAAAAAAAAGTTCTTTTTATTATAGGAAGCCCTAAACATACCGACAGTACATCCGGATCTTTGGGAGATTATCTTTCGGATAAGTTGATATCGGGCGGATTGATTGTTGATAAAATGTTTGCCCATAAATCAATTAAATCTGAAGAGACAAAATTTTCACTCATTAAGATGGTTAACGGATCCGATATAGTCGTTTTCATATTTCCACTCTATGTTGATTCTCTTCCGTATCCTGTTATTAAAGTAATGGAGTTAATAAAAGAGAAGATAAAGAAAAATGGAACACTTGAAAAAAAACGTATGATATCAATTGTAAATTGTGGTTTCTCTGAAAGCAGCCAGAATGAGACCGCTCTTCGGATATGCAGGAAATTTGCAGATGAGACCGGTTTTATTTGGAACGGAGGTCTGTCTATGGGAGGCGGTGGAGTGATCGGAGGAAGATCGTTAAAAGGGGTTGGGCGTGTGGCACGTAATGTGGTTAGATCTCTTGATCTGGTTTCCGATGCTCTTATAACCGGAGAAAATATTCCGGAAGAGGCAGTTAAATTAATGGCAAAACCGATTGTTCCGAAATGGATCTATAATTTTATTGCCGATAACGGGTGGAAGAGGGCTGCAAAAAAATACGGCACTCAAAAGAATTTAAAAGATAGACCTTATAAAAGGCAATAACATTCTTGATGTCAATATCATCTTGGGTTATAATCACCTTTAATTTTTTATCTTTTTGTTAATAAATCAGTAAGAAAAGGAGATATTTATGATAAAACCACACGGTTCGGATATTTTGAATCCGTTATATGTTTCAGATGAAGAGAAGAGAAAAGGATTGTTAAAAGAGGCCGAAGGGTTGACCTCTGTCGTAATAAGTTCTCAAGCTGCAGCTAATGCAGTAATGCTTGGTAGCGGTTATTTTAACCCCTTAAAAGGTTATATGAGTTTAAAAGATGCACTGAATATTGCAGATAAAATGTATACAATCGATGGGGTTTTCTTTCCGGTTCCGGTTCTGAATCTGCTTGACAATGCAGAAAGTATAAAACCCGGAATGAGGATTGCATTAAAAGATCCGAATGTTGAAGGGAATCCCGTTATTGCGATCCAGACGGTTGAGTCGGTTGATGAAATGACTCAAGAGCAGAAAGATCATATCGGCGAAAAGGTTTTCGGAACACTTGATCCTGAGCACCCCGGTTTATCAACTTTCAAATCACTTGGTAATTATGTAGTTTCCGGACCGATTGAAGTAATGAATTTTTCCTATTTTGAAAAAGATTTCCCCGAAACTTTCAGAACTGCTTATCAGATAAGAGATGAGATAAAAAAACTCGGATGGGAGACTGTTGTAGCTTTCCAGACAAGAAATCCGATGCACAGAGCTCATGAGGAACTTTGTAAAATGGCAAAAGATGCGGTAAATGCAGATGGAATACTGATTCACATGCTTCTCGGCAAGCTTAAAAAGGGCGATATTCCAGCTGATGTACGTGATGCTTCTATCAGAAAAATGGTTGACCTTTACTTCCCTCCCAATACTGTGATGATAACCGGATATGGTTTTGATATGCTTTATGCAGGTCCCAGAGAAGCTGTTTTGCATGCACTTTTCAGGCAGAATGCAGGCTGTACACATCTGATAGTCGGAAGGGATCACGCCGGAGTCGGTTCGTTTTACGGACCTTTTGATGCACAAAAGATTTTTGATGAGGAAGTACCGGATGGAGCTCTTGAAATTGAGATATTTAAAGCTGATCATACGGCATGGTCGAAAAAAATGAATAAAGTCATTATGATGAACTCTGTGACGGACCATACAAAAGAAGACTGGGTATTTCTTTCGGGAACAAAAGTCAGAGAGATGCTATCAAACGGTGAAAAGCTTCCGATTGAATTTTCAAGACCGGAAGTTGCTGAAATTCTCGGTAAATATTACCGTTCCATTAAAGAGTAATCACCTAAGTTTTAATAACAGGTAAAATCAGGTTTTTTTTGAAATTTTTGCCCAACTGTCACGAAGAGATACTGTCCTGTTGAAAGACAACTTTTCCGGAGTTGATAATTTGGCATCTACACAGAAATATCCTTGTCTTAAAAACTGAAAATATTCACCTGCTTTTGCATCTGCCATACCGGGCTCTGCCTTACAGCCATTAAGTGTTTTTATGGAATCCGGATTGATATAATCGATGAACTCTTTTTCTTCCTCTGATTCAGTTGGGTTTTCTTTTGTAAAAAGTCTCTCGAAAAGTCTTACATCAACATCAATTGCGTGTTGTACGGAAACCCAGTGTGAAGTTCCCCTTACTCTTCTATTATCTTTTGTCCATCCTCCTCTTGATTCGGGATCATAAGTGCAGTGGATCTCTGTAATATCTCCGCTCTTTTCATCTTTTGTGACCCCTACGCAGGTAATATAGTATGCATGTTTTAATCTTATCTCTTTCCCGGGAGAGAGTCTGAAATATTTTTTCGGTGGATCTTCCATAAAATCATCTCTTTCTATGTAAATTTCTCTTGAAAACGGAATTTCTCTTGTTCCGTCTTTCTCATTTTCAGGATTATTTACAGCTTCAATCATTTCCGTTTTTCCATCGGGATAGTTGTCTATAATGACTTTTAAAGGATTTAAAACTACCATTACCCTTTTTGCTCTTTTATTCAGATCTTCTCTTACACAGTGCTCAAGAAAAGCCATGTCAACCGTACTGTCTCTTTTTGCAACACCTATGCGGTCTGCAAAATCCCTGATAGATTCCGGAGTATATCCTCTTCTTCTGAGTCCTGAAATTGTAGGCATTCTCGGATCATCCCATCCGTCAACAATTTTTTTTTCTACTAATTTCAGAAGTTTTCTTTTGCTCATTACAGTATAGTTCAAATTAAGTCTTGCAAACTCGATTTGCTGAGGAGGAAATATCTCTAACTGTTCTGTAAACCAGTTGTACAAAGGACGGTGTGCTTCAAACTCCAGAGTGCAGATGGAGTGTGTGATTCCCTCAATCGAATCCGATTGTCCGTGTGCAAAATCATACATCGGATAGATAACCCACTTATTTCCGGTTCTGTGGTGCTGAGCTTTTAAAATCCTGTAAATTATAGGATCTCGCATATTGAGATTACCGGAACTCATATCAATTTTTGCCCTGAGAACATGAGAACCCTCTTCAAACTCCCCCCTCTTCATTCTTTCAAAGAGATCAAGATTTTCTTCAACACTTCTATTCCTGAACGGACTCTCTTTCCCCGGTTCTGTTAAAGTTCCTCTGTATTCTCTAATTTGATCGGGAGAGAGGTCGCATACAAATGCTTTCCCTTTTTTAATCAATCTGATTGCATATTCATATAGTGTTTCATAATAATCCGAAGCGTAAAATAATCTGTCTCCCCAGTCAAATCCCAGCCAGTGTACATCCTCCATGATTGATTCCACATACTCATCTTCTTCTTTGGATGGGTTGGTGTCATCAAATCTGAGATTACAGATACCGTTATATTTTTTTGCAAGACCGAAGTTAAGGCAGATCGATTTTGCATGTCCGATATGAAGATATCCGTTAGGTTCGGGAGGAAATCGGGTTACAACATTTCCTCCGTTCTTATTATCTGCAATATCTCGTTCAATAATAGCTTCTATAAAATTAGTTTTACTTAAATTTTCTTTTTCTTCCATTTTAATCCTGTATTGACATAAATTAATTATATCATAATTTTTCCTCTATTTTCCGAGAAGAAATGTTGTGAGGAAGGGAACATATGTGATGAGAAGTACGGTTATCAGCATAATAATGAAAAAAGGAATGACATCTTTATACACTTTTGTCATAGGCTCCTCAAATCTGTATGACGAGAGGAAAAGGTTAAGACCAACAGGAGGGGTTAGATATCCTAATTCCATATTTGCCAAAAAAATTATACCGAGATGAACCGGATTGATCCCGAAAATATTTCCCAGAGGAATTATTAAGGGAACAACCACCATGATTGCCGAGAATATATCCATAAACATTCCGGTTATAAGAAGAGCAATATTGAGAAGAAGGAGAAATACATATTTTGAAGCAATATTTGCTTTGACCCAGGCCGTCAGTTTCATAGGGATCTCTGCATCTACAATAAAATATGACAATCCCTTAGCAAGTGCCAAGATCATAAGAACGCCGCCTATTATGGGCAAGGCTTTTAACATTACATCGGAAAGATCTCTTAATCTCATATCTCTGTTTATGAACACTTCAACGATTATGGAGTATAAAACAGCAATTGCAGCACTTTCAACTAATGTTGTAATTCCTCCGAAAAAGAAAAGAAGAATTATTACGGGAAGAAAGATTTCCCATGCTGCATCTTTAACAGCAAGAAGTGACTCTTTGATGCTGAACGGTTCTCTCTCTACCTTCATTTTTTTTGCATATTTAATGCTGAAAAATGCAAGCGCGGATATCATAATAAAGCCGGGGACTATTCCTCCTATAAACATATCTTTTATACTTATCTGGGCTGTAACGCCGTAGATTATTATCGGAAGACTCGGGGGAAAAAGAAGACCTATACTCCCCGATGCAGTTAATAGTCCAACGCTGAAACGTTTTTCATATTTCCCTTTTATCAGAACGTATGAAAGCAATGCTCCAAGGGCTAAAATAGTAACACCGGATGCTCCGGTAAAAGTGGTGAAAAATCCGCTGACAAGGATTGCCATTACTGCAAGTCCTCCCGGCATCCATGAGAATAGTGCTCTGAATAATCTAACAAGCCTCTCTCCTGCTTTGCTTTCGGAAAGGATAAATCCTGTGAGTGTAAATAGAGGAATTGCAGGTATTGAATGGCTGATAAGCATTGAATATGATTCATTGGGGATAATTTCAGGTGATTCCGCTCCTTTTGCAAAGAGCATATAGGCAATTCCACCGAGAATGATGAAAATGGGCATCTCAAACACTGCCGATAACAGTAGTAATATTATTATCGGTAAGGCTATTGATGAATTTATTGAAAAAGATATTTCAGTTATTTTTTGGAGTATATCAGGGGGAGTTGAAAGTATTGCCGTTAAAAAATTTGAGATTGCTCCGATTGCAAGTAGTGAACCAAGAAATATTCCGGAAACAACAGACAGTATCTTTAATTTTTTATCTTCCGGTCCAAGTGCGAATCTAATTCCCATAACAAGAAAACCGAGTACCATAAAAAATGAGATATATCTTAAGGGAACAAAATTAATTTTCTGTGATATATCGAATGCGGTAAAAGAGAAAGAGAGAGCTGTCCATGCGAAAGCAATTGAGAGAGTTGATGAAATGATGGCAACAGATGTTTTGATTATTGTATTTACAGGTTCTTTCAAATTTATATTCAATGAAACCGAAAGATGTTTTTTTTGCCTTGCGGTTATCATTCCACCGAGGAAAGTAACTATTAAAACGAGATGATGAGTGTATTCTGTTGAGCCTTCTACTCCGGTGTGAAAAAATTTTCTGGAAATAACTTCAAGTACCGGAAAAAAAGCAAGGAGAATAAGTGCCAGATAGGATGACCAGTTTTCAACTTTTTTTGTTAAACCGAAAAATTTATTGTTTCTTTTCTGATTTTCTGTATTCATTCAAATATCCGATCATCTTTTTGTATATGCTTTCGGAGAAGACTTTGTTGATAAGAAGATCCATCCCCTTTTGTGCTGATTGTCGCCATAAAATAGTAGCATTTTCAGGAACTTTCGGGATTTTCAGCCCGTTTGCCTTCATTGTTTTTACAGCTTCCAATTCGAGTTCATTTGCTTTTCTATACAGATCGGAAGCAAGTCTTTTTGCAGTTTGTCCGAATTTTATCTTCAGATTCTCAGGAATTCTATTCCAAACTTTATTTGTGAGAACTATTCCGCCGTATACCGGAGCTATTTTTAACGGGTTCATATATGGTGATAACGGGAAATACTGTCCTGATGCCGCAACAAGAGGAGGGAGATAAAATGCACTGACCATTCCGGATTGAAGTGCCATAAGCATATCTTTTAACTCATTCGGAATAACCTGAAATCCTGATTTTCTCCACGCCTGTTCAAGCTCAGGTTCTCCTGTAGCAAAGGAGAGTTTAAGCTTTTTTAGATCTTTCGGGTAAATTAACGGTTTTTTCCCAAACAAATGTACCCATCCGGCCATTGACCATATTATAACTTTATATCCTTTTGCTCCTATTTTCCTTTCGAATATCGGATTCATTTTATCAACAACATACAGGAATTCTTTATTGTTATTGAAAATAAAAGGAATATTTAAAACGTAAAAGTCAGAATATATTTTTGTAAGTCCTCGATTGGAAAATACGGCACCTCCGAGTATTCCGATTTTCATTTTTCTTATCATATCTTTTTCACTACCGGCAATTCCTCCGGGATAAATTTTGATTCTAACAGAACCTCCGGAAATGGTTTTCCATTCTCTCGCCATCTGTCTTAGTGCTTTATCCCATGGTGATTTTGCAGGAGCAATACTTCCTATCTTTATAGTAAGTGCCATTACTGATGTTGAAAAAGTGAATATTATGAGCAGAAAAATCACTTTGATTTTATTCATTATTATTCTCCGTATTATTTTCATTTGTTTGGTCCGATTCATTTGACTCAAGAAAAAAATCATCAATGTGACCCAGATACCATTTTGCTTTTCTAATGTTAATAATATTAACAAGTCTGTTTTTCGGGTCATTGTTAACATCAATAGATATGGCTTTTTTTAAAAGTTGTTTAAATTCTTTTAGATTTTGTTCTTTTATGGAAACAGATGTTGCGAGAGATACGTAAGGAGAAGCGGTTCTTTCTTTATGAAAATCGATGGATTTCTTGAAATTTTCCCTTGCTTTTTTGACATCCCCTCCCATATAGTCCGGTAATGATCCGTAATAGGAGATATAGAAGTCGTAAATTGATCCTCTGCTGAAATTTTTGTCAAGCTCCGGTACTTTCTTCATCAATTCTCTTGCTCTTGGCAAGGTTATGCCGAGTTTCATATCAAACGGATCTATTGAAAAAGCACCAATCCAGCCCGCCGCAGCCCAATAGAAAAATGGAGCTTCCTTTTTTTTTATGGATTGGAATGCTTCCGAAAATCTGTTTTTGTTAAGCTTTTTTAAAAATCCCGGATATCTTTTCTCCAATGAATTTAGAAGTATATCTCTGCCCCTTAAATAGAGATTTTTCGCTCTCTTCATAAGAAATTCTTTCTTCTTGTATTCATCATCACTCATCATACTGGAGGGCGTATCAAGAAAAGCATTTGCATACATAATATAGAGACTTCCTGTTTGAAGTTGAAGTCCTCTGTGATATGGTGCCGAGCCGAGAAGGGACTCATACATCTTTATTGCAAACGGTAGTGCATCCCCAACAAGCTCCGGATCATTATCTCCCGTAAATACGGTTCCGGATCCGGGTTTTGTCAATGTATCTCCGACTTTATTCATTATTAATCTATTGATGGAGCATCCGGTGAGAAGCAGAATTGTTAGAAGTATGGTAAAGAAAATTATATTTTTTAACTTTATTATTACCATTTTTTCTCCGTTCTTTCTTTTAAATAATAATATATCATATTTAAGGGAACAATATCAATTCATATGGGAAACCAATGTATATGGTCTTTGAAGTTCT
>Ga0256845_1000645_pt1 | contig 31754 bp, 31 predicted proteins | sample RiftiametaG_FD_189101 | JGI IMG/M metagenome (GOLD analysis project Ga0256845, IMG submission 189101) | Tube worm associated microbial communities from hydrothermal vent at the East Pacific Rise, Pacific Ocean - Riftia | ecosystem: Host-associated > Annelida > Integument > Unclassified ...
AGTTTCTTATAGTCTGAGAAGAGACACCATACTTTTTAGCCAGTTGTGTTGTCGATTTCATTTTGAAATTATAACAGAATTAATTAAAATATAACTTTTGTGCTTTTTGCGTTATTTTTTAACCGTAAAATACTAAAAGAGCTAAATAGTAAAAGAGGTAAAAAAGAGAGGTGATAGACAGATATGTGCCATAGCCTCCTCTTTGGCAGCAGAGACATATGGTCTAAAAATTCTAAAAGAGAATATCCAAGACCAAAAAGATAACTTCACGAGATTTATTATACTCTCAAATAAAAAAGAGATAAAAATAGAAGAGGGAGTTGACTATATAACATCTCTGATATGTAAAAAATATCCCCTCTGCACTATACAAAGCACTTGGGGGATTTGCAAAAAATGAGGTAAATATCTTGAAGATAGAGAGTTATATACCTCTAGGGAGATTCAAAGAGAGCCATTTTCATATAGATGTGGCAGGTTCTTTGAAGTGTGAAGCTCTAAGCAGAGCTATTGATGAGCTAAAACTTCATGTGGAGAATATCAAAATATTGGGTTCATATAGAAAAAATCAATTATAAATGTTATTTTATAATATATAATGTTTATATTTATTATATATAAAGCTAATCTGTGTTATTATTTGTTAATTAAATATAGAGGAGTTTGATATGTTAAAACATCTGTTACTTATTATGATATTGGGTATCTCTTTTACATCTGCTAATGGACAGAGAGCTGTCTATAGTGATGAGTCTTATGAGGAGATTGGGCTTTGTGAACTTCAAAATGAGAATCAAGTTTTAAAACTCAAACTAAAAGTTTATGAGTTAAAAGAGCAGATTTCTGAACTTCAAAAAACTCTAAAAAGCCTCAATGGAGACAAAGAGTTACAGAGAGTAAAAGCTATAAAAAAATTAAAAAGTCAGCTAAAGAAGAGTAGAGAGGTCTCTCTCAATATAGATTATAAATAAAATCTACTTATTACCACTAATATTGTAAGATTCCAAAAAATATAGAATCTTAGGAATATTTATGCAAAAAGCAGAACTATTAGCACCAGCAGGAAATTTAGAGAAGTTAAAAATAGCCTTGAGCTATGGAGCCGATGCTGTCTATGGAGGTACAAGCACCTTTTCACTGCGTATCCGTTCGGGAAAAGAGTTTGATATAGACTCCTATGCAAAAGGAATTGAGTATGCTCACTCTTTGGGTAAAAAGGTCTATACGACTATCAATAGTTTTCCTTTTAACTCTCAACTTAGACTTTATGAGAATCACATCGCTAAGATGGCAGAGCTAAACCCTGATGCACTAATAGTCTCTAGTCCTGGAGTTGTGAAGATGGCTAGGAGAGTAGCACCAAACATTCCTGTTCACCTATCAACACAAGCAAATGTAATGAATGTGCTTGATGCAGAGGTCTATTATGATATGGGTGTAGAGAGAATCATTGTAGCTCGTGAAATCTCTCTAAAAGATTGCGAAGCTATCAAAAGAGTACTTCCCGATTTGGAGTTGGAGATATTTGTCCATGGCTCTATGTGTTTTGCATATAGTGGAAGATGTCTAGTCTCTGCTCTACAAACTGGTAGAGTTCCAAACCGTGGCTCTTGTGCTAATGATTGTCGTTTTCCATATGATATATATGCTCACAATAGAGAGACAAACACCACCTTTAGATTGGATGAAGAGCCTGATATTGGAACCTATATCATGAATGCAAAAGATATGAATATGGCTTCTCATGTAGATGAGATACTAGCCTCTGGAGTAATTGATTCCCTAAAAATAGAGGGGAGAACCAAATCCTCATACTACGCAGGAGTAGTCACAAAAGCCTATCGCCATGCTATAGATGACTTCTATGCAGGTGATTTTGTAGAGGAGAGATACCAAAAAGAGCTACACACCACACAAAATCGAGGTTTTTCTGATGCCTACTTAGTATCAAAACCTTTTGAGAGAAACAATACCCAATCACATGAGTTTACTATCCAAGATGGAACACATCAAGTAGCTGCCCTTGTTAGTGAAGATGGACTTAGTTGGAGATGCAAAGATAAAACCTGTGTAGGTGAGAGGGTAGAGATAGTTCTACCTGTAGGTGTAGACTTGGACGAGATGGAGAGTGATGAGTGCAAAATAGAGCAGATAGATGAAGCTTTTTATATAACTTTTAAAAAGATAGTCTCAAAAACAGGCAAAGAGTTTGAGTGTATCCATAGTGGAGATTTGAATGATATTTTACTTCCTATTAAACTACCTAGTTATACAATTTTGAGACGAGGAATAGAGGAGGCAAAGGCAAATAAAGGTCTAGTTTATTAACCTTAATTTCTATTAGATATAATTCTTTTCAAAAATAGATTACTATTTTGAAAAGGTTTAAAACATGTCTATATCAGTCGTCATTTTAGCTGCAGGAAAAGGTAGTAGAATGAAATCTACCACTCCAAAAGTTCTCCATACAATATCAGGTAAGACAATGCTCTCTCACGCGATAGATGCAGCCCAAAAAATATCTGATGACATCACTGTGGTTCTATATCATCAAGCATCAAGAGTACAAGAGTCTATTGAACAAGATTATAAAAATATCAAGTTTCATATCCAAGATGCAGAGAATTATCCAGGGACTGGTGGAGCGATGAGAGGTGTTACTACAAAACATGATAAGACTCTCATTTTAAATGGAGATATGCCTCTAATCACTCAGGACTCTCTACTTGCACTAACATCTGGAGATGCTGATATAAATATCTCTGTGATTAAACTAGATAATCCAAATGGGTATGGACGAGTTGTTATTGAAAATAGACAGGTCAAAGAGATAGTAGAGGAGAAAGACTGTACTACAGGGCAGAGAACTATAGATAGTGTAAACGCAGGTATATACTGTGTTGATACCAAATTGATAAATAGATATATTCCACTACTTAGCAATGATAATGCCCAAGAGGAGTATTATCTAACAGATATTATAAAGATGGCTGTAGATGAGAATCTAACAGTAACTCCTATATATGTAGCAGAGGAGGAGTTCAAAGGTGTCAACTCAAAACTCGATTTGGCAAATGCAGAGGAGATTATGCAAAATCGTATCAAAGAGAAGTGGATGATAGCAGGAGTTATTATGCGAATGCCTCATACTATCTATATTGATTGCCGTGCTAGATTTGAGGGTGAGTGTATATTGGAGAATGGAGTGACTATTTTGGCCAATAGTTATCTAAAAAATGCTCATATCAAGAGCCACTCTGTTATAGAAGATGCAAAAGTGGTTGATTCTGCCGTTGGACCAATGGGACGACTCCGACCACTTGCTTATATCAAGGATACCCATATAGGTAACTTTGTAGAGGTCAAAAAATCGATACTTACAGGAGTAAAAGCAGGTCATCTCTCATATATCGGTGATGCAACTATAGATGAGGGGTCAAATATTGGTGCAGGTGTGATTACTTGTAACTATGATGGAAAAGGAAAACATAGAACTATCATAGGTCGAAATGTATTTGTAGGCTCTGATGCTCAACTTGTAGCTCCTGTGACTATAGAGGATGATGTAATAATCGGTGCAGGAACAACTGTCACCAAAAATATCAAAAAAGGCTCTCTAGCAGTATCAAGACCACCTCTTAGAGTTATATCTGATTTTTTCTATAGTTTTTTTGGAAAGGCAAAATAGTGCAACTCAATTTAAATGGAAAAAGAGTTCTATTAGGGGTTACTGGAAGCATCTCTGCGTATAAAGCGTGTGAAGTTGTTAGACTATTTATAAAATCAGGAGCAGAGGTTCGAGTAGTTATGACTCCTAGTGCCGAGAGATTTGTATCTGCTCTCACTTTTGAAGCTTTGACTCGTAATCCTGTACTTACAGAGAGTAGTGAGAGTTGGTCTTCGAGACTAAATCATATAGAGATAGGCAAAGATAGCGATATATTTGTTATAGCTCCTGCTACTGCCAATAGTATCAATAAACTATCAAAGGGTATAGCTGATAATATTCTACTCCAAACTGCCCTAGCCTTCGATAAACCTCTACTAATTGCACCCTCTGCCAATACCAAAATGATGGAGAATCACTATACTGTTGGCTCTCTCAAGATGTTAGCTGTCAATGAGGTCTCTATTATCTCTAGCCAATCTAAACTACTAGCTTGTGGAGATGAGGGCAATGGAGCATTGGCAGAACCTCTTGAGATATTTTATCAAACAGCCCAAAAACTACTAGAGGTTGAGTTTTGGAAAGATAGAAAAGTAGTAGTAACTGGTGGAGGAACAAGAGAGAAGATAGATGATGTTCGCTACCTCTCCAATTTCTCTTCGGGCAAGATGGCAAATGCTCTAGCTACGGCTCTATATCTTCGTGGTGCTGATGTCTGTCTAATCACTACAAAAGAACACTCTACCATCCCTGCACAAATCTATACTATAGAGGTAGATGATGCCAATGAGATGCTAGAGTATACTGTAGACGCAGTGAGAGTCTCTAAAAAAGGTAAAATGAGTACAGCTACAATGAATAGTTCTGCACCTGTTCATCTCATACAAAAGAAGCCCTATCTCTTTATGGCAGCCGCTGTATCTGACTTCACACCTAGGTTTCCACAAGTAGGAAAGATAAAAAAGAGTTATATGGGGGAGAAGTGGAGTGTAGAATTGAAACAAAATCCAGATATTTTACAGAAAATTAATAAAAATGGATTAGTTACAATTGGTTTTAAAGCAGAAATGGACAAAAAAAATGGTTTTTTCAATGCTGAATCTATTCTTAAAAAGAAAAACATAGATGGAGTATGTTATAATCTATTAGAAGATAGCCAAAGTTTTGGAACTGATGAGAACAATATGATATTTATAACAGGGGAGAAGAGCATAGACCTCGGAACAGCTGACAAGCTTCGACTATCTTTTAAAATTTTATTAGAAAGTCAGAAATTGGAAAATGAGCAATAATGTATTGAAACACTTAGCCATCATTATGGATGGTAATGGCAGATGGGCAAAAGAGAGAGGCTTGATTAGAACTAAAGGACACGAGAGAGGAGCAAAGACTATCCGTAATATTACAAAGTATTGTGCAGAGCATGAGACTATAGAGACTGTGACTCTATATGCCTTTAGTACAGAGAATTGGAAACGCCCTAAGTATGAAGTTAATTTTTTGATGAGGTTACTTGATAGTTGGTTAAAACAGGAGCTAAAAACCTATCATAAATTTGGTGCTAGATTTGAGACAATTGGAAACATAGAGGGGTTCTCTCCCCAACTTCAAAAAACTATAGCCTATGTCAAAGCTCAAACAGCACACCATAAAAATGTTACACAGATTTTGGCACTAAACTACGGTTCACGAGAAGAGATAGCAAGAGCAGCAAATAGATTAGCACAAAGAGACCAAGAGATTACAGAGGAGTCTCTAGGTGCAGAACTAAACACCCCATATGGAGATATAGATTTGATGGTTAGAACAAGTGGAGAGCAGAGACTCTCTAATTTTCTGCTTTGGCAGTTGAGTTATGCAGAGTTTTTCTTTACACCTACAATGTGGCCAGATTTTACACCACAAGAGTTAGATAGTATCATATATGACTTTGTTGATAGAGATAGAAGATTTGGAAAAGTTTGATGGAAGAGATTTTATTAGTTAGTACTGTATTTATATTTGGTATAGTTATAGGCTCATTTCTCAATGTACTTATATATCGTATACCAAACGGGGAGAGTATCGCATTCCCCCCCTCCAAGTGTCAAAGCTGTCAAACCCCTCTAAAGTGGTGGCACAATATACCTATAATATCATGGATTATTTTAGGTGGAAAATGCTACTTTTGCAAAGATAAAATCTATATACAGTACCCCCTAGTAGAGTTTGCAACAGGAATTATAGCAATTATACTATTTCTCAAACTAGGATTAGTCTGGTATATGCCTATAGTGTTTATGGTATTTGTTCTACTATTTGCTTTAGTTATGATAGATTTTAAATATATGGCTGTACCTGATAGTCTAAATCTCTTAGCTTTGGCTCTTGCTGTTATCAACCCTCATGTCATAGAGTCCCTACAGTATGCTCTCATGGCTGCAGGTGGATTGACTCTACTTAGATACTATCTATCATATTTTTTAAACAGAGAGGCTATGGGAGAGGGAGATATTATTGTAGCAGGTACTATGGGAGCATTGCTCGGTTTTCCTCTCTTTTTCTATGCTCTATTTCTATCGGCTATATTAGCTATAGTTCCATCACTAATTGCTACTTATACTAGAGAGGATAAGGCTGTACCGTTTGTTCCATTTCTAGCTATTGCTACATTTATAGTCTATATTGCAGATAAACAGTTTATGGAACTTGCAAAATGGCTCATGTATGGGTAAAATAGCAAATAATTAACAAAAAAAGATGGGGAATAATGAAAAGTTTAAATGGGGTTAGTGTATCAAAATATATATCGGTTAATTTTACAAAGTCTTTTTTGACTATATTTTTACCTATATTTTTTATAGGTTCACTTGTACTTATTATCACACTATCATCTGTAACCTCTGTTATGCAGGTTAACTTCATAGAGATGGTTCAGATTTTTGGTTATAAACTCCCTATTATTATATTTTATAGTCTTCCTGTATCATTTTTGGTAGCTGTAGCTACCACCCTCATCCAACTCTCATCAGAGAGTGAGCTTATAGCCCTATTCTCCCTAGGTATAACATCCAAAAAGATAATGCGTCAGCTTTGGATTATTGCCACACTACTTACTATACTTCTACTCATACTATCACTACTAGAGATGCCCCAAGCCAAACAGAGATACAACGCATTTAAAGCACACAAACTAAGCCAAGCAAAAGTAAATATCACCCCATCTAGGTTAGGACAGAAATTTGGAGATATATTTGTCTACCTAAAAGAGAAAGAGGGTCAAAATATGAGAGGAATTGTACTATATACAAAAGATAAAAATGGTTCAAACAGGCTTTTTATAGCAAAAGAGGCGAATATAGAGAATCAAAACTCTGTAGTAACTTTGGCATTAGAAGATGGTAGTGGATATACTTTTGATGAGCGTTCATTAAAAGAGATTAACTACGATACTATGAAGATATTTCATAACATAGATTCAAATTCATATAACTATAGAAATGTTATAGAGTATTGGATAAAATACTCATACAATCCCAAAAAGAAGGGGAAAATTCTCTTTTTTATCTTTGTATCTATGATTCCGATGTTAGGTCTCTATATTATCGCCTCTTTTTCAATTATCAATCCTAGATACCAAAAGAGTTACGCCTATCCTATATTAACCCTAACCACTACTGCTCTATTTGTTATAGCTACTTCCCTCAAAAAAGATGGCTCTTTTGCACTTTTGGCTTTGGCTATAGCTCTTATTAGTATCTTTGGATGGTTTCTATTTCGACAAAAAGTATCGAGGTTCTTCTGATAATGAGTAGAGTTAAAGCTGTTATTGCTTATGATGGAGGCTCTTTTAAGGGATTCCAAAAACAGAAGAGTACTAGATATACCATCACTACTACTATAGAGTCGGCTCTTGTCTCTGTTGGCATAGATTCAACGATAAGAGGAAGTGGCAGAACAGATGCAGGAGTTCACTCTACAGGTCAAGTGATAGATTTTGAAGTTCCCCACTTTTGGCAAGATTTAGATAAACTAAAAGAGGTTCTAAATAGAAAACTAAAACGAATCTCATTTAAACATATCTCTTTTGTAGACGATAATTTTCACTCAAGATTCTCTGCCCAAAAGCGTCTATATCGCTATATATTCAAAACTACTAAACCATCTATTTTTGAAGATAAATATATAGCCTACTATCCACCTTTTGATAAAAATTTACTTCAAAAAGCTTTAGATAAATTTGAAGGGGAGCATGACTTCTCTAACTTTTTAAAAACAGGAACGCTCACTCATACAAATATCCGTAAAATATATAGAGCTAAATATAAGAGATTAAACAACTACCATATTATATATTTCGAAGCCAATGGATTTTTGCGTTCTCAAGTTCGCATAATGACAGAGGTTGCGATGCAGGTGGCATTAGGAGAGTTTAGTTTAATAAAACTACAAGAGCAACTAGAGCTAAAAGCCCGACATATAACCAAACTAGCCCCTCCAGAGGGGCTCTATCTTGCTCGAATAATCTATTAGCTCTTTTTATCTGAAAACTGTATAGCTAACTTCTCAAAAAAGCTTCCAATCTCATTGATAGCCTCCACAGACAACTTCTCTACATTTTCTTTGGAAACATTAAAATCCTCTGTTATACTTTTTCCTTTTTTCTCCCAAAAATCTTCTGCTTCCATTTTGGCAAGATGTGCTTGTAGAGTTGCTGTATCTAGTGTACTCTGTGCATCTTTTGATACTTTAGTAGCAAACTCCTCTACACTCTTTTTTATCTCCTCCATCTTGTCTCTTGCCTCCATAGCACCAAGATGAGCCTGTAGAGTCGTCTCCTCTCCTGCTTTGGATATATTTTCCGAAGCACCATCTAATTTTGAACTCATATCCGCAAAGTTTTTTTTGAAATCACCCCAAAGTTGAGATGCACTCTCTGATAAATCCTCTGCTATATCCTCTATCTTATCTTCTAACTCTCTTATAGCTTTTGTTGATTTCTCTACTGCCTCTTTAAAATCTTTTTCCATATTTTTTCCTTTTTATTTGGGTGCGATATTATAACACTTTATGATAAAAAAACTAAATTTTACTGCATTGAAGTGGCTACACTAAAACATACTGAAATAACCGATATTATTGAAAACCTTAATTCTCAACTTAGAGATAAAATCTCTCATATTGTTAGAAGAACTAAGGATAATGCTAAATCTACTCTTCGGCTTAATTATCTCTTTATTTCTAAAAACATTGGTCTATATTGAATTAGATATCTACTTTGTCAGTGTCAACTCAGGAAGCACTAAAAAAATATATATAAAGATGATATAATATGAGTTAGAAAATAACAAAGGAGAGAAAAGTGTTAAAAAAATTTCTAATAACCTCGCTCTGTACTTCGAGTCTGCTTCTAGCTCAAAGTGGTGCTGGTATTAATGTAAATGAGGATGATTTTGAGATTGAGGGGACTCTGGATTCTCGAAATTTACAAGCACTACAAACTAGTAGTACTATTTTTTTGGCTGATTTTAACTTTATTAATGTTGAAGATGGTGAAGAGACAGGAAAGTTAATAGGTGTAGGTATTGGTGCGACAAATCAACTAGAAGGAGCAGAAGGAGTAGAGCTAACCTTTGGAGTAAAAGCAATTATTGCAAATGTTGATGATGATAGTATATCTGTACTAGATGATAACAAATGGTTCGCTGCACTTCCTCTTATGGCAATGGTTAGATATAGCTTTCCACCTCTAATGTTCAATATTCCTCCCGTCTCAATGGAAACAAAACTATTATATGCTCCAAAAGCCCTAAGTTTTGGTGATTCTAATAAATATAGTGAATTTAGAGTCAATGCAGATATTGAGATGATAGAAAATATAAAAATCTATGCTGGATATAGAAATATAATCACTGGATTTGATATAGGAGACAAAGATAATAAAAATTATCTATTTAGTAATGGCTTCTATGGTGGGCTAAAGTTTATATACTAGATGTCTAAACAAAAAGCACTCTTTTTAGACCGTGACGGCATTATAAATGTCGATTACGGCTATGTTTATAAAATAGAAAATTTTGAATTCAATCAAGATATATTCAAACTATTACAACTTTTTCAAAATCGAAACTACACTCTGTTTATTGTTACAAATCAATCAGGAATAGGACGAGACTATTATAAGTTGGAAGATTTCACTAATCTAACTCAATGGATGTTAAAAGAGTTTAAAAAAAAGAATATAGAGATAGCAAAAGTAGAGTTTTGTCAACACTCTCCAGAGAGTAATTGTAGTTGTCGAAAGCCCAAAACAGGTATGGTTGATAGAATCTTGTCAGAATATGATATAGATTTAGAAAACTCTTGGATGATAGGTGATAAACAGAGTGATATAGAGTTAGCTCACAATGCTAAAATAGCCCATACTATTGCAATAGGCGATAGAGTGATAGAGGGTTACAACTATCACTTTGAGACTATCTCTAAATGTTATGCCTTTTTTATCTCTTCTAGTTTTTTATGAGCTAGACGAGATTTAAGCCCATTTCTCTTTTCGAACTCATCAATAATAGAGTAGACTTTTGTACCCTCAATTACCTCTACATCCAATAGAACAGCTGTCATCTCCTCTATAGCAGGAGCATACTCATTGAGTGTATCTTTCACAAATTTATATCTTTCTGATAGAGTATTTTTGATATAGGCATCAATATCTTGTGCCATCTGTTCAGAGAACTCATTGGCTGTATATCCTCCACCCAAGAAGGAGCTTTGACTTCGTGAGAGAACCATCAATCCTGCGACATCAGTCATACCATAGACCATAATCATATCTTTTAAAATTGCTGTTGCACGGTCTAGGTCATTTCCTGCACCTGTACTTATCTCTCCGATAAAAATCTCTTCGGCCGCTCGTCCCCCCAAAAACACATCAACTTCTGCTAATAATTCATGCTTTTGAGTCAGGAACTTATCCTCCTCTTCTGGCAAGTGAAGTGTATATCCTAATGCACCCAATCCTCTAGGAATAATAGATACTTTTGTTGTTCGAGTAGCACCTTTTGTAAGCTCTGCCATAAGTGCATGTCCACTCTCATGATAGGCTACAATTCTCTTTTCGCTCTCAGAGACTTTTCTATTTTTTCTCTCTAGTCCTACAAATGCTCTCTCAACAGCCTCTAGTAGATGCTCTTGCATGATAGTCTTTTTATTAGCACGACCTGCTAAGAGTGCTGCTTCATTGATAATATTTGCCAAATCAGCCCCTGCCATACCTGCTGTCTGTTTTGCAACAACCTCCAAGTCAACAGATTCATCTAACTTGACCCCTTTAGAGTGTACTTCCATAATAGCTAATCTTCCTGCAAAATCAGGTTTGTCTACAAGTACCTGTCTATCAAATCGCCCTGCTCTAAGCAACGCAGCATCTAGTGTTTCAGGTCTATTGGTAGCAGCCAAAACAATTACTGGTGTATCTGTACCAAAACCATCCATCTCAGCTAAAAGCTGATTTAGTGTCTGCTCTCGCTCGTCATTTCCACCCATTTGACCACCACTAGCCCTACTCTTACCAATAGCATCAATCTCATCTATAAATATAATAGATGGAGCCTCTTTTTTAGCAAGTTCAAATAGGTCTCTTACTCTACTAGCACCAACTCCTACAAACATCTCAATAAAACTAGAACCACTCACAGAAAAAAATGGAACTTCTGCTTCACCTGCAACTGCTTTTGCCAAAAGAGTCTTACCTGTACCAGGAGGGCCTACTAGTAGTAGACCTTTTGGGATTTTAGCTCCTAGTTCTATATATCTCTCGGGATATTTTAGGAAATCTACTATCTCTACAACCTCATCTTTTGCCTCTTGGACACCTTGGACATCATCAAACTTGACATCAGGTTTTTCGGAGTTGATATTTTTGCCAACCTTTCCAGCTCCTAATATTCCACCCATTCCTTTTGACATCTTTTTTGCCAAAAATAGCCAAATACCAAAAAAGATAAAGATAGGCAACAACATACTAATAAGCTCTGTCATTAATCCATCACCTATCCTACCCTCGTAGGTAATATTTTTCTCTTCTAATAGAGGTATCAACTTATCATCAAATGCTGGAATATTTTGGGCAATATATTTAATCTGCCCATTTGTATCAATCGCCTCTATCGTAGTATTCATAATCTTTACAGATGAGACTCTATTCTCTTTTATATATTTTTTAATATCAGAGTATTTTACTCTCTCTGTTTTGAGCATATGTTTACTGTTTATAAGTTCATTGAAATCACCCGTTCCTTCACCTAAAAATGATTTGAAAAGAATAATAATAACTATCGAAAAGATAGCAAATGCCAACATTGGGTTATCGTTAAAAAAGTTATTATTATTGTTGTTGTCGTTGTTTTTGTTACTGTTTTGATTATTCATTCTATCCTATTTCTTCCTATATATAAGTGTCACCCACTCTTCTTTCTCTTTTCGTTCTATTAACTCTAGCTCTTTGTAAACCTCTACAACCTGTGACTCTTTTTTATCCAAAATACCTGAAAGTATCAAGAGACCGTTACCTTTTGTTACTCTTTTTAGGTCTTTTACAATAAATTTTAGTACATCTGCTATAATATTGGCTATGACTATATCATACTCGCCCTTGGCTTGATTCGCCGACCCCTCCCAAAGTTCAGAGTACTCTACCTGATTTAGAGCAAAATTCTGCTCACAAGAGTCAACCGAAATTGGGTCAGTATCACAAAGCTCAACCGTAGCCCCAAGCTTCCTACAAGCAAGTCCAAGAATCCCTGAACCACAACCAACATCCAATACTCTATCTCCACTCTTAACAAAATCACCTATAGATTCTAAACAGGAGAAAGTAGTAGCATGATGACCAGAACCAAAAGCCAAGGCTGGGTCAATTTTGATATTAATTTTACCCTCTTTAGCTTCATACCAACTTGGATATATATAAAATTTTCCTGCTTCAATTGGCTCTATAGAGTTTTGATACTTTGCAATCCAATCCACATTATCTTTTATATCCATCTCATACTCAATAGATATAGCACCTCCTAGTGTACCAATCAGAGACTCTACAGCCTCCTCTATATACTCTAAACTCTTCTCGCTTCTAATAATTATCTTGTCTCTACCTATCTCTAGCCCATCACCTGAAATATTGGCAATAAAATCAGCAATAAACTCAACAAAATCCTCTTGTAAAGTTAGTGTTAACTCATAATATTTTTCACTCATTTTGCTACCCTAAACGCCTCTTCCAAATCAAGCGTCCCTTCATAAAATGCTTTTCCAACAATTGTTCCATCACAATTAGCCTCTATTAGAGCATTAATATCACTCATATCCTTTAATCCACCACTAGCAATTGTCTCAACTCCACTAGCCTTGGCAATCTCCATAGTAAACTCTACATTTACCCCCGTCATCATACCATCTCGCCCCACATCAGTACAGATAATCGCCTCAACCCCTGCATTGGCAAACTCTCTAGCCAAATCAGTAGCCCTCATATCAGAGACCTCTCCCCAACCCTCAACAGCCACCATTCCATTAATTGCGTCAATTCCTACAACTATAGGATATTTTTTTGCCATCTCTTTTACAAACTGTGGATTTTTGACTGTAATTGAACCAAGAATCAATCTATCAATCCCAAGCTCCAAATACATCTTGATAGTCTCTTCATCTCTAATTCCACCTCCAAGTTCCAGTTTTAAATTACAATTTTCTCTAATCTTTTTAATCTGCTCCAAATTTTTTGGTTCACCTGCAAATGCTCCATTTAAATCAACTAAATGAACCCATTCGCTCCCAAGCTCTTCAAACCGTTTTGCCACCTGCCAAGGCTCATCACTATATATCTTGGCTGAATCCATTAAGCCTTTGCTAAGTCGTACTGCTTTGCCGTCTTTTAGGTCTATTGCTGGTAGTATTGTCATTTTTCTTCCTTGAATAAGTTTTTTAGTTTTTGTTTTAGTGGTTGAAATCTATCATCTTTAAAATCAAATTGAGGATAGGGGTATAAATCTCTATATAGATTTGCTATTGGTTTTTTGTTTGGTTTTAGTTTTTCTATGTCTAAACAGTCAATTAAACTTTTAAAATTTTTATAGCAATTTTTATCTCTTATGGTTTCCATCAAAAAATAATCTAAATTTCGATTAAAAATATGTAGATGTTTACTCTTTTCTATTTTAATATTCCAATCAAGATTTTTTATTAATTCATCAAAGCATTTATTGGACTTTGTCATTCCATTACAATTTTTATCATTTAACTCAAAATCACAATCAAATATAAAAAGTACTCTTTTGATTTCAAAACCAATTTTTTCTGAAACTCTTTTATATTTGGTATGATTATTATCTAAGAGTTTTGATTTGCTTCCCATCACTTCAATATAATTATTAAAATTTATATTATCTAAAACATCTATCTCGTTATATTTTTTCAAATCATTTAAAAGTTTAACTATAAAACTTTTATCATCATTTCCTTCGACAAAAATTCTTAGAGACATCCTCGTACCTCATGTTCTTGTTCTATTTCATCTATAAACCAGTCATAAGGATAAACAAATGCTTTTATCTCTTCTTCTCTTTTACACATCTCTATAAATGCTATCTCTTTATCTTCTAACTTTTTAGCAACTCTAGCATATGATTCTATACACTCTTTTGAATGGGTTGTAGCAAATACTTGGACATTTTTTTCTTTTGAAACATCTAAAATAATTTTCCATAATTCATCAAATAAACTATAATGTATACCATTCTCTATTTCATCAATAAAAATATTTTTATTATTTTTAGAAAATAGCAAAGGAAGAAGTATATTTAAAATAGTTTTCATTCCATGACCATATTCAAAAATAGGTCTAAATTGATTATTTTTTTGTAAATAAATCATTCCATTAATAATATCAATTTTTTGAATATTAAAAAGCTTATTAAAGTATTGATTTAATAACTCATATCTATTATTTAACTTTAGATTATCAATCATTAAAGATAATGTTCCATCAAGCATAAAATAACTTGAAATAAAATTTTGACTTGTTCCATATTGAGCATTCCCAAAAGGTTGCATTTGAATTAAATTATAAAGTTCTTGAAAAGTTTTTTTAAAAACTCCATCCTTTTGAGCTAATAATATTTTATATTTATCTTCCAAAATATTAATACTTGTTATTCCATGATTTGTTTTGATATGAAAATTAATATTTTCTCTTATCCTATTTGCTAAATCATTATCTGGATTTGAGCGTATTGTCATAAGTGCTATACTATTTCTATGTGTCTGTATAGCTAAAATATTTTGATATATTTCAAAAATTTCTTTAGATGTAGATAAATAAACAGCCTCCATAAAAGCCGTCTTCCCCACATTATTCTTCCCCCCAATCAAATTAACTCTACCAAACCCCTCAGCCCTAAAATCCTCAAAACATTTAAAATTTTTAATCTCTATCTCTTTAATAAAATGCTCATTCATTGATTTTTCCTTATTTTTGATGGTGTTTTATGGTTGGCTGAAGCCAACCCTACAGGTTTATGAAATTCTCTATGATTTTTAAACCATTTTCATGGCTCTTTTCTGGGTGGGGTTGGATGCCATAGATATTGTCTTTTTGAACTGCACTTATAAATTCATATCCATAATATGTTTTGCCAATAGCATATTTATCATCACAAACTGCATGATATGAGTGAACAAAATAGAGATAAAAATCGTTATCCAATCCATTAAACAAAACATTTTTCATTTGAAACATCTCATTCCATCCCATATGAGGGACTTTAAGCTTATGGTCAAATTTCTGCTCATCAAATGCGACCACCCTACCCTCAATCAAACCTAAACCTCTATGCTCTCCAAACTCTTCACTACTCTCAAATAGAAGTTGCATTCCAAGACAAATCCCCAAAAGAGGCTTTCCACTTTTGGCATACTCTCTTACAGCTCTGTCCATTCCATTACCTTTTAGATGCTCCATAGCATCACCAAAAGCACCAACTCCTGGTAAAATTAACTTATCATATTTGTGTAACTCTGATGGGTTACTCTCTACTGCAATATTAGCTCCTAAAATGTTAAAAGCGTTTATAACAGAAGCTAAGTTTCCCATATTATAATCAACAATTCCTATCAAGGCTTGTTCCTTTAAATAAATAATCGTGATTATATCTAATTTTGGTAAAATTGTATAATCAAATACAAAGGATAAGGATGAAACTAGCCATTGTTAAGCTATCGGCTATGGGGGATATTATTCATGCTATGGTAGCACTTCAATATATTAAACAGCAAAATCCAAACATAAAAATAGATTGGATAGTAGAGGAGGGATTTAAAGCGATTTTGGAACACAATCCTCATATAGATAATGTTTTAACTGTAAATTTGAAGTCTATCAAAAAAAATAAAGCAGAGATATTTAAACAGATAGATTTAGTACGAGCATATGCCAAAAATAACTATGATTTGGTTATTGATGTCCAAGGACTTATCAAATCAGCTATTACTGCAAAATTTTTGAGTGGTAAGAGAACTGTAGGTTTCTCAAAAGAGTCAATTCGTGAAGGGGGTGCTAGTTGGTTCTATGACGAAAAAGTAGAAATAGCTTATCACAAAAATACAATTGATAGAAATGTAAAAGTATTAAGTGAGCCTTTGGGGTTTGAGATTACACCAACTATGATTATCCAAAAAGAGGCTTTTCTGTTTTATGATGAAAGCTGTTTTGCTATAGAAGAGTACCTATCCAAAGAGAAAAAAAATATTATCTTTATAGTTGGTTCAACTTGGGAGAGTAGAAACTATCCAAAAGATAAATTTGCACGAATAGCAAATCAGCTCCAAGCTAACTGTTTAGTTGCTTGGGGTAATGAAGATGAGTATGAAAAGGCTCTATGGATAGAGGCTAGTTCTCGCTATGCAAAGGCTCTACCCAAAATAAATCTTAATAGCCTAAAGACTATTATAAGTAAATCAGACCTGCTTATAGGTAATGATACAGGTCCTACTCATATGGCTTGGGGATTAAATATCCCATCTATTACTATTTTTGGCCCAACACCTGTCAATCGTGTATATCAAACTCCTATCAATAAAGTTATAAAATCAGACTCCGAAGTTGACCACTATAACTTAGATAAAAATGACTTCTCAATTTGCGATATACAATCAGATGATATTATAAAAATGGCTAGAGAGCTATTATATGATTGATTTTCTTTATCTAGGTCTCTATAGATTTTTTGGTTTTCTACTAAAAATACTATCTATTGATACTATTATAAAACTAATGAGAGGTATATCAAAATTTACCTATTATATTAGTTCAAAACATAGAAAAATTATTAATACCAATCTAAATATAGCCTTTGGTGATAGTTTAAATAAAAAAGAAAAAAAAGAGATAGGTATCTCTGCTTTTATGAATCTACTTGATACTACTCTAGGGATTATCAGACGAGATGGAATGCAAAAAGAGCAGGTAATAGAGAATGTATCATTTGAGGGAGTAGAGATTATCAAACAGTATCAAGATGAGGGTAAAAAAATAATCTTGGTTACAGGGCATCAAGGCAATTGGGAGCTACTCTCACAAGCTATTGCTATCAAATTTAATCTCACTTTAGTAGGTGTTGGAAGAGAGTTAGATAGTAAACTTATGGATAGAATTCTCAAAAAAAATCGTGAACAGTTCAATATCGAAATGGTATATAAAAAAGGAGCAATGAAGGGGTGTATTAGAGCATTGTCAAAAGGTAAAGCTGTAGGAATATTGGTTGACCAAAGCTTGAAACTAAGCCAATCTATCAATGTTAAGTTTTTTGGAAAACCTGCAACACATACACCCCTAGCCTCTATCCTCTCTCGAAAATTTGGTATAGATTTGATTCCTGCATTTATCTCTACAGATGACTATAAAAACTACAAGGTCAAAATCTATAATCCTATCAAGAGTATCAAAACAGATAACCAAGAGGATGATTTACTAAAACTCACCCAAGCACAAGCCGATATTATGAAACAAGTAATAAGAGAACACCCAAAAGAGTGGTTTTGGATGCACAAACGGTGGAAAAGATTGGACAATGAAATTTATAACTAAAGGAATAAGTAGTATAATCTCTTTTTTTTAATAAAAGGAAAATTTTTATGACAGTACAAAGAAAAAGATTAATAGCATCCAAAATCTTAACAAGTTTGGTTGTAATTTCAATGTTTATATCAGTAGGAAACTCCAATGCTATTTTTGATATTTTGGGTTTTATATTGATGGTAACAGCAGGTGTCGGTAGAATTTGGGCATCAGCATATATATCGGGGTTCAAAAGTGGCAAAGTGGTAAAAGATGGCCCCTACTCAATAATGCGTAATCCTCTATACTTCTTCTCCTTTTTAGGATTTGTTGGTGCTGGATTGACATTTGGTTCTATTGTACTGACTATAATGTTGATTGGAACTTTTATGATTACTCATATACCTACCATACTATCCGAAGAGAAAAAACTAGAGGGTCTATTTGGAGACGAGTATAGGAAATATATCAAAAGTGTACCTAGATTTTTCCCAAACTTCTCCAAGTTCTATAATCCAGAAGAGATTCAATTCTATCCGAAAAAATTTACAAAGACACTAATAGAAGCTACCTACCTTATATTTGGTTATGGTGCTGTAAAACTTATTTTGTGGCTTCATGAGATAGGAGTACTTCCAACGCTATGGATAAACTTCTAATTTTAAATAGATTAAAAGAGTATAAACTCTTTTTGCAATATGCTCTATTGCTAATATCTGTTTTTTTTATCTCTAGGATAATATTGGTATATCTATATGATATAGAAATTGACCTATACTTTTTTCTATACTCTTTGAGAATGGATATTATAGTTATATCTGCTCTAATCACAATACCTATACTGTTATATACTTTTAATTTAATACTATTGAGCAGAATACTCCTAGTAGTATCATTTTTTGCTGTTATATATCTCGAAGTAGCTAACTACTTCTTTTTTGAAGAGTTCAATACTAGATTAAACTATCTATTTATTGAATATTTGGTCTATCCAAAAGAGGTTGCCAAGATGATATGGAACTCTTATGCTTTGGAGTTAACTATTTTGATACCTACTCTAATATATCTATCTTATAAATTATGGATATATACAAAAAAACATCTCATATCATCAAAAATCCTACCCAAAATTGCTTTATTGCCACTCATTTTACCTATTCTATTTTTGGGAATTCGCTCATCTGTTGACTCTTCTACCCCAAATCAAAGTTTTTATAGCTATAGTAACTCTGTACTCAAAAATAGTATTGTCAACAATACAACCTTTTCACTTCTTCATTCCATATATCTAAAAGCCAAAGATAAAATGCCAAATTTTGGAAAAAAAGAGAAAAATAATATTTTAGCTATTCAAAAACTAGACAAAAAAGAGTACATCAACAACTCAACTCTACTTCATATACAAAAATCCTCATTTACCCAAAAAAGAAATATCATTCTATTACTTATGGAAAGCTTCGGTAATTCATATGTTGGAACTCTAGGTGGAACACCTACTACACCTTACTTTGATGCAATGAGCAAAGAAGGGCTATTTTTGTCAAATATGTACTCATCATCAAACCGTTCCAATAGAGGATTTGAAGCCGTTTTAAGTTCAATATTTCCTACCTACTCAGATAGCTACCTTAAACTATCAAAATCTATTAATGGATTTTGGACTATAGCCAAAACTATGAAACAAAAGGGTTATAAAACAATATTTTTATATGGAGGAGATAGTAAATTTGATAATATGAAAGGTTTTGCACTCAATAACGGTTTTGATGAGATAGTAGATATGTATAACTTTGACTCTAATATCAAACGCTATACTTGGGGAGTTTGTGATGAAGAACTCTATAAAAAAGCTTATGAGATTTTAGATAAATCTAACAAACCCATATTTTTAGTGGCATTTACATTATCATCTCATAAACCATTTGATTATCCTGATAAAAAGATAGAATATTATGACAAAGAACCTATAAAATCATTTGCAAACTCTATTAAATATTCTGATTATGCTCTAGGGAAGTTCTATAACAAACTAAAAAAAGAGAATTTTTTTAATAATGGAGTACTAACAATAGTAGCAGACCATAATGCTCATATATTTGGTGACAAAAAAATTCCAGTCAATGAATTTAAAATACCAGCTCTATTTATTGCCAAAGATTTAAAACCAAAAAATATTAAAAGTATAACTCATCAAATAGATATAGCCCCTACTCTACTAAATATTGCTGGAGTAAGAGCTATTATCCCATCTATGGGAACAGACTTAACTAAAAATAGAACATCAAAAGCACTTATTTTTCATCATAGAGCATTTGCCTATCTAAAAAATAACTCTTTTGTTCTATATCAAAAAGATAAAAAAGCCTCTATTTATGACTTTGATTATAAACCTAAAGAGTATAATCAAACTCTTGTAAAAGAGGGATTAAACTATATCTATGGAAGTTATGAGATATACAACAAACAACTACACAAGGATTTCAGTGAAAAATAGTAACTACTCAATCTTTTTTAAGATAAACCTATTAATGACAACTATTCTATTTCTCCCTTTTTTGCAATATAATCAAAACTACAAAATAGGTGAACTATGGATGGTGATATTAGGTCTAATATCTAGTGCAACTATTTTGTATGTTCTATTGTATATTTTACTTTTTATCTTATCATTTAGCAAAAAATTTATATTGTATTTTTCTGCTTTTATTTTTACCATGGTAAATATTGGACTGATTATTGATTTTTTTATCTTTAGACTCTATAAATTTCATATTAATGCTATGGTATTAAATATTTTGACATCTCCTGACGCAATAGACTCTATTCAGCTTGGAACTATACCATTGATACTTTTTATAGTCCTAATTTTAGGGTTTGTAGGATTTGAACTCTATATCATCAAAAAACTTCTACGAGGGAATGAAGAGAACAAATGTAATCTCAACAAAAGACTAAATATAACCCTAACTATACCACTATTAATTATTATCTTTAGTGAAAAAATAGGATATGGGTTACTAGCTCTATTTTCCAAAAATGAAACTATTTCAAAATTCAAAGTTATACCACTATATCAACCTCTAACTTTTAATAAAATAGCAACAAAATATTTTGATTTCAAAATAGAAGAAGAGACAAAAAATATTGTTCCTCAACATGCTCTACTAAACTATCCTCTATCACCACTAAAACTAAAAGAAAATCCAAACAAAATAAATATTTTTATTTTTGCAAGTGATGCTGTAGGCTATAGTAAAATCAACACCAAAACTACCCCAAATATAGAGCAATTCAAAAAGGATGCCATCAACTTCCAACATCATTATAGTGGAGGAAATGCTACTCGCTTTGGTATATTTTCTCTAATGTATGGTCTAAACTCAACCTATTGGTTTTCATTTTTGGATGCAAATAGAGGCTCTGTTTTATTTGATATATTATGTAAGCTAAATTATGATATTAGTATAATCTCCTCAACCAATACAAATTGGCCTGAATTTAGAAAAACTTGTTATGTAGATATACAAAATAGCATCCAAGACAATTCAAAAGGTAAACCGTGGGAAAAAGACCAACAGAGCAAAGAGAGATTTTTGACCAAAGTTGATAGTTACAACAAAAAACAACCTATCTTCTCTTTTGTCTTTCTTGATTCTCCTCATGGTTATTCTTCTCCAAAAAAATTTAACCCTTTTCATGCCAACGACAAAGAAATTAACTACCTAACAGTAGATAAAAAAAGTAGAGATATAGAAACTCTCTTGGCTCAATACAAAAATGCTGTAGCCTACAATGATAAATTATTTGGTGAAATGATAACCAAGCTCAAGAAAAAAAGATTATATGATAATTCTCTAATTATCTATACTTCTGACCATGGACAAGAGTTTTATGAGTATGGTTCATTTGGTCATAACTCCTCCTTTTCAGAAGCTCAAACTCATACACCCATGATTATAAAACTACCAAAAAATCTAAAAAACAAAGTCGCTCTCCCCTCTAAATTCCCAAATATTTTGACAAGTCACAATGATATAGTACCAACACTATTAACTCTAATAGGAGTAAAAAATCCAACTGACGATTATAGTAATGGTTACAATATTTTTGACAAGAAATTTGATAGAGAGTTTGTATTTTGTGCAAATTGGAACAACAATGCTATTATTGAAAAGAAATTTACCTATCTCTTTTCAAATCTTCCAAATAAAATGTTCAAGAGTAAAATTAGAAAAAATAGTAATTATAAAATAGTGGAAAATATAGAAATAAATAGTACAAAAGTTCTAAAAGTTATGAATGAGAATAGAAGATTTTTAAAATAGCCAACCAAACTATAAAGCTAATTTAATGGTTGGCAAAAGCCAACCTTACGATAATTTTTATTCTCCCATAATCTCTTTTTTCTTATTAATAACTATATCTGCTAACTTATCCATGATTTTATCATCTAATGATTTTGTAGCAAATATTGTAGCTGTAGTACAGATAGTTTTTACCTTTTTATTGAAAAAGCCCTTTTTTGTTACCATTTTTTCGAAGCTATAAATAGGTTTACCTTTGAATTTGTCATTTAAATCCCAATCTTTTACAGGAAGAAAAAACAACTTATCATTATCCATTACAGTTTTAATAATTTTATTTTCTGTAGATGGAGTTAAGAGATACATACTAGCATCTATCTCTCCTGATAAAACTTTGGAGATAGCTTTCATCCCTCCCTCTTCGATAACAGTAGCCTTTGCAAAACCTTTTTCTAACATAGATATATACTCATAGGTAATTTTACTACCCGAACCTGCTCTACCCGTAGCAATTTTGACCCCTTTCTGTTGCAAATCTGAATCATCATCAAGCTTACCACCCTTTTTGGCCACGATATAGACACACTCTTTTTCTAAATCTCCTATCGCTTCAATCTTCTTTTTTGCATCTTTGTATTTTTCTAAATAATAGAGAAATATATCTTTTTGAGCAATCGCTATTTGTGCTTTGCCCTCCATAAGTCTATCAAAATTCATAACACTTCCCTTTGAAGGGATTACTTTTTTTGAACCAATAAATTTAGCAAGATTCTGCCCCATTTTAAAATAGTTACCACTCTCTTCTCCTGTTGTAATTGTAATATCTGTAGAGTATAGAGTTGTAAATAAAAAGCCTATCACAAGTAAAATTTTTTTCATACTATTTCCTTTTTTTTTCGATTTGAAGCAGAATTTTAACATAATTGGAATTAAAGAGATAAGTATTATGGTTTAATATGAATATAAAGTTTTGTTTGGATTTTAAGTTAATAGAAGAAAATAAACTTTTATGTTTTTTTATGCTAATATAACCAAAATTGATTAGGATTAAATGATGACAATACTAACCTATGGAACATTTGATATGTTTCATATTGGACACCTAAAACTATTAGAGAGATTAAATAAACTAGGAGATAGACTTATAGTTGGTGTCTCTACCGATAAATTCAATGAAATCAAAGGCAAAAAAACTATTATCCCATATGCCCAAAGAGCTGAAATAGTAGGAGCTATTAGATATGTAGATATGATAATTCCTGAAAACAGTTGGGAACAAAAAATCAAAGATATAAAAAAATACAATATAGATATATTTGCTATGGGTCACGACTGGGAAGGAAAATTTGATGAGCTAAAAGAGCATTGTGAAGTAGTCTATCTACCTCGCACAAAAGGTATCTCTACCACATCCCTAAAACAGCAACTCCATAAAATATCAGAGATAAATATCCAAGACATAAACAGAGCTTTTGAAATATTACAAAAACTAAAGAGAGATTTTGAATAAAATATTATTAAAATAACTCTTTTGATATAGCAGCTCTAACATTTTCAATATCGGGATGGAAATCTATCTCTCCCCACTCTTTTTTATCTATTACATAGGTTTCAATTTTATGATTATCATATGAAAGAGCATTGAAAATTTCCAACCAAAATTTATCTTTGTTAGTTATATCTCTAACTAATGATGTTAGTTTATCTTTAAAAATTTTTCTATTATTTTTACCTCGTATAATAGCAAGTCCTACTGATTCAGCATCTACTCTATCCATATCTATCATTTTTGATACCTGCTTGATATTATTATTATCTAGTATTACCTTCATATCATCTTCATCATATTTATCTTTGAAATCAATAGTCAAAGAGATTGTATTTGAAGAGAGATTATCAATATTATTATAAACACTATCTTGATAGATATTATCCCCATTTGAAATAAGAAAATCTCTCTCTTCCATCAAAAAATGAGCAGACCATAATGAAAAAAGATTATTTGAAAGTTCATAAAATGGATTAAATATAACATTAATATTTATTTTCTCTTTAAAATCTTTAATCTTATCTTCTATCTGTTTCGAACGATAACCTGTAACAATATATATATTATCTATAATATCACAATTTATAGCGTTTTCTATCTGCCTCTCCAACAAAGTCGTTCCATCTCCTAAATCAACTAAAGATTTTGGTTTATCTTTGGTAAGAGGAAAAAGTCTTGACCCTACACCTGCAGCTAAAATAATTAAATTCATCCTCTATCTCCAAGGAAACCTCGTCCACACAAGGTCTCTTTGATTTGCTCAAAGAGAGTAGCAGAGCTACAAGCTCGAAGAGAGTTCAAAGAACAAGGGGCGAGGAGGAATTGGTAGAATTTGTCATTGTTTGATTGTTGCCACTGCATAAGCATAGCCATCTCCTTTTTGTACTGTTTTACAATATTTAAAATTAATACCTTGAATAGTTTTTGTTGTGGTAGTAATATTAAAATTACCACTAACTCTAACAGCTACTTTTCCAAGATAAGTTCCTATCTTTTTTCCTTTGCTAACTACTGCTTTTACAATATCACCTGCTTTCCCTCTTTTAGTAAAATTCTAGCTTTAGCCTCACGAGTGGGGGCTAAAGGAGTTTTGTTTCTGCTTAATACAAAAACCATTTACAATCCTTTTTCAAATTAACGCACCTTATGGTGGTGACGGTCTTGCAACTCTCTCCTCGATAGTGATATAGATGCTTGTTTGCAATGGCAAATCGTCCTTAGGTTCACAGGGCTTTAACCCAACTTAAAGAGCCTACACAGAGCTTGGAGCTGGAGAAGCACTCCAAGGTGTGATAACAAAAATATCGTAGTTGACTATCTCTAGCAACTCAATCTGGTCAATCAAGCCTCCTTTATATCCATCAAGGATTGGGGGAGGTTATTGACATATCACCTTTTACAGCATTATCATCTTTGGAAGTATCCCACTCTTTTATAGGTATTTTCCAATCTCCATATCTAAAAGTAAGATACTCTTCTGATTCTTTTGGAATTAAATATCTCTTGCCTTTAAATCGATGTTCTCTTAAATTATTATAAAAATGTGAAGGAACAGATTTTCTTTTGTTAGATACTTGCCAAAAATATTCTCCATCTTTTTCAAATTTAATAAAAATATCCAAAGCCACCTCTCCACGAATAAAATACAATTTTCTATTTCTTATTTTTATTATTCTTTTTACTCCTTTTTTAAAAGGTGGCTCATCTTTTTCAAACTCTTTAGACCAAACCATATAACCTAACTCTTTTATATCGTCAATAGCATCTAAGATAGCATCATAATAATCTTCTGTCAATGATATATCCATATCATTATCCCATGGAAGAAGCCTATCCTCTCTAATGATACCGAGTAAAGTACCTCCTTCTAGCCAATATTCTATATCTCTTTTGTCCAAAATATCAGTAACTTTTTGAAGCATTTCAACTGCTATTTTAGCATTTTTACCTTCTAATGTATGTTTTCCTGCCATATTAACCTTTCATTTCTTTTAAATAACAATCAATCCTCATAAGATTACTCTCTTAATAAATTTATAAAAATTTTGATAAAGATGTTCATCTTTTGGAATCAGATAGTCATAATAGAGATACTTCAAAAAATTATTCACTAACTCCTCTTCAAATATCCAACTATCCAAATTTTCAATCACCTTTTGTAGTTCTATTTGATTATCTGCCCCTTTGGTTATCCCGTCAATACGATAAAAAGCATCTCCTAACACCACAACTCTCTTTTTAAAGAGAAGAGACTCTACCCCAACAGTAGAGTTTATAGTTATAACAGCTAGACTTCTCTCAATCAGCTCTTGTGTGGGATAGCCATTAGCAAAGCTAATATTATCACTTATATCTGCTCTCTTGTGCAAATCGGGATAGTTTCTACTACTAGATGGATGCTCCTTTAAAACAAACTTCAAAGAGACTACTTTTGAGAGTTGTTCTATAGTATCAAATAGTTGTCTCATATCTTTTATCCATTTAGAGTTAGTAATAATTTGGGTATCAGAATCAACCTGAAAAGGAACAAATATAAAAGATTCGGGCAAAGAGACTAGAGATGTTTGAAACTTCTTTTGATTCTTAGGTCGTCTAGGTATTAAACTATTAGGAAGTGATAAATTATTATGATAATTTTCAAAAAACACTCTATCTCTAGGAACAGAGTTATCAGCATTAATCCCATTGTTATCCAATACCAATCTATTGGGCAAAAGTCCATTCTCAAAAAAAATAGTTTTGATACCATGAAGCTTAGCAATCTCAATAGCAACACGCTGACGACACTTACCACCATTCCAAAGTAAAATCGCACTATATTTTTTATCAATAACAGAATAGTATACAAGATAATAAAAGAGTGCCAAACTTCTAAAATATAGATTTAAAATAACCTTTGGAAGAGGGATAACCTTGATACGAAACTCCTCTACAGCAAAAGTAATAGCAGGTTCAAGATTGATATGCTTTAAATCCTTTAGTCCTCTTAGTGTAAAAACAAATCTATATTTTGGAAAAACAATATCAAAAAGATTTGAATCCTCTTTTTTAAGTTCTATAAAAAACTTTTTATGACTCGAACGAATAGCAAAAAGAAGAACTTTCATCCTCTATCTCCAAGGAAGCCTCGTCCACGCAAGGTCTCTATGATTTGCTCAAAGAGAGTAGCAGAGCTACAAGCTCGAAGAGAGTTCAAAGAACAAGGGACGGGGAGGAATTGGTAGAACTCATTATTGTTTGATTGTTGCCACTGCATAAGCATAGCCGTCTCCTTTTTGTATAGTTTTACAATATTTAAAATTAATACCTTGTATAGTCCCTAAAGTTGTAGTAATATTAAAATTACCACTAACTCTAACAGCCACTTTTCCAAGATAAGTTCCTATCTTTTTTCCTTTGGTAACTACTGCTTTTACAATATCACCTGTTTGGAAACCTTTTACTACTTTAGAGCCTTTAGCTTTTGTTCTAGGAAATCCAAATCTATCCATTCGACACATTTGTCTATCTCCTCTTCCTTGTGCCTTTACCTCTAAAACCTTATTTGTTACTATTTTATATTTATACTTATCTCCAATACACATAGCGTCATAATAGTGTTGTTTGGGTAGATTTAACTCTTTTAGAGTATAAGTTCTAATTGCTCTTCTTGAATCCATTGCTTTTTTAATGACTTTTCCTCGATGCACTATTTCAGCGAAGAAAAAACATTTCAGAGCATCTACAATAGCTACACTTGTGACTGATGCTCCAACATCAAATTTAATTATATATCTTTTAATGCACTCTCTGTTCTCCTTTAGTCGTATAGTAAAAGGATAGACTTTATGAACAACAGCCTTTCCCTCTTTTAATAAAATTCTAGCTTTAGCCTCACGGGTGGGGGCTAAAGGTGTTCTGTTTTTGCTTAATACAAAAACCATTTACAATCCTTTTTCAAATTAACGCACCTTATGGTGGTGACGGTCTTGCGACTCTCTCCTCGATAGTGATATAGATGCTTGTTTGCAATGGCAAATCGTCCTTAGGTTCACAGGGCTTTAACCCAACTTAAAGAGCCTACACAGAGCTTGGAGCTGGAGAAGCACCCCAAGGTGTGATAACAAAAATATCGTAGTTAGCTATCTCTAGCAACTCAATCTGGTCAATCAAGCCTCCTCCATATCCGTCAAGGATTGTGGTAGGTTATTGACACTCCACACCTTTATTAAAAATAGCAAAATTATCTCTTAAAACCCCTTTATAACAAGATAGGTAACAATAATTTCTATATAGAAGATAATAAAAATTAGCTCTTAGGCAAAAGAGGAGCAGAGCTTAACAACTTCTGTGTATATTTATCCTGTGGATTACTCATCACATACTCCACATCTCCACATTCAACTATTTTTCCGTTTTGCATTACTGCGACCTGATGAGCCACCGTAGAGATAATAGATAAATCATGAGTAATAAATAGATAAGATAGCCCACTCTCTTGTTGTAACTCTTTTAACAGTTTTAAGACCTGTGAGCGAACAGAGACATCCAATGCACTTGTAGGCTCATCACAGATAATTAACTCAGGTTCTACTGCCAAAGCTCTTGCAATTCCTATTCTCTGTCTCTGTCCTCCTGAAAACTCATGGGGGTATCGTTCCATATATTCAACCTCCAACCCCACTTTTATGAGTAACTCTTTTATCTTTTTGTCTTGAACTCTTTTGTCACTAGAGCCGACTTTTAGACTAACCATCCCCTCGCGAATGGTATCTCCTATAGTCATTCTAGGGTTTAGTGCAGAGTATGGGTCTTGGAAGACTATCTGTATCTTGCGACGATAAGCCATCATCTCTTTTTGGGTGAGTTTTGTAATATCGACACCACCAAAATTTATCTCTCCATCGGTTGAATCTACCAATCTAAGTATAGCTTGACCTATAGTACTTTTACCACTTCCTGACTCCCCAACTAGAGCTAAAGTCTTGCCTTTTGGGATGGATAGGGAGACTCCATCTACGGCTTTTACATGACCTACCGTTCTTTGGAATATTCCTTTTTTTATAGGGAAGTGAACTTTTAAATCTCTTATATTTAGAAGTGAATCTCCCTCTAGTTTATCTATTTTACTCTCTTTTGAAGGCAGAGCATCTTTGAGCAAGGCTTTGGTGTATGGGTGGCTAGGATTATCAAAAAATATAGCTCTCTCTGCCTCCTCTAGTATCTCTCCATAACGCATTACAGCAATTCTATCAGCCATCTGTGCTACTACTCCCATATCATGAGTAATAAATAGTATAGATAGTGTTCGTTTTTTTTGAATCTCTTTTAGTAGTGCTAAGACTTGTGCTTGGATTGTAACATCTAGTGCTGTTGTGGGTTCATCGGCTATTAGAAGTTCAGGCTCACATGCTAGAGCCATAGCAATCATAACTCTCTGTTTTTGTCCACCTGAGAGTTGATGAGGATACCACCCATACCTCTCTCTCGCTTTTGGAAGTGCTACCTCTTCAAATAGCTCAATTACTCTATTCTTAATAGCTTCTGTATCTAAATCTAAATGCAATCTAATTACCTCTGCTACCTGTTCACCAATAGTCATAACAGGATTTAGAGCTGTCATAGGCTCTTGGAATATCATAGCAATTGATTTACCCCTAATTTTTTGCATCTCAAATTCGGAAATAGAAAATATAGATTTTCCATTTAGTTCTATATCTCCTGAACTTATAGAGATAGCTTGAGGTAGTAGTCTCATAATAGCCAAAGAGGTTAGAGATTTTCCACTTCCTGACTCACCCACTAGAGCAAAAATTTCGCCCTGTTTTATTTTGAAACTTATTGATTTTAAAAGCCTCTTATCTCCTACGGTCAAAGTTAGCTTTTTTACATTTAGTATACTCATTGACTACTCCTTTTTTTTCAAAGCTAGAACCAGAAGGCTCTTCAAAAAATAGCTTTTCCCTCTCTACTTTTTCTCTATTTAATTTTCTAATAGTAGGTTTTACTAACATAGTAATAGGCACAACAGTCAAAATCAAAGTTAATAAAAAAAGTACATAAAAAAGAAGAATAGGAACTCTTTTTACATCTCCTCTTTTACCAAATTTTTTAATTAATCCACCCCAAATCATAAAGCTTCTATGAGCTATCTTTTCACTAGCTATTAGCCTCTCATCAACCTTTACAGCTCCTAATTCTCGAAGTAGAGGTTTCTTTAACTTCTCCAAATCCTCACACAAAGCATCTCTAATAGCTAACCCAAAACGAGAAGTTCTATCTATCTCTCTAGGAGAAACTCCTGCTTTTGGTAATCTCCATAATCTATTTTTTTTCCCTGTTAGCATCCATCTAGGAGTAGTTATAAAAGTAGCTAAACTACCTCCTCTATCAATCAACACCACATTGTCTATAAGTGTAGCACCTAGCTCCTCTAGTCTTTTTTTGACCTTCTCTTGAGCCATAATCCACATATTTCTACATGCTATTAATGTAATAACGGGTCTATCTCTTAATAGTTGAGAGTATTTTGAGTTCAAAAATCCAGATATAGGAATAGAGGGAGATAAAAACCAAACAGTATAAGACAAGATTATCAAATCAAACTCATCATTTGGGTCTATATCTAACTCTTCTATCTCACACCCATCCATATATACAGACTCAGGAAAAGCATCAAAAAACTCTATAACCCCCCATGGGAAAGAGTATGGTTTTTTAGGTTTTATATTTTGATATACTACCTCTATCTCTCTACTATTTTTTAACGGCGTTGTAAACGAATCTACCACCGATTTTAACTGACCTGTTTGTGAATAATATAAAACCAAAATTCTCTTCATTTACTATCCCCCTATGCGTAAACCAATTTTATTTCACTTGTTGTTTTTTTATTTTTTGTTATTTTAACTCTATAGCGATTATCAATCCTCTTGACTATCTCATATATAACTATATCATTTGGCAAGATAGGAAGCTTAAATTTAGCTCTTTCTATCTCTATCAATCTTTTTGAAAGAATTTCTGATAAAATATCTATCTGCAAAAATGCAGGTAGAAGTGGATTTCCCTCAAAATGAGCTTTGAAAACTGGATGAGTCTCATTAGTTAACTCTACTTCCCATCTATCTTCATCAAGACGCTTGAGGCTATACAAGTTCTGCGTTAGTTGCTTCATCTATCATCTTTATTAGAGAATTCATCTTCTTTTTTGTATTTTTGACAAATACATTTTTCTCATTCCACACATATCCACTCAAAATTGAGCTAACAGAGCGAGTAAACATCTCCTGCTTAATAGGAGAAAAGAATATCTTGTGTAGTCTACCATCATACCAAGCTAGAACAAATTCTCTAAATACATCTACACCTATCATAACTCTCTCTTGATACTCTTTTTGCCAATCTACATTTTCGCCATTTAACTCTTTTGCAATTAAATCAGCCACTAGGTCTCCACTAACAAGAGCAAGTGTCACACCAGAGCTAAATACAGGGTCTAGGAACTCTGTTGCGTTTCCTGCAATTGCAAAACCTTTTCCGTGCATAGTTTTGATATTGGATGAATAACCATCTATCTTCTCTACAGGATTAATTTTTATAGCATTTTTAAACCTCTCTTTGGCATTAACATCACTCTGTATAATATAATCCCAAAACTCTTCAGGAGTCATATTCATCCTATCATAATACTCATCTTCGCAGACAATACCTACAGATGTTGAGCCATCTATAAATGGTATTACCCATATCCAAGCCTCATTATCACCATGAACAAAGATAGTGATATATCCACCCAGCTCACCCTTTGGTCTAATGTCATTCTCTATCCGTGTAAAAATAGCTTTTCGAGATTTTAGCTCTGATGGAGTCTCCAAATCCAAAAGTCTAGCAAGAACCCTACCATAACCAGAAGCATCTAATACAAATTTTGCCTTGTAATCAATACTATTTCCATCTCTATCTATAGCTTTTACTATATTTTCATCTTGATTATACCCTATCACCTCAACACCGTGAGTTACAGTAGCTCCAAACTCCTTAGCACCTTTGAGTAGCTCATCATCAAACTCCTCTCTTTTGACCTGAAAAGTTGTATTGTGTGGTTCACCAATATTTTCACGAAAGTGATAAATCTCCTGCTCTTTTGCCTCATTTTCAAAAATA
>Ga0256845_1000646_pt1 | contig 31725 bp, 28 predicted proteins | sample RiftiametaG_FD_189101 | JGI IMG/M metagenome (GOLD analysis project Ga0256845, IMG submission 189101) | Tube worm associated microbial communities from hydrothermal vent at the East Pacific Rise, Pacific Ocean - Riftia | ecosystem: Host-associated > Annelida > Integument > Unclassified ...
GGCTGGGCTGGGCTGGGCTGGGCTGGGCTGGGCTGGGCTGGGCTGGGCTGGGCTCCATTGAAATTATTTTGGGGTTCGTTCACTAGGCCAAAGAGCATGTGGCTATGGTTTGCAGAGGTCTCCGCCACAAGCTGCCACGACTCGATCGTGTCTGCGGTCGGCCAGCCCAATGCCGAAAAAGAAGGATCGATCCACATCGATACAAGAACATAGACTCCGTCCTTTTTACCAATGTGATCGACTATTTCGACGACATCACTGAGATAGTTGGGATCCGTCGCTGCCGTTTTCCAGTGGATCCGCCCGTCCTCCGATCCGTCGGACTCTAAATCGAGTCGTAAGAAATTTGCACCCCACACATCCACGGCCTCATCGATCCTTCGAATCACCTCCTCAACATTCGGAGGCCCAAAAATACAAGCATTGCAAGAGCGCGTGTCATGCATGTTGACCCCTCGACCATGCCAAAGTTCTCCGTTGGGGGCCTAGATATGATTGCCCTGCGTGTAAATCCACCCCTCTCCATCTCCATTCCCCGTTTCGGTTCCGTCAACATTATTGACGTCACCACAGGCTCCAATGAGCACCCATGGGAGGAGACAGCAAGCGAGCCACGAGCCAGCCATGGGGTTTCTCATCCAGAGACTCTTCGATAGAACCTTGGGACCGTCAATGGCTTCATCTCCATGGCGCACAGCCGCCGCCACCGAATCCAGGCGATTTTCCCGTGGTTCCCCCACTAGTAGAGCACACCATCGATGGGCTCTTCCTGCGGGGGCACCTTTTCTTCACCGAGCAGCTGTCGGAGATCACGCTCGATCACGATGCAAAGTGAATTCATGGGCACGTCATTGATACTGCGCTCAAAAGGATCCTCGCTCGCATCCCCAAGACCCTCCATCGTCATAAACACCCAGCCGACGAGGCCTGCGGAGAACAGATAGGTAATGAACCACATCCACTCGTTCCCACTGGGCATGCCCGACGGGAAATGGCTTGAAAACACATCAAGCAACCCGAACGGCACCACATAGACAAAGACCCGTGTAAATAGACGACTGAATTCCGCGTAAACCCGTGGGAAAGGGGTTTTCTTGATTCGCTCGGCCTTTCCTTGAAGGGTATAGAGCTTGCTCAACGTTTCCATGAGCGCGATCTGATGAAATAGATCCAGTCGATTGTCCTTGACCAGCCGGGCGAGTTTCTGCCCTTGGCGCGCGACCAAATGGGTCGCACTGTTGGCCATGGGCATGATCCTCTCGGCCTCGTCGAGATCGATAAAGGGGCTCAGCTCCTGCTCCCAATCCGTGCGGATATGTCCGTGATGCGCCTTGAGTCGCCGCTCCGTCTCCTTCGCAGGCTTGTCGTGAAATCGAGACGTGCTCCTCAGTTGCAAGCGCAAGGCGTTGACCCAAGCGAGCTGGCGGTAGATGAGATCCCTCCGCACTGCATGAGCCTCTTCGCTCTCGTCGAGGGGCAGCACATAGGCCAGCACCGCATTTGCCCAGGTTCGACTCTCGTTGACGATCCCTCCCCAAATTTTTCGTCCCTCCCAGAATCGATCGTAGGCGGCATTGTTCTTGAATCCCGCGTAAAAAGCGACAGCGATGCCCATCACCGACAGCGGCGTGAAGGGAACCCGCAGCCAGTCGAGCCCAAAGCCAACATGCACAAGGAAAACCAAGGCAGACCACAAAACCACGCGGCCACTGGTGAAAAGTCCCCAACGAATGATCACACGAAGGGGAAGCCGGCGTTTTGACAACATCACCGAGACAGTAGGCGCAGTTCTTGCGCCCTACAAGATCCCTCGCTCAACACCTCATGACTAAACTCGGTGACGAACGAGCCCCCGCTCCGCGGCGACTTACTTCTTGTCGAAGGCCTTGGAGATCACACAGGAGTTTACGCCGCCCACCCCCATCGACATTTTACCCGCGAACGCTGTCTCTGGCTTATAGGGCTGATCAAACACGAAACGACGATGATCCTTCGCTATCTCCGTGTTGAGTTCGTCCTCGGTAAGCGTCGTCGGATAGACCTCGTCCCGGGCGAAGCCGAGATATTGGGCCGTCAGCTCCCACCCGCCGCCCGCGCCCATTCCGTGACCGAAGGTCCCTTTTCGAGCGCTGATGTTCACCGTCTCCGGGAGCACCGAGCGAACGGTGTGAACCTCAAGGAAATCTCCCGGGGTCCCGGTCGCATGCAAGTCCCACTGGCATACATCCTCCTCCGACAACGAGGCCTGCTCAAGCGCCGAACGGATCGCCGCGCGAGGTCCCGGCACCGAGGGTGTGATGATGTGGTCGGCATCGGAGCTGACGCCGACGCTGAGCGGCTCCATGCCCAGCGGCTTCATCCCAAGCGCGAGAAAGTGATCGAGGTCACCGATAATCCACACTGCAGAGCCTCCCGACACGTGGGTCCCACGCATGCCGGTCAACGGCTTGGAGGTCTCCCCATCCGCCGACAGCACCCGGGCGTTATAGAACGTGCCGACGCTCAGGGTATTCGGCATCGGCTCGGTCGCACCGATCACGGCAGCGGTGGCCTCGCCGCGACGAATCGCGTCCATCCCAAATTTCAGTGAGAAGCCGAAGGATGAGCATGCCGCGTACGGCGTGAAGGTCATGCCGGTGATCTTGCCGAGCATCGAGATCTGCGCAGCCGGCGTGTTGCCAATATTCCACAATGCATCGGCAGAGACCTGATTCCACGGCGGCTCCGGCGTCTGCCATTTCTTACGGAGATCGGATACCGCGGCCTTCTTCTTCTTGATCACGAGCGACTTGGCGCGCTCGACATCACCTTCTACGGTGATCGACTCGATGGCTCGCAACTCCTCCAGATAACGCTGTAGCTCTATCGATCGTCCCGACCAAAATCTCCAATAGCGCTCTTGTGCGAGGTCGTAGTCGTCGCTGTCGACAAGGCTCTCCGGGTCCGCTGGAGCCTCGACTTCGAGGGACGGCTTGCCCGCTGACAACCACTGGGCATGGACAGCGTTGCGAGAGGGACTGGCCCAAAAACGGTCCCAACGACGCTGTGCCCGGTGATGCTCAAGCGAAACCCGTTGATACGTTGGGATGTCGCCGAGCCCTGAACCGACGATGCACATCGCCCGGGCCCCAAGTCTCGTAAGCTCCTGTTCGATTCCGGGGTTTTGACCGAGCGCCTGGATGAATCCGCCGACGGCATATTGCGTCGGCGTACCCATTTTTTTCTTGAGCGAACGAAAGCGATTCGGCGGAAATCGTGCGCTGATCCAAGGCTCGTAGTCCTTAAAATCAAAGCTCGGATTCCCCACCAGAAAGGGGCTCGGACCGTAGCCCTCGAACGGTGTCAGCCAACTTCCAGGCTCCGCGAGCCGCTGCTCAAACACGTCGACATTGGGGCTTCCCGGGGCCACAATCCCCCATCCGAATACACCGATTCTCCGCACGCTGAATTCTCTCTTCCGGGTCGATACGACCGCAATCGGTTTCTACACCATCAAACGACGCTCACGACAGGCCCAGCTTCGGACCTGGCTCCGTGCAACCGTGGGCCCGCCTGGCCCCGCCTGCGCCGATCGCTCGGTTTGGAGCGGGCGGGGCCGGAACCCTCTCGGCACCTCTCGCCCGCGGTCATGGCGCGACGTTGGCGGAGCGGTCCGTGCCATAACGCTCGGCGATCTTGCGGGCGACCAAGATCCCGTCGAGCGCCGCGCTGACAATTCCCCCTGCGTATCCCGCTCCCTCGGCACACGGATACAGCCCTGCGCGACCGGGGGCCTCTAGACTCTCGGACTCTCGCTCGATCCGCAAAGGACTGCTGGTGCGACTCTCCACCCCCACAGCGATCGATTCGGGGCTGACAAAGCCCGGCATTCGGGCATCCAATCGCCGCAATGCACCCACAATCGGCTCTGCCAACACCCCCAAGAGTTCGTGCAAATCCGCGGACTCAATCCCAGGCGGATAACTGCAAGAAGGAAGGTCCGACGACCGACGACCTGCCACAAGATCCGAAATTCGCTGGGCCGGCGCGACAAAGGAACCACCGCCGGCTTCAAAGGCAAGCCTCTCAAAATGCCGTTGAAATACGAGGCCCGCCATCGGGTCCGCGGGATCCAAACCCATGGCCGCAAGTTGGGTCGCCCCCACTTCAGTCACGAAGCCGCTGTTGGCATACCGTCCCCTACGAGACGAGGGGCTCCAGCCATTCACCACCACAGCATCTTGTTCGGTGGAGGCGGGCGCAATATGTCCGCCGGGGCACATGCAAAACGAGAACACGCCCACGTCCCCCGAACGTTCGACGATTCTGTAGGATGCCGGACCAAGCCCCGCATGGCCGGCATGGCTCCCATATTGGATCTTATCGATCACAGCCTGGCTGTGCTCGACCCGAACCCCCAGGGCAAACGGCTTCGATACCATTCGTACCCCAGCTCGCCCCAGCCAAGAAAACACGTCTCGCGCGGAATGTCCCGTGGCGATCACCACAGCCCCCGCCCGGAGCTCGCTACCGTCGGCGAGACGAACTCCAACCACTCGCTCCCCTTGCAGGCACAAGCCATCAACACGTGCGCCAAAACTAAAATGAACACCCGCGCTTTCGAGGTGCTCTCGCATCGCCGTCACCACGCCAGGAAGACGATTGGTGCCGATGTGCGGACGTGCCTCCACAAAGAGGTCCGGCGAGGCCCCATAGGCCACAAAAGCTTCTAGCACCTCCGAGATCTGTCCACGTTTATGGGAGCGTGTATAGAGTTTACCGTCGCTAAAGGTCCCGGCTCCCCCTTCTCCGTAACAATAATTGCTCTCCGGATCGAGTTGTCCCACACGGCTGAGTCTTGCCACGTCACGGCGACGTTCCCGGACGGCTCGACCGCGCTCCACAACGATGCTCGCCACCCCGAGCTGAGCCAACTTCCATGCGCAAAACATTCCGGCCGGCCCCGCGCCAACAATCACGACCTGCGGATTGGATCCTAGGGTTGGCAACACCCGCGGACGGTACGAACGCTCTGGAAGCACTGGATCCCCATGACGATGGACCCGAACGCGCAGATGCACCCGAACTCGGCCCCGTCGTGCATCGACGGCGCGGCGAAGAATCTCGACACGCGCGACCTCTGCACTCGCCTCCCCAATCTGGCGTGCCGCAAGCGATGCCAGCTCCCGCTCGTCGACGAGCGCCTCGGGGGAGACACTCAAATCAAACGCCGCATTCGGGTCGACGGATCCCGACCGATTCCCGTTTTTTCCCTTGCCTTTGCTCTTGCCCCGTCTCTTGTTCATGACCGCGGAACCCTCGTAGCACACGATTCAAATCCTGAAAGATCCGTCCCGCCGCGCCAACGACTCGGCTCAGCGCTCGCCGTGGACGGACTCGTAGATGGCCTCCACGGCCTCGAGCATGTCGAGCGAGGGCAGACTCAACAGAGCCGGCTCCAATTCCACGATTCCCCACAACGCCCCTTCCTGCTCGCTCGGCGCCTTTTCTGCACACGCGCGAAGCTCGGCAAGACCCGTCAGGCCACACAAGACCACCCCCATTCCCTTTTGCGTCACGACCACATCTGGATTCATCACCCACAGATCTTCGGGTGAAAACCGCGGCCATCCGCGAAATCTCTCCGCAGCGAGATCGTTGAGACCCGAAAAGTGGAGAAGGTCATGATAAGAGCTTCCGACCGTTCCTCCGTAGATTTTTCCGCCGTAGACAGAGAGATAGAGCGCGGTCGGCCGCGCGCCCACAGCGACGTTCTGGGCCACGCGGGCCAATCGTCGACGAAAGCGATCCGCCAGGACCCGGCCCCGTTCGGGTCGCCCAAGCAGCGCCGACATCTGAAGAATGTCCTCCACCAGGGCGTCCACCCCCAGCATCGACCCAAGGTCAAAGACATACACGCCGGCCTCCCGTATTCGTGCATACCGATTTTTGGGGCTGCCTCCGTGAACAAAAACAAGATCAGGCTCGACCGCTAAAATTGTCTCGACGTCATCGCTTCCTGCGATCGTCGAGGTCTCTTTATAGGCATAGCGATAGCGAAACGCCGAGCTTTCGGCGCCATGCTCAGAACGTGCGATCACTCGACTCGGTTCTGCCAATGCATAAAGAAGGTTGTCGGCAACGGGCGAGGACGATGCGATTCTCGAGTAGGTACCCAAGGGAACGAAATTTCCTCCGGCGTCCTTCAGGCCTCGGCGTCCTGCGCGTGTATACACCACAAGATTCGACCCCGCGTCCGACCTCGCCTCCACCAACTCCCGAACTGCCCTATCTTGCCCGGTGCGTGTCCGCCAGCCCACCCAGCCCACTCCCGCGACGACACTCAATGCGGCAGCGAATACGTTGAGCATTGCGACAGCACTCCAACGATTGATCCGGATCACGGTTCGCCCTCTAACGCGTCGACGGTCGCACGCCTCACGCTGGATTCCGGGAGCACAAAACCAGGCGCTGCATTCGTTTTCAAGATCACCCCGTACACCGACTTCACGGTCTCTTTCACGATGACATCTCGTACTGAACCGCTCCGCACTGCCCGTCCTTCATGCAAGAGCACGGCCCGATCCCCCACGGCCAGAGCGTCGGAAAGTTGATGAAGTACGACGACGATCGCATACCCATCGTCGGCGAGCGTGCGCAGCAGCCCATAGAGAGCTAGAGCATGACCGATATCGAGAGCCGCGGTAGGTTCGTCCAGAAGCAACACTTTTGCGCCTCCTGCCAGACCACGGGCGACCAATACACGACGCTGCTCGCCAAACGAGAGTTGCGTAAACGGCCGCTGAGCGAACTTTAGCGTGTCCGTCCTGTGCATGGAAGCATCGACGACCCTTCGATCGTCTGCACCGCGCCGTGCCAAGGGATGCCGACACGCATAGCGGCCCTGAGCGACCACCTCGTGCACGGGTAAGGCAGATGTGAGTTCGCTCTGCTGGGGGACAATCGCGAGTTGTTTCGCCCGCTCGCGAGGTCGCATCTCGGCGACCGATCGCCCCGCAATGGTGACTCGACCTTCGCAAGCCACGAGACCTGCACAAGCGCGCAGCAAGGTACTCTTTCCTGCCCCGTTCGGCCCCAGCAACACGGTAATCTCACCGATTGCACACTGGAGGTCCACCGCCTCCAGCAACGTTCTCCCTCCGAGCCTAACCGTAACTCTCTCGGCAGAAAGATAGGTCGACCTATCGTCCATTGTCATGTCGTCTCCGAGATCGAACCAGTAAGAAGAGGAAGGTCGGCGCCCCCAATAGCCCCGTGACGACCCCCAGAGGAATCTCGGACGTCGTTGGCAAAATCCGAGTCATCACATCGCAAACGACCAAAAAAGTCCCCCCCATGAGTGCCGAGGCCGGAACAAGATCTTCATGTTTGACCCCGATCCATGGCCTGAGAACATGCGGCACCACCAATCCGACAAATCCAATGTTGCCACCGATCGCTACCGCGGCCGCCGTCAAGACCGCGACCCATAAGATGCACGACCTCCGAAGCTCTCGAACATCTACACCGAGACTCCGTGCTTCCTCTTCCCCCGAGAGCATCATGTCGAGCGGTCTTGCCCACAGATACGCCGCGACGATCCCGGTGACCACCAAAGGGGTCGCTAGCGCCACCTGATGAAATCCAACACCCCCGAGATCACCCAGTGAGAACGCGATCATCGCCCGGGCAAGCTCCCAGCGTTCCTGCACGAGGCTGGCGATAAAGCCTCCGAGGCTAATGAACAGCGACGACAGCAAGAAGCCGGTCAACAGCAAGACAACGAGGTCATCCCCAACCCGATGGACCACGAGCAAGATCATCAGGGCCACCAACGCGCCAATCACACAACCAAGCGGCACGATCATCTCTGGAACAAGAATGCTGCCCTGACTGCCTGCGCCGCCCACCATCAACGGAAAACACAGCAGCGCCACGCGCCCCCCAAGGCTCGCGCCCGCGGTCGTCCCCAAGATCGACGGACTGGCCAAGGGATTCCGAAACAAGCCCTGCACCAGCACCCCACCCACGGCCAGAGCGCTACCCGCGAGGAATGCCGCGGCCAGACGAGCGGCCCGCAGTTCCAGCAGAATGTCGCGCACCCGAGGGTCGCTCAAATCCCCCGCACCGACCCACATCGCTCCCGCTGCAGCCAGCACTGCAGCGAGCGACAAGAGCACCAGCGCCCAACGAATTCTCAGAAATCAACTCCCTTGCGCGCCCGAATTCCTGCTTCAAAGGCGTGCTTGATCGGCACCATATTCGTCACGGTATCTGCCACAGCGACGATCTTTGGATCCGCCCCGCGACCCGTAAGCACGATGCTCAGTTCTCGTGGCTTTTCATCCAACATTCTCGCAACCTCGTCGACATCGAGATATCCGTGGGCCAGGGCGATGTTGATCTCGTCGAGAATCAATAGCGCGCAACACGAGGCGTCTTGCCCAGCCGATTCGATGATCTCTCGAGCGAAGGCCAGTCCCTTCTCTGCCGCGGCAACATCACGCGCGCGGTCTTGGGTCTTCCAGGTAAAACCCTCACCGGAGACTCGATGGTCGATCTCCGGGAATCGCGCAAAAATCTTGGATTCGCCGGTCTTCCAGGTGCCTTTGATAAATTGAACGATCGCCACCCTTTGGCCGTGACCCACAGCGCGCAAGGCCATGCCGAAGGCGGCCGTCGATTTTCCTTTTCCGTCGCCGCCGTTGACGATCACGATGCCCCTTCGGATCGTCTTCTCGCGCAGTTTCGCCTCTTGCTCGGCGTCTAAGGCCTGCATCCGACGTGTGTGTTCAAGCGCATCATTCGCATCGGTATCGCCCTTGCTCATGGTTCCCCGATTGTGCGGACATCGCCGGCTCGGGGAGATACCCCGTAGGGGTTATGGCCGCTTGTGGGCCTCAGAACGAAACTTAGAGGCGATATCCGCGTTTCGTTCTCGGCGCGTGCTCCGGCTTTGTTTGTTCACTTGTTACGCTCCTTGCTCCTGGCGACCGGGGCACCCGCGCTCTCTCCAGGCCCAACGAGCGCCGCTGACGTCGAGGGTATCAAGACGCTGGAAGTGCGAGAGCTTGAGGTCACAACCGACCCTCTAGACCATCAAGAAGATCTCGACGATCGCACCCCCGGCTTCGCAACCTCGCTAGACATCGATCTCGACGACCACGCGCGACCGAGTGACGATCTCGCCTCCTTGCTCTCAAGCGCACCTGGGGTGCGTGTCCGATCTCTCGGGGGACTCGGTCAATTCGGTGGAGTCCAGATCCGAGGAAGTTCTTCTCAACAGGTGCAGCTCTTCATCGAGGGGGTTCCCCAAAATGACAGTTTCGGCGGAGTCACCGACATCTCCACTCTCCCCCTCGGAGGTCTCCAAAAGGCCGAAATCCATCGAGGATTCATCCCCGTCGTCTTCGGCGGCGCGACCCTCGGCGGCGCGATCAACCTCGTTGGCCGCCCGCCCACGGCCGTGCGACAAGGCTCAATATTTTTTGGCCTGGGATCGTTTCACACCCGAGAGGCCGGCGTAACTTTCTCGACCCCACTCGGCGACAAGAACTCTCCCTGGGCGATGTCAAACCATGTCAGCTACGCCGGAAGTGCTGGGGATTTCGTCTATTTTGACGACGGTGGAACCCCATTGCTGAAAACCGACGACGGAAATATTCGTCGCACCAACAACGACTACGAACGCCTGTTCGGTCTCGTTCGTGTTCGTCGCCAAACAACCAACACGGAGTTCTCTCAGCAGTTTCGAGCGACGCTGCGAGAGCACGGAATCGCGGGCCGAGCCGGCACCCACAAAAGCGCCGCAAGACAGAAGCTAGTGTCGCTGCGCAGCATTACCCGGGTCGACATCGACAGCCCCGTCCACCGCGGCCCTTCATTGCAATGGCTCGCGGGTGTAGGTTTTGGGACCCGGCATTTTATCGATCGCCTGGGCCAGGTCGGCCTCTCCACCGACAATCAGTACAGCCGTAGCCTCGATGTATTCCTGTCACCGAGACTCTTCATCAATCTCTGGAGAGGGGCCTCCATGAAGTGCGTCGCGGACACACGATGGGAACTCGTCGACATCGATGAGCAGGATATCTCGGACGATACAAATATACTCGCATCCGGCGACGCGCTGCGCCGGCGCGCTGCCGTAGGCGTCGGCCTCGAGTTCGAGCAGCGCATATTCCATGATGCATGGAGACTGGTTCCCGCAGTCCGAGTCGATGCCTTCCAGAGCCGCTTCCGGGTGCCCGCAGGCGAGGGCGAGACCAGCGACGAAGGCCAAGATAGGCTCGACATCGCGGGTTCTCCCCGGCTGGGAACACGACTTAGGATCGCCCCTGGAGTCGATTTTCGCACAAGCGTTGGCCGCTATTTTCGGCCTCCAACCATGTTCGAAATGTTTGGCGACCGCGGGTACGTCGTCGGCAACGAGGGTCTCCGGCCCGAGTCTGGCTGGAACGCAGATCTCGGCTCGGTCGTAGGGCTCAAGGTCGACGGGTTCTCCATGCGCCTGCAGGTCGCGGGGTTCATTTCAAGAGCGGACGATCTGATTCAATTTGTCCAAACAGGGCTTGTCATCAGGCCCATGAATCTCGAAGGTGCCAGCGTGCGTGGGGCCGAGAGCTCGCTCTCAATCGCTCTGTGGGACCCGATTCTTAGAGTCACCGGCGACTACACCTTCATCGACAGCATCAACCTCACACCCGAGATCGAACAACGAGGCGAAGCTCTCCCGGGTCGTCCCCGCCACGAAGGCTCGGCCAATGTCTCAATCGGAGGAAAAATATCGATCCGCCATCAGCTGTTCAAGGCGCGAGTCCACTACCTCATCGACGCCGTCTCGGAAACAGCCCTTGATCCAAGCGGTCGGTACTCCATGCCCGCTCGCGCCCTGCATGGAATCGATCTCAACTTTCACTGGAACGAGATCATCAACGTGGGGCTGCAGGTCCGCAACCTCGGTGACCGAAGACTCGGCTACGTGGTTCCCGCGGCAGGATCCCCTACGCCTATCCCCGTTCCCATCAGCGATTTCATTGGATACCCGCTGCCAGGACGAAGTTTCTTCATTCGTCTGTCCTTCATCTCCCGCAAAAATCCTTACGTCCTCCCCCCCCCCCATCATGACTACAATAAAAATTCATTCCCTTCGCCAGACTTCAGGCGCATCGACTTCATACCGTCTTTTGTTGCCACTCGCGGCCATATCGTTGCTTGCGGGGCTCTCTCTCGCCGGCTGCAGCTCCGACCCAGACACGCCAGAGCACGATTCGACGAGCCACAATCAACATGGGACGGAGAGCGATGCTGACACGGATGCTGACACGGACACCGTCGCGGATACGGACGACGAAACTGGCACGACAGAGCCCGAGACCCCTACACAGGAGACCCCCTCGTATCCCCTGCTCACCGATGCCTGTGACCTCCCTCAAGCCGAACCTTCGAAACTGATATTTTCGGCGACCGACAACGCCACAGGATCTGTCGGACTTGTGGATGTGGCCACGAAGACCGTTCGCATCGATCTCGCGCTTGCTCAAACCGACATCGGCCTGGCGACTTCAGGTTCCGAAGCCTATGTGATCAATCGTTTCGGATCAGACTTTGTCGACATTCTCGATCTCGACGACGATCTCAAGCTGCTCTCTGAGTTCTCCGTCGCTATCGACGATGATCGTTCCTCCAATCCGCAGGCCCTGCACGTTAACTCCGCTGGGGAGGCCTATATCTCCCTGCTTGGTGACGACTCGCTGCAAGTCGTGGACGTCACCGACCCTACCCAGGTCGACCCACTGCGTAAGGTCGATTTTTCGCATTTCGCTGACGATGACGGCCTTCCCGAGATTGGCACGTTCATCGGTTGTGGGGACACACTCTTTGTTGGCGTCGAGAGACTCGATCGCAACAACGGCTGGGCACCGGTCGACAGTACTTTCCTCGTCCCGATTACGACCGGAACCGATCAGTTTTTTGACTGGAACTCCGACCATGATGGATCTGACGGCATCGAACTTCTCGGACTGGGCATCAAGTCCGTGCGAGCCGACCCCGCCAGTACCAGCGGTCACAGTGTGCTCGTGCTCAGCTCCGGACTCGAGAGAGTTGACCTCGCCGCCGGTACCAGCAGTTGGGTGATCTCCGACCAGGCATTTTCAGACCTCGACATTGGCCGTTTCCAACTACGAAGCTTCGATATCCACGCCGACGGAACGCTGTACTTCGTCATCGCTAGCGCAGATTTTTCAGAGCACGGGATTCACCGGGCCAGTCTCGACGGCCAAGGTGCGGATCTCGAATTGGTGGTCGGCAGCTTGCAAACTGTGACGGGACAGATTGAAGTCATCGGCAACGAAGCATGGTTTCCTGACACGACGATCGGTGCATCGGGCCTCCGTATCTTCGACCTCTCGGTCGATCCTGTCTCCGAGGTCGGCAGCGCGCTTAGCACAGGCCTTCCCCCATACGGGTTCCTGCCCCTCCCTTAGACCCTTGTTTTTCGCCTAGCGCTGGGCATCGACCAGCCTCTCGAGGGCGTCCATGTCCAGCGCATTCTCAACGCCGTCGGCGATTCGATCGAGTTCTTGATCGATCGTCGGCACCGAGGGTCCTGGTTGACGGGCCCTCCCGCGGCGGCTCGCCAAGAAATCAAGAAGATTTCTACGAGGCGTCTCGTTTTCGAAGAGACCATGAAGCATGGTCCCAAACACCACGGGGTGTCCCGAGGCATCCACGGATACCGCCCCGTCCCGCTCCCACCGAGGCTCACCCTCGGACCTCACTTCAAGCCACGCCGTCGATGAAGCTCCCGGAACGCGACGGACTCGGCCCGCATGAATGTAGTACCCCGAGGCTCGAGTGAATGGGGCCCACGGTCCCGCGGTATTCTCGGCCCGAGCATAGACCCGTCGGGTACATTTTGTGCCTTCGAAGTGGGTCTCCAATGGGAGCAGCCCGAGTCCAGTCTGGCCCTCGGAAGGGAGCCGCTTCGAGGACTCGATGCCCAACGGGTCGAAGATTTTTTCACCAAGAATCTGGCAGCCGCCGCAGACTCCAAGAATGGGCTCACCACGGGCGGCACGGGCGATCAGTGCCACATCCAACCCACTTTCACGGAGCCAATCCAGGTCGGAGACACTCGCCTTGCTTCCCGGAAGGACCACGAGATCTGCACCTTCAAGCTCGGCAGGGTGGCTGATATGACGAACGACCACATCGTGTTCCCAGGCAAGAGCATCGAAATCATCCATGTTCGATGCCAAAGGAAACTGAAGAATGGCAATCTCGATCTGGTCGGGTCGGGCGCGAGCTTGCCTGTTGCGTTGCGAAAAAGAGAGAGAGTCTTCGTCCGCCAACCGGAGACTCGGAATATACGGAACCACGCCGAGGACCGGACGGTCCGACAACCTCTCCAGATCGACCAATCCGGGCCTTAGCAACGCCATGTCACCACGAAATTTGTTGATGATCAGCCCCGCGACGCGCGAACGATCTCGCGGGTCAAGCAGCGCCAGCGTACCGACCAAATGTGCGAATACACCGCCGCGATCGATGTCCCCCGCGAGCAGCACCGGCGATTCGACGGCATGTGCAACAAACATATTGACGAGATCACGATCGCGGAGATTGATCTCTGCGGGGCTGCCAGCGCCCTCGATCACGATGAGATCAAACCGAGATCTCAGATCTTGCAAGGAGTCCACCACCACGGCCCGAAGCTCCGTCTTGTCCTGATGATATTGCATCGCCGATGCCCGCCCTCGGCTGCGCCCGAGAACAACAATCTGCGCCTCGTCATCGGCCTCGGGCTTGATCAAGATCGGATTCATCGCCACTTCCGGAAATTGATTGCACGCTCTCGCTTGCAGAGATTGCGCCCGCCCAATCTCAAGCCCGTCGGGGGTCACATCGGCGTTGAGGGCCATATTTTGGGCCTTAAAGGGCGCGACTGAGAGACCGCGACGCGTGAAGATTCGACCCAAGGCGCCTACCAAAAGACTCTTCCCGACCGACGATGCGGTCCCTTGAATCATGAGCGTCGGCGCCAGCGAAGATGAATTTTTGAAGATTCTCCCGGCGCTCATGGGCACACTTCGAGGGACTCGTCCGACCCCGAGACTCGGCATGTATCGCGCTCAAGAGCACAGAGAAACACACGAAAAAGGTCTCTCGAGTTGGCGGCATCGAGCCGCCGAAGGATCGCCTTAACTTGAACGCCGACCGTGTGCGGCGAGGTCCCGCGGATCGTCGCTATTTCACAATAGGCGCGTCCCAGCATCAGACTTCGCAACACCTCGCGCTGGGCGGGTGTAAGCCGACCCGCCCGGGAAAGCACATCGACAACCTGCGCGAGCCAATCCTCGGGACATGGTGGTGGTGCACGAAGAGCGGCGCGAAGCGGCTCCACTCCGGACTGCATTTGATGGTTCATTGCACGCTCCAGTTCACAAACGGCACCAAGATAGAATCCTGATGACAATCGATGCACGACAGCCCCGCGTAATCCTGCGCGAGCCTAAAAATGTGTTCTTCGGGGATACCTAGGGCCTCCGCGAGGATCGCCCGAAGAACCCCTCCGTGAGCGACGAGCAAGACAACGCCGAAGTCGGGATTCTCTCGAATGTCCATGAGTCCCTCTAGAACTCGGCGACGAAGCCCCGCATAGTTCTCCCCGCCGGGAAACTCAACGCGTGTAGGGGCGCTCATCCACGCCCGATAGAGGTCAGGGCGCTGCGCTCGGACCTCATCGTAGCTCATACCTTCGATCTCACCGAAATCCAGCTCCGAGAAACGGTCGTCGACCTCAAACGGCATCGCGGCTCGATCCGATGCCTTCATCACGATCCTGGCGCTCTCTTGAGCGCGTTGACGCGGGCTTGAGAACACCGCCGTAATCGACGTGTCCGCCAGAGCCTCCCCCATCGCCACCGCCTGGGCACGCCCTCGATTCGACAGCTCTGGATCGAGTCGGCCATAGCAACGCCCTTTGATGCTTTCGATCGGCTCGCTGTGGCGCAGCAGCAGGATCCGTGTCACACCGCGCTCCGGAGGCGCCAAGCGGGTAATGCTCATCGAGAGACTCCCACGGCAGTACCCAGCAACAAGATTGCGATCTCGTTCGCCTCGACGACGAACCCTAGCCCGTCCCCCGTGATACCCCCCAGTCTGCGTCGGAACCATGACCCTGTGAGCCAAGTGATCGCCACACACAAGACTAGAGCGAGTCCGTGGTACCCATCGAAACAGCAGTAGGCACCCGCGACGGCCACACCGCCCGCGAATACCATCTCGCGCCAGCCAACGTAATCCGTCACGGCGCGCCCCAGCCCCGCTTCGGAGGTTCTGGCGTAGGGCAACGCTCGAGCAAGTGCCACCGCGCTCCAGCGAGCCAGGCAAGCCGCCCCGACCACCCAAAGAAGCGAGATCCCCTGGTGCACGAGCGATGCGAGCGCGGTCACCCGAAGACCGATGCTCAAAACCAAGGCGAGCCCGCCAAAGGTTCCGATCTGCGAGTCTCGCATGATGGTCAGGCTCGATTCTCGATCATGCCCGCCCCCCATGCCATCGGCGACATCCGCCAGGGCATCCTGATGAAGGCCCCCCGTGAAGAGCACGGTGACCCCAGTGGCCACCAGCCCGCACAGCAGAGGCTCGGAAGGCCAAAGCGCGTAGGCGAGCCACACGACCACGGCGCTCACTGTGCCAACAAGCGCTCCGACGACAGGAAACCAAGGGGTCGAACGGCCCACATCGCCTGCATCGAATTCGAGATGATTCGCCGTGGGCAGACGGGTCAAAAAGCTGCAGGCGACGCGCAGGCCTCTCATTTCGGATCCTGCTCGGCAACACCCGCTTCATCGAAGGTCGCCATTTCTCCCATGATGCTCGCGGCCACGCTCATCAGTGGGAGGGCCAAGGCCGCCCCTGTGCCCTCGCCAAGGCGAAGGTCCAACTCCAACAACGCCTGCAGATCGAGATGCTCCAGCAACCTCGCGTGACCGGGCTCGCATGAGCGGTGCCCTGCGAAGATATAGCCTCGACAGGCGGGCGCAACAGCACAAGCGACAGCGATCGCGGCGGTTGATATGAAACCGTCGGCGACAACCGCGATGCGGTGATGCGCAGCCCCTATGACAAATCCACAGATCGCGGCCAGCTCGAAGCCCCCGACGCAGCGGAGGACCTCCAAGGGCGAGACGCCGCGCAGATCATTGACCTCGAGCGCTCTCCGGATCACGGAGACTTTTTGACGCAGATCTTCGCCGTAGCTGCCCGTTCCCGGGCCCGTGACAAGGTCCACAGGCGAATTTGTCAGGCAAGCGGAAATCGCACTGGCGGCGCTGGTATTGCCGATACCCATCTCCCCCACCGCCACCACATCGACCCCGGCCAGAGCACAGCGCTCGGCCTCGTCAAAGCCAATACGAAGCGCCCTATCGAGCTGCTCGGCGTCCATGGCTGGACCCTCTGTGAAGCTCCTTGTGCCTGCAGCGATCGCCGCGCTGCGAAAAGAAATATCCAAGGTAGGATCCGGTTCTATCTCGGGTTCCGCGAGCCCTTCAGAACGAGCAACACCCACATCAACCACTCGGAGATGCGCCCCGACACGCTTCGCTATGGCGCAGATTGCCGCCCCACCACGAAGAAAGTTGGCGACCATCTGGGCGGTAACTTCTTGTGGGTAGGGTGTAACCCGCTCGGACTTCACCACGCCATGATCGGCAGCAAACACCACGACACGCGTCGTGTCGACCGCTGGAGGGCAGCGCCCCTGAACGGCCGCGAGGCGCTGACCCAGTGCCTCTAGGCGACCGAGGCTCCCGGGAGGTTTGGTAAGCCTATCGAGGCGGTCGCTCGCGGCCTTCCGATGCTCATGGCTCGGCTCGGGCGTCGATTCCACTCGCGCTGCAAGCCATGAAAGCTCCGGGGGAAACAGGAACGAAGAATTATTAGAGCTGTTGTCTGGATTCATGCGAGGGAACTCCCGTCTCTCGTGTCGTATTCGCGATACGGGAGACGGCGGGCACTCGCGTGCATCCGTGTGGGTCCGAAAACTCCCGTGGACCGTGCGATTAGCAATTGCTAACCTCAAGTGGCCATCAGCAGGTCTCCTGGCTTACGGGTCGTCCTCCAACAGCACCTTCCCAGGAACAAGTCCCAGTGGTTCATCGCTGTCTTCGTCACCGCTTACAGTGGCGGGAGCCGCGTCGGATTTTCACCGACTTCCGAGGCGTGAGTGTCACGCCGTGCTGCTGGCCTAAATTTTCGTTGTGCGCTGTTCGACTGCCAGTAAGCACCACAAGCGCCGGAGCTGTCAAGCTCAGGGCTGGAGACTGGCGCCGGCGGCCGTTAGGCTGCGCGAGCATGCGTATCCTTGTGACCGGCGGCGTGCGCAGCGGCAAGAGCCGCTATGCCCAACAACGTGCCGAGGCCCTCGGGCCCCAACGAATTTACTTGGCCACCGCAGAGGCTGGCGATGCCGAGATGGAAGATCGAATCACCCAGCACAGGCAAGACCGCGGCACCGGATGGTCCACCTGTGAAGAAACCCTGCACATCGCTAACAAATTGGACATGGGTCCCGTGGTGCTGCTGGATTGCCTAACACTTTGGCTATCAAACTTGCTCATGACGGGCATCGACGACACGAAAATCGCCGCGGCCTGCGATGAGCTGTGCGTGACCCTCCGTCGATGCACCAACGACGTCGTCCTGGTGACCAACGAAGTCGGCCTTGGCATCGTCCCAAGCTCGGCACTCGGTCGTCGTTTCCGCGATCTCGCAGGCCGACTCAGCCAACGGGTGGCGGCCGAGTGCGACGAGGTTGTCCTGATCTGTTCGGGGCTACCCCTGGTCCTAAAATCGATCGATCTTCCCGCGGGCGCTCACAGACCGCGGCCCTAGCCAACCTGCGCTCACTCAGAATCGACCCCCACCAGTTCGAAGTCGGCGATCGCTACGCTCTCGCCGTTGATGAGAACCTCGACCTTGTGCGGACCATCGTAGTACCGACGGGTGGAAATTTTTCGGATCGAATGGCGTTTCTCTAAGACGAGATTCTCTCCCGATTTTGCCCGCACACGCGACCACTTAAACACCTTCGCCGAGACGCCCCCTGAGGATTTACGGTGATGAACTGCATAATCGATCATCAGCGCCTCGTCGGCACCAGCCTTCAATTCAAGATCGATCTTCAACTCGGAACCAAACTGAAGACGGCCAGGACTGACCGAGAAGCCTGTGACCTCGACTTGCGGTCGAGCGAATCCCTGTAGAGCCAAGGCTCCGCGGTGTCCTTGCTTCACCAACCCGCGAAGGGCATGACGCGCGAGCCATCCGACCTGCTCGCTACGAGGGCCGGCCTCCACCGCCCGCATCCAGCCTTGCGCGACCTCCACGGCGAGATCAGGGTGGTCCTTACTAATATCGTTGAGGTGATTGGCGACCGAGCGACGAACGTAGAGTTCATCGTCACAATAGAGTCGATCGAGAAGCGCGATTGTCGGACTCGGATCAAGCTGCAGTGCACGTAGTCGCCCCCCCCATGGCAGTCGAGGCCGGGTCCCCTCACTCACGAGCCTTCGCACATGGTGGTCGCCGTCCGTCGTCCACCCGTGCAGCGTATCAAAGCTTCGTTGCGGCTCTCGCTCGACAAAGGGACGCAGCGCAAACTCGCAACTCGCGAGGCCGGTGAGCCGGTGCATCGTCGCAAAGGCCTCGTCAAAAAAGTCGAGTCCGTGGGTCTCCACGAAGGTACAGAGCGGCCAAAAGACAAAAGCCCCGTCCTCGGCCTTGATCTCGCTATGCAGCGAGTTCGCGGCCTGAATGACCTCACAGGCCCGTGGAAACGGCTGAGGAAGCGTCTTTGCGAGGGCCTCCGCGACATGAGCGATTCTCGCCTTCAGCTCCAATTCAGCAAGTCCCACGCAAGCACCGCGCACAAATTCATCGAATGGAAACGAGGAATCCCCAGTGACCAGGTGCCGGCCCAAACGCGCTACGCTGCCCTCCGAGACACGGTGCTTAAGTTCGTCGCCGCCAACCATGGGCACAGCATACAATCTTGTGAACCGCAGCGTCCACACCGTCGTCCGGTCGTTCGAGCCACGGATCTACAACCGGGATATTGCTGCTTCCGCCCGTGTACCCATGAATCTCGGCACTCCAGGCGGATGTCGTAACGATGCCCCTCTCGTCGAAGACAAAGAGATGATTCATTGAGCTCGCCTCCTGACTCCAACGGCCTCTGGCCCCTCCCAGGCCTGGCAGACGCGCGCGGTCGGTGGTTGGGTGCGCTCATTCTCATGGCCCTGGCGGCAAGTCGTTTTCTTCTCATGCCCGATGGCGCGTGGGAGCAAGACGAAGCGATCTTTGCCGCCGGAGTCCATGACTACAGCATCGCCGCTCACCGTCCCCATCCTCCCGGTTTTCCGGGATGGATCACCTTGGGAAAACTCCTGCACCCCGTGGTCGGAGATGCGCTGCTCGCCCTGAGGATTTGGTCCTGCCTCGCCTCGCTCCTGACATTCTTGTTGGTGGCCGCGCTGCTACGTCCCATCGTCGCAACAGCCTCCACAGCGACCGCTGGAGCTCTCCTGTACAGCCTCGTACCCACGGTGTGGTTTCATGCCCCGCGAGCCTTTTCGACCACCCCCGCGCTCGCCACCGCGCTCGCTGCCCTGTGGCTCTGGCAGCGAACGCCTTCGCGCGCAGGCACCATTGCCGGATGGCTGCTTTGGGCCGCCGCCGGTACAATTCGTCCCCAGCTGCTCCCGCTGCTGGCTATTTTGGCACTCTGGGGCGCAAAATCCCAGCGTTCCCGACCGCGCCATCTCGCCGCGGGTATCAGTCTCGCCGCGCTCCTAGGCCTCCTCGTTTTTTGGGTGATGGTGGTCGACACGGGCAGCCTCTCGGCACTGTTCAAGATCTCAAGAAGCCACCTTTATCGTTCTCTCGCGGCGAGCTCGTGGCCCGCGATCACTGAGCTTGGCGCGCTCCGTGGCCTCGGGGGCGTGTTTGGTGGCTCGCTCTGGATCACGGCCTTTGCCTTTGGCACCGTGTTGATGATTCTTCGCCACCGAGAACTCGGGCTGTGGATCTTGGCGGCGGTAGGCCTGTCGACCTACAGCATCCTGGCGCTTCATCCACCAAGTTTCCCACGCTACAGCATCCTGCTGGCGCTCGTCACCTTGCCCGCGGTGACGAGCGCCCTCGATGCAATCGCATCGCATCGGCGACGCGCTGCCACCCTCATACTGCTCGTATCCATTTTCGGAACCCGGGCCGCGCCGGCGCTTTGGGCCGCCCATACCACCCCTTTGCCCGTGGTCGCCGCTCTACGCAGCTTGGTGGATTCACAAATCAAGGCCGAGCTGCTCTATTCAGACGGACTCGTCCCCTTCGTCCGTCTTGAGACCATGGAGGGGCGGCTGTCTCGAACCGCCACATCGCTGAGTCTATTGCGCAACAACAAAAAATCACTCGACGACCCCTTCGTATTGCTCGCGTCGGACGAGGACTGGCTCGCAGGAGCGACAGTATCCGTTCGCGACTTCACCGGTTTCCCCGCGTCGGCGTGGGACCTTTCACAGCGACGTTTTGACACGGCCCACATCTTGCAAAACCCCGTCGTCCCTCTTCGAGGCACCACTCGGTGGGTCGAGACAAACTCTCGCGACGAGCCCTATCTATGGCTGTTCAACGAGGTCGAGATCATTCACCAACCCGGTGCCAGCCATCTTGTGCTTATCCTCGACGTCGATCGCCACAGGGGGCCATTGCAGCTCATGGCTCGGTCCGCGGGAAACGATCTCCTTGACCGCGAACTACCCACCGGAACCCACCGAGTGCGCATCCCTGTCCAGCACGCAAACGGCCGGGTTCAGTTGTCTCTGAGCTCATCCGCGAAAACGACCAGGCCTACGCGAACCGCGAGGCTCTACGGCGCCTGGAACGAAGACCCGATTTTCCGTCGCCACCAAACGTTCAAGGCAAGTCCCGGCCGCCCCCTGGCCGCACTCGCCCAAGGCGTCGAGTTCTCGGGTGTTTATGCGCCCGAAGTCTTTCGTACCCGCAAACTTCCGGGGGCATGGACCGACGGTCGTATGCAGATACGCTTCCCGGCGGGGGACGGCACTCTCGATCTTCATCTGGCGATGCCACCTCCCCGAACCGGCATCGTCGAGCTTGAAAACGATGGAGTGCGACGGGCCGACATCGCCGGGTCCTCCCCCACTCACCATCGTTTGCGGGTCCGAAGTCACGAAGGGGTTGTCGACGTCACCCTATACGGTGAAACACGCAGACCGGATGACACCCACCCCAAAAGTCGAGACCGTCGCTCGCTCGGTCCGATCTTTTTCGACCTTGTCTTCACTCCCGAGTCACCTTCTGTCCCTCAGGGCTAGCGCGCTCGGTCGTGTCAGGTCTCCCCGGGTTCAAAATTCGATTTTGGTGCCTATCGAGGGGGCTGTGGGCAGCGAATTGACGGTGGCGTAGCTTTTGTAATCGTAGGCGTAGTTGTAGAACTCGACATTTTCGGCGTTGTAAACGTTTTGAATGTCGAGATAGGCAGTAATCCGTACACGCTTACGTACCCAGCTCTTGTCGATGCGCAAGTCGAGCTGGTGGAAGGTCGGAAAGCGATCGCTGTTTTCGGGACCCAGGATCGGAAAAAATTCGCCTCCGCTGGCATCAAAGACGCCGTCCGTCTGTGGCGTTCGTGGACTCCCAGAGACCATGCGAAAGCGACCTCCAATCTGCCAACGAAAGGGGAGCTTGTAGCTGGCGATCAACGTCAAGATGTGTGTCTGATCGAAATCAAAGAGCGCAGAGGGCTCACCCGGCTTATCCTGGCGTTCGCTCCGCATCAAGGTGTACGAGACCCACCCAAAGAGGTTTTGCACAAGATTCTTGCGAACGAGCACTTCGAGCCCATAGATGCGACCCCGACCGACGTTTCGAAAGTAGAGCGGACGAGCATCCCCGCGTGCATCGACTTGGTAGTCTTCTGTAAACGAGATTAGCGAGCTTAGCCGTTTATGAAATCCAGAAATCTCGACGGTCGCAGCGATGTCTGAAAAGCTCTGTTGCAGACTTAAGCTGGTGTGAATCGCACGTTCCAGTCCGAGATCGGGGTTTCCAAAAAAATCATCGTTGTACTCAGGCCGGGGCGCTTGCGAGTACTGGCCGACGCCTCCCTTGAGCGCGGTGTTGGCAAAAATTTTCCAAGAAAATCGCACCCGTGGATCCACTGCCGTACGCGCTACGGGGTCGGCGTAGTACGCCAAACGCACGCCGGGAAGCACCAGGAACTTCTGCGAACGCCCCAATGTGAGTGTGCTGTAGATCGCCGGTGTCGTCTGGTTCCTGCGAGCGACACGAGAATAGACCTCAGCAACACCCCCTCCTTCCGCGGACTCCCACGGACGCGCGGTCACATCAAAGTCGTAGTTCTCGGCGATCAAGTCTGCGCCCACACGCAAGCGGGAGTGTTTGCTTAACCTGCGTACAACCTCCGCCCTCGCCGTAAAAGTGTCGTAGGTCACGGAAAAGTCGAACTCTCCGAGGCCCGATCCGGAGGCATATTCTCGGCGATACGAAGGGGTCAGAAGAATCTCCCACGGTCCCTCGACCTTGCGGTACACGAGATCCGCGCGATGGAAGTAGTTGACGGTCTCGAAGGCGTTGCGCTCGTCTTCTTCGATGTCGTTTTTGTCGCTAAAGATCAGCCGAGCGCGGTCGTCAGATCCGAACACTCGCGCCGAAAACATGCCGCCCCCGAGCGGAACATCGATCAACGCTTGATAGTCCCAATACCGAGGCGCCAGCGCCATCTGAAGTCCGGCCTCGTCTGGGATCACGGCAGGGAGTAGCAAATCCACATAGCTACGGCGCGCAGAGAGAACAAACGAAGCCCGTTTGCTCTCGTTTCTCTGGCTCGGATTCAAAGGGCCCTCGAAGAGAACCCCCGTGTCAAAAAGGTCGCTGTCGACGTAGCCATGATAGCCATCGCTGCGACCTCGACGAGGTGAGACGGAAACAACACCACCGATCGCGTCGCCATAACGAGCGTCGAAGTTCCCAGGAATATATTCGATCTCCCGCAGAATATCCGAGTTGAATACGCTGGTGAGTCCCCCAAAATGATAGAGCGTCGGGATCTCATGATGGCCCAAGAACACCGCCGAATCGCCAGGGGCTGCACCCCGAATCACGAGTTGCCCGGCACCAAAGGGCGCACGAGCAACCCCTGGAAAATTTTGAATGGCCTTGATGGCATCTCCCTGGGTCCCAGGGATCGCATTTGTCTCCTCCAGAGAAAGACTGTGGCTGGTGATCTCGGGCATCGTCTCAAGTGCACTCGAGACCTCGGTACGATAGGGGTTCACGCCTAGCGGCCGCGGGTAGTACTTCGCTTCGACCCTGGCCCCCGGCTTGAGTTCGATCACCCAATCGAGGCGGGCGTAGCCCTGGGCAAGAATGACAAGCCGCACGCGGCCATCCGGAAGATCGTGAAACGAAAATTTCCCGTTCGCGTCCGCGACGGCACGGGCGCTAAATTCTGGATCTACGGCATCTTCATCATCCACGTCGCTTCGATGTTTGACGCGTCCCAATTCGGTGGCGCCACCAGGAACTGCAAGAATAGTCGCCCCTACAACGGGGCGGCGATCGCCCGCCGTAAGCAGCGTCCCCTCGACACGCAACACGGGCGCCGGATCCACGGGCGGTCGATCCCTGTCCGACATGGTCTCTTCGGGTTCCTGCAAAATCGGGCTCGGGGGCTCGACGCGCCTCGGAACCTCGACGTGGACGTCGACCCGCAATACGATCTCAACCGGCATTTTCCGATAGGTCGCGGCCTCAAAGCGCAGCTCTCCCACCGCCCGAAGCACCTCGGCATCGATGACCGGATCGAGGCTCTCGACGATCTCTAACTCCTTCGGGATCCCATCGACCCCCACGACGTAGCTCACACGCACCCAACCCTCGGGCATCGCCTCCCTTGGACTCCCATCCTCGCCGTCGTGAACGAGCAACTCGACCGGGTAGACAAAAGTCACTCGGTTTAGCGCACGGGGTTGCACGAGTTCAGCCAGCACCCCGTCATCGACCTCACGCGCCGGTTCCGCTCTTGCGCGAAGCGGCGCCGTACTCCAAAGACAAGCCACAAGGCCAGCTACGATCCGAGCGGACTTCACGGACATCGACACCCTCTGTGGGATACCATGAGCGAACGCAAGAGTGATCATGGCCAACCAGCGGCCTCAAACCTGATGCATCACGTTCTCGCGTGAACAACGCGAGACCACTTTCTCACCGCCCACTGTGTCCACTCTCGGCAATATCCTCGAACCGGCGCCCCACGACGATGCAGTCCCCACCGGCTGCGATCTTCACATCACGCTCGACGTGCCCCCCTCGTCCCTGGGCGCTCGCCAAGGGTACGTTGCCGCGGTCCCGAAACGAGTTGTTTCGGCCGGTGAACGCATCGAGCGCGCGACGCTCCCTGGCGAAGAAGAGACGCTCACACTCCATCTTCCGAAAGAACTCGCGGACGGCAGCGTGCTCCGTCTCCGCCGGCAAGGTGAGCCCTGTCCCCAGGGCCGCAACGGTGACCTGTACGTCCGGGTTCGTATCCGGACGGACGCGTCGCAGTCGTTGATCGCCACCTCGACCACGACCGCCCTCGCGGGGCTCGTCGACTCTCCTCCGCTTCGCCTTTTCGTGCTCGTTGTCCTCGTTGGATCGATCTTGATCTTTCTTTTCTGAACGCGGCGACCCCCGCATAGGTCTCCCCACATCCGTAGAAAAGGCGCACACCTCCTCTTTATCGGGCTCTACACCTCTGCGTGCGCAGCCCCGGGACAGAGTTCCGAGATGACAATTCAGTCGCTGCCCAAGAGCGAGCGGATCGAGAACGCACAGCCCGAACCCAAACTTGAACCAATCACCGCTCCCACGTCACCGACCTCGCCTCTAGACCCGCTCCCCACATCGACCGCTCCAATCTCCATTCGATGGCTCACAGAGACCCCGGCCGCGGACCCCTCGCTTCCCGTGGCTGCGATTCTCGCCGCGCTCCCTCCTTCCACGGACAATTGGGAGAACCCAACGATCGAGTCGGGCTACTCGATCGCGCTCAACTCCGCAGGCTCCCGACACCTGGTTTTCCTTCGATGGGCCTTCGAAGGGACGTTGATGGTGGTCGAACGTGGAAAGGTCATCGGGCAGCTCCACGGCGCGCCGATGCGAATTTCTGATGTTGGAGTTTTCGACTTTCTTGGCGACGAGGCCCTGGAGATTGTCGTGCACGAAATCGAGGGCTCTTCGCTCTCTTCGTACCCCACCTGGTCGAATTTTTACCGGGTCACCGGACAAGGCGAGATCGAATTTCTGGCGCGGGTCGGAGAAAGTTCAAGGCAAGGGGCAAAATGCCCAGTCTTCATCTACAAAAATGAGATCACATTTCCCAAAAAAGGCACGGTCCAAGTGATCAACCGCGACTGGGACGCGGACTATCAGGACGATGTAGAACTTGAGGCTGAATGGGCCGAACGACGGACCGACGGCCTGGCACCCCGTAGTGGACCCAGACCGGAGTCGGAGCGAAGAGGTCCCGCAAAATCCTTTGCACTTGTGTGGGATTCTAAGGCGCAGACCTTCGCTCAAGAACATCTCACGCAACCGGAGAATGGCCCCGCGCCTCATTCGTTCGGAGTGCGAGCGACTCAGATCTAAGCGGTGATACCGCCCCAGTAAATCGTTGCTCTCACGGCTGAAACCCAATCCCCTCGAACTTCACCGCCATCGAAGCCGGGTGCAGATTGTCAGAATTCCACCGATCTTGCCCTGCGCGAGCGCCCTCTTCCCCACACATCGGCAGAGGGATCCCACGATGCGCAATCTCAACGGTACGCCCCTTTTTTGCACTCGATCCAACATTATTCTGTTCACCGTGGAAACAAAACGGTTCCGCCAGCGTCATGATCTTCGAGACGTATGCAGGTTGAGCTAAAAAATCTCGGAAAAACCTACGACGGCGAGACCTGGGCGGTGCGCGGTGTCGACCTCACCATTCCCAATCGCAGCATTTATGGATTCATCGGCGCTAACGGCGCCGGAAAATCGACGGCGCTTCGGATGATCGCCACGGTGATGGCCCCGACCGAAGGCGAAGTTCTTTTGGATGGAAAAGGCACCCGCGACAACCCCCTTGAACAGCGACGTCGTATCGGATTTCTTGGCGATTGCAACCCGCTCTACAAGTCGATGACGCCGGCCGAGTACCTACGTTTTTTTGGCCAGTGTTTTCGGCTTGAAGCCAAGCCGCTCGAATCGGCCATTGACGATACCCTTCACACCTTCGATCTCACCTCCAAGGCAAACACCCCGTGTGGATCGCTCTCGAAGGGCATGCGGCAACGGGTACTCATCTCGCGTTGTCTCCTGCACCGACCTGGGCTCTTGATCCTCGATGAGCCCGCCGACGGTCTCGATCCCCATGGCCGCGCAGAACTGAGTCGCATCCTAGGCCGTGTACAAGAACAAGGCGTGACGATTCTGATCTCGTCGCACATATTGAGAGAGCTCGACGATCTCTGCGACGGGGTTGCGATCATTCAACGGGGCAAATTGATCGCATCCGGCGAAGTCAATGAGGTCATCGAGCGCTACGGAATCGCGCAATTCGTCTATGAAATTCGCCTGCTCGACGGCAGACAGAAGGCTCTTCAGGTCCTTCGGCACCACCGAGTTCGAATCGAAGGTCACGAGGTCGACGAGGGGCGGGATCTCATCCGTGTCCAGCTCCCAAGCGGTGAAGAACTCATGGCGCAGATCCTCTCCGATTTCGTCTCTCAGGGAGTACGAGTGGTCACCGTCAGCCGCCAACGCCCGCGTCTTGAGGACGTCTACGAACGAATTTCTGACGACCAAGTCAATTGAGTCCGGCACAAGTTGGCAATCTCCATGGCATACAAAAAATCATCAAGACCGTCCGGACCCCACAGACGACCGCGTGTTGAACTTCCTTCGTTTGCGCTTCCCTTTGTCACGCGCTCACTACGAGGAGGCCGTCTTCGGCGTTTCGCACTCTTAAGCCTCGCCTTGGCCGCGTTGTCGCTCCTTTCCGGGATCTGGCTGGCGTTGGGTGAGGGGACCTTCGAACGCGAATTCCGAACCATCATCGGCCTTGAGCAACCCCTGTGGGAACGCGAGCAAACCGACCACTCGATCGTGATTCACGATGTTCGAGAATACAAAAGACTCGCTGAATTCGAACGATCACTTCGCACAAACAATTTGAGTGATGATGAACGGACACAGATTCGCCGCATGGCGACCGATGACTACAAGTGGGGCCGAGAGGACAACTATCGCCTAGTAAACACCGTCCTACAGAACAGTCTTCTTCTCGCCACGGTCGGCCGAACGACGCCGCGAAAGTTCCGCGAACAAAATCTTCGAGAACGAGCCCTCACCGTGCTTAACAGCCTTCCTCCGGAGGCCATCGTCCACCGCAACAGCCTTCACTACGAGGATGACCAAATCTTCAATTTTCAGATCGAGACCGACGTCAGGCAACTCGCTTCGATCCTTGAGAAGCAGGGCATCCCAACGATTGAGCTCTACCGTTCGCCATTTGGTGCCTTCGAGGCTCTTATGCTCTCGGGAATCATCTCGGGCGTATTTTTTTCGCTACTCTTGCTGGTCGTATCCCCCTTGCTCGTCGGGGTCCAACAGGCACAAGAAGTTCACGAAAATACCCTGATGCCCCTCATCGGCACGGCCATGAAGCCACAACATCTGCTCATGGGTCTCGCCAGCGGTCCGCTCTCGGTCGTTTGTATTTTCGCCATTCCACAAGCACTGATCTTCTTGGTGATGTCGATCTTTGCTGGCCACCCATTCATGGCGATCGGCATGCTGGCGACCACAACAACGGCCGCAACCGCGATGATTGTTGCCTCTCAAATCCTTGGACACTTCGCAGGCAAGAAGCGTCCTCCCGGCATCATCACTCTTGTACTTTTTGCGTCTTGTGGCATGGCTTGGTCTTTAGGGGCCTCTCTCGGACTGAGCCTGGACGAAATAGGTGACATGCCGTCGATGCTCTCGTTGCTGCCCCAAGCGGCTTCGATTCACTTTCTTCGCGAAACATTCTTGCCATCGCGTCTCAGCGCCATCGACTTCGGCAATGCTCTTGTCGCAGCATGGGTCGGCGCCGCGGGAGCGCTTCTTCTCGCCGCGATCGCCTCTCGAGCGCTCGTGGTGAAGATGAGCGAAGAATACCGTCCACTTCTGCGCCGAAATGACGCCATGATCGCCGCTGGAGTTTGTACGCTGCTTGTGCTCGTGGCTTTGCCATCTCCAGGCGGCGCCGACCTCTCCACGATGCGCGAAGAGAGCGCGCGCTTCTTCTTCGGAAGCCTGGCCCTGCTGGCCCTTCCGCTCGCAGTCCTGCTCATGGCACGCGTCCCCCAAGGCGACATTCCCGCGCGGCTGCGTCGAGTCCCCGTCATCAAACTTCTCGGCGAGTTGTGTATTGCCGTCATTTTTGCGGCCATCGCTAGCGTCCCCTTTCTTTCAAGTGCGGAGTTTCTCGATCCCGTGTCCCTCGCCTACCTTGTGTGGAGCATCGTGGTGCTAGGCCTGCTGGCCATGCGCATCGCTTCCGTGCCCTCGAGCATCCCAAGTACAGTCTGGACGCTGTTTTCCTGCTTCGCACTATGCGTCGGATTCGTTCATGCCATCGCCTGGGCGAGCGACGCCGATCTCAACATCCACGATGTCTTCGCGCTTTCCTACCTAAGCCCCGTGCTCGGCGTGCTCCAAGCGGCACTGACCGTCTGGATTCCAGTGTCTTTGATGGTTGCCATGCGCAAAAATTTGGCGGGACTGTCGAGTGCTCGGGTACACCCTCTCGAACACTCGAACCACACACGATGAGCCAAGCTGGAGTCGTAGACCCCGAGCCAAGGAACTCGGCATGTGCGCACTTCTTCATCAGGGGTCCTCGCCACAGCGATCTAAATGGGCTCGGTTTCCATGGGAAGCCGTGCTGGAAATGGTTCGCTGCGACGGCGTGGTACACCGGCCCCTAAGGCTGTGGGGGGAATGCTCTCGTCTCAACACACGAGGAGAAGCTTACCGGCGCTAATCGCGTCGATGTTGCTCCATGGGCTTCTGTTGGGGGGTGTCGAGCGATGGCTCACAGCTCCGGCTCCTGTGCCGGAAACCCAGTCTTCGTTCGAGATCGCCTATCTTCCAGGCGCACGCGCACTGCCTGAGGCGCAACAAGACAACACAGAGCCACCACCGACTTCGCCGCCCCTCACAACCGAGCCCCTCACAACCGAGCCCCTCGCCAAACCATCGAAAACAGCCACGAGCCAAGCCCACAAAAGACCTCAGGAGAAAACCCTCAACGAGGACGACCGACGACCGACTCCACTGGCCCTCATGCCCTCGCGGGAAGCCGCCCGCCCATCGGTTACCAACGTGACGAAACTTCCACCGAGGCCCTTTCGCTTCGACCCCGCGGCCCTTGGCCCCTCCCCCTCAACTGACATTGAAGTCCAAGCCGAAGGACCCGTCTACGTCGATCGTAGCGAGAAGGACTCCGCTGCCAACGAAAGCCAGCGCCGTGAGCAGGAGTCCCTCGAAGCCATACGCGCGGCCCTTCAGCCCAGGCCCGGAGGCCGCTACGAGTATCGCACACCCGACCTCTATCTGCGGGCAACGATCGACGCCGATGGCAGCGTGAAGTTCAAGATCACTCGCCCGGATGTTCCCAAGCGGTATGTCCATGGTCGAAAGGCACGATTTCTCGAAGCGACCCGCGAGCTGCGTGCCGAAATGGTGCTGAAGTTGACAAGAAAACGTATGGCCACCCAGCAACGTGCGCTTCGTGGCCAGCTCACGCGGATCTGGCACGCGGACAACCGCACCGAGCTGCAAAAACGACGGCGGCTATTCAAGCTCTGGGAGGAGACCTCCGTCGCCCCCCCCCCGGGGCTCTCCTCGATCGACGCGCTGCGCAGCGAACAAGGGCAACAGGCCCGTCGCCAGATCGAAGCCTTCATTCGTAAATATGCTCCAGAGGGCTCCGAGCACGGCTACTCGCTAGACGAACTACGAGCCCTCAATGCAGAGTTCCACCTGGGCCCAAAAAATACACCTTTCGCGCCCTATCGTTGAGCCGAAACGGTCGCTCGAGATGGCAGAACAGTTTGCGCACTCGATGATGCTACCGAACGTCACGCCGAGGACTCCGGTGTCGAGAAATCGCTGAAGGGCGCATCAGCGAACGAATGACGGCATTGTTTGTGATCCGGAGGCCTCCGCCAACGCGATTGACATTCACCGATCGATCGGAAACTCCGCGCCTTCCTCCGTGCTCCCATGACGCGGAGGAAGGCGCATCTGGCGCTTGGCATGACCTGGAAACAAGCCGCAACGCCATGTCCAAGCAGCCCGAAGACAACACGCACGAGCAACGAGACTCGCCGTACGAGATCATCGACCACCTCTTTGCACCCGAGGGCGGTCGCAATTCTCTAGCTGCTAAATCCAACGGATCGAAAAGAACTCACGCAGTTCATCCTCGACGAGGAGAAAACATTCGCCAAGCCTGGCGCTGTGGCGTGCCCTTGCGGTCGATCTACTTTTCGGGGGAAGGCGTTCTTCCGGTCGAACTGGCCAACGAAGTTGGTGACAAGGTCGCGATCTTTGAGCTCGCCAGGCGAACCTGCAAGAAACTGTTCGACAAGGAACGAGCCTCGCGCCTATTCGCCGTCGCCGAGATGCCCAAGGCCGCTTCCCTTGAATCCCTGACGACGGGCAACGTGGCGGGCAAAGACATCATCGTTCTCGACCACCTCACCATCCAGGGAAACATCGGCGCCATCATCCGCAACTGTGTTGCCTTCGACATCGGGGCAGTCGTCATGTTGGGAGCCGAGCAAAACTCCGTCTTTGACCGAAGGATCATACGGTCCAGTCGCGGCTATGTTTTCGCCCTTCCCATCGTGCCCGCGACGACGGAAAGCTTCGTGCGCTTGTAACCGGTGCACGAGGGACCTGCTGGACCATCTGGACCTCAAGGGCGCCATCATGACCATCGACGCGGCGGGCTATCAGCAGGTCATTGCCGACAAGATCGTCGAACGTGGTGGGCACTTCGTTTCACGACATTGATATCGCGGGCAAGGGTGAGTTTTTGTCACAGACCGAGGCGGGGGCAGTCGCACACGAAAGAGGTGAGTATCGATGCTGCGAGGTTCTGTCCGCAAAGGACCTTGTAACCCACGAGTAAAAGTGGTCTCACGTGCGCTCCTTCATCCGTGTGACCACCGAATGGCGCGGTGTAAAAGAAGATGTCGAGACGTACAAGCGGCTCTACATTCGCGATATTGAGGACCTCGACGCTGGAGAGGTGCTCTCCATTACGCGAAAACATGGGTCGGTAGAGAACCAGCTTCACTGGATTATCTACATTGGATTCAGAGAAGACAAATCTCGCGTCTATGCAGTGAACGCTACCGAAAACCTCGTGGTCGTCAGGCACCTCGCACTCAACCTTCTACGCTCTGTGGAAACTGAGGGATCCCCTCATTTCCTGAGCTCGAGTTCGGCGTAAACGCTCGAAACTACAAACATTTTCAAGTTTGGCGACGGAGGGGAATTTTCATTGTCGCACAGAGTTCTTGCATGCGATGCCAAAACGGACGCCGAAAAGCAACT
>Ga0256845_1000647_pt1 | contig 31708 bp, 29 predicted proteins | sample RiftiametaG_FD_189101 | JGI IMG/M metagenome (GOLD analysis project Ga0256845, IMG submission 189101) | Tube worm associated microbial communities from hydrothermal vent at the East Pacific Rise, Pacific Ocean - Riftia | ecosystem: Host-associated > Annelida > Integument > Unclassified ...
AAGGTAAAAGTAAGCCAAGGAAACCCACTTGAACTTCCTGCCCCTGCATGAATTTAATTCAGTTATGAATTTGAAAATTTAAAAGTCAGAATGCTTTGTTGGTAGGGTGAACTGATTTTTTTAGGATCAACAATTCCTTGATGTTGATCTCTGTTTTCAAGGATTCCAAAAAGAACTTGCCACGCTCCCCGGTAAATACGCGCCGCCTCAGGGCGCAATTCTTTTGGTAGAACAAAACGGTAAAATCGCGGGCTGTGTTGCAGTCCGTTTGCTCAAGGATGATATCTGCGAAATGAAACGTCTTTATGTTAAAGACAAATTTCAAGGATTATCACTCGGTAGAAAACTAACTGAAGCAATCATCGCCAAAGCCAAAGTTTTGGGCTACAAAAAAATGCAGCTGGATACATTACAACGACTAGATAGGGCGATTGGCTTATATGAAAAAATGGGTTTTAAACAGATTCAACCTTATTACGCCAATCCATTGACAGAAGTGATCTACTGGGAGTTAGAATTGGATAGGGTTGATTTCTCAGCTGAATGAACCTCTATCCACTGATCAACCAAACCATCAACCTCACTTGGAAAAGGCACACCATCTTCTTCACCAACAAAAACGAAACTCATATCTGGGCGATTTTCAAACACTCGATGATATTTGTTTTGCCAAATATTAAGATGGTTATAGAGGTCGACAAAAATCTCAATTTCTCGATAAATCTCAGGGTGTTCATCTAACAGATTTAGAATAGCCGTATTCCCCTGATACATAGGGCCTTCAGTTAGTGCTCTGATCTGATCGAATATAAATTTTTCATCTTTGGTTAAATTAGCAAAATGTAGACGCATCCACTTTTCTGAGCTTAATGGTGTTTCTTCGGGTGATTTTAATAACAATGATGTGCGTAATTCTTTTCTTCTCCTACTTTGCACCTGGTAAGTTGTTTTAGTCAGTCGTAGGTTTTTTTGGATCTGAAGCATGATGTATAAATAATGTCCGTCGGCCTTATGATTAACAGAGTTTAGCGGTATAGATGCCGAGTTATTTGAGAGCAACTGGTATCCAGCAATGATGCCGAATGCCAGCAATATGGTTGAAAAAACTCTGTAGAGCCATAATCCGAAACGAGGGGATGCCCACTTTCTCCTATCACGACTTTGTTGAAATTTTGACTTGTTTTCATATTTTTCAGAAATTGTTCTATCGTCAATTGATGTTTTTTGCTGTGGATAGGCTTCAATAATTTCATCCACTGGCGCTGCGAATGCAAACCCTTTGCCTCTCACCGTCTTAATGATTGATTGTTGTTGACCATCATCCTCAATCAGTTTTCGTGTATCAGAAACCAGTCGAGCAAGTGACCAGTCTGAGACGATGGCATCAGGCCAAAGTTCTTGCATAAGTTGTTGTTTGGATAATACTTCTGGGCGCGCCTCGATTAGTAAACTCAGCAGCTGTAGCATTTTGGGTTCAAGGTTACAAGGGGTGTCTCTATAGGTTAGCAATAATTTAGCCGGATAAAACTCGAAACCTTTAAACACCAATCGGCGCTTGGCTAGTAAGTTAGATTTAGTGTTTTTTTCAGTTTTATTATTGTCAGCAGTCTCTTGCATTATCGCGAATCTGGGTTCTGTATGGCTAAATACTACCATAGTTTTTCATTTATCAAAGAAAATAATTAGTATATAACCCTTTGATTTATAACATTTTCAAATTCGTTCAAGTTAATTCACTGCCAATTCAAATATCTATTGTATTACCTTTTTAAGGTAATGGTGAAAATAATTTAGTGTTGCATAAAAGGAGAAATCAAAACGAAAATTATCAGACATTTCTCAAAAAAAACTTAAATTTACCGCAATTTTACACAATTGAGGTTAAATTCTGCCTCTCAATTGGTTATAGTGCTGTTTTCTCACTCTAGTGCAAGGCTATTGAGCAAATAATGACCACTGAATTTATCTGGCCGATTAGAGTCTACTACGAAGATACCGATGCTGGTGGGGTCGTTTATTACGCTAACTATTTAAAGTTTTACGAACGTGCACGCACTGAGTGGCTGAATAAAATGCAAATCAATCAGGTTGAAATGTTAGACAAAGATATGGCCTTTGTGGTGACAAAAGCTGAAATTGAGTATTTGCACCCTGCCAAACTAAATAATGAATTGATTGTTAAAAACCGGATCAATAAAATTAGCGCTGCCAGTGTAGAGTTTGAACAAGAGCTGTGGTTAGAGCCGGCAGCAGATAAAAAAAAGAAATCAACTTTACTCAATAAAGCCAACATAAAAGTGGCCTATTTAAAATTACATTCGTTTTCACCTTGTCGATTACCGGCAAATGTTAAAGAGGAGTTTCAGCGTGTCAGCTGATATGTCAATTTTAGGATTGTTTCTAAACGCCAGCATCATTGTGCAACTTATAATGATTTCACTAATGCTTTTATCCGTTATCTCTTGGGCGATGATTATTGATCGTAGTCGCTCGCTCGGAAAAGCCACCAAAGACGGTAGTCAATTTGAGCAAAGATTCTGGTCCGGTCTGGATCTCGGAAAACTGTATAACGATTTGACCGCCAGAAATAAAATCCCCAACGGAATGGAGCTATTGTTTGTCGCCGGTTATCGAGAATTCGCACGACTAAGAAAGCAAGAAGGCACATCGGCCGAAGCGGTTATGGACGGAACTCACCGGGCCATGCGAGTCGCTTATTCTCGTGAGATCGACAAAATTGAAGTGCATCTTTCATTTCTCGCCACAGTCGGGTCAACAACACCTTATGTTGGATTGTTTGGCACTGTATGGGGAATAATGAATTCCTTTATTGCTTTAGGTTCAGTAAAACAAGCAACCCTCGCTATGGTGGCACCAGGGATCGCAGAAGCTTTGATCGCGACAGCGATGGGACTATTTGCTGCGATACCAGCGGTTATTGCCTACAACCGATTTACTCACAAAGTTCAGAAACTTGAAACTCAATATGAAAATTTCGTAGAGGAATTTTCAGGCATTTTGCATCGTAAAGCTCATTCTTCAGCTAATCGATAAATGGTTAATTTATTATGAGTCAGCAATCAATCATTAAAAAAAACAAGCGTAAACCTGTTTGTGAGATCAATGTGGTACCTTACATTGATGTTATGTTGGTTTTACTGGTTATTTTTATGATCACAGCGCCGCTGATCACTGCTGGAGTCAAAGTTGATTTACCTCAAGTTAACGCCGAACCCCTATCGGCCGATGCGGAGCCTCCTTTGATCGCCAGTATTGACCAGAGTGGTAATTATTATTTGTCGGTCGGTGATACATCTGATCAAGCACTTGAACTGCACGAGTTAATCGAATTGGTCATTGCTCATAGGCAACTTAACCCGCAAGCTCAAATAATGATCAACGGTGATCGTAATGTAGTGTATAACAAAGTGGTTCAGTTAATGAATTTATTACAAACCCAGGCAGGAATTGAATCAGTTGGACTGATGACTGAGCCGGAAGGATAAAAGAAAAAATCAAAAAATATTCTTACCACGGAGGCATGGAGGGACGGAGTTAAAAGATAAAACATGTTAAATATTTGTATGGTTTCTTTCTCCGTGCCTCTGTGGCAAATAATTTTTTATTTTAAAGTTTGTTTCTTTTTTTGAGTATTAGACGTTTTTTTATGAAGTTAAACAATGCCATTATCATTTCGTTAGTTGCTCATATTGTTATGATTGCTCTGCTGGCGTTTAATTATCAATTCTCAAAAGTTGATCTTAAACAAAGTAAATCACCCAGACAAATAAATGCGACTGCCGTTAATGCAGATAATGTAAGGAAGCACCTAAAAAATATCAAACAAAAAGATATCGACAAAAAAAATAAAGAAATTGAGCGATTGAGAAAAATCAAAAAACAGGAAAATGATAGCCGTAAAAGAAGAATTGAAGAAGAAGAAAAAATTAAAAAAACTAAACAGCGTCGAAAAAAAGAAGAACAAAAACGCAAACAGAAAAAAGCAGATGATGCCAAAAAGAAAAAAACGGCAGATGAAAAAGCCCGTAAAAAGAAAATAGCATTAGATAAAAAGAAAAAAGCTGATGCAGCCAAAAAGAAAAAAGCGGAAGCAGAAAGAAAGCGTAAAAAGAAAGAAGATGCAGAAAAAAAACGTCAAGAAGTAGAGAGAAAGAAAAAATTAGCAGAAGAAAAAGCAGCGCAACAAGCATTAGAGAAAGAAATGGAACAACAAATGGCTGATGAGGCGGCGGCTTTGAGCGATGCTAAACATCAGCAGGTCATGAACGAAGTCGATAAGTATGTTTCGCTGATTACTGGTAAAATCAAAAGGAATTGGATAAAACCGGAAAAACCGGGCTATTGCATATTCAGAATCAACCTTGCGCCAGGTGGACTTGTTGTCGGCATTTCTGTTTTGCAGGGCGATAAGCAGCATTGTGATTCCGGACAAAGAGCTATTTATAAAGCCGAGCCTTTACCGGTGTCTTCAGACCCCGATGTTTTTGCAGAGCTGAAAGCAATAAGATTAACTTTAGGAGAACAAGATAATAATGATTAAATCTTTAATCAAAATAGCAGTTGTTTTTGTCGTAGTCATTTCGGCCAAGCTTTATGCTGAAATAGAAATTGTAATTACTGATGGTATGGACAATGCCCGTCCCGTCGCGGTTCTCCCTTTCTCCTGGCAAGGGCTGGACTCCAAAGCCAGTCAGGATGTAGGCGCTGTCATCGCATCGGATCTTCGCCGAAGCGGTCGTTTTAGCCCAATGGCTAGGCATTTGTTGCTTCAGAATGTCGATAACTACACCGATGTGAATGTGGATTTGTGGAAAGAAAAAGGTATTGAAGCGGTTGTCGTTGGTCGTATTACTCAAGTGCCAGACGGACGATTAAAAATCGCATATGAGTTAATTGACGTTTTTCGCAAAACACAAGAAGTGCGAAACGGCAAACTTTATACGGTTAATCGGAATAAATTGGATAGCTACTCTGCTTTTATCCAACCTAAAAACCTTAGATTTCATGCGCATCGAATCGCCGATAGAATATATGAAAAATTGACCGGAGAAAAAGGCGCTTTCGCGACTCGAATTGCTTACGTCACTGTGGACCGAAGTCAAAAAATCTCACACCGCCTGATGGTGGCAGATTCTGATGGTTATGCCCCTCAACAACTTTTTGCGAGTAGCGAGTCAATCATGTCTCCGGCTTGGTCACCTGATGCACAAAAACTGGCTTATGTTTCTTTTCAAAATGGTCGCTCAGAAGTTTACGTCAAAGATATTTATAAAAATACCCCAGCGACATCGGTCGCGGCATTTGAAGGCATTAACAGTGCACCCTCTTTTTCGCCAGATGGTCGCAGAATGGCATTAACCTTGTCGCGGGATGGTAATCCAGAGATCTATGTACTGGATTTGGCTACCCGCCGATTTTCCCGAGTGACCAATCATTACGGCATTGACACAGAAGCAAGCTGGACACCCGATGGTCAGTCTTTGACTTTTACTTCCGACAGAGGTGGTCGCCCGCAGATTTACAGAAAGAACTTATTCGGTGATAAAGCGGTTCGATTAACCTATGAAGGGAATTACAATGCCAGTTCATCTTTTACCCCGGACGGTAAAACCATGGTTTTGATTAACCGAACCAATGGTGTTTTTCATGTAGCAACACAAGATATTGAGTCGGGCACCATGCAAACCATCACGGAAACCCAGTTAGATGAATCACCCAGCTTAGCCCCCAATGGCAGTATGATTATTTATGCCACCGTTTATCGCGGCCGTCAGGTTTTGTCGGTTGTTTCGACCGATGGACGATTTAAAGCCAGATTGCCGAGTAAAACGGGTGAAGTGAAAGCACCTGTATGGTCACCTTATTTGAAATAGGAGCCAAGTTAACGAACAATAATCGTTAACATAAAAAGTGCGGACGATTCAGCAATCTCGGTCGGCTTTGTATGAAACTTGGACGATTGCGCAAGGTTTTAGGAGGTGGCTGTGTTGTGATGTGGATGGCCGAAGGAGTCTGGTAATTGTTATTAATAGTAAAGAAAGTGATCAAATCAACAACAAAAGCGGATAAAATGGCTCAAAAGTGTGAGTAAGTACCAATTTATTCAATATTTAGCGAAAGTTTACTCAATCAAGCCTTGATTGTCGCTTAACAATTCGTTGATAATAGAGTGAAAATTCAAGCAGTTATAATTTTAATTAAAACGCATTAATAAAACCAAAAATGGGAGAGTTTAAATGTCTATCGTAAAAATAGGGAAAAGCCTAGTAATTGTTGCTTCTGCGACTTTGTTGTTTGCTTGTGCTGGTACAGATACAAGTGATCAAGAAGATGCAAATGCGAATCAAGTCGAGGAAGTAGTGACTGCGCCTTTGCCCCCAGAAAAGACTCCAGAAGAGTTAGCTAGAGAAGCGAATGATGCAGCTCGCGCTGATGCTGGTTCAACCGTATATTTTGAACTTGATGAAGATGTTGTCAGTTCAAGAGGTCGTGCCGTATTAGAAGCCCATGCTTGGTTTTTATCTCAAACTGAAAATGCTGGAACAGTTGTTGCGGTTGATGGTCATTGTGATGAGCGTGGAACACCTGCATACAACTTAGCATTGGGCGAGCGTCGTGCTAAAGCCGTTGCTCAAATCCTAATGTCTTACGGTGTATCTTCTTCACAAATCAAAACAGTTAGCCATGGTGAAGAGCAACCTGCTGATCCAGGTCATGACGAAACAGCTTGGGCTCAAAACCGTCGTGCCGTTTTAGATTACGCTGAATAAGCCACCTATTTAAAAGCTAACTAAAAGTAACCGTTTAGCAAGTTATAAAATTGTCATGTAGCTGTTCAGAGGCCTTTAAAATTTGTCAATTTAAGGTAGATAATGTGAGCATGCTGTTTTATGTAATCATTTTCGAATGCAGAAATGACAATTTTTTAAACTGGGCTGAGTGGTTACGATTAAAATAGAGAGAAATATGCATAATAAGTCTTTATTTAGAACGGTGACTTTTGTCACCGTTTTTTTTGCTTCTATTGTTGGCTTTTTCGCGGCTTCTTTTTCTGTACAAGCCGAATCTAACCAGTCGCTAGAGCAGAGAATTCAGCATTTGGAAGAGCTTAACCAAACTCGAAATAAGCTTCAGGCGGAAATTAGTTACCAACTCAGTGAGTTACAACAAGAAGTTCGCAGTCTGACGGGGCAGGTTGAAGATAATAGCTTCAAGTTAAAGCAAATTCAGGACAGGCAAAGGGATTTATACCGCGATATTGAAAGCCGATTGTCCGGATTGTCCGGTCAAAATGCAGGAACCGGATCGAATAAGAACCAAACGACTAAGCCTGTGGCGAACAGAGTTCCCCAGACTACCGCCAAAAATGGAGAAGCTCGCAGAAAATTTGAAGCAGCATTTGCATTCGTTAGAAATAAAGACTACAGTGCCGCGATTACTGCTTTTACCCAGTTTTTATCTCAATATCCATCCAGCAGTTATTCCGCCAATGCTCATTATTGGACGGGGCAGGTTTACCTAGTTCAGGGCAATCTAAAAGAGGCTGAACAGCAATTTATACAGTTAATTGCCCAATTTCCTGATTCAACCAAATCGGCTGCAGCCAAGTTAAAATTAGGGGATATTTTTCTTAAACAGGGAAAATGGGCTGATGCTAAAAGTTATTATTCCGATGTGGTCGATAATTACAACGGTGCTCAAGGCCAACTTGCCAGAAAAGGATTGGATAAAATCAAGAAAGCCGGACATTAGTGGGTATATGGTTGCGGGCAAAAAATTAAAAGAGACATTCTTGGAGAGATTGTGAAAATAATCATCGCTGACGAACAACCTTTATTTCGAGACGCTTTAATTCGAGTGCTTTCGCAACAAACCTCCGAACCCGAAATAATCGAAGTTGATAATTTCGTTTCTCTTGAGCATCAGCTGCAAGAAAATCCCGATATTGACTATGTATTTATGGATGTTCATATTTCTGGAAATACCGGTTTGTCGGGATTGGCGACGCTCAGGCTTTCATGTCCTCATTTAAATATGGTGATTGTTTCCGCCAGTGAATCGCCAATGGTGGTTTATCGGGCGATTAAATTGGGGGCCGTTGGGTTTGTGCCTAAATCCAGTAATGCTGATATTTTTGGCGATGCAATTAACACTATATTTAGTGGTCAGGTGTGGTTACCGAAGCAATTAAAAAACCCTTTAGATGACCAATCGTTAAGAACTCGGCGTGAAGGCAGTATATGTATTTCTGAAAAAATTGCCTCACTCAGTCCACGTCAGTTTAAAGTCCTTTCCATGCTTAGTGATGGAAAACTGAACAAACAAATAGCCTATACCCTCGATATTCAGGAAGCGACCATCAAACATCACGTTAGCCTCATTTTGCAGAAGTTAAATGTGGTCAACCGTACTGGTGCCGCTAACATGTTTAACCGATTAAAAGTCGAAAAACGAATTAAAGCTAGAACAGAAACACTGATCTAATTCCACTTATCTATGACAAATTTGACTACCAATTCAGAATCTTAGGAGCTCAATGACGATGCTTAATCAAACTCACAATCCCGACTTAACTAGTTGGGTTGAATCAGCTAATTCCGGCAAGACTGATTTTCCGATCCAAAATTTACCCTTTGCTATATTCAGGCGTGCCGACTCTAATGAAGATTTTCGTGCAGGCGTCGCTATTGGCGATCAGGTATTAGATTTAGCCGCTGCTCGTAAAACAGGCGTATTTACTGGCGTGGCACAAGCAGCAATTGCGGTTTGTGATTCGCCAGAATTAAATGGGCTTATGGGGATGGGAAAAGATACTTGGTCTGCGCTTCGTTTATCACTATCTAATGCACTTGCAAGTGGATCGAATACGCAAAGCAAATTGACTGATTGTTTGATCTCTCAGGATGATGTCGAATATTCAATGCCTTGCCGTATTGGCGACTACACTGATTTTTATACGTCCATTCATCATGCGACTTCGGTCGGTAAACTTTTCAGGCCCGATAATCCATTGTTGCCCAATTACAAATGGCTGCCCATTGGATATCATGGTCGCTCTTCATCAATAGACGTCTCCGGACAAACCTTTAAACGACCCAAAGGTCAATTGAAAGCGCCTGATGCCGCCGCACCAATTTTTGCACCTTGTAAACGGATGGATTATGAAATGGAAGTTGGCATTTTTATCGGTAAAGGCAACGATCTAGGCGATGCCATTAGTATAGAAGATGCAGAAGATCATGTATTCGGAATGTGTCTTTTTAATGACTGGTCGGCGCGTGATTTGCAAGCTTGGGAATATCAACCATTAGGCCCATTTTTAGCCAAGAACTTTGCTTCAACCATTTCTCCGTGGATAGTCACTACAGAAGCGCTGGCGCCATTCAGGACTCGTTGGACTCGCGATGAAGCAGATCCTCAGCCTTTGGGTTACTTAGAATCTGAACATAATCGCGCTGCAGGTGCATTTGATATTCAATTAGAAGTGCAATTAGAAACCGAAAAAATGCGCAGTGAAGGTCAACCTGGCAGTCATATGTCCCTTTCCAGTTTTCGACATTCCTATTGGACCGTTGCTCAGATGGTGGCTCATCACACGGTAAACGGATGTAATTTACAACCGGGCGATATGTTTGGCAGTGGCACCCAGTCCGGTCCAAAAGCTGAAGAGGCGGGTTCAATGCTGGAATTAAGTAATGGTGGAAAGCAAAGCATTGAGTTGGATAATGGTGAAATACGTACCTTCCTAGAAGATGGTGATTGTGTGATTATGCGTGGTTGGTGTCAAAAAGACGGAGCGGTAAGAATCGGATTTGGTGAAGTAGCTGCCACGGTTATTGCTGCTGATTGAAGGGGGAGTGGTAGTACGGGTATAAAGCTCTCTTAGAACTTTTTGCTATTCATTCTCTAATTGGCTAGTCGAGCTTATGGCTCGAAGAGTACAATTGTTTATAATTATTTTTAACGATTTAGATTTTCTATTCTATATAACTGGAGCAGTACCATGTTTGACCAATTGAAAGCTTTACCTGCTGATCCTCTATTAGGTTTGATCGGTGCTTTTCGCGAAGATACTAATCCCGATAAAGTTGATTTAGGGCTCGGTGTTTACAAAGATGAAACCGGACATACCGCAATCATGACATCGATCCAGAAAGCGGCTCAACGACATATGGAAACCGAAGATTCAAAAACTTATATCGGTCCAGGCGGCGTGGTTGGTTTTGTTGAAGGTATTAAACAATTGGTATTAGGTGCGGATTCATCTGTATTAAATGATTCACGAGTGACGGGCTTACAAACACCTGGTGGTTGTGGTGCTTTAAGAGTGGGCTCAGAATTTTTAAGCAGAATGAAAGAAGATTTAACCGTTTGGGTCAGCGATCCAACTTGGGCAAATCATATTCCGCTGATTAGTGCCGCCGGGTTAAAAATAAAAACCTATCCGTATTTCGACACGGCCACCAGTGCAGTCAATTTTGATGCAATGGACGCCAAATTAGCTGAGCTTGGGCCAAACGATATCGTGTTATTGCATGGTTGTTGTCATAATCCAACGGGGGCTGATTTATCCTTCGACAATTGGCAACGAGTGGCGGAACGTGCCAATAAACAGGGTTTTATTCCTTTTGTTGATATAGCCTATCAAGGTTTGGGAGACGGTATTATTGAAGACGTTCAAGGTGTTCGTTATTTATCTTCACAGGTTGAAGAAATGTTGATGGCTACTTCTTGCTCAAAAAACTTCGGTCTATATCGTGAACGAGCTGGAACATTATTAGTGCAAACAAAAAATGTGACTCAAGCCAAAGCAATGGAAACGCAAATTCAGGATGTCGCTCGATCAAACTATTCTATGTCACCGGCTTACGGTGGTTTTTTAGTCGATATTGTATTACATGATGAAGCGCTTCGATCTGAATGGGAAAACGAACTTAATTCAATGGCGGTTCGTATTAAGTCATTAAGAGTTGGTCTGCTGGATAAAATCCAACAAAAAGGCATTGATAAAGACTTTAGTTTTATTACTCAGCAAAAAGGTATGTTTACTTATTTGGGGATCACTAAGGAACAAGTACGACAACTGCGTAATGAATTTTCGATTTATATGGCGGATTCCAGCCGAATTAATGTCGCGGGGTTAAATTCCCATTGTTTGGATTATGTGGTTGATGCATTAAAGACGGTTGTTTGATTTTTTGACGATATTTAGAGATGGGGTACTAGCGACCCTTCATTAGTTTATTCTATTACTCGGGTGGGCATCAATATTGCCCGCTCTCGCAATTTGCTTAAAAGTCGAATCCAATCAAAATAAAGCCAAAAACAAAAATAAAGCACCTCCTAACCCACTGATAAAAATTGTTTTATGCTTATACAAAGGCGAAGTAAGCCCCAAATATAATCCACTTAACAGTATCAGTAAAAGACCTACCGCCATAAATTTTTGAAAAGTTTTAAAGGCTTTCGGGCCGTGGCCTTTATGCAATTCAATGATGGATGCGACAAAATTTGGGGTGCGTTTAGTCACCACCAGTCGACTATCGTTTAGTTTGAATAACAAATGTTGTTTAGATGTTGGGCGTGTAACGGCTTGCTGACTGTTGCCTTTAATATATTCAAATGCATGATCAATGTTATGAGTTTGAATAAATTGTCGGATTTGATTTTCAACTTCTTTGCTTCCCAAAGCTAAACCCGCCATTTCACCTCGGTAGATTTCCTGTTGCTCAACCGTTCCTTTTTCACTAATCAAATAAAGGCCACCGGATAGTCCAGTAATGATCAGGATCGGTGCAAAAAAAGCGGCTAAAGCGAGGTGTAGAGTTATTATGGTTTTCCTAGATATAATCGTTTTTTTGGATATGGATTTTTTTTCGGACATAGCGAAATTCATTTTTTATTTGTAGGTTGATAAAAGAGTATCCCCTTTTAATCTTAAGTCAATATTAAGGGAGGCTATTATGTTTGAACCTGTCATAGAATAATCCGTTGAATAGTGGACCAAAATAACATTTTATGCAAACAAAAGTAAAACCACTACGCTGACCACAATCAAAAACATCCCAATATACTCTCGCAAACTAATCTGCTCTTTAAAAATTCGATAGGTAATAATCAAAGTAAAGAAAAACTCAACCTGACCGAGCGCTTTAACATAAGCAGCCGTTTGCAAGCTAGCGGCGGTGAACCAACCAATTGATCCCAGCATACTGGCGATCCCAACCAATAAACTTATTCGCCAATTGTCAATTACCAGTCTCAGTTGTTTTTTGTCTTGAAATAGGACATAAAGTAGCACTAAAAAAGTTTGCAGAGTTACCATAAATGCTAATGTGAAAGCGGCGCTTAGAATCAAATCAGTTTGCAAGGATAGGCTAGCTTGTCTTATCCAAAGTGTTGCCAAAGCAAATCCCATTCCCGCTGCTATGCCATAAGCAGACGCTGGACTTTTAAATATCGATTTTAGTCCAACATCCGTTTTACTTAAAATTAAAACGCCAATAACACCTATAATGACCGACAACCAACCAAAACCCGATAGTACCGCTTCAAATGCTAATACGCCTATCATCGCGGTTAGTACGGCTTCGGTTTTTACTAAACTGGTAGCGACGGCGAAATTTTGATATCGAAAAGCCATTATGACAAAAGCGGTACCCGCTATCTGTGCAATTGCAGCCAAAAAAGCCGATTGAATAAAATGTGGATTCAATTCGGGAATAGAGGTATTTTGAATGTGGCTTGTGGACAATAAATAAAGCCAAACAAAAGGTAATGCGAATAAAAAACGGACTAGCGTGGTCGCCATTGCATTGAGATGTTTGGAAAGTCGTTTTTGTCCGGCAGTGCGAACTGCTTGCATAAAAGCGGCTAATATTGTGAAGTATATCCAAGATTGCAAAGTTGCTTCCTTTTTAAAAGCATTTTATTTTAACTTTAAGTTGCTCTTAATCATCAATTTGATTAATTTAGGATAATATAGCCCAACTGACTATTCAAGACTGGGCTGAGAGTAATTAATTGTTTAACGAGCATAGCATATCTGTTGTCTAGAAAATCTTTGGGGAGTGGCTGAACCATTTGGTCAATGATTCAGCCACTAAAAGATAAATTATCAATTTAGTGATATTATTGATAATTACGGTCTGAGCAGTGGTTAAAAGCTTCTTCAAATTTATTGAAAGGGCCTTCCGGACCGATTAAAGTGACTGTTTTGATTGTTAAAGCCTTTGTTTTACTAGATTGGTTTTTGGAAGTCGCTGAAAAAAAAGGCACACTAGTGTTTGCTGGCCTGCTACTCCATACATAATTGCCTTGTAGTTTGATGCCCTTGACTTTCCAACCTTTCCTTAGTTTCCTGCATTTTGGTTTGCTTTTAGGCGCAAGAAATCCGATGATTGGACATTCTTTGCCTGCATCGACTTGCCAGTGCATACCCATAAATTTGCAGGTGCCTTTTCTTCTATAAACCCTTCGTTTACCATTTCTTATATAGACTCTTTTTTTACTGGTTCTTGATGGAAATAAATAGCCATGTTGTTTTGCGATCCCAATTGCGGTTGCGCCCGGTATTGTATATTCTTTAGTTCTGACCGGTTGGGTATGACGACTATTTGATGTTTTGACCGGCTTTGTTAATGTTTTTGTTTTTTGATAACTATTGCCGGCATAAGACGGCAGCGAAATAATTAAAAAGCTAGCCAGTGATAATAATGACAAAAGTGCCTTTAGTGTTTTCATTTGTAATTCTCCTAGATTGTGATGTTATTAATGTTCTGAGATTTCTTACGGATTATATTTTTATTTTAAATAATTTCGATATTCCCATATTGATTTTCTATGGTTTTAATTTTCTTGTTTGAAAATTTTGATTAAAAATATTTAACTCTCTTAATTGACTGGTTGATAATTTTTTGCCGTCTTTATTCAGTGCGACAACTCGCCAAACAAATGGTTTTTCCAATTTTTTTAATATCGATTCAGTTGGTTTGTAGTTTGATTCGCCAGGTTTTTTAAATACAGAGGCAAGAAGTTTTCTATCGCCATTTATTTCATAAAATTCAAGCTTGTAAATTGCTACCTCTCTTGAGTCTTGTAAATCAAACCAACTAAAGTTAACTTGGTTGGCGGTGAGTGATTGTTTTGTGTGAGGAATTAGTAGAGAAATGGGTGGATAGGTTCTTGTTTGTTTTAATTGTTCTTTTTCACCAACAAAATATCTTAGTGTCGGCATCGGAAATCCGGCTACGCCACCAGTATTTAAAATTCCTGCAGTGGTATCAGAATTTCCTTCTTTATCATTACTGGCTTCAATTCTAAGCAATATTCTATATAGGCCTTTTTCCATGGTCGGTAGTCGCTTAGGATCTGGACCGGGAATAGTCGTAGTACCTGTTGGAGATAAGAATTTTTGAAAGCGACTAATCATTTGGTAGCGTTTTTGTAGAGGTCTATTTTCAGCCGAAAGACTAGCCTCGGTAAGCAAATCAAACCGATTTGGTTCAAGATCTCCTGGTCGAACAATCTCCCAACGTCCTTTGAGCAAGCCAGAACCATTAAATTGAATTTTTGCACTGAATTTTGCAAGCTGTTTATTTTGCTTTACAAAAGTAATCGCTTGGCGATATCCATTTCCAGAAAAATCTAGGTCGACCTTGGTGATCGCCAATGGCGTTCTTGCTCCGCCACCACCCATTCGACAGGTCACTGTGACATAAGTATTGACGCCGTTATTAACGAACTGGCGAACGTAAAAAAACTCCGATGATTTTCCACGTTGCGACTCTTGATAGGCTCTGCGGATCACCGCTGTTGGAATGGTCATGACATCGGTTAGATTATTGGAAGCTGAGCGAAATTTACCGTTGTTTCGAATCGGGTTTTTAAAGGCTGGACAAAGCCCACTGTCAAGCGGAAATGAACAAGTGTTGCTTGGTCCTACAGCACCTCTGCTGGCAAAATTAAACTGTTTTGGTAAATGACCTAGTAAAGTGCTAGCCACACAAGGATTAGTACCCACAATAACACCGGAATTTGTGACTTCACCACACCAGAAAGCATCCACTGGTTGTTCATTGACTTCGAGGTTATGAAATGTAATGAGAACACTTGTAACGCCATTGCTGTTAACATTCACTCCAGTGGGATGTCGTCCACTTACGGCTTGAACATGGGTTGTCATAAATAAAAATACTAGGATAACTAGCGGGACTGAAACAAGCGCCGTTAAATTTCGATGAGTTGTGAATTTGTTCATATTGCTTGTTCCCTAAAATTAAAAGCTTAAATTAATACCAAGTTGAGCTGTTTTAGTACCAAAATGATTGGCTTGTTCAAATACATTGTCAATGGACTGGCTATCGTTATAATTGAGGCGCAGACTAATACTCCCATTAGCGGGCAGCCACCATTCACCCTCTATTAAGTTTTTAACAATGCCGATATCTGCATTAGTTGCCGTATTTCTCGCCTCGTCGAGTGAATCATCATCTTTGCTAAGTCCGTAATTAATGCCTATTCCCAAACCATCAATTGATTGCCAGTTGTAAGAAATAGTGATGGATTTGCTGTATTGATTTTTCTTATTTTCCAAATCGGCCAGCCTGTTTTTGGCCAAAGAAAAAGACCAGTTGGTGGCATCATTTTGTTGCCAGCTAATACTCGCAGAATGTTGTAAGCTGATGAAATCAGACGTTTCTCGACCTACTTGACGATTGTCTTGATCGTTAAGGCTGGCTTGTAAAGCAAATGAGTTTTTTTCAAATTGCCAACTTGCAGATAAGTTATGACCAATGGTTATTTGATCGGGTAAATGACTATCGCCATTAAAACCACTATTGTCTGTGTCGGGGGATGTCAAAGCGTACTGATGAGTTTGCTGAAAACTGTAGTCGAGGTTGGGGAATAATTTGACTATAAATTCATCGGTTTCATCCTCAGAATTTTCAGGATCAAATAATATTTGTGCCATTGGTATATTGGCGCTAAAGCGGGCGTTTTTAGTTTCAGTGGTAAGTAAGTTAATCAGGTTATCAAGGTTATCTCGTGAAGATTGAAATTCCAGATTGCCACTGACGTTGCCAAATTGATATTGTGCTGCCAGTAAACTATTTTTGACATTGGCTTGTACAAAGGCCGTTAACGTTTGATAAAGAGGATCGGCACTCGAATGATTAGCATTCAAAATAATATTGGCGTTAGAGCCCCACGGTGTTTGCCATTCCTGGACTAATAAATAATTGAGATTGAAATTGTAGGCAAGTGCTGTTTCGACTTGCAGCTCCACTAATGGGTCACCAAAATCAAGCTCAAGATCGTCGGGATTATTATAGCGACTGAAACCCATTGTTAAATCACCAGTAAATCGTCCTTCACTATCGGTCGCGATAATTCGAAACCCCAAACCCTGATTGGTTTCACTGCTTGCGACTTCGCCGATACCAAAATCGTTTTGTGATATTCTTTTGGCATCTAAGTAAGTACCTTCGATACGGACTGATATACGAGAGTCAGTTAAAGTATTCACGCCAAACCCCAGAGAGTTGACATATTGTTTTGAATAATCAGCCAATCCTAAAAAGTTATTGTAGCCAACGATGTCTGAGCCACTCAAAAATGCACCGTTAAATGTTAATTCATTTTCATTTTGGTATTGCCAAGAGATCCCTCGACGTGAGAGACCATCGATCAGAAGAGAGTTATTGCCAAAACGGGTGTGTCCAATGACGATCTGGTGATTGTCTGAAACAACTGATGCAGAATAGTCGGTTACATCAAGTTTTTTTGCTTGGTTAAACTGGTTACCAAATTGAACGGCTTGTTGACGATTAGATACTGATAGCAAATTAATATGAGATTCGATGGTTAGATTGTCATTTTGATGAAAGCTGGACAGTCCGATACTGGCTGACACATCCGAGTAGTGAGGACGATCAGAAAGGATTGAATCGCCGCGGGCTTTTTCATCGAGTTGGGTATTGATATTTAAATCGAGTGTGGGTGTCCAGTTTGCTTGTTTGAAACCGGAATTAGTCAACACGCCGATTGTTATTTCGCCAATATCCTGCCACTGGTCATCAATCAATTGTTTAACAATTAACTGATTTTCCCCGATGGGTAACGGAATACCACCGGCGTAGATGAGTTGCTGATTAGAAAATTCAAACAAAGTAGAAATATCCGCATCGCCTAACAATACTTGAAAACTTTTTTCGGTAACGTTGCGTGGATTAACAAAGTTAATTTGCTCGGATGGCTGAGATTGGTGGTGAGAGTGAACATTTTTAGTTTCTTCAGAACTTGAGAGTTCAAGAATGAGTGATTGGTTGTTATTGATCCAGTCACTGATTTCGTTTCCTCGATCATCGAGGATTCGCTCAAACGTATAATGCGGTTGAGCGATCACCTCTGTCTGGACGACTAATATCGATGCGATAAGCAGACTGACTAATTTCTTGTTCACGCGAAAATCCTTAACTTATATGACAAAATGTTTGACGATCATTGAATGGACTAAAATAAGTCTCAATTGCAAATACAATCACACGGTTAAAGAATGGATGGATATTCATAATAAAAAATCTCGTGCTAGCTATCGGATGAAGTGTAGATTAGAAAATTTTCTATTTTGTTGCTTGAATCTATCTGGAAACAGTTTGAAGGAATTTGAAATTTATATAAATCAGTGGGTTACGATGACATAAAGGGTTTTATTAACTAGCGGATAAATTCTGTAGAGTTGCTGGGAGATTCATCTGATAGATTGGTTTTGGTCATATTCGAGCATTAACTTTAACTCTGATAGTAACTAACTAATTGATTATTATGAGATTCACAAAAATTCACAGAAATTCAAAGTTGTAAAAGTAATAACCTGTTGGTTGTACTTTATAATTGAATTCATTCCAATAAATGTTGAAACCACTTCCCAAACTTATGAGAGCCAATTGAATGTTTTATCAGTTTGACCATTTTCTAGTTGATAATGAGCACTGCAAGCTACTTGCTGCTGGCGATAGTGTGTCAGATGATCAAAAAACAATTAAGTTGTTAACACTTTTATGTGAGAACTACCCCGAGGTGGTTGACAAGCAAACGTTGATTGAGCAATTGTGGCCGGATCAGGTGGTGACTGATTGGTCCTTATCAAAATTAGTATCTGACGTCAGGCAATTATTGGGCGATTCTGGGAAAGATCAAGGTTATATTAGAACGGTCAGAGGGCGAGGGTTTCGGTTTAATTCAGAAGTTAAAAAACTCACCGAGAAACCCAATTATAAGAATTCAGCCAAACGCTATTTAACTAACAGGTCATTTGAATTTTTGAGATTGGTTTTTGTCATTATACTGGCAATCACTGGGTACTATTTTATTATGAATCAAGGTGAAATTGAAACACATCATAGTGATCCGATTAGAGTGGCTGTTCTCCCAATAATGAATGAAGGGCTTCAGGAACCGGTGAATGAGTGGATTAAGTATGGGATCATGGCATTGGCGACGGAGCAGCTGTCAAGCTATCAGTCGATCCAAACACTGCCAATAGCAACGGTCATTAATCTGGCAGCTGAGGTGGACCATGAAAATACGGATGGGCGGTTATTTGAACAGATTTGTGGTCAGATCGGTTGCTCTCATCTGGTTGCCATTAAGTATAAGTACGGAGCTAAAAGTAATCCGGTTCTAACTTATCAGATACTTAAACGTGATTATCGTTCGCCAATATCAGATTTTTCACAAACCGATATTATTGATACCGCAGATATGCTATTGGATTATCTGGCCTCAGATTTAATTCCAGCCGAAAAAGAACATTTGTCGCTTGCAGATACCTATTCGAACGATAACAAAGCGAACCGGGACTATGCAATTGGAGTGGACGAGTTACTTACCGGCGATTTTAAGTCGGCTAGGGGTTATCTGAAGATGGCTTTAGGTCGGAAACATAATTTCTTATGGGCGTCGATATATTTGGCAGAAGTCGACTATCGTACTGGTCGTTTATCTGAGTCGATTGAGATCATCACACAACTGAAAAAACGAACGTTAAATGATAGTCAGTCATATTTTTTACAACATTTATACTCAAATATTCTTTATTCACAGGGGAAGCTGGAGGAATCGATTCAAGCATCCATTGAGCTGCAAAAAAATCCTCTCACTCTTGAAGATCCCATTCTGATGGGCAATGAGTTGATGAATATTGGCAGTAGCATGCAATCTCTTGGAAAAATGGAACAGGCCATTCATTATCTCGAAAAATCGCAGCTAGCCTACCAGAAAGCCAAATATGGTTCAGGTCAGGGAAAAGCTTTTTATAATATTGCCAATGTGTACCGGACTACGGCGCGAAAGCCAGAAGCGATCACTTACTATCAAAAAGCTAGAGAGGTTTTTGTTCGCTTTAAAATGCAAGGTTACGTGCTAATGGCAAAACAACAAATAGCAACCACTAATTTATCATTAGGAAAAATACAGCATGCAGAAGGTGAATTGAGACTGGTGATTGCAGGCTATCGGCAGATGGGTGATATGGAAGGCGAATTGATGGCGAGCTCAGATCTTATTGATGTCAGTTTTGCCAAGCAGGATTTCATCGAAGCTAAACAAAGAGCGCAAAAATTGTTAACAAAACTAGAATTGACAGAGTTTTCTTATTTAACCCACCATACCCATGCGCTTTTAGTCAGAGTAAACCTTCGTCTTGGTGAGTTAGCCAGTGCTGAAGAACACTATCGGCAACTCAGTGGTGAATGGAATGATATCCGACCAGAATTTGTTTTTATGCAAGCTTTTATACATTATCAACATGGCCGATTTAAACAAGCTCTGGAGAATGCTTTTCAAATAAAAAAGCAGTTAGGCTCCCGGTGGACGATACCTCATCAGGATATTTTAGTACTGTTAGAGCAGTCTTTAGAGCAGAACAAAATGTTATCGACTCTCTACTAGCACTGAGTGTCGGGGGTGGCACTATTTCTCGTGATTCAACGGATTTATTGAGAAGGTACTTCAATACAAGCTAACTTGTTGATATTCAAACGTTTCAAGTTTTTTCAAAGTGTTTCAAGTTGGTTTCAAGATTTTCCAAAAATATCAGGTTAAAGTTTAATCTTCAACTGATTATTCAGGTTGAAATATCGACCTTTCATTCTTGTATTGAAGATTCAATTAACCGTTGGAGAGAGCCCTGGATGGACAATTTTAAAACATCGCTATTATTGATTTGCATCCTATCATTTCTTATAGCTAATTCAATTTATGCTAACAATCAAACTTACTTTGCCTGTAAAACGGGGTTTCAATTTGAAACGAGCAACAAAGCAGCTCGATGTATTCAACAAAAACGCTTAACTTATCGTTCACCCTTGGCTTGCGGTCATTTACGCGGTAATAAAAACCGGTTCATTCTGGCGGTTGATAAGATTGGTCACAAGGACATGTGCATTACCCCCCAAATGGTATCGAAAAAGCAACCGGCCATTTCGGGCTTGATTGGTAAAAGGGGGCAAAATCTGCCCATAGCTATCAAGCAGACCAACCGCGGTGCCAAGCTTTCACCTTTTAGTCCAAAATGTGAAAAAGGATTTAAACTACACATCAGGCGGGGTAAAGATGTCTGTGGTAAAGATAAGCCAGAGGTGATTTTACCGCCGTCGAAGAAGGTTCGGCGATAAATATTCCTATTTATTCGTTAATCAGTCAAAATACCTGAATTATCGCTGTTTTCCCCTTTTTTTTCCGCTATAATTGCGCGTTCGATTTTAACCACAGCACTGCTGGACGCACAATTTTGAGTAAAAATTTTCAATCAGTTAAGGGTATGAATGATGTTCTGCCAGATGAGACCCCAATCTGGCATTATCTGGAAGCCTGTTTACGCGAACTGACCGCAAGTTACGGCTATTCGGAAATTCGAATGCCTATCGTCGAAAATACTCAGCTTTTCTGCCGTTCTATTGGTGAAGTCACTGATATTGTTGAAAAAGAAATGTATACCTTTGTCGACAAAGGTGAAGACAGTCTGACTTTGCGCCCAGAAGGTACGGCTTCTTGCGTGAGAGCGGGTATTCAGCATGGATTGCTCTATAACCAACAACAGCGTTTGTGGTATATGGGACCGATGTTCCGACGGGAGCGTCCACAAAAAGGCCGTTATCGTCAGTTTTATCAATTTGGACTTGAGGCTTTTGGCTTAAAAGGGCCGGATATAGATGCTGAAATTATTGCGTTGACTGCTAGGCTATGGAAAAAAATTGGGCTAAAGGATGTTGAGTTGCAAATCAATTCCTTGGGAAGCAATCAAGCACGGGAAACTTACAAAGAAATATTAGTTAAATACTTGACTCAAAACATTGAACAGTTGGACTCTGATAGTCAGAGACGATTGAAGTCAAACCCGTTAAGGATCTTAGATAGCAAAAATCCTGATATGAACGAGTTGATCGAAAAGGCACCCAAACTGATGGACCATCTGGATGATGAATCCAGAGAGCACTTTGAGGGACTTTGTCAACGGCTTGATAAACTTGATATTACTTATTTTATTAATACTAAACTAGTTCGAGGCTTAGACTATTATAATCGCACTGTTTTTGAGTGGACCACCAAAGATTTAGGCTCCCAAGGGACTATTTGCGCCGGTGGACGTTACGATGGATTAGTTGAACAATTGGGTGGCCAGACGACTCAAGGATGTGGTTTTGCAATGGGCCTTGAGAGGATCATTTTATTAATAAAGCAGCAAAATGACCTCCAAAATAAACTTTCAGCCAAAACGGAGGTCTATTTATGCACTTTAGGTCAATCCGCTGAAATCGTGGGAATGCAGCTTGCTGAAAACTTAAGAAACGAGTTACCTGAGTTGAAAATACAGCTTCATTGCGGTGCGGGTAATTTTAAAAAACAATTAAAAAAAGCCGATAAATCCGGTGCAAAAATAGCACTCATATTAGGAGAAGATGAAGTTGACCAACAACAGATTACAATCAAATTTCTCCGTGAAAAAACGGAGCAAAAAATGATTGCTCAGTCAGAACTGAGTACACAATTACAATCATTATTATTTTAGGTTAAAGAATAAGTCACTATTTAGCAAAATTTAGGAGTTATACCGTGTCATATCAAACAGAAGAACAGCAGGTCGAGCAATTAAAAGAATGGTGGAAAGATAACGGAACACCACTGATCGTAGGTGCCGTTTTGGGTCTATCAGGTTTTTTCGGCTGGAAGTTTTGGAATGAAAAGCAAATAGCCACTCAGGAAGCAGCCTCCGACCTTTATGTCGCTGTATCTGAGCAGATTGGTAAAGAAGATACCGCTAAATTAGCTGAAAATGCAACCAAAGTAAAAAATAATTTTCCAGAATCGAGCTATGCAATTCTTTCAGCCTTTCACCTAGCAAAGTTGGCAGTTGAAGACAATCAGCTTGATAAAGCAGTGACAGAATTGACTTGGGTTATAGATAAACATGCAACAAATGAATTAGTACACATCGCAAAAATACGCTTGGCCAGAATTTTGGTCGCGCAGCAAAAATCCGAACAAGCTTTACCTTTATTAGCTTTTGCCAATGATTCCGGATATTTTGAGATTGCCAGTTTAATTAAAGGCGATGCATTCATGGCATTGGACAGAAAAACTGAAGCACTTGAAGCCTATAAGGCCGCAGATACCGCAGGTAAAGTCACCGCTAATCATCCAACTCTCAAAATTATGATCGAAGAGTTAACCGCTAGCGAACTTACTTTTAATGAGGCCCAGGAATAATGCGTTTTTATGCCCTGTTTTTCTTATTAGTTACATTTTTGATAGTCGGTTGTAGTGATGACGAGGATATGTATGAACCTGATCCTTTGGTTGATATAGACAATCAATTTGATATTAAAACTCTCTGGTCTACCAGTGTGGGGGATGGGATCGGTGAACAGGCATTAAAAATCTCACCGGTTTATGCGTACAAAAAAATCTTTGTTGCAGATACTAGCGGTGTGATTGCCGCGATTAATCCGGATAATGGTAGAAAAATCTGGGAAATGGATTATGAAATACCCATTGCGGGCGGTCCCAGTGTTGCTAGTAAACTGCTCGCGGTAGGCACCAGCCAAGGAGAAGTACTGGTTGTTGATGCTGAAACAGGTAAGGAGAAATGGCGAGCACTGGTGACCAGTGAGATTATTTCCAGCCCAGCTATTGGCGATGGTTTTGTCGTGGTTAGAACCGTTGATGGAAAAATTTACGCCTTTGATGCCGATAGTGGAGAGCAGAGATGGTTTTATGATGAATCGCTCCCCCCTCTGACTTTACGGGGGAATTCGTCACCTGTTATTTCAAACGGCGGAGTCATATCTGGTTTTTCCAATGGTAAGTTAGTGGTATTTATTCTGCAAAATGGTCAAGTAGCTTGGGAAAAGAAAATTGCCAGTCCGATTGGTAGTTCAGAAATTCAAAGATTGGTTGATGTTGACTTACAGCCGTTGGTTATTGGTGGATCCATCTATATCGGCTCTTTTAATGGTAATCTGGCAAGTCTGGATTTTAGAAATGGTGAATTTGTCTGGCAACGAGAACTGTCAACATTTCAAGATATGGCTGCTGGCGATCTGTGGCTTTTTGTGACTCATGAAAATAGTTACATTAGCGGTATTAATCGTAGCAATGGTGTGATTATCTGGACGCAAAAAGATCTCAACCGCCGACAACTTACAGCACCAGGTATAGTCGGTGATTACCTAGTTGTTAGTGATTTTGAAGGATATGTTCATTGGATTTCTACCAAAGATGGGAAAATAGTTAGCCGAGAACATATTGATTCTAGCGGGATTGCCGCTAGTCCATTAGTGATTGATGATAAAGTGATCTTGTATACCCGTGATGGTACATTGGTCGCTATCAAAAAAGATTAGGTTCTAGGTTCGTCGGTTGGATTAGTACATTATCCTGCACTTAGTTCAGCACCATGTATTTGAGTGAAAAATAATTAATTATGTTACCCGTTGTTGCACTAGTTGGTCGTCCCAATGTTGGAAAATCAACACTATTTAATCGTTTTACTCGAACACGTGATGCACTGGTTGCCGATCTGCCCGGCTTGACCCGCGATCGACAATATGGCCATGCGACTTTTAACGAGCAACCATTTATTATTATCGATACTGGCGGAATTACCGGTGGTGAAGTGGGTGTCGATGGATTGATGGCCGAGCAATCAATGCAGGCTGTGAGAGAATCCGATATTACACTCTTTATTGTCAATGCCAGGGAAGGATTGACTGGCATTGACGAGTCCTTTGCCCAACAACTCCGTTCGGAGAACCGTGAAATTCATCTAGTGGTTAACAAGGTAGACGGTCTTGATCAAGGTACCGTGTTAACTGATTTCTATTCTCTGGGCTTTGAATCAGTTTCTGCTATTGCTGCGGCTCATGGGCGTGGTGTGAACCGCTTGATTGAAGATATTATTTTACCTTCTGTTGAAGAAAAAATAAAAGCGAGAATCGAGCAGCAATCGCTTGAAAATGATGAACAAAGCGATCCAAATCTTGGACCTAAACTAGCCATTATCGGTCGGCCCAATGTGGGAAAATCCACATTGGTTAACCGAATGCTTGGTGAAGAAAGGGTCGTTGTTTACGACTTGCCGGGAACGACTCGTGATTCGATTTATATTGAAATGGAAAGGCGAGAAAAAAAATATACTTTGATCGATACCGCAGGAGTCAGGCGTCGCGGGAAAGTGAAGGAAACGGTCGAAAAATTTTCAGTTCTAAAAACTTTACAAGCAATCAATGATGCCAATGTGGTTATTATGATTTTTGATGCGCGTGAAGGCATTACCGAGCAAGATCTCAACTTACTAGGTTTTGCTATTGATGCTGGGCGCTCATTGGTGTTGGCGATCAACAAGTGGGACAATATGTCTGAAGATAAAAGGACCGATGTGAAAGAAGCGATTGGTCGTCGTCTTCAATTTGCCGATTTTGCTCGGGTTAAATTTATCTCTGCATTGCATGGGACTAACGTTGGCCATTTGTGGGAAGCTGTTGATGAAGCTTATGCCGGAGCTCGGGTGAAAATGAGTGCGTCTAAATTAACCCGAATTCTGGAACAGGTTGTATCAAAACATCAGCCACCAGCCAAGGGGCGATTCAAAGCGAAACTTCGTTATGCCCATCCCGGTGGTCACAATCCCCCCAGAATTGTTATTCATGGTAATCAAACTAAATCTTTACCAAAATCTTATGTACGATATTTAGAAAAAAACTTTAGAGAAGCACTTAAGGTGGTTGGTACGCCTATTAAGTTTGAACTGAAAGAAAGTACTAATCCGTTTAAGGGAAAAAAGGTTAAAGTGACTAAAGAGTTAATGGAAAAGTCGCGTAGGAACAAAGCTAGGGCGAAAAAAATGACCAAGAAAAGATACTAATCTAAAAGAAGTAGTCCAAAATCCGTAAGAGCGAATTTATTTGCGATAAGATGTTTCGAGTTTGACCACTTTATCTAGGTCATCAACAATGGACGCCATAAGCTAAATCGTTTTAACAGCACTCCTTTATTTTATTTGACATTCTCCTAATACATCGGCAAAGTAGTTGTTTAGATTTGCCAATAAAAGAGAATGATAATGAAACGACTTTCCTTTATATCCAGCCTTAAATACAGTTTGGTGGCCCTATTTATAGCCAGTATGTCTGCGTGTCAGGAGCAAAAAAATCAAACAGGAAACTCTGATGCACAAACTGAAAAAACAGTTGATTCGACAAAACAGACAGAAAAATCACACGACCCATTAAGCGCAATAGAAATTTCAAAGAAATACATCATCACGGATACTCATATCGACGTTCCCTATCGACTGGAAGAAAGCTACGAGGATGTCAGTACTGCTACTGAAAAAGGTAATTTTGATTATCCTCGGGCAAGAGCCGGAGGGCTAGATGCACCATTTATGTCAATTTATATTCCTGCAAAATTAGAAGAGCAGGGGAGCGGCAGTAGGGCGTTAGCCAATAAATTGATTGATATGATTGAAGTGATTGCAAAGAGATCACCCGACAAGTTTGCTCTGGCTTATTCAACCGAACAAATGCAAAGTAATTTTACAAAAGGTATTATTTCTTTACCGATGGGAATGGAAAATGGTGCACCTATTGAAGGTGATTTGAAAAATCTTCAGCATTTCTATAACAGAGGGATCAGATATATCACCCTAGCGCATTCTAAAGCAAATCATATTTCTGATTCCTCCTACGATGAAAATAGACCGGCAAAAGGCTTGACAGATTTTGGGAAAAAACTGGTCGTCGAAATGAACAACACTGGAGTAATGATTGATGTGTCTCATATTTCGGATGACGCATTTTATCAAGTGATGGAAATCAGCAAAGTGCCTGTAATTGCTTCTCATTCGTCAGCTCGTCACTTCACTCCTGGGTTTGAAAGAAATATGAGTGATAAAATGATCAAATTGTTGGCTGATAATGGTGGTGTTATTCAGATTAATTTTGGCTCAACCTTTATTTCAGAAAAATCTATTGCGAGCAATAATGCATTTAAGGATGCACGTAAGTTTTTTATGGATGAAGAAAAAGTTGAACAAGACAGTGATGAGGTAAAAGCATTCAAAAAAGCTTATTTTGAAAAAATGCCATTTGAGTACGCGACTTTGAACGACGTGCTCGACCATTTTGACCATGTCGTAAAAATTGCTGGCATCGACTATGTTGGGATTGGTTCTGATTATGACGGTGTCGGAGATAGCCTTCCTACCGGTTTAAAAGATGTTAGTTCGTATCCAAATTTAATTCAGGGCTTCCTAGACAGAGGATATAGTGAACAAGACATTGCTAAAATATTGTCGGGCAATCTCATTCGAGTATGGAAACAAACAGAAGTATACGCCGCCAAACAAAAAGCTGGGCGAGAATAAAAAATATGAAAATCTGGATCGATGCTGATGCTTGTCCCGTTGTAATAAAATGACGACTATCACCAAAACAAATCGACTCAAGCTTCGACACTTCAATTACAATGATGTGTCGTTTATTGTTAAACTTTTAAACGAGCCGTCTTTCATCAAAAATATCGCCGATAAAGGAGTCAGGACAATAGATGATGTACTTAAATATCTTCAAGATGGACCCATGGTAAGTTATCAAAAATTTGGTTTTGGACTGAGCATGATTGAGCTTGAGGATTCTGCTACTCTGCTACTCCCATTGGAATGTGTGGATTGATCAAACGTGATGAGTTAGATGATGTAGATATTGGTTATGCGCTTTTAACTAAATATGCAGGGAATGGCTATGCGGAGGAGGCCGCTGTTGCCGTTTTAAAGAATGGCAATGAGGTGCATGGTTTAAAGAGGATTATTGCTGTGACCAGATCAACTAATGAGCGATCTATTGGTTTGCTTGAGAAGCTTGGTTTTGAATATGAAAGTATGGTTGAGCTTTATGGGCTGGATAATAAGTTGTTTAGTATTGAGTTTTGATGAGCAATGAAAAATGTCTCATTCTAGCTAGGTTAAATAATAAAAATAGTCGCTAAACCCAATACAGAAAGAAATCCAATTAAATCAGTTACTGTGGTTAAAATGACTCCCCCTGAAAGCGCTGGATCAATATCCATTTTGGTTAAAATCATCGGTAATATAGCGCCAAAAACCGTACCGGCAACTAAATTAATCATCATTGCGCCACCAACCGATAAACCTAAGCCGATCGCATAATTTGAATAACTTCCCGAATTTACATACCAAAAATAAGCACTGAACCCAATGATGAAAGCCCACACCAATCCGTTTAACAGGCTGACTCCAAGCTCCTTGAAGAGCAACCAGCGAAAGTTGTTACTGCTAATATGGCCAATACTCATACCGCGAATGACTAGTGTGAGTGATTGTGTTCCAGCAACGCCTCCCATACTGGCAACAATAGGAAGTAACACTGCCAGTGTGGCAATCGTTTGAATGTTTTTCTCAAAAATACCAATAAACGAAGCGGCCGCGATGACTGTAATTAAGTTGATCCCTAGCCATAAGGCGCGCCTCTTGGCGCTGGTAAAAACAGGTGCAAAGGTATCGTCATTTTCATCTAAGCCTGCCATGCTCATTAAAGAGTGATCAGCGTCCTCTATTATGACGTCTAATACATCATCGATAGTTATACGGCCCAATAATTTACCTTCATCGTCAACTACCGGTGCGGAGACTAAATCATGCCTTTCAAATAGGCTGGCTACATCGGTATCAGGCAGGGCTGCGGGGATCGCCTCTACTTCTTGATCGACCACTTCTTCGACCATTTGGTCAGGCTGACTGGTAATCAAAGTGGATAAGTACACCGTTCCGACTAAAACATCATGAGTATCAACGACATAAATACTATCAGTGCTCTTTGGTATTTCCTTTTGCATTCTTAAATAGCGTAAAACGACTTCAATGGTTACTGCTGGACGAACGGCAATGGTGTCAGTATTCATCAAACCGCCAGCACTGTCTTCAGGGTACTTTAAGGCTTGTTCAATACGTGTCCGATCCTGAAAATTCATTGAAGAAAGAACTTCGTGGGTAATTTTGTCTGGTAGATCTCCGAGAATATCGGCCAAGTCATCGGTATCCAGATTTGCCATTGCCGCGGCCAAATCCGCTGGGACCATCTCCTCTGCAAAAGCAGTAAGTAGGTCCTCATTCAAAAACTGCAGAACTTCGCCTTCTCGTTCCGAGTCAACCAAGCGCCACAAAACTTTACGTTCTTTTGGTGGGGTTGATTCCAGCATATGTGCCACATCAGCAGCGGGTAGCTGATTTAACATAGTTCGAACTTGCACAAACATACCACTTTCCAGCGCATCATTTAACTGATGCAATCGGTCGCTACTATGTTCTTTTTCAAAGTTCTCTAAGACGGGCATGTTTTTTTATTTTCGGTTAAGTTTGAAGTTTATACTCGATTTATCTAGACTAAGCTGCTTGGCAAATAATTACCCAACTGATTGATATTCAATCAATTATGCTCAAAGTATAGCACAGGAAAATATTTCAATGGACATATCCTTTGCTCTCATTCGGAATGGACATATCCAATAATGACCAAGATTGATATAATGTATTGACGCAAAATAACAAGGATAAAAAATAATGCCTTCATTTGATATTGTTTCTGAAGTGGATATCCATGAACTACGCAACGCTGTGGACCAAGCTAATCGTGAAATCAGCACTCGTTTTGATCTAAAAGGTCGTTCTGCTAAATTCGAGTTAGATCAAAAACAAGTAAAAATTACCGCTGATGCAGAATTTCAAGCTAATCAGCTTAAAGATATATTAATTGCCAAATTGATCAAACGTAGCATCGATCCTAAGTGTGCTGACATTGGTGACATCCAGCCTTATGGAAAAGTCGTTCATTTGATGATCGGGATCAGGGAAGGGTTAGAGCAAGCGCTCTCAAAAAAGATCATCAAATTAATTAAAGCGGCCAAGCTAAAAGTTCAGACCAGCATCCAAGGGGAAAAATTACGGGTCACTGGCAAAAAAAGGGATGATCTTCAACAAGCTATCTCGCTAATTAAAGCAGAATCTTTAGAATGGCCTTTGCAATATAATAATTTTAGGGATTAAGGAGAGAGATTCAACTGATTAATTTAGTTCAATCACTGAGTGCTATAAAAAAGCATGAATAACAAAAAAATAAAATTTAAAACACTAGGGTCTGTTTTTAAGCTGTTACTGTAGGATTATTTAGTAAAACATAGTCTTTCATATTGTGATTTTGAGCTTTGGCCAAACCGTAGTTAGCATCTTGTAATAATTGTGAAACCGATAGATGCTGATCAGGGTTATAAACCACGCCTCCAAGTTTTGCATCAATAAATAATTCAGTTTCTGTACCGACAACTTGCTGTGTACTACTTAAATCACTGTGTATTTTTCGTAGGTAGTCTTTTGCTGTTTCTCTTGAGCTTACTCTGGCTGCTATACAGAATTCATCTTCACCAAAATGACATATCAAATCGAATGAATGAAGCCGCCGAGTTAAAACTTTACTCACTATTAGCAAAATATTGTTACTGATGTCGCGACCGTAGCTTGCGCTAATATTTTTTATTTCCGGTATGTTAATTACGGCAACAAATAATAACGAACCTTCCTGTTGGCTCCGTCGCATTTCTTCTGAAAGACGCTGAAAAAAAGCAGGGCGTAAAAGGGTGCCTGTTAGATAATCATAGGTTGCCCCTTTGAATACTTGCCAGTACTTATGAGTGATAGCTAGGGACATACAAATTCCTACCAAGGTTGTAGCCAATAATATTAAAGAAGGATTTAAAGGTAGATTCAAATGGGTAAATAAACTGGACTGGCTGATCGCATCGTAACAAAGAAAAATCCAGCCATACAAACAAAAACCGCCGATAAGCCAGCTGTATCTCCGTTGTTTGGCGATTGATATTATTACCGCGCTACCAGCGGTAAAAAAAGATACAAAGCAGATAATCCAGTAGCCATATTCTGCCACGATTCTTGTTTGTAATGGATCGGGATGCATAATACTTACCAGTCCGGGAAAGGCCATGATCAAAATTCCTACTACGTAAGTTCTACGGACCTCTAGATCAAAAAAACGAAAAACAAAAAAGGAAAAAGAAACTACCGCAACACTAATCATGAATACTTCAATTTTAAAGGTGGAGCTTAAATCCAGTCCCATGTGTAGCGGCGCTTGTGAACGAGTGAATGCAATCACTGCAAAAGACACTAGACAAAGTGATAAATATAGTGTTTCGTTGCTCCCCTTAACCAAAAAATAATAGAACATTTGAAAAATGGTTAGCAGCATAAATATTGAAATGGAAATAATATAAATATAATTTGTTTCCTGTTGATGATGAGACAATTTGAAGTACTCACCAATGACTACGGGGTGTTTTATTCCAGCAGTATTAATAGAACTGAAGGTTTTAATTTCCAGTTGATTAAACTGATTATATTTAAGAATAGTTGACGGGATCAGGTAAAGCCGTTGATATCGAAAACCGCCTTGAAAATGTGGTGGAAAGCTACCGGTTTTACCAATAAGATGGTCATTTATTCTTACTTCATCAACATCATCGATAATGTCTAACCAAATTGCCAAGGTCGAAGTTTGTAAATCACTGCTAATGATAAAATCTTTTTGATAAACAAAACGAGTCACTATTTCATCAAGTTGTTGCTCCAATTTTGTGGAGTCTTGAATTTTACACTGCGTCTTACTTTCTTGAAAATGAATACAGACCGACCAGTTAAGATGCAAATTAGTTGGAATGCTATCGACCAGTTGCGCAGCAATACTATTGGCAGACATTATTAGGAAACATAGTGTAAAAACAAGTCTCATAACTTTTGATTGGTTAATCTGTGCTTTCATGTTTATAGGTAAATCTTTTGGTTAGTCATATTTAACCTAGAAAAATCAGTTGAAGCGCTCTTTCTATGACTTCAACTGATTATTCTAGGTTTAAGCAATCATACTTGTATTTTGCTCGTCGAGATCATTATCAGGCATAGAATCATTCCGATCAAATATATCAATATAAGCGGTGTATATTGAAGCGATGGAAATCGCAATTATGGTCAAAATACCTATCAAAATTGCGATACCTGCAAGCGGCGCTATGATGGCTCCGATGATCGAGGTAAACAACA